>ERZ869909.1613-NODE-1613-length-17678-cov-4.818476_pt1 | contig 17678 bp, 23 predicted proteins | sample MGYA00520892_ERZ869909 | MGnify/ENA primary metagenome ERZ869909 (study PRJEB32215, sample SAMEA104723947) | bioreactor metagenome | biome: bioreactor; feature: anaerobic bioreactor; material: water | place: China | collected 2015-03-12 ...
GTGCAGCGCACCGATCGACTGAATCCGGAACAGATTCTGGATTACTACACCCGCACCGGCACCGGTGAACTGGTGCCGTTGTCCACCATCGCCACGCTGAAACACACGGTGCAGCCGCAGCAGTTGAACCGCTTCCAGCAGCTCAACAGCATCACCATCTCGGCCGTACCACGCCCCGGCGTCTCCCTGGGTGAAGCGCTGTCGGTGCTGGAAGAGGCGGCGGCCGAGATCCTGCCGCAGGGCTACCGTACTGACTATGCCGGTCAGTCACGCCAGTTCCGTACGGAAGGTTCACAGCTGATCATGACCTTCTTCTTTGCGCTGGTGATTATCTATCTGGTACTGGCGGCGCAGTTCGAATCCTGGCGTGATCCGCTGGTGATGCTGGTGTCCGTGCCGATGTCGATCTGCGGCGCGCTGCTGTGCATGGCGATCCTGAACATCGTCAGCGGCTTTGCCCAGATGGGCGGCCTCTACTGGCCCACCACCTCGATGAATATCTATACCCAGGTGGGGCTGGTGACGCTGATCGGGGTAATCTCCAAGCACGGCATCCTGATCGTGGAGTTTGCCAACAAGCTGCAGGAGCAGGGCCTGTCCAAGCGCCGCGCCATCGAAGAGGCCACGTCGATTCGTCTGCGCCCGGTGCTGATGACCACCGCCGCACTGGTACTGGCCATGGTGCCCCTGCTGATCGCCAGCGGGCCCGGCGCCGGTGCCCGTTTCGCCATGGGCTTCGTGATCGCCAGCGGCATGACCCTGGGCACCCTGTTCACCCTGTTTGTGGTGCCCGCCATGTACCTGTATATCAGCAAGGACCATGGCAACACCGGCGACAGCATGGACGATCTGCAACCCGCTCACTGAGCGGCGCAGCACGGCCCACCTGGAGAAACCCCGCCTCGGCGGGGTTTTCTTTATCGGGTGGCTTCTGTAGTACCCTTGTCCTCCCCAGCCACAACCCCGGGAGTCACCATGACCAGCAATCGCGATCTGATCGAACGGGATCTCAAGGTGCTCTGGCACCCCTGCACCCAGATGAAGGATCACGAGAGCCTGCCGCTGATTCCGATCAAGCGTGGCGAGGGCGTATGGCTGGAGGACTTCGACGGCAACCGCTACATCGATGCCGTCAGCTCCTGGTGGGTCAACCTGTTCGGCCATGCCAACCCGCGCATCAATGCTGCCGTGCACGAGCAGCTCGACAAGCTGGAACATGTCATCCTGGCGGGGTTTTCCCACGAGCCGGTGGTGGCGCTGTCCGAACGCCTGGTGTCGATCACCCCGCCCGGGCTGGACCGCGTGTTCTATGCCGACAACGGCTCATCCGGCATCGAAGTCGCCCTGAAAATGAGCTTCCATTACTGGCAGAATCAGGGCCAGACAAACAAGCGTCGCTTCGTCACCCTGGGCAACAGCTACCACGGCGAAACCCTGGCCGCGCTCGCCGTAGGCGATGTGGACCTGTACAAGTCCACCTACAAGCCGCTGCTGATGGAGGTGCTGACCGCCCCCAGCCCGGACTGTTTCCACCGCGAAGAAGGCGAAAGCTGGGAGGCCTACTCACGCCGCCAGTTCGAAGGCATGAAAGCCATCCTGGCCGAACACCACCATGAAATCTGCGCCGTGATCGTCGAGCCGCTGGTGCAATGCGCCGGCAGCATGCGCATGTATCACCCGATCTATCTGAAATTGCTGCGCGAAGCCTGCGACAAGTACAAGGTGCATCTGATTGCCGATGAGATCGCCGTGGGCTTTGGCCGCACCGGCACCCTGTTTGCCTGCGAACAGGCGGGCATTACCCCCGATTTCATGGCGCTCTCCAAAGGGCTGACCGCAGGCTATCTGCCACTCTGCGCGGTGCTGACCACGGACGAGATTTATCAGGCGTTCTATGACGACTACAACACCCTGCGGGCCTTCCTGCACTCGCACAGCTACACCGGCAACCCCCTGGCCTGCGCAGCGGCCATGGCAACGCTGGATATCTTCGAGAGCGACAAGGTGATCGAACAGAACCAGGCGCTTGCCGCCCATATGGGCAAGGCACTGGAGCGCTTCAACGACCACCCCCACGTGGCCGAAGTGCGCCAGACCGGCATGATTGCCGCCGTGGAAATGGTAAAAGACAAACGCAGCCGGGAAGTCTACGACTGGCGCGAGCGGCGCGGCCTGCGCGTTTATCAACACGCCCTGACCCGCCAGGCCCTGCTGCGCCCGCTGGGCAATGTCACCTATTTCATGCCGCCGTATATCATTACCCCGGAACAGATCGATCACCTGGCCGACGTGGCCTGGGAAGGCATTAACCTGGCTACGCAGGACTGATATGCGCCGCTTTTACGATAACCAGCCCTTTACCACTGGCCAGCATACCGATCTCGGTACCGACGCCAGCCACCACATCGGCCGGGTACTGCGCATGCAGGCAGGCGATGCCGTAATCCTGTTCAATGGTCAAGGCGGCGAATGGCAGGCGCGCATCCTGAGCATCAGCAAGAAGGCCGTTACGGTGGAAGTGGGCGAGCACCAGCCAGAAGATCGCTGTGCGCCGAGGGCTGTTACCGTGGCGCTGCCGATGATCAAGGGTGAGCGCACGGACTACGCGCTGCAAAAGGCGACAGAGCTGGGTGCCGCCCGCTTTCAGTTGCTGACTACAGAGCGCACCGATGTGCGTCTGGACGGCGACCGGCTCGACAAGAAGCTGCGCCACTGGCAGCAGGTCGTAATCAGTGCCTGCGAGCAGTGTGGGATGAATCGGGTGCCCACCGTGCGACCGCCCGTACCGCTGCTCACTTTTCTGACTGAATGCGACGACCAGGTACGCCTGATCGCCCATCCGGGTGAGCAGCCCCTGGACAACCGTGTTCTCACGAACGCGCCTTCCATAGCCCTGCTCACCGGCCCGGAAGGTGGCTTTTCGGATCAGGAGCTGGCCAAGGCGCGCGAAGCAGACTTCCAGCCATTTGCGCTTGGCAATCGGGTACTGCGTGCGGAAACGGCGCCCGTGGCCCTGTTGGCCGGGCTATGGATGCTTGCGCAATGATCTGGTTAAATAACGTCAATCACTTACAGGAGCCACGCCAATGAAGTCAGCACTCTGAACCCGGTTTATTCCCTGGTGTTACAGAGGTGTTGTCCATGGCTATGGCCTGTATTTCCGCGACGGATCTGACCGTCAGTTTTGAACCCGCCACCACCGTTTTCCAGGCGCTGGATGTGCATCTTGCCGCCATACCCGTCGCCCTGATTGGCCCCAACGGCGCCGGCAAGACGCTGCTGGCCGAATGTCTTGCTGGCCTGCGCACGCCGCAACAAGGTGCTGTTCAGCATCGGGTGCCTGTGGGGTTCTTGTCACAAGGTGCGGCCGAAGATCCGGGTTCGGAAAGCGTGGCCGCCTTCCTGGGCGTTGCGGCCCCGCTGGCCGCTCTTGATCGGCTGATGGCCGGAACGGGACGTGTCGATGACCTCGCCGCACTTGATGAGCAGTGGGGACTTCGGCAAGAACTTGAAGCTTTGCTGTCACAGTTCCAGCTCGCTCCCGACATCCTCACCTCCCCCCTTGGCACCTTGAGCGGCGGACAGCGCACCCGGCTGCACCTGCTGAAGCTGTCCCGGCGGGCTGATACTTTTCTGATACTCGACGAGCCGACCAATCACCTCGATCAGAGCGGACGGGAATGGTTGATGCGCTGGATCCACGAGCGAACGGGCGGCGCGCTGGTGATCACCCACGACAGGACCTTGCTTGACTCCTTCAGCCATCTGCTTGAACTGCGCCACGGAGCCCTGCAATGGCATGGCCAGGGATTTGCCGCCTATGAACAGGCGCGGGCCGGTCTTCTGGAGAAGGCACAGCACGACAAGAATCATGCACGCCGGGCACTAAGAAAGGAGCGGCATCAACAACAGCTTGAGCGGGAACGCCATGAGCAGCGTGCGGCCAGAGGGCGTGCGAAAGCGCTCAAGAGGGACATGCCAAAGGTCCTGCTGGATGCACGCAAGGATCGGAGTGAAACAACCGGTGGGCGCATCGCACACAAGCATCAGGCGACCCTGGATGCGCAACAGCAGCGCGTTCAGATCGCTGAATCAGTGCTTGGCAGGACTGATGCCCTGGGTTTCCGTCTGACTGAACCGGCGCCGATCTCCGGCGCCGTGCTGACACTGCAGGATGTGAGGCTGCCATGGACCCGCAACGTGCCACCACTTCGCGAACACATCCAGAGCGGTGAGCGCTGGCGACTGCAGGGTGCCAACGGCAGCGGCAAATCAACCCTGCTTGCCGCAATCTGTGGCGACATACAGACGCTATCCGGGCAAATTCACCGGCGGGGTTCAGTACGCCGACTCGACCAGCACCTGAGCATTCTGAATCCGGGCGATACCGCACTGGATAACTTCCAGCGTCTGAACCCTGGCTGGCTTGAAACCGCCTACCGGGATCGACTGGCGTTGTTGAGAGTAAAGGGGGACCAGGCGCTTCGACCCGTCGGCCAGCTCAGCGGCGGCGAAAAGCTGAAGGTCGCTCTGGCCTGCTGCCTGATGGGACCAGAGACTGCGCAACTCCTGCTGCTGGATGAACCGGACAACCACCTGGATCTGGAGAGCCAGGCGTTACTGGCGGATGTACTGGGGCAGTACCGGGGCAGCCTGATTGTCGTGACGCATAGCGAGGCATTCGCGGAAGCCCTGTCGCTGGAGCGTCAACTTTCTATGCCCGCGCTATCGCCACAATGATATTGATGATCTTTTTCACCACATCACCTGTATTGCTATGTCCGGTTTCCTGTAGCTGTCTCTGAACCAGAACGTCGAATCCGCTGGCGCGCAAAATGCGCTCCGCGCGCGGAAGGTCGTAAAGACTGAACCCATGGGCAACGAACGGGAGTGTCTGCATGAAAGCGCGGTCCCCGAAGGCCAGACAGAAAAGGCCACCCGGCTTCATCACGCGCCGGATCTCGTTCAGATGGCGTTCCGGGTCTTCCCAGAAGTACAGCGTGTGAACCGAAAGCACCTTGTCGAAGCTCGCCCTTCCAAAAGGCAAGGCATAGGAGCTTCCCTGCAGAAATGTAGCTTGCCCCCGCTGGACCAGCGTCTGATTGTGCCTGCCTGCCACGTCAACCATCTCTGCGGACCAGTCCAGCCCGGTATAGCTGACATGCTTCGCGCTGGCGACGATGTCAGCCACGAAAGCGCCGTTGCCGGGGCCAATCTCCAGCACCCGGTCACGCGCAGCCACCTGCAGGAGCTCAAGGCATGCACGGTTGGCGCCCTGGTTGGCCTGGTTCATCCGCCGCGCCACCTCGGGTGCCCGTTCGCCACTGGGGCATCGAAGCTGGGCGGCCATGTCTTCTGGTTTCATGGGAGCAATATGAAGTCTGACACAATGGTAAGGTCAAAACTTGCACAGCAGCCCTTGAAAATATGTCATATTTGATATAACCTCCGCTACATGAGCCCCAAGGACAAGCCACTGGTGTGGCTACACGGATTAGTAAGGACGCCGCCATTCTCGGCTGAGGCGAGGCTGGAAGCAGGTTACCTACTGCGGCTATTGCAGCGCGGCGACCTGCTGTCCATGCCTCACTCGCGACCCATGCCATCAATAGGGCCCCACTGCCATGAGTTGCGCATCACCGATAAGAGCAAGATCTGGCGAATAATGTATCGGATTGATACAGACGCCATCGTTATTGCCGACGTGTTTTGCAAGAAGACCGCGACGATACCCAAGACAGTTATTGACATCTGCAAGTCCAGATTCAGGATGTATGATGATGCACAAGAGTAAGCAGAAGAAGCTGGAGGCCTCCGGCTGGAAGGTGGGTAGCGCTGATGACTTCCTCGCTCTCTCGCCTGAGGAGTCCGTCTATATTGAAATGAAGCTGGCGCTGAGTGCTTCCCTGCGACAACGAAGGCTTCGAAAGAAGCTCAGCCAGACTGAGCTGGCGAAGCTGGTTCACTCAAGTCAATCGCGCATCGCAAAAATGGAAGCAGGGGACCCCAGTGTATCGATCGACCTGATCATGAAGTCACTGCTCGCCCTTGGCGCGTCGCCAAAGGACGTAGCCAAGGCCATATCGGCAACTACACCTCACGCCGCTTAGACTGGCTTTTTTACTCTTTAGGATAAACGACGAACGCCAGCTTGTTGCCATCGGGGTCGCGAACGTAAGCAGCGTAGAAGCCCTCGGCATACTGGGGGCGATAGCCGGGCTCACCTTCTGAGCTGCCGCCGTGTTGCATGGCCAACTCGTAAAGACGATCCACCTGACGCGTGTCCTGAAACTGGAATGCGGTCATGACGCCGTTGCCGACATTCGCGGGCCTGCCATCAAACGGATAGCCCACAAAAAAACGCGGAAAGGTCAGATCATCTTCTTTGCCGTAGGAGACACAGGTCTCATCTTCCCAGCAAACCTCCAGCGCCATGTTTTCAAAAACGGAATCGTAGAAGGCTCGCGCCTGGTTCAGGTCCTGCGTGCCGACCATGGTGTATGCAATCATATTCAAACCTGCCTTGATTTCGACCATGCACTCGCTACATTAGGTTGCACAGCACATCTGGATGACCAGGGATCAGATCCATGCCATACAGCCATCAGGAACAGGATGTCATCATCGTCGGTGCCGGGCTAGCCGGCCTGAAGGCTGCCCTGGCGCTCCAGCAGGCAGGCAAGCGCGTCATGGTGCTGGAGGCCCGGGATCGCGTGGGCGGGCGCTCCATGCCCGGGGAGATCTGCGGCCAGGTCATTGATCTGGGCGGCCAGTGGGTCGGGCCGAAGCAGACTTTGCTGCTGGAACAGGCCCGTGAGCTGGGGGTACAGACCTGCCCCCAGTACATCCAGGGGGCCCGTTTGCTCTCCCTGGACGGCAAGGTCACGCCCTACCAGTCCGAGATCCCGAAACTGCCCTTGTGGTCACTGCTGGAGCTGGGCCTGGTGCAGCGCCGCTGGGGCAAGGATATGGCGCGGCTTCCGGAGACCGGCGAGCCCTGGCTGGCGGATCCGTCAGAGGAGTGGGACGCCCATTCGCTGGAAAGCTGGCTGCGCAAGCATGTGCGCACGGAGAGTGCCCGGGATTTTGCCCGGGTGGTGGCGCGAGGTGTGATGTGCGCCGAAGCGCGGCAGGTGTCTTACCTGTGCTTTCTGGAGTACATGCGCCAGGGCGGCGGGGTGGAGTCGCTCACCGGCGTGCAAGGGGGCGCCCAGCAGGACAAGTTTGTCGGCGGTGCCTGGCAGATTCCCAAGCGTATGGCCGGTCAGCTGGGTGATCGTGTGGTGTTGAACGCGCCCGTGCTCGCCGTGGATCAGGACAGCAGTGGTGTCACCGTGATCACCCAGGCAGCGCGCTATCGTGCCCGCCACGTGATCATGGCGGCACCGCCAGCGTTCGCATCACGGATCACCTGGAACCAGCCCCTGCCCTCCCGGCGCCACGCCCTGCTGGATCGCATGCATATGGGCTCGGTGATCAAGATTCACCTGGCCTATGAACGGCCCTTCTGGCGCCACCAGGGCCTCAGCGGTGCCGCCGCCAGCACCGATCGCTGCGTCAATGTGGTGTTTGATCAATCGATCGGCGATGACGGCATCGGCGTGCTGGTTGGCTTTATGGACGGCGATACGGCATTGCGCATGAGCGCCCTGAGTGAGACCGCCCGCCGGGAGCAGGCCGTGGCCGACATGGTGCACTACTTCGGGCCCCAGGCCGCCAACCCGATTGGTTATGTGGAGCATGACTGGACCCGGGAGACCTGGAGCCGGGGTTGCTACGCCACCCATACCCCGCCCGGCGTACTGACCTCATTCGGCGATCAGCTTCGCCAGCCCTGCGGCCGTGTTCACTGGGCGGGCACGGAAACCGCAACGGCGTATATGGGCTACCTGGAGGGCGCGCTGCAGTCGGGCATACGCGCCGCCGGAGAAGTCATCGCGGCGGCCGCCTGCCCTACCTGATCTCCAGAGCCCCGGACTCTGGAAGCTGCGTCACCAGATCGGCACCCACCAGCCAGGAGGGCGTATAGGCCCCACCGGTAGGTCGCTGCTTCATCAGATGCTCGATAACCGCCAGTGACCCGGTGATGGTCAGGCTGTAGCCATTGGCCGTGCGGATGCGGGCGGTTTCTTTTCCCCGCGCGCGTTGCTGGCCTCACCCCAGACAAAGGTCGGCATGCTCGCACGCGCCGCTTCATCCGGCCCCTTAACGGACTTGGCAATGCGCGCTTTGATCAACTTCTGCACAAATTTGATAGCCAACAGTGGCCGGATGTAGTTGGCGCGCTTTGCGGCAGAAATCATGCGCGGCGAGCCGGGAATGAACACCTCGATGTTGGGAATACCGGTACTGTGGTAGGCCGTTGACACGTCGCCCCAGGGGATGGTCATAGCCTCTTTTTCACCGTCACCTTAGGTGATTAACCACGAGATACCCAGTCAGTCACTATCGATTTTGCGAGGTTAAACTCTGGCATTTTGGTCTGGGCATCAATGGTTTTTGCTGCCTCAGATGGCGTGGCATTTTCAAACTTGCACCTATTGAAATAGCTTTGTAGCTTTTGCTGGTGGCGCTTTAATGGCCGATCAGAACCAGCCAAAATCCAATACACGATATGAACAAGAGCATCCTCGTGCTTATTTTCTAGCCTGAGAATGTTGGCCATTTCTTCATGAACACTGGCATCAAGCGCGACTGCTTGCCTAGCAGGCTGTTGAAAAAACCTATTTTCTCGCTGGCACACACCGAGCCCTCGCTGATCGCGCTTTCTTCGATGTTGCTATTTATATAACTGGACCTGGTCTTTTCTTGTTGCGGTCAGCGCTTCGCCCGCTCAAAAATTGTTCAAATATGGCAGCGAAATGACGGCAGCATTTACTTTTTCGCACTCTTTAAGCCAGTAGCGCCTTCATCCGCGTCACATTGTACGCAGCCGCCGTAAACCGGAATATCCAGGCAACATTCTTCCGGCCTGTGTGCCTCATCTTGTGCATCAGCCCAATCACTTTCATCCAGCCAAAGCACTCTTCAACTCGTTTTCGCCGCGTCTGGCTGATTCGGTAGCCTTCCGTTCGGGTGGTGCGACTATCGATAACACCCCCTGACTTTTTTGCTGCGACATGCGGCGTGATCTTGAGGCCCCGGCAACCATCAACAAAATCCGTCGCGTCATATCCTTTGTCCGCTCCTACTGTCATGCCGGGGCGCGTCGGTAGCATTGCGAGCATATCGACTCCTGCATCCCACTCCTGACTGGTGCCGGCTTCTGTGACGCACGCCTCAACAATCAAGCCGTTACGGTTCTCTGTCAGGAGGTGACCCATATGAACCAGTTTCGATTCCTTTCCCGGCCCCTTGCGATACAGACGGGCATCGCCATCGGTGCTGGACTGATGGGTATCGTTGGCGCGCTTCTGCCCGTGAAAATTCTCTCCTCCGTCATCATCGCCAGAACCGTCCTTCGGCTTGAACGATTTGATTGACGCGCAGGCCTCCAGCAAAGTGCCATCAACGGTAAAGTGTTCACGGGACATCAGCTTCTTTGAGTAGGCTTGCCGCCTGATTGCCTCAAAAAAAGCTCATCTATGTTGCCAGACAACAAGCGATCCCGGTTCTTGGAAAACACGGAATGGTTCCAGACCTCATCATCCATACCCAGACCAACGAACCAGCGAAACATCAGGTCATAGTCCAAGCGCCCCATCAGCTGACGCTCAGAACGAATCGTGAAAAGAATCTGCAAGAGCAACGCCAGAATAAGCTGCTCCGGCGGAATTGAGGGGCGGCCTACCTTCGAGTACATCCCGTCAAATGCGTCCTCCATATCTGCAAGCGCCCGGTCAACGATCTGACGTACCTTGCGGATGGGATGCGAAGCCGGAATGCGCGCTTCAAGGTCAACGTAGCTGAACAAAGAAGATTGAGAGTTTGAGTCGCCGCGCATTGTTCTTGGTCACTCAGGAAAGTTACGCTATTGTCTCACAACGGGTGTTTTTCAACAGCCTGCTAGGCATAAGCGCTCCTTTTCGATGATCTGCCCCATGTATGGCATGATTCTGAACTCGCCCTAACGCGAAGCTTTGCGGTAATTTTGGAGCCGCGAAGCGGTGAAAAAATTGTCCGGCAACAGCGGCTGGTTATGCATTATTCGTAGTGACTCCAGAGCCTGAGGACTTTCACAACTCGCTCGTTCTCGAGCACTTGGTAGACCAGACGATGCTGAATATTGATGCGGCGAGAATAGGCCCCCGCAAGATCACCAATAAGCTTCTCAAACGGAGGCGGCTTGCGGTATGGATCTTCCGCTATCAGCGCCAACAGTTCCTGGGCTTTTGGTTTGAGGCCGCTGGAGGCCAACTTCTTTGCATCTTTTTGGGCTTGCTTGGTGTAAACCAACTTCCATGTCACCAGTCCAGCTCCTCATCGCATTCATCCACGGGGGTATCCATCCCCTCACGAATAGACTCCCGCATACCGGGCACGGAGAGCAGGTAAAGTGTTTCCTGAATAGCAGACCAGTCTTCCTCGGAAACCAGGACGGCTTTGTTCCGCTTACCCATGATGACGATTGGTTGGTGGGACTCGGCGGTCTCGTCAATCAACCGATAAAGGTTGCTGCGCGCCTCAGTTGCTGTGATTCCGGTCATGACGCACCTCTTGCGTGTTCACCCGCCCATCGATTGTACGCCTTTAGGTACGTACGTCAAGGAGAACGCTTTTGCATAACGCCAAGCGTAACCGGCCGGCTTTGGAGCGCAGCGGAAAAGCCGGTCCGTGTTGACGCTTTTGTTAGCCATTTACTCCTCAAAATAATCAGTATCGATCCGTTTGACCTCGTACGCACGAGCCAGGGATACACCAAGCCCAAAATCAATCATGTACTCGGCAAGCTGCTTACCGTCAACGAGCGCAACCTTCGGGTCGATAGTTTGAACGTAAGCAGCTGCGTCAGCAGAAAATGAGCCGGTTGTTATGAAAACTCCCTTTCGCGCCCTCTTGCCATGAAGCGCCCCGACAAATTTCTGAATTTCAGGCCGACCAACGGTTCCTTCCCAGCGTTTGGCCTGTAAGTAGACCATTTCCAACCCAAGCCGATCTTCAGATATGATTCCGTCGATTCCTTCGTCTCCGGCTTGGCCGACACGCTCGCCAGTACCGCCACCAGCCCGCCCGTAGCCCATATTCAGCAACAAATCGACGACAAGATGCTCGAAGAAACGTGGTGTGCACGACTTCACCCGCTCCAGAACTTCCGAGGCCAAGTTCTTGCGGATAGTAAGATATGCTGATTCAAGTGTCTCTTCTGGCGTATCGGAGCTTTCTTCATCTGATTCGCTCTCGGTACTTTTAGATGAGCGGCTCCTAAACTCCTGAAACTCGGGGTACTGGCTTAGGAATTTTATGGAAATCTCGTCCGGAGGATCTTGAAGCACCTCTTTTCCGCGCTCGGTTATTTGAAAGTGCGCCCGCTCGGGTGATGAGAGTAGCCCACCCCGCTCAAGGTAGACTTTTGCCCAAGCAACTCGATTCGCAAAACGCGCTTGGCGCCCACTGGGCAGAAGCTCTTCCAGCTCTTCCTCCGTAAGCTGGAAATGCTTAGCAAGCTCCTCCCGCGCATCGGCAAGAGACCACACCTCGCCGTCGGCAGCCAACTTGAGCATTGGAAGAGTGATCTCTTGAAACTTGGGAATTGCCACGATTGTGTTCCTTCCTTATATGGCTAACGCTTGCAGCATGCGCGCCCACGGAATGAAGCCGAAGGCGCAATGTAGTGGGCGTCGCTGTGCCTGCACTGGTTATGAAGATAGCTTGAACCTTTCCAAGATTCTTGCAGCCACTTGCCCCTGCCCGGCAATGGTGTTTTCCGTGTGTTGCATTGGGGAGATCTCATCATCTTGCTCCCACATTCCCCAGCTTTCCTTGGCTGCGTCATACTCCGTTTGGCTATCTCTCAGGTATTCCTCGAAAAGTTCTGAGTCCGACTTACTCAAATAGAGCTTCAATTTATGACCAACGGAATGGAGCTCTTTAACTAATCTCATTATCTCTTCGTCGGCTTCGTGAAGCCCAAGGCCAGACATCGAAAACTGTTCCTCATACTCGCCTTTCAAATAATGATCAGCAATAAAACGTACGCGAGAGACGGTTTCGAAAAATAGCTCTTTGGCCCACAGCTCCTTTTCCCAGCGCCATTCTCTGCGTTTTAATCGAAATGGGAAAAATGAGTTTGTTAACCAAGCCCCAACAACCACGCCGAGAAGCGGTAATCCCATGAAGGGTAGAAGGTAATTTGTAACGAGCTGAAGAAAATTATCCCAAGTCATGATTTCTCATTTCTGGACCTCTCGGCCATCCTTCATAACGCAGCCAGCATGCGCGGCTTTGTAGTGAAGGCGCAGCCGCAACGAAAAAGCCGTCGCTGTGACTGGCCTTGTTAGCGGGGACCTGCTTCAAAGCGAGATCCTTGATGATTGTTGCTTTTTGGAACCATCCTCTTCAGTCCAGGTCCACGATACGTCGAACGCGGTTCCTGTATCGAATGAGAGCGCAGCTATCAAGCTACAATCGCTACCTGGCGCCAAACGAGGAACAGGTAGCTTTACATCTGCATCCCCGTTCACCAAAGGTGATGATCTTCCTTCCAGCGGCGTTACTTCTAGATCTATATTTTTTGCCGCAGAGTATCCCCAGTTTCGAATTACGAACCTGGCCCGCTTAGCGCTACCTTCTAGACTGACACGAACATCGGCTGGCCTGTCACTCACCGAAGAGGCACTAGACTGTTCGATTTTTTCGATCTCATCACGATGGAGTTTCAACTGAAGCTCTGTTAGCTCTTCCTGCTTCTCCTGCAGTCGGCGCGACTGAGCCTCGTTCGCACTTGATCGGCGCAATGAAACTATCGAGACAACTAGGCCACCACCGGCGATTAGCACTCCGAATACCGCAACAATGATAGTAATGATTTGATGAAGTTCCACATAGCCTCCTGTGACCGCTAACGACCTGCACAGCGGCGCACGAAGTGCGTCCGGCGCCCAACGGGCGCGCACTGGTGCTGCTTGTTATATGCCCCCTCAAAGCGCATAAACACCTATAGCTACAGCAACCGCAGCGAGTATCACTTTGGTAGTGATTGCAGCGGATATATTTGGAGTAACTCCTGCGGCTATAGCCTTGCTTACGTACCAATCAGGATTGGCCAGAAGCACGATAATCATGATCGCGCTATGGGCGGCCACTATGAATGCGATAATGCTCACAACAGACATTTATCTCTCCCCCCGCTTCAGCAGAGCAGCTCAATTTGACCCTTGATATAGTTTGCGTCGGCTGCGGAGAACCCCATGCTCACCAAACTGCCAAAGATCATCCCGAGAAATTGATTCTTTTTGTACCAGCCCATGCGCTGCTCTCGAACTACAGATGCCGCCATTTGAACAAGCTCATTCATGCTTGTTGGCGCACCTTCACTGCGCATGTTCGCCAAAATCGCTTCTCTTTCCGAGCTTTCCGCCTGCTGGAGCATCTGAATCTGCATCGCAACAGCGGCAATGCCCTGAGACATGGTTAATAGAGTGCCCTTAGAAGGCCCGCCGAAGAATCCCATACCCCCTCCTTTGCATATAACGCCCGCAACAGACGAATTTATGTAGGTGATTGTTTTGTGCCAAGCTTTTCGGCACAAAACGAGCGCCGTAATAAATTTCGTGCTGGTTGCGATTGTTATAGGAACAAACGTAATGCACCTTAAACCATCACCAAACTATTTAACTACCAAAACCAGCCGAATGCGCTGACACCTACAGCACCACCAATTTTCTTAAATGCCAAACCCACTACCCAAGTGACACATTGCTGCCGAGCACCACAGATGGTGTTTGTGCTTTACCAGAGCGCTTAACGAAACTGCGATGAAACGCTCTCGGAATTACGCGCTGTGCCAATAGAATTGCTCGGCAAAACCCTGGGATTGAGATGTTGTTGCCGATTACCACAACATTTCCTTAACTAAAACCTACACACCTATAACGCCAAGGTAACCGGCGCCGGAGCGCAGCGGAGGGAACCAAACGCGATACGCTTTTGGTGTCCGGTTGACCGCCTGGTTATGTGATTGACTCACCGGGATTCACGAGTCGATGCCAATCAACGAATCGATGCCTTCATCCCTGATAGTCGCTTTAGCCTCATCCAGTGCTGCCGCATCTGTATCGAACTCATCATCCCATACGGTGGAGTTATTGAATTCATCCACCACTTCGAGAATCCAGCCACCAGTGTCACTGCGGTAGATCTCTACTTTGACCGTTTTCCCGTCAGCTGTCAGTTCTTGGCACAGGGGGCTCATTTCGACTTCAAAATCATCTTCCATTCAGTATCTCCGAGGTGGAATCTTTGTACACATAACGCCCGCAGCACGGGCAAATTTGGAGCGCAGCGGAAAATTTGTCCCTGTGCCTGCGCTTGTTAAATGCCGACAATCGCCAGAACTAGGTAAACGCTAGTGGCGAAAATGGCAACCCCAAGAGTGACGTAAGAGGCATGTATAAGCCAGTACCGTTTGGACTTATACCTTTCATTCTCTTCCCAACACTGATCCTCTTCGGGCTTCTCCAGCTCCTTTGCTAACGCGAAGAATCGCTTAGCATCTATGCGTAACTCATACAGGCAAAGGCCGACAGTAGTAACGAACGCCAACAATGCCAGAACAAGCAACCACTTTTCAGGAACAGACAAAGCTCTTTCACCGCCAGCCGTCAAGGCAAGAAAGAAAACGCCTGTAGCGCCAGAGGAGACCGACAAAATATATGAGCGAAGCCGATTCCCGGCATCTTTGGCCAGTTCATGGTACTTGAATATCTCGTCACGCTTACTCATAGGCATTTAACGCCCCGGCTTTGGGGCGGACTTGTAGCCGCGCAGCGGTGGAAAGGCCGTCCCAGCCCCGAAGGGGCGACAACAGCCGATTGTTATGGCTCGTCATTCGATTTAGTCTCAATTACCATCACACTATGCGATTGCGGGAGAAACTCTTTAATCTCCGCTGCAGAATACCCCTTTGCATGAACGATTTTTCCATCGTTAGTTTGGATAATTATTTCTCTGCTACTCCTTGCTTCTATCCATGCGATCATAACCTTCGCAATAGCATTCCACGGCATGGCATCAGAAACTGCGCTGATTATTTCTTTGAAGCCAGATGCCTGAGGGGCAGAGGAATACATGCTAACGCGGCTATGAGCGATACCTGCCTCGTCAAGGGCGCGTAAAAATGAGTCTTCGCTGTGTTTAAAAAGCGTAAGTTCCAGTACGCTTACTCTTTTCCCTTCCATAATGTCCTCTATAGGGAGCCATAACGCAAAGCACAGCGGCGACCTTGGAGTGGCGACGAAGGAGCCACGTAAAGGGCGTCCGGCGGCCATCGGTCGCGTACTGCTGCGACTTGTTAATTGGATACTTCAATGTACCACTTCGGTTTGATACGCCCGAAATCTCTACGGGTATTGGATTTCAGTGCTTTCTTGGAATCCAACACCTTTGCTTCGCCATGCTCCCTGATAAAAACAACCCAATGCCAGAATGGCTTACCTTGCTCGGTGTGCCATTTGATAGCCAACAACGCTTTGTCCGGTAGACTTTCCCATGCTTTGAATGGTGTTTCTTTGGGCGAAACGGTGATGCCAAATTCACAAAGTAGTGTCCGAACATGCTCTGTTTCTGACCAAAGCGTTGTGTCTGCCGCATAAATGCCCAGCGCGTTTGCCTTTTGTTTGGCCTCCGCGTAACTGACACCGGCGAGAGCAGCACTTGCAGCAATACCGCAACCGGTTGGTTCTTCCTGAATGACAGGTTCCATAGCTTTACCAATTAACATCTAAGCATTTATCCGTTGTGCACAGCATGACGGATAAATGTCTGTTGGACTGAGCCGCCCCGCAGGAGGGCTGCGTCTCTATTTATAGGGAAATGTATTGATCCAACCCTCTCTCAGCAGGCGCATCGCCGCAATGCGCCTGCCATCCCCTTTGTCTCTATCGCCAGATATCACAGCGGCATATAGCCGCAGGTTATCAAACAACCTTTATCTGATGCCATTCGGGTCTGTGTATTATTTCCAGGCCCAAGGGCGTCCGCCACGAAGCCTTCGTGGTGGATCTTCCTCCACCGATACCGCCTGTGCGCGGGCTTATCCAGGCGGCCGCCAGCGACGGATCGGCGGCAGTTCGCCCATCAACCGCAGGCGCCCTGTCGGGCAGGCCGGGCAGGGTCTGCCTGGCGCCTCATCGGAGGATTCCTGCGGGTCGGCAACGGGCGCTTCTGCACCCCGGCCCAGCGAGGCCCGGATACGGGCGATCTTCGCACTACGCAGCCGGTTGCTCAGGAAGCCGTAGTGCCGCACCCGCATCAGTCCACGCGGCAGCACATGCATCAGGTATCGCCGGATGAACTCGCTGCCCGGCAAGGTCAGCACGCCATCGCGCCCTGTCCGGTAGTGGCGGTAACGGAAGCGAACGCTCTGCTCATCCACCGAGACAAGGCGCCGGTTGGTGATAGCGATCCGGCGGGTGTAGCGCGCCAGGTAGGCCACCACCGAGCGCCTGTGGTTCAGGCAGTCCCGGGCATACACCACCCACGCCTGTTGCATCAGGGTGGCCAGCACCTCACGCGTCTCACCGGCTCTCGTTACCCGGTGCAGGGCGCCGTGATCGGCGGCGTGCCGCAGCAACGACACCATCCGCCCACGGAAGCGACGCGACAGGGCCTTCACCGGGAACAGGTAGTGGCCCCGCGCCGCCCGCCAGTGGCCCTCATCGGTCAGCGCACCACCGGGTACCAGGCAATGCAGGTGCACATGACGGCTCAGGTTCTGACCCCAGGTATGCAATACAGCGGTCATGCCCAACTGGCCGCCCAACCGGCGTGGGTCCTCACCGAACGCCTTCAGGCACCCCCACACCGCCTTGAACAGCAGCCGGTAGATCACCTCGGGGTGCAAGGCCACCCAGCCATTGAGGGTGTGAGGCAGGGTGAACACCAGGTGGAAGTAGCGCACCGGCAACAGGCTGGCGCTCTGCCGTTCGGCCCACTGCCTGATGGCATGGGACTGGCATTGCGGACAATGGCGATCCCGGCAGCCGTGGTACCAGAGCTGGTCATGCCCGCAGCGGTCACAGGACAGCTTCATGCCGCCCATCGCCGGGGTGCGGCACCCTTGAAGGTGGTCGCAGACGGTCTGCCGGTGGCCATCCAGCTGCTGGCGAAGGTCATCGGTCAGGAACTGGTTCAGCGCTGCCTGCACCGTCGCTGGCGCTGACTCAGCCATCGCCCTGAACCTGCGCCATCAGGTCGGCATGTCGGCCTGGCTCACGGTCTTCGGCATGGATCCAGTGCAGGTAACGCTGGGTGGTTTTCAGGTCACCATGCCCCAGCAGTTGGCGCAGCTCATGAACCGGCAGGCCCTGCGCCAGCTGGTGGGTCGCGTACGCATGCCGCAGGGCATGCACGCCGCCGTGTTTGGTGATGCCCGCCAGCGCCTTCATGCGCGTGTAGAGCCGTTGCACGGCCGACACGCTCAGATGGCGTGTCGGTATCAGTGAGCACGGGAACAACCAGTCCGCAGGCCGCTCCACCTGCCAGTAGCGACGCAGCTGATCCAGCAACGTCGGCGACAGGGT
>ERZ869909.1614-NODE-1614-length-17674-cov-5.497585_pt1 | contig 17674 bp, 16 predicted proteins | sample MGYA00520892_ERZ869909 | MGnify/ENA primary metagenome ERZ869909 (study PRJEB32215, sample SAMEA104723947) | bioreactor metagenome | biome: bioreactor; feature: anaerobic bioreactor; material: water | place: China | collected 2015-03-12 ...
CCACGATCACCGCGACGCCTGGGAGGTGGTGCGCCGCGCCGATCATCCCGCCGTGGGGCTGATCCTGGACAGTTTCCACACGCTGGGCCGCCAGATCCCGGTGGATTCGATCCGCGCCATTCCGGGCGACCGCATCTTCTTCGTGCAATTGGCCGATGCCCCGGCGATCCCGATGGACCTGCTCTACTGGTCGCGCCATTTCCGCAACATGCCGGGCGAGGGGGATCTCGATGTCGCCGCTTTCACCGCAGCGGTGCTGGCCACGGGATATGCCGGGCCGTTGAGCCTTGAGATCTTCAACGATCAGTTCCGCGGCGGCAACGCCCGGTTGCTGGCGCGCGACGGGCATCGGTCGATCCTGAACCTGCTGGATGATGTGCGCAGGGCCGAGCCTGACTTGCCCTCGCCTCTGCCGCTCTTCCCGGCCCCGACCCGGCCCCAGGGTGTGGCCTGGGTTGAATTCGCAACCGTCGAGGAGGATGCACCGGCGCTCGCGGCGCTTCTGTCGGCGATGGGCTTTGCCCCGGCTGCCGATCATGTCCGCAAACGCGTGGTGCTCTGGCAGCAAGGCGATCTGCGCATCGTCGTCAACACCGAGGAGACCGGCTTCGCGCATTCGTCCTGGGCGGTGCATGGGACGGGGGTCTGCGAGATCGGCCTCATCGTGCCGGATGCCGCGGCGGCGCTTGCCCGCGCGGTCGCACTCGGCGCCGAGCGGCTGGAACAGCCGGTGGAACCCGGCGAACATGCGATTGCGGCGCTGCGCGGTGCGGGCGGGGCGGTGCTGCGCTTCGTCGATGCCGGGCAAGGCAGCGTCTGGCAGGACGAATTTCGCCGGCGCGACGGGGTGGTGGCGGGCGATGCCGGGATCGTCGGCATCGATCATCTGGCGCTGACGCTGGCCTATGACGAGATGCTGTCCTGGTCGCTGTTCCATACCGCGATCCTGGAGATGGACAAGGCGCCCATGGTCGATGTGATCGACCCCGACGGGCTGGTGCGGAGCCAGGCATTGGCCAGCCCCGGCGCCGGCCTGCGCCTGACGCTGAACGGGGCCGATACCCGGCGCACGCTGGCCGGTGGCTTTCTGGCCGAAAGCTTCGGCGGCGCGGTCCAGCATATCGCGCTGGCCTCGCATGACATTTTCGCCACAGCCCGCAAACTGGCCGCGCTGGGATTCGCCGCCCTGCCGATGACGCGCAACTATTATGCCGATCTTGCCGCCCGTTTCGGACTGGAGGCCGAGGTCGTCAGCGCGCTTGAGGCGCACAACATCCTCTATGACGAGGATGGCAAGGGCGGGCGCTTCTGGCAGTTCTACAGCCAGCCCTTCGGCGGCGGGCTGTTCTTCGAGATCGTCCAGCGGGAGGGCGGCTATGAGGGCTATGGCGCGGCCAACGCCCCGTTCCGGATCGCCGCACAGAAGCGCCTGATGCGCCACCCGGCGGTACCGCGTCGCTGAGGTTTTCGCGGCCCATCGACAGATCGGATGCCCTGGACCGCCCCGCTTGATGATGTCGAACACCCCGTCTTGCAGCGCCTTTTCGCACTGATGGATCGTTGACCTTGATCATAGCGGACGCTGGCGGCCGTTCACCGCCATCGGGCATGTCCATATGCCGATGATGGTGGTCGCGCACCCGATACCGCCCGGGAATACTCGACGGATCTAGCCGTGTTTCTTGTTGAGCGCGCGCGCGGGCGGGCGTATTCAAGGCCATGATCACGCAGAAGATGAAATATGCCCTGAAGGCGCTGATGGAACTCGCGGCCGAGCGCGCCGGTGCGGGGCGGCCGCTGCGGATCGAGGAGATTGCCACCCGGTCAGGCACGCCGAAACGGTTTCTGGAGCACATCCTGCTTGAAATCCGCAACGCGGGCTTCATCGCTTCCACGCGGGGGCGGCATGGCGGCTATGTGATGATCAAGGAGCCGAGCGAGGTGCCGCTGAGCGAACTCATGCGGTTGATCGACGGGCCGATCGCGCCCCTGCCCTGCCTGTCCCGGCGCGCCTATCAGCGCTGCGAGGATTGCCCCGATGAGCAGACCTGCAAGCTGCGCGAGGTTTTCGGACAGGTGTTCTGGTCCTATCTGCTTCTCATCGACTCGCTGACGCTGGCCGATCTGGTTGAACGCCCGGCCACCGGCACGGGCGAGGGTGCGGTGCGCCGAATCGGCCTCTGAACAACGCTGAATTCCCGTCGGGGCATATTCTTGCCGCCGACCGCCCAACCGGAGAATAATCACCTCTTTTCACGACCAATTTTGGCGTGATTATTTCGTTGCTTTTCACGACAATCTCTGTCGTGATTGTCGGCATGAAGGCACGGTGCCTTCACCCTGGCAGGAGGACGAGATGTTCGCACGCAACAGTTTCCCCTTCGGCCTGCCGGTGACCGGCAGCAACCGGCTGGCTGACATGGCCCATGCGATGGGCTGCGGCATCCTTGCCGAAGAGAGTCGCCAGACCCACCCCGCGTTTCTGGTGCGAAGCGCGAACATCTGGCTTGTCGAGCGCCGCTCACCCGCCGCGCCGCGCCAATACGGCTGAACCGCTGACCCTTTCCGCCCGGTGCGGCCTGCCCCGCGGGCGCCGAGACATTCCGAAGGCATCGATCCAACGCAAAGGAAACCCCATGTCGCTTTATCAGGCTCTTGCCGCCCGGCTGAAACGTCTGCCCCCGGTGCTTGTGCCGGTCCACATCAATCAAACACCCCCGTCGATGCGCTTCTGGCCGATGATGGCGGTGGGTGCGCTGGCCATCGGTTCGGCGCTGGCCCCGGCCCCTGCCGCGCAGGCGCAAAACCTCACGCTTCTGAACGTCAGCTATGATCCAACGCGCGAGCTCTACCGCGAATACAATGCCTGGTTCGCTGACTGGTGGGTGGCGCAGGGCAACCCGCGCCCCACAATCCAGACCTCGCATGGCGGATCGGGCGCGCAGGCGCGGGCTGTCATTGACGGGCTGGGCGCGCATGTGGTCACGCTGGCGCTGGCCGGTGACATCGACGCCATCGCCACGCGCACCGATCTGATCCCCGAGGATTGGCAAAGCCTGCTGCCGCACAACGCCTCGCCCTACACATCGACCATCGTGTTTCTGGTGCGCGAAGGCAATCCGCGCAACATTCAGGACTGGGATGATCTGGTGCGCGACGGCATCGAGGTGATCACCCCGAACCCCAAGACCAGTGGCGGGGCGCGCTGGAACTATCTGGCCGCGTGGGGCTATGCGCAGGAGAACGGCCTCGATCCGCAGGAATTCGTCGGCCAGATCTATCGCAACGTGCCGGTCCTGGACACCGCCGCGCGCGGCTCCACCACCACCTTCGTGCAGCGCGGGCTGGGCGATGTGCTGCTGGCCTGGGAGAATGAAGCCTATCTGGCGCTGGCCGAACTGGGCGAGGATCAGTTCGACATCATCGTGCCCTCGGTCTCGGTGCTGGCCGAGCCGCCGGTGGCGCTGGTGCCCGGCCATCTGGGCGATGACACCCTGCGCGCGCTGGCCACGGCCTATCTGGAGCAGCTCTATAGCCCCGAAGCGCAGGCCATCGCGCTGCGCCACTATTACCGCGCCTGGGATACCTCGGCCGCAGCGCCCGACGACATCGCCCGCTTTCCAGAGGTCAATCGCCTGACCATCGACTATTTCGGCGGCTGGGCCGAGGCGCAGCCGCTGCATTTCGGCGATGGCGGCATCTTTGACCAGATCTATCAGGGGCAGTGACGTGGCCGCCCGCTCCTTCAGCTTCAAGGCGCCCACCCCGATGCCGGGGTGGGGGCTTTCCTTCGGGATCATGCTGACGATGCTGTCGGTGGTGGTGCTGATCCCGATGGGCGTCCTGATCTGGCGTGGCTTCGTGGGTTTCGGCGCGGTCGGGATGTGGGAAGTGGTCAACCGCCCCCGTGTCTGGAATGCGCTGGCGCTCAGTTTCCGTGCCGCGCTGATTGCCTCGCTGTTCAACCTCGTCTTCGGCGTGCTGCTTGCCTGGGTGCTGGTGCGGTATCGCTTCCCCGGCAAGCGGCTGGTCGATGCGGCGGTGGATCTGCCCTTCGCGCTGCCCACCGCCGTGGCGGGTATCGCACTGACCGCGCTCTACGCCCCGCGCGGCGTGTTCGGTGCCTTCATTCTGGAGCATTTCGGGCTGCGCATCGCCTATACCGAACTCGGCATCTGGATCGCGCTGATCTTCGTGGGCCTGCCTTTCGTGGTGCGCACCGTCCAGCCGGTCATCGAGGAGATCGACCGCGAGACCGAGGAAGCCTCGGCGACCCTTGGCGCCTCGCGCCTGCGCACGCTGACCCATGTGATACTGCCGAGGCTGGCACCGGCGGCGCTGACCGGCTTCGCGCTCGCGCTGGCGCGGTCGGTAGGGGAATACGGCTCGGTCATCTTCATCGCGGGCAACCTGCCCAATGTGACCGAAATCGCGCCCCTGCTGATCGTCATCCGGCTCGAAGAGTTCGATTATGACGGGGCTGTCGCCATCGCCATCGCCATGCTCGCCATCGCCTTTGCGCTGCTGCTTGTCATCAACCTGATCCAGATCTGGAGCCGCCGCCGGATGGGCGCGGTGTGACGGAGGCCTGAATGACCGATTTCCCCGCCCGCACAGCCCCGACTGCCCGCCGCTGGCGCCCGGCCACGACCGAACCTGCGGCAGTGAAATGGGCGCTGATCGGCCTTTGCCTTTCCGTGCTCACCGTTTTGCTGTTTGCCCCCCTGATCGCCATCTTCGACGAGGCGCTGCGGCGTGGCTGGGCCTTCGCACTGGCCTCGCTCGCGGAACCCGATGCGCAATCGGCCATCCAACTGACCCTGCTGGTCGCCGCGATCACCGTGCCCCTGAACGCCGCCTTCGGCATCGCGGCGGCCTGGGCGATCACCAAGTTCGACTGGCGCGGCAAGGCCTGGGTGATCACGCTGATCGACCTGCCCTTCTCGGTATCACCCGTCGTCGCGGGTCTCCTGTTCGTGCTGATGTTCGGGGCCAATTCGGCCCTTGGCGCGTGGCTGGTGGCGAACGGCTTTCCCATCGTCTTCGCCGTGCCCGGCATCGTGCTGGCGACGCTGTTCATCACCTTCCCCTTCGTCGCCCGCGAACTGATTCCGGTGATGCTGGAACAGGGCCGGGCCGAGGAGGAGGCCGCGCTGACGCTGGGTGCTTCAGGCTGGCGCGCCTTTCTCACCATCACGCTGCCCAACATCCGCTGGGCGCTGCTCTACGGTGTGTTGCTCTGCAACGCCCGCGCCATGGGCGAATTCGGCGCGGTGGCGGTGGTCTCGGGCAAGATCCGGGGCCAGACCACCACGATGCCGCTGATGATCGAGATGTTCTACAACGAATACCTTTCGGTCGCGGCCTTCACGATGGCGGGCGTGCTGGCGCTGCTGGCCTTCGTCACCCTCACCCTGAAATCGGCGCTGGAATGGCGATATGCCGACCAGCTTGCAACCACCCACCGCCATTGATGGAGGATCGGATGAATATCGAAATCGAGGAGATCTCGAAGGAGTTCGGAAGCACCGCCGCGCTGCATCCCGTGTCGCTGTCGATCCCCGCCGGCACGCTGGTCGCGCTGCTTGGCCCGTCGGGTTCGGGCAAGACGACGCTGTTGCGCATCCTTGGCGGGCTGGAGTTTCCGACCGCGGGGCGCGTGTTGTTCGACGGCTCCGATGCCACGGGCCTCAGCGTGCAGGAACGCCGCGCGGGGTTTGTCTTTCAGTCCTACGCGCTCTTCCGGCACATGACGGTGTTCGACAATATCGCCTATGGTCTGCGTGCCCGCCCGCGCAAGTCGCGCCCAGCCGGTGCCGAGATTTCGCGGCGTGTCACGCGGCTGCTTGAACTCATCAAACTGCCCGATATCGGCGCGCGCTACCCCAACCAGCTTTCGGGCGGGCAGCGACAGCGGGTGGCACTGGCCCGCGCACTGGCGATCGAGCCGCGCATGCTGCTGCTCGATGAACCCTTCGGCGCGCTGGATGCCAAGGTCCGCAAGGAACTGCGCCAGGGCCTGCGCGATATCCACGATACCACTGGCCTGACCACGGTTTTCGTCACCCATGACCAGGAGGAAGCGATGGAACTGGCGGATCTGGTGGTCGTGATGTCGATGGGCAGGATCGAACAGGTGGGCAGGCCAGACGACATCCGCGCCCAGCCCAGAACCCAATTCGTGCGCGAGTTCATTTCCGCATGACCGCCAATCTGGACCGGATCGATCGGAAGATCCTGTTTGAGCTGATGCAGGATTCCACCCTGCCAGTGGCGCAGCTGGCCGAACGTGTGGGGCTGTCGCAAACCCCATGCTGGAAGCGCGTGCAGAAGCTTGAGGCACTGGGCATCATCATCGGGCGCGTGGCCCTGGTCGCGCCTGAAAAGATCGGGTTGGGCCTGACCGTCTTTGTCGAGATCGAAGCCGCCGATCACACGCCCGCATGGCGCGAGGCCTTTGCCGCGATGGTATCGGACTATCCGCAGATCGTTGAGACCCACCGGATGGCCGGCGAGGTGGATTACCTGTTCAAGGTGATCGTGCCGGACATGGCGGCCTATGATGCCTTCTACCTCGACCTCACCTTTCGTCTGCCGTGCCGCAACGTGATCTCCAGGTTCTCGATGGAGCGGATGAAAGCGACGACAACCCTGCCCATCGACACGGTTTCGACCTGAGCGGCTGGAATGACGCGCTGAACATTGCCGAAGCCGATCAGCATGGACGGAAGGGCGTGAACGACGGCACCGAATGAGGCATGTTGAACGCAAGCCCATGGCCGGCGATGCGCTTGTCGGCAGGATCACCGCGAGGCGGCTGTTCTGTTCAGACGCGGCAATTGATGATCACGACCTCCGGGCCTGCAATCGGCGCGTCTGGTAAATTTCGTAGGCGCGCAGCGGCAGCAGGCGCTGTGCCATTTCGTGTTTGAGATGCTCCAGCCTGGCGTCCTGTGCCGTGCTGCGCTCCTTCATGGCGCCGAGGGATACGAATTCCGGCAGAACATGTCCGGGGCGGATCGTCACCTCGACCGTCGTATCGCTCAAGGTGAAGCGCCACAGGTAGGGGCCGGGCGGCTCGCTGATCACGTCCTTGCCGCCCAGACTGCGATCCACCTGATAACGCCCATCGGTCAAGGCGCGGGTCACGCATTCCACGGCATCGCGCCCGCCGGGGCCGGCAAAGGCGGTCAGCACATGAATGTCACGCCGGGGCAATGGGCCGGTTCCCAACGCGGCGAATCCCGCCTGCATGGCTTTGAGCCCATGCACGACGCCACCGGGAAACCCGCCCCCGTGATAGGCCATCAGCATGGCAACATCGAAGCTCAGGGGCTGTCCGTTTTCCAGCACGGTGATGCGATCATGGCTCATGCGGGCACCTGCTGGATCAAACGGCGCAGGTTGGGCAGAAAATGATCCAGAAAACGTGTGGTGGCCGGCATGAAATGGCTCCCGTGATGATAGCAGGGGTCAAGCGATGTAACGATTATCCGCCCCGGTGTGCTGGTGCGGTCGTCATAGGCGATGGGTCGGCCTGCATCATCGCGCAAGAGAACCTGCGCGCCCGCCGGCGGGTCGAAATATCCGTGCAGATGCCATGTCACATCGGCCTTGCTCATGGTGTCGAACAGCGGATGCGGGGAGGCGATCTGCACGCCCAGTTCCGCCCCCGGCGTCAGCCACCACCACCAGTTCGTGTCGGTGGCGGTGAAGGCCACATGCGGCAGCCACAGATCACTGCGGCTTTCGCCCATGGCAATGATCGTGCCGCCCGCCGCCAGATGCGCCGCCAACAGCCCGCGCTGTGCGATCATGCGCTGAGGCGGCGTGCGGCAGGGGATGAACAGCACATCTTCGGGCAGCAGCGTGGTGCCCAGCTGTTCGGGGGCAATCACCAGATCAAAGCGGTCGCGATAGCGCGGTCCTTCCAGCGTCTGGATCTGGTAGTAGCTGCCCGCGTTGGTGGCGATCAGGCGCGGGGCATTGCCGGTGTCGCGCGGCGGCGCGGGCGTGGTGAAGGCGCGCGCCTCGGGTGGCGTGGTCACCCGAGGGGCCGCTTCGGCGACGCAGGCCCCGCCGCCCGCCCAGTCGATCAGGTTTGCCCAGACCCGCGCGCCGATTTCGTGCATCGTGGCGATCTGGGCCAGATCGTTGCCCGCATGGCTGAAAATCGCGCCGCCACCGGGCCGGTGCCAGACCCAATCGACCGGCACGTTGTCGCCAAGGGTATTCAATACCACGGCCCCGACAGGTGGCGGGTTGGACCCACGCCCGTAGAAACCCGCCACACCCTTGTTGGTCTCCAGATCCTTCACCTGAACGCCCGCGAAGAGCGGATGCGCTACCCGCGCCGTCAGCTTGAAATCGGCGCGTCGCGGCGCAGGGATGGGCTGGTAGGGTTGCAACCCTTCGACCAGCGGACGGACCAGATGACCATTGAACACCCAGCGCCCGCCCAGATCCAGAAACCGTGACAGCGCGGGGCGCAGATCCATCATGGCATCCTGATCGAGCAACATGCCGGTAATCAGACCGCGATGCGCCTGTAGCGCAGCCTCGGTCAATTCGGTCTGCGCAAGGATCGTCACATCGCCGGCCGCCTCGGCCCGCTGCACGGGCTCGGGTGGCTGGCCATGGCCGGATTGAAGCCAGATCACGCGCATAGAGCGTCCTTTCCAGTGAATTCAGGCAGCATCGCCATGCGCCCTCGGGGACCATCAGGGCGCACCCAATGCATGGGGACGCCATAAAGCTCGGCCATCAGATCAGGCGTGATCATCTGCGCAACCGGCCCTTGCACCACGGCACCGCCGGGCATCATCAGCACGACATCGTCGGCCACCGCCAGGGCGTGATTGGGGTCGTGGGTGGTGAATACGACCGCGCGATCACGCGCGCGGTTGAGCATCGCGATCAGTCCGAGCGTGCGCGCCTGATTGCCCAGATCCAGGGCGGAGGTCGGCTCGTCCAGCACCAGCGCATCCGAGCCCGTCGCCAGCGCGCGGGCAATCAGGATCATCTGGCGCTGCCCGCCCGACATCCGGTCATAGCGCAAATCGGCCAATGAACACGCGCCCACCTGCACCAGTGCCGCGCGGGCCGCCTCGGTATCATCCGGCCCCGGTTGACCAAAGAGACCCAGCCGGGCGGCGCTGCCCATTGTCACCACATCCAGCCCGGAAAGTTTCGCCTGGGATGCGCCATGCTGAGGCACATATCCCACGATCGCCGGTGCGTGACGCCGCCCCTGATCCAGCGGCTGGAACCCCAGCATGCAGCGCAACAGGGTCGTCTTGCCGCGCCCGTTCGGCCCCAGAATGGCGGTGGTGCGCCCCAATGGAACGTCCATCGACAGTGCTTCGAACACCCGCAGCGTGCCAAAGTGCAGGCTTGCTTCCGACACACCGATCATGATTGCCACGCGCGTTTGAAATGCTGGCGCAGCAGCACGGCAAAGACCGGCGCACCGATCAGCGCGGTCAGCACGCTCAAGGGAATTTCCGAGGCGGTCAGCGTGCGTGCCAATGTGTCGATCAGCACCAGATAGGCCGCGCCCAGAAGTGCCGATGCCGGTATGAGGCGCCGGTGATCCTCGCCCACGATCAGACGCGCGGCATGGGGCACGACAAGGCCGATCCAGCCGATGACGCCCGCCACGGCAACCGAAGTGCCAGTCATCATCGTGGCGGCAATGAAGATGAACCAGCGTTCGCGATCGGGATTTACCCCCAGCGAGCGCGCCTCGGTTTCCTCCAGCGCCAGCAGGTTCAGTCGGTAGCGGAGCAACCACACGATCCCCAGCCCCAGCACCATGCCGGGCAGCGCCAGGCCCAATCGTGCCCAAGTCGCCGTCGAGAACGAGCCCATGAGCCAATAGACAATCGCGGGCAGTGAGGAATTCGGGTCCGCCAGGAACTGCAGCACAGATACCAAGGCGGCGAAGAACGCCCCCACGACCATTCCCGCAAGGATGACGGTCAGGATCTCGGTCCGGCCATTGATGCGGGCAAGAAGGCCGACCAGCACCAGCGCGGCCAATCCGAAAACGAAGGACATCCCCAGCAGCACCACGCCGTGAAACCCAAGCAGGATGGCCATCGCGCCGCCAAAGGCCCCGCCCTGGCTGATGCCCAGCACCTGCGGGCTGACCAGCGGGTTGCGAAACACCCCTTGCAATGCCGCCCCGCCCACCGCCAGCGCCGCCCCCGACAAAGCGGCCAGCAGCACCCGTGGCAGGCGCACCAGTTCGACAATGCGCTCGTCCATGGTCTCGGGGCTGCCCGAAAAATCCCAGACCCGTGCCCACAGGATCTCCACGATCCTTGCCATGGGCACCTCGAAGCGCCCGGCACTGATGGAATAGAGCATGGCCAGAACCAATCCCGCCGTCATCACGGGAAACGCCCCAAAACGCAGCGCGAGTCGCGCGCGCCTTGGGGCTTGATCAACTGCGATGCTCATGGCGCTGCGAATTGGGCGTAATTCGCTTGTCCGCCCTGCATGTCCATCCACAGGATTTCGTCGATATCCGCATCGGTCAATTCATGGCCGTAAAGCACCTGATAGGCCGTGCGCATTTCCGCGCGCAGGTCATAATCGAACAGATCAGGGTGCAGCAGGTTCGCCGTCCACATCCAGGTCAACGGGCTCTCCTGATTGGGCGGGTCCCAGCGGTAGCCGCCCAGCGGCATCTTGTAGACCCGTCCCGATTGCGCGGCATTCGTCAGCGACAGGATCGGGTCGTTCAGGATGCGATCGAGCGTCAGATCGGCCTCGAAGGAGTTCAGGAAGATGACATCGGGGTTCCATGCCGCGACCTGCTCGACGTTGATATCCGCCCAGCCGCCAACCATGTCTTCGGCCGCATTCCGCCCCCCGGCAAGGTAGTGATACCAGGCGTTGTAATTGTCCTCGGTCCCTGAGGCGCGCAGGCTGTCCATGGCGCGCAGCAGGTAAAGCACGCTGGGGCGGTCCTCGTCGGCCAGACCGGCAGTGCGCGCTTCCATATCGGCTTGCACCTGTGCGCGCCATTCGATCAGCGGCGCGATGCGCTCCGGCCTTCCCATCGCGCTGGCCGCCATGGTCATGTACTCGCGCGTCAGCACCTCGGACCCGTAGCGGATTGTCATCAGCGTCAGTCCGGCATTGGTGATCGGGTCGATGTAATCAGGCCCCCGTCCGGCCCATTGGATAACCAGATCGGGGCTGACGCTTGCGAGTTCCTCGACATTCGGGATGAAGTTGGGCGCGGTGATGTCCGACGGGATCTCGCGCGCCTGAGGAAAAATCCGCCCCAGAATGCCTTCCATGATCGCGGATTTCGCGGTTGGGTTCATCCCCACCAGCCGGTCGGTCGCGCCATCGATGGCGATGAGGGTCGATGCCATCGGAATCGGAATCGACGCGATTCGCTGCGCCGGCGCGGGCAATGTGACCTCTCGGTCTTCATGATCGGTGAAGCGTATCGGATCTGCGGCGAGGGGCTGCGCAACCAGAATGGCGCAGACAAGCAGGGGCAGTCGCATGGCGGGTCTTTCGTGGCAAAGCCTCGACCGATGATGCCATTTCCTGCGCTGAAGGCTGTGGCAATGCTGGGGCGCGAGGCAGGGTTGAACTTGACCTGGCGCGACCCGGCGGGTCCAAGCTTGGCAGGCCATTTGCCTAGTAATTCAGTCAGGTATTGTCAACCGCAAACTGCTGCCAAACTGCCAGCGCGAGCCAGGCCCTGGAGCGGCGCAGGGCTACACGCCCCCGGCGCGGGAGGTGATGGGAACCGCGCAGATGCCGCGCCAGCACGGCGCGGCGGTGTGCGCCGGGATGCTTGCCCATCCCCGACAGCCTGCGTTTGGATATGCGTTTGGATTGCCGTTTCGTTGGTGGGTCCGGCGGTCGGTCCGGAATACGAGGCCGCCAGAAGCTGCCTTGCCAATCAACATCCAAAGGGAAAATGGTGGTAGCGGAGGAGGGACTCGAACCCCCGACACGCGGATTATGATTCCGCTGCTCTAACCAACTGAGCTACTCCGCCACAGGCTGGCGCTTCGTATTTCAGCCATTCACCCTCGTCAAGAGCAAATCCCGGCCCCGGCGTAGCCAGCAAGCACGGCATGCCGGGGCCTCTCGCATTCGTGCCGCGGGCGGGCTATTTCAGGCAAAACCGGAGCCTTCATGCATAGCCTTCCCCTGACCCGAGACCTGGTGCTGATCGGCGGCGGCCATGCGCATGCGTTGGTGTTGCGCGACTGGGCGATGGCGCCGCTGCCAGGCGTGCGGCTGACGCTGATCGACCGGCAGCCGGCGGCGCCCTATACCGGCATGTTGCCGGGCCATGTCGCCGGGCATTACCCTCGTGCGGCGCTGGAGATCGATCTGGTGCGGCTGGCGCGGCGGGCGGGCGCACGGCTCATTCTGGGGCGCGCCGAAGGGCTGGAGCCTGAGGCCGGGCGGGTGCATCTGGCCGGGCGGCCGCCGGTCGCATTCGACATTGCCTCGCTCGATATCGGCATCACCTCGGCGCTGCCCGATCTGCCGGGGTTCACCGCGCATGCGCTGGCCGCCAAGCCGCTCGGCGCCTATGCCGAGGGTTGGCAGGCGTTTGTCGCCGAGGTCGAGGCCGGCAGGCGCCAGGCGCGCATCGTGGTGATCGGCGCCGGCGTCGGCGGGGTGGAGCTGGCACTGGCCATGGACGAGCGGCTGCGCCATGTGCCGGGCCGCGCCATCACGCTCCTTGATGCCGCGCCGCAGATCCTGCCGCAGATTGGCACGGCGGCACGGCGGCACTTGCTGCGCGCACTCGGCGCGCGGGGCATCGCGCTGCGGCCGGGCGTGCAGGTTCAGGCCATCGAGCCAGGCGGGCTGCGGCTGGAAAGCGGCGAATGGCTGGCCGCCGATCTGGTGCTGGGCGCGGCCGGCGCGCAGCCGCAGCCCTGGCTGGCCGCAACCGGGCTGCAACTGAGCGGGGGGTTCGTCACCATCGACCAGCATCTGCGCTCGGTCTCGCATCCGCAGGTTTTTGCCGCCGGCGATTGCGCGCATATGGCCGCCAGCCCGCGCCCCAAGGCCGGGGTCTTCGCCGTGCGGCAGGCGCCGGTGCTGGGGCATAACCTGCGCGCGGCGCTCTCGGGCGGGCGGCTGCGGCGGTACAAACCGCAGCGCGATTACCTCAAGCTGGTGTCGCTGGGCGGGCGCGAGGCGCTGGCGGTGAAATGGGGGCTGGCGCTGCGGGGCCGCTGGCTCTGGCGCGTGAAGGACCGGATTGACGCGCGTTTCATGGCGATGTTTCACGCCCTGCCCGACATGCCCGCCCCCGCCCTGCCCGATCCGGTGGCCGAGGGCATGGCCGAGGCGCTGGGGAAGAAGCCGCTTTGCGGCGGTTGCGGCGCAAAGGTCGGCCCGAGAACCCTGCGCGCCGCGCTGGAGGCCCTGCCGGCCCCGGCTGGCGATGGCGGGCTTTCGCTCGGGCAGGGCGATGATGCGGCAGTGCTCAAGATCGGCGGACAATTGCAGGTCATCGCCACCGATCATCTGCGCGCGCTCACCGATGACCCCTGGCTGATGGCGCGCATCGCCGCCACCCATGCGCTGGGCGATATCTGGGCCATGGGGGCCGCACCGCAGGCCGCGCTGGTCAGCCTGACCCTGCCGCGTCTGAGCGAGCCGCTGCAACAACGCTGGCTGCACGAGATCCTGCAAGGCGCCGCCGCCACTTTCGCCGAGGCCGGCGCCAGCATTGCCGGCGGCCATACCGCGCAGGGCGCCGAGTTGAGCATCGGCTTCACCGTCACCGGGCTGGCCGGGCCGCGCCTGTTGACCAAGGCTGGCGCGCGGACCGGCGAGGCGCTGATCCTGAGCAAACCGCTGGGCAGCGGTACGCTGCTGGCCGCCGAAATGGCCGGCCGCGCAGCGGGGCGCGATATCGCCGCGCTCTGGCCGCTGCTGACCCAGAGCCAGGCCACGGCGGCGGCACTGCTGGCGCCTCATGCCGGCGCCATGACCGATGTCACCGGCTTCGGCCTTGCCGGGCATCTGCACGAGATCGCCCGCGCCAGTGGCATGGATGCCGCGCTGTCGCTAGCCGCGCTGCCGCTGATGCAAGGCGCCGAGGCGCTGGCCGCCGCCGGCATTGAATCAAGCATTGCCCCGGCCAACCGCGCCGCGCTCGCGGGCCATGTCGCCACCGGCGATCACGCGCTGCTGCAATCACCCCGCGCGGCGCTGCTGTTCGATCCGCAGACCGCCGGCGGCCTGCTGGCCAGCGTGCCGCAGGAGCGCGCGGATGAGTTGCTGCATCAGCTGAGGGCGGCGGGTTACGAAGCTGCACTCATCGGGCACATCGGCACGGCCAGTACCGATCCGGTTCTGCACATGACCCCGTGAGGCCGCTGATCAGTCGCTGTCGCGGCCATTGGCCAGCAGCGCCTGCAGCTGCCCGGCAATCGCTGCCATCTCGGCGGCGGGCAATTGTGGCGGCACGGCATAGGCATCGCTGCCCTCGGCCAGATAGGCCCTGGACGACACATCATGCACATGATGCATCGGCACCACATGCGCATGGGCGTGCGGCACATGGATGCCGGTATAGAACATCGCCACCCGCTCGACCTTGTAGAGCCGCTTCATCGCCCGTGCGAGGCCCTGCGCGCAGGTGGTGATGGCGGTCGCCAGATCGATCGGCAGATCCTCGAACCAGACATGGTGTTCCTTGGGGATCACCAGCGCATGGCCGGGGCGGATCGGATGCAGGTCCAGGAAGGCCATGATCTGATCATCCTCATAGACCTTGTGCGCCGGCAGTTCGCCCGCCGCGATGCGGCAGAACAGGCAGTCGTGGCTCATGATCCGCTTCCCTCGCGCGCTTGCTCCAGCAGTTGCGATACCATGGGCCCCAACCCCTCGACAATCAGCGCCACGCCGGCGGCATTGGGGTGCAGATGATCGGCCTGCATCAGCTCGGCATAGCTCATGCCGGCCTCGTGTTTCTCGGTGATCGGCTGCATGAGGTTGGGGTAATGCAGCGCGCCGTACTCGGCAGCCAGTTCGGGATACATCGCCTCGAAGGCCTGCTGGAACTCGGGGCCGTAATTGCCCGGCGCCGGCATGCCGACCAGCAGCGCCGGCAGGCCCTCGGCCTGCAACCGGGCGAGGATGCTCTGCAGATTGGCGCGGCTGGCAGCGGGGTCGATGCCGCGCAGAAGGTCATTGCCGCCCAGCGCCACCATCACCGCATCGGGGCGGTCGGCGAGCGTCCAGTCAAGCCGCGCGGCACCGCCGGCGGTGGTATCGCCGCTGACCCCGGCATTGATCACCACCACCTCATGGCCCTCGGCGCGCAGCCAGGCCTCCAGCTGCGGCACCAGCCCATCGTCCTGCATCAGCCCGTAGCCCTGGGTCAGCGAATCGCCCAGCGCCGCCAGCCGCAGCGGTTCGGCCTGCGCCGGCAGCGCGCCCATCAGCGCGGCAGCGACGGAAAATGCCGCCAGCGGCGTGGAAACCCGGCCAGCCTTGCTGCATTGCAGCTTGCCTGCCGCGCGCGCGACCCCATATGCCAATGAACGCATGAGCCCGAGGAATTTCTGCATGACCGATCCTGTTCTGTCGCTGCGCGACGCCGCGCTGACCCTGCAAGGCAATGCCGGCCCCGTCGAGATCCTGCGCGGGATCACGCTCGATGTCGCGCGTGGCGAGACATTGGGGCTGGTGGGGCCGTCGGGTTCGGGCAAATCGTCGCTCCTGATGCTGATGGGCGGGCTGGAGCGCGCCACCGGCGGGCAGGTTCATGCGCTCGGGCATGATCTGACGGCGCTGGACGAGGACGCGCTGGCACGCTTTCGCAGGGGCAATATGGGGGTGGTGTTCCAGTCTTTCCACCTGATTCCCACCATGACCGCGCTGGAAAACGTCGCCACCCCGCTGGAACTGGCCGGCAAGCGTGACGCCTTCGAGCGCGCCGAGGCCGAATTGCAGGCGGTGGGTCTGGGGGCGCGGCTGCATCATTACCCGGCGCAGATGTCGGGCGGCGAGCAGCAGCGCGTGGCGCTGGCCCGCGCCGCCGCCCCGCGCCCGGCGATCCTGCTGGCCGATGAGCCGACGGGCAATCTGGACGGCGCCAATGGCCAGGCGATCATCGACCTGCTGTTCGGCCTGCGCGACCGCCATGGCGCGACGCTGGTGCTGGTCACCCATGCGCCGGAACTGGCGGCGCGCTGCGACCGGGTGGTGCAGCTGCGCGACGGGCGCATCAGCGCGGGCGAGCAGGACAGCGACAGCGGGCCGGCCGGCGCCCGGCTGGAAGCCGCACAATGAGCCGCCTGCCCTTGGCGCTGCGGCTGGCGCGGCGCGAATTGCGCGGCGGGCTGGCCGGGTTTCGTATCTTCCTGCTCTGTCTGGCGCTGGGTGTGGGGGCGATTGCCGCCGTGGGTTCGGTGCGCGCCGCCATCGAGGCCGGGTTGTCGCGCGAGGGGGCGGTGCTGTTGGGGGGTGATGCCGAGCTGCGCTTCACCTACCGTTTCGCCGAGCCCGAGGAACGCGGATGGATGGAGGATCAGGCCGCACAAGTCTCGGAAATCGTTGATTTCCGCTCGATGGCGGTGGCCGGCGAGGGGTTGGAGGCCGAGCGCGCGCTGACCCAGGTCAAGGGGGTCGATGCGCTCTGGCCGCTGCTGGGCGAGGCGCGGTTCGACCCGCCGCTGAATGTCGCCACCGTGCTGGCCGGGCAGGATGGCTTGCCCGGCGCGGCGATGGACCGGCTGCTGATCGACCGGCTGGGGCTGGCGCTGGGCGACAGCTTCCGGCTGGGGGTGCAGGAATTCGTGCTGATGGCCGAGGTGCTGCGCGAGCCCGATGGCGTGGGCGCGCAATTCGGCTTTGGCCCGCGCACGCTGGTCGCCACCGAGGCGCTGGCCAATTCGCAACTGCTGGGCGCCGGCACGCTGTTTGACGTGGCCTATCGGCTGCGGCTGGCCGAGGGCGACAGCGTGGCGCGGCTGCGCGCCGGGGCCGAAAGCCGGTTCGAGGGCGCCGGGGTGCGGTTTCGTGATGGCGCGCAGGGGGCGCCGGGTGTGGCGCGCTTCGTCGAACGCATCGGCGCCTTTCTGGTGCTGGTGGGGCTGGCGGGGCTGGCGGTCGGCGGGGTCGGGGTTTCGGCGGCGGTGCGCGCCTATCTCGACCGCAAGACCCCGGTGATCGCCACGCTGAAGACGCTTGGCGCCGAGGGGCGGATGATCTTTGGCATCTATTTCGCCCAGATCGGCGCACTGACGCTGGCCGGTGTGCTGGCCGGGCTGGTGCTGGGCGCCGGCGTGCCACTGGCACTGGCGCCGCTGCTGGAGGCGCAACTGCCGGTGCCGATTGCCGCCGGCATCCACCCCGCCCCGCTGGCCGAGGCCGCGCTCTATGGTGCGCTGACCGCGCTGGTCTTCACCCTCTGGCCGCTGGCGCGGGTAGAGAAAGTGCGCGCGGCGGCGCTGTTTCGGGGGCTGGGCACCGAGCGCCGGGCCTGGCCGCGCCCGGTCTATCTGCTGGCACTGGCGCTGGCCGTTCTGGCGCTGGTGGGCACTGCCACTGCCTTTGCCGCCGTCTGGCAACTGGCGCTGGGCACCGCGGGGGGTATCGCCGCGGCGCTGCTGGCGCTGGCACTGGCGGCGCTGGGGCTGCGGGCGCTGGCGCGGCGGGC
>ERZ869909.1615-NODE-1615-length-17663-cov-3.846810_pt1 | contig 17663 bp, 17 predicted proteins | sample MGYA00520892_ERZ869909 | MGnify/ENA primary metagenome ERZ869909 (study PRJEB32215, sample SAMEA104723947) | bioreactor metagenome | biome: bioreactor; feature: anaerobic bioreactor; material: water | place: China | collected 2015-03-12 ...
CGACGTGACCGCCACCATGCGCTACTACGAGTTCTACGGCGGCGCGGCCGACAAGATCCACGGCGACACCATCCCCTTCCTTGACGGCTACACGGCGCTGACGCTGCGCGAGCCGCACGGCGTCGTCGCCGGCATCATCCCGTGGAACTATCCCATGCAGATCCTCGCCCGCGTCGCGGGCGCGGCGCTCGCCATGGGCAACACGGTCGTCGCCGTGCCGTCGGCGCGCTGGCCGCTGCTCGCAGCCGACCTCTATCAGGTCCTTGAAACCTCAGACGTTCCCGCCGGCGCGGTGAACATCGTCCGCGCCAGTCCCTCGCGCGGGTCCTGGTCGACGAGCTTCGGCGGCGGCGAAGGGGCCGTCGCCGTGACCAGCACGTCCACGCGCTGGAACAGGGCATTGAATTGCGCCGCCAGCGTCTTCCGCTGGCGCTGCGCCTGAAGGTAGTCGGCCGCGCGCAACAGCGCCCCGCCCATTACCCGCACGCGGAAGGCGCGCGAGTAGAGCTCGGGCCGGGTGGTCAGGTCATGCTCATGGAGCGCATAGGCCTCGGCGACGATGATCAGCCGCATGACCGCGTTGAAGTCCTGCAACGGCGCGGTGTCGAGCTCCACCACCGTGCAGCCGAGCTCCTTGAGCAGCCGCACGGCATCGGCCATCTGCTCACGCACTTCGGGCAGCTTGGCGGTGCACCCTTGCCCCTGATAGAGCGCCTGAGCACACACCTCGCCGGTATGGTTGACGCGCATCAACCCCGCGGCGTGGCGACGCTCATCCAACGTCATGGGATCATCGTCGATATCCGGGGTGATCGGGGAGGGACGCGACGAGCTTGCGGCATGAGGCACCAAGGTGCGCAGTACGGTATCGAACTGGTGGATCAGCGTATCGGCATGGGTCAGTTTGCGGCTCATGGCACCCTCGTTTCTGCTCAGACGAATCAAACCACTGGCCCAACCGAGCCACTCATCGCCCGGAAGTGCCGACTGTCAAATACCGCAAACGCCACCCTGGCGGGTGGCGTTTGCGGGTATGCACCTGATGCGTCGCACGCCTCGACGCGCGCGGTTATCACCGCAGGGCGCCGGCTAGCCAGCCGGCCAAGTAAAGCGTCGACCGCCCATCAGGTGCATATGAATATGATAGACCGTTTGCCCGCCCTGGTCATTGCAGTTCATTACCACGCGGTAGCCCTCCTCGGCGAAACCGCGCTCATTCGCCAACCGAGCCGCGGTGTACTGCAGTCGACCGATCATGGCCAGATCGGCCTCCTCGATATCGTTCAAGGTGGCGATATGCAGTTTTGGAATGATCAGGATGTGGGTAGGCGCCTGGGGATTGATGTCGTTGAACGCCAGGACATGCTTATCTTCGAAGACGATATCGGCGGGAATCTCGCGCTTGATGATCTTGCAGAACAGGCAGTCCATCGGTGTCGTGCTCCTGTCATCGTATGGGGAGAGCCACACGGCTCACCGAAAACGCCGCTGGGCAAGCAGATGGCGCACCAGCGGCGCCAGTATCAGTTCGATGGCGAGTGACATCCTGGCACCGGGTACGACCAGGGTGTGCGGGCGGCTCATGAAGGAGTCCTGGATCATCGCCAGCAGCCAGGGGAAGTCCACGGTGGAAGGGTCACGAAAGCGGATGACCACGAAGGATTCGGCGTCGTTGGGAATGTCCTGCACCTCGAAGGGGTTGGAGGTATCCACCGTAGGCACCCGCTGGAAGTTGATATGGGTTCGGGAAAACTGTGGCTGGATATAGCGCACGTAGTCGCCCATGCGACCCAGTATGGTATCGATCACCGCCTCTTGAGAGTAGCCGCGCATCTTGATGTCACGATCGATCTTCTGGATCCACTCCAGATTCATCGTCGGCGCCACACCCACCAGCAGGTCCACGTGCCGGGCGATGTCATGCTCGGCGGTCACCAGGCCACCGTGCAGCCCTTCGTAGAAGAGCAGGTCGGTACCGCACGGCAGCGGCTGCCACTCGGTAAAGGTGCCGACACGATAGCCAGCCTCGATCATCTGCTTGTCTTCGGCGTGAATATAGTGCCGAAAGGTTCCGGTGCCGTGCTCGCCATACTCCAGGAACAACGTCTCGAGCCGGTCCAGCAGGTTGGCCTCCACGGCGAAATGGGAGAGCTCATCCTTGCGCTCAGGCTCTTCGCGGAAGATACGCGCCAGCTCATCGCGGGTATAGCGGTGGAAGGCGTCGCCATCGACGCTGGCAGCATGCACGTCCTCGCGAGAAAACATTCGCTCGAAGGTTCGCTTCACCGTCGTTGTACCTGCCCCGGAGGAGCCCGTCACGGCGATAATGGGATATTCACGAGACATCAGCCGCCCTCCCTCAAGCGAACTCTCCCGATGCCAGCTGGCTCAGAAAAGACTCCGGTAGCGGAACGACCTTTCCACCCTGGGACGGATCGACCAGCAGCATGGTCAGCATGGCGGTCGCCACCTGGCGCTGGTCGCCGCGCCGAACCATACGATGAAAAACCTTGAGCCCCTTGCCTGCCGGAACTGGTATTGCTGTGGTTACCTCAATCACATCCGGCCAGTGGGCCTCGGCCTGATACTGCACAGCGAGTTCGGCCACCACACCGTGGAAACCGCCGATATTCAGCTCGCTTGTGCCCAGCGTGGCGAGTGCTGCCGCCCGCGCCTCCTGCAACAGTGAAATCAACGTATCGTGGCCGAGATGCTGGGCATAGTTCATGTCCCCCACGCGCACGCTCAAGGTGTGCACATGCCGCCATGCGTGCTCGGGAAATTCCAGCTTGATACGCTCCATTCTCGCTCCCAGGTAGTGTGTCCGTATCGCCCGCAGCAATCAGGCGTCCTGCTGCTCCCGGGCGATCGCCCGGTATGCGATATCGCGCCGATAGTGGAGGTCGGTCCAGCCAATCGCGCCAACGCCTTCATAGGCCAGGTCACGTGCCCGAGACACGCCCTCGCCCAGGGCCGTTACACAGAGCACGCGACCACCGGCGGTGACCACCTGCCCCCGGTCGCTGTCGGCCGTACCGGCATGAAAAACCTTGCAGCCAGTGTTTTCCGCCGCATCGATGCCGTCAATGACGTCGCCCTTGCGGTAGTCGCCCGGGTAACCACCGGCCGCCAGCACCACTCCCACCGCAGCTCGTCCATCCCAGTCGCAGGTCTGTCCCGCCAGTTCGCCGTTGGCCCCGGCCAGGCAGAGTTCGGCTAGATCGGACCTCAGACGCAGCATGATCGGCTGGGTTTCAGGGTCACCAAAGCGACAGTTGTACTCAATCACCCTGGGATTGCCCTCCTGGTCGATCATCAAGCCAGCATAGAGAAAGCCGCTGTACGGATGCCCCTCCGCCGCCATGCCGTGCACCGTCGGCATGATCACGTCCCGCATGATTCGCTCGTAAACCGCCTCGGTCACCACCGGAGCCGGTGAGTAGGCACCCATGCCCCCGGTATTGGGTCCTTCGTCGCCATCCAGAGCCCGCTTGTGATCCTGACTGGTGGCCATGGGTAGTACGCTCTCGCCATCGACCATGACGATGAAACTCGCTTCCTCGCCCACGAGAAACTCTTCGATCACCACCCGTGCCCCCGCGTCGCCGAAGGCGTTGGCCTCCAGCATGTCATGCACGGCCGCCTCGGCCTCGCTCAAGGTCATGGCGACAATGACGCCCTTGCCCGCCGCCAGACCGTCGGCCTTGATGACGATGGGCGCGCCCTGTTCGGCCAGATAGGCAAGTGCCGGCTCGACCTCGGTAAAGGTGCGATAGGCAGCAGTGGGGATGGCATGGCGTGCCAGGAAGTCCTTGGTGAAGGACTTTGACCCCTCGAGCTGAGCCGCCCCGGCGGTGGGGCCAAAAATGGCCAGCTCTGCCTCGCGAAAGCGATCAACGACACCCGCGACCAGCGGCGCCTCCGGGCCGACAATGGTCAGGTCGATGGACTCCTTCCGTGCGAACGCCACCAGCCCGTCAAGATCGGCCACATCGATGGCGACATTGGCAACACCCGCTTCACGGGCAGTACCAGCATTACCGGGGGCCACGAAAACCCGCTCGACACGACGCGACTGGGCGACCTTCCAGGCCAGGGCATGTTCGCGGCCACCGCCGCCGATGATCAGAACCTTCATCCGCTGCACTACCTATCTCTGACTGAGTGAAACCGAGCTTCCAGGAGGCCTGGCCGGATAGCGGGCCGGGGCTCGTGAAAACAGGTGAGGAAACGTCGCGGCATTATGTCAGAAAGCCACCGTCGACGCGCCCCGCTCAGGACTCCTTGGTATCGTCATCCTTCTCATCGCGCTTGTCATCGTCATTGACCTGACCTTGGCCGATGGTCTTCTGCCAGAATCGCATGTTCTCTTCTGCCATCTCCCGCATCAGTTCCATGGGCGAATGACGCATGGCCTGCTGCCACTGGTCCTTCATGCGCTTCTGCTGCTCGAGCATCAGTTGCGTACCCTGCTCCAGGTAGCGAGCAAGGGGTAGCGGCTTGGCCATATCGTAGACACGGATGAACTGGGCCAGCAGATCATTGGAGAAGACTTCGGAGTCACCATCCGCCTGCTCCTGCTCAATGATGATCGACAGCAGAATGGTGCGCGTAAGATCCTCACCACTCTTGGCGTCTTCGACGCGGAAGGGCTCTTCGTCGAGGATCAGGCGACGCAGGTCCTCAAGCGTCACATAGCGACTCTGTTGGGTATCATAGAGCCTGCGGTTGGCATACTTGCGAATCACGCGCACGGTGGCACTCCTCGTCATGAAAGGCAGGCTTGCCCTTTGCTGCTATTGTGCACCGCGCCACCGCCCTTGCAAATCGAACCGAATTAACGAGGCCTGATGAACCTGATTCTGCTCGCCCCCGACGACATAGAACACGACCAGCTGGCGTGCATTCGCGACCCGCGCCGCCTGCGTCATCTCAAGGAGGTACACCGCGCCAGGATCGGCGACTCCATGACCCTGGGCATCGCAGGCGGGGGAATCGGACGCGGTGAGCTGGTGGCGTTCGACGAGCGGGAGGCGCGATTTGCCCTCGGCGCCCTGGACACCCCGCCGCCGCCGCCTCTACCCGTGCACCTCGTGCTCGCGCTGCCGCGTCCGCGGATGCTCGCCAGAACTCTCGAGCACGTCACGGCCCTCGGCGTTAAGGCAGTCACGCTATTGCATTCGCATAGGGTGGAAAAGAGCTACTGGCAATCGCCGGAGCTCACTCCCGAGAAGATACACGCCCATCTCGTGCTGGGACTGGAGCAGGCCCGGGATACGGTGATGCCCACGGTGAGTCTGGCCAAGGGATTTCGCCCCTTCGTCGAGGATGTGCTGCCGGGAGTACTCGAGACACGGCGCGGCCTGCTGGCTCACCCGGGGATGTCACAGGCCTGTCCCCGGGGCATCGAAGAGTCCGTCGCACTGCTGGTGGGCCCCGAAGGTGGGTTCATTCCCTTCGAGGTGGAACGACTGATGGAGGCCGGCTGCGAAGGCGTCCACCTGGGGCCCCGCATCCTGAGAGTGGAGACCGCGGTGACCGCCTTGCTGGCCCGGCTGTTCTGAAGGCCTGTCAAGATAACCGATAGTTCTGAAGGCGCGGAGAACGCTACTCATTCCGCTTAGTCGCCGTCCTCATTCACTATCTTCATCATCGCTCTCGTAGCGCTTCACTTCGGCGTCTTCGTCACAGCCGGGGGCGTTGAGGAAGGTACGAGTCACGTCGAGCAGGCCCAGATGACCGATGGTGCGCCGCCCCAGAAGCAGTGGGTAATGCATCTCTTCACGGTTACGCAGACCGACCTGCTCCTCATAGACGGTGCTGCCCATGCAGACCTTCATCAGCACCACCAGACGCTCGTCGCGGCCACCCGCACCACGTACGCGAATGTCGCGATAGAGCGGTCGTTCCAGCGTTTCCGAAAACGTCTCGCCGCTTGCCTCATCCACGAGCTCCAGGCGAAAACGCACCCACTCCTCGCCTTCCTTCTCGAAGCGCTCGATATCGCGGGCATCGAGCGACGAGGTAAGCGCACCGCTATCGAGCTTGGCCTTCACCTCGACCCCCCAGGGTTCCAGGGTGGCCTTCTCGACCCAGCCGAAGACCTCCTGTTCAGCCACAGCAGCAGGCGCAAGTGTGGTCAGCAACCACACCCCCAGCGCCTGACCGAATCTTCGCCCGAGCCACGCCGTCCGAAACCGCAATGAAAATCCTTTCATGATACCTCCCTATCGAAATTTACAAGAATAGCGCCATTTTCCTCGAATGCCAGCAACCCAGGCGCCGCCAGCCCTGTACCCAGTCATCCGGCAACGCACTTTAGGGTCATCTACTACACTGAAGGTGTCATCTAGGAAAAGGAGGACACTGTATGACACAGCGACGCTTTGCAAGGACGACACTTGCCACTACCGTTGGTCTGCTGGTCGCCGGTCTCACCATTGCAGGGGCCCACGCCCAATTCGAGCCTCAGGGGCTCTATTCCAACAGGGCTATTCTCGATGCCGAGGTGTATTTCGAAGCCGCCCCGGACAGCCAGCCCAGCGAGATCGTCGATATGCTGCTCGGTGACGACATGCAGGTCCATGCTCTGGTCATACGCTCCCATGAGGATGTCGGCCAGGATGGCGACTACATTGTGATCACCAATGCCCACTACCGGCTGGTCACCCATGAAGAGAATGGCGAGACCACCCATGACGTGCTAGTTGATGCCAACGAAGACGCCCTGGCGGCCATGCCACGCTACGATCAGGATTGGTGGGATATGGCACGCCAACGCTCGCGGGATGCCTGGCACTCCGCTGGCGAGGGTGCCGATAGCGCCTGGCACCAGACGCGTGAAGGCGCCGACCGCGTCGGCGAAGGTGCCGAACGCGCTTGGGAACGCACCCAGGAGGGGGCCGAGAGAGCCGGCCGCGCCGTCGGTGATGCACTCGACAGCTGGACCAACAACGATTGATCCGCCTGCACTCGACCTAAGGCCCCCCCTCTCTCTCAACTCCCTATTACAGAACACAGCTCGCAGACAAAGCACAGCTCGCAGACAGAGCAAAAACGGTAAGCCTCTAACCTGACCCCACCCTAGCGGGCGGGGTCTTTCCCCGTCAGCGCTGCAGCCGCTGCAACAGGCTAACCGTGGCGAAACCGTCGGGCGTGACACCGATGGAACGCTGATAGCTGCGCAAGCCACTTCGTGTATTGGGGCCCAGTACACCGTCCGGCGTACCAACATCGAAGCCACGGGCATTGAGGGCTTGCTGCATCTCGCGGACCTGGTTGCGCGTCAGCGGCTGTTCATCTCGCGGCCAGCTGGAGCGGATACCATTACGACCGGCAATCTCGTTGGCCAGTGTGCCCACCGCCAAGGCGTAGCTGGTCGCATTATTGTAGCGCAGGATCGCTCGGAAGTTAGGCCCCACCAGAAAAGCCGGCCCGTCAGCACCGGCCGGAGCAATGACCGAGGCCTCGGCGAACTCGGGCAGCGAACCGTCAGCGGCACTGTGCACCCCCTGGGCAGCCCATTCACCACTGGCACGACGAGTGCTCAGCTCGGTCTGGGAATAATCGAAGTCATCCGGTAGCCGGACCTCCACGCCCCAGGGCTGACCCGCCTGCCAGCCGGCCCGGGCCAGGTAGTTGGCGGTGGAGGCCATGACGTCGGGAATGCTGCCCCAGATGTCGCGGCGGCCGTCACCATCACCATCCACGGCATAGGCTTCGAAACTGGAGGGTATGAACTGGGTATGACCCATGGCCCCGGCCCAGGAGCCGACCATGCGCTCCGGGGGTATGTCCCCAGCCTCGATGATGCGCAGCGCAGCCATCAGCTCGCCGCGGGCAAAGGCGCTGCGGCGCCCTTCGAAGGCGAGGGTTGCCAGCGCCTCCAGGGTCGAGAAGTCACCGAAGTTGCCGCCGTAGTTACTCTCGATTCCCCAGATGGCGACGATGATCTCCGCCGGGACCCCATAGCGCTCTTCCATGCGACGGGCGGTATCGCGATGCTCGACATGCTTGGCACGCCCCTGTTGGATACGCGTTGATGAGACGGCGCTATCCAGATACTGCCAGATGGGTCGCACGAACTCCGGCTGGGAACGATCCAGTTCGATCACCCGTGGCCGGTAGCGCACCCCATCCAGCGCCCGGGCCAGGGTTGTCTCGCTGATGCCCTCTGAGCGGGCCTCGCGCCGAAAGCTTGCCAGCCACGCATTGAAGTCTGCAGGCGTGGCTTCGGGCTCCGAGCGCTCACTGGCCGCCGGCTCGCGCGCGGTCTCGGCTTCCTGTCCGCCGGCAGCGTCAGGCGAATGATCGGCGGCTGACGCCTCCTGAACGGGGCCGCTCTGGCATCCGGCGAGAAGCGCAACCAGCAGGGTGGCGGGGAAAATCTGACGCATCATGGTATCGGCATTCCTTGGCATTGAATGCTCACGATGATGGCCCAGAAGCGCAGGCGAAACCAGCCTCATCAGCCATTGGATCGTCGGTTTCTGTAACCCCCGCCGCTGGTCCCGGCGCTGTCAGGAAGGGTCGCTCTCTCGAGGCTGGTGCACCGCGTTGGCCTCGGTCTCCAGACCACTCTTCAGCTCATGGGTCAGAGGGTCGTAGTTGGGCCGCAGCTCATCCTTTACGGTACCGGACCAGAGCTTCGAGCCCACGAAGTAGCCGGCCCTACCGATCACGTGAGCCGCAACCGGCGCCGTCATGACCACGAAGACGATGATGGCGAAGGCACGGGCCACCACCGCCACCTCACCAAAATGCACGGCAACGGCGAGCATGATCAGAATCACACCCAGGGCCGCCGCCTTGGTCGTGGCATGCATCCGTGTGAGCAGATCCGGCAGACGCAGGATACCCAGTGCCGCCAGCAGCATGAACAGGGCCCCGGTGAGAATCAGAAACCCCTTGATCATCTCAATCATCCCGAGGCCCTCCCCGCTCGAGGAAACGAGCGAAGCCAATGGCAGCCAGAAAGCCCATCAGCGCGATCACGATGGCGGCATCCAGAAAGCTGGAGACATCCATCTTGATGGCATAGACACCCACCATGCCCACCACGATGCTGGCAAACAGCTCCAGTGCCACCACCCGATCAGGCAGGCTGGGGCCACGAACCACCCTTACAAAGGCCAGGATCAGGGCAAAGCTCATCAGCACCTGGCTGATCAGGATTACGGTATCCACATCACCACCTCACCATCATCGAACTCAACGGAACAGCTCCAGGGCACGACATTCCATTTCCTTGAGGTTGCGGCGCAGCTCCTCCTCGTCGTCGAGGAACATGGCATGAATGTAGAGCACCTTGCGGTCATCGGAGACATCCAGGCTCAGCGTGCCCGGTGTCAGGGATATCAGATTGGCGACCATGGTGATCTCGAGCTCGGTCCGTGCCTCCAGCGGCATGGCAATCACACCGGGCTTCATGTGCCAAGGCGGCGTGAGGATGTCAAAACCGACACGCAGGTTGGCCTGGACCAGCTCCTTGATGAAGAAACCAAGGAAACGCAGGATGCGCGGAATGCGGCCCGGATAGCCCTTGAGTGCCGGCACCTGGGGCTCGATCAGCACCAGCGTGATATAGCCGAACACCAGGCCGATCACCAGGTTCGGCCCCGAGAAGTCACCGCTGAGAATGACCCAGGCCAAGGCCAGTAGCAGGTTCCAGATCGCCCCTGTCATGGCGTCATCTCCTCGTCAGGCGACTCGACCAGAGCATCCTCGATACCGGCCTCGGGCCCCAGCACCGCCTCGATATAGCCCTGCGGGTTCATCAACTGGTCGCCTATCTGATTCATGGCGACCATCAGCGGTTCGGCAAAGAGGCCAATCAACAGGGCAAACAGCGCCAACACCGCCACCGGCAGATACATCAGCCAGAGGCTCGCCGGCACCATGCGGCTGTCATCACCCACCACGATCTGCTCCACCGGCACCAGATTGTCCTCGGGCAGCGCCTTCCAGAACACCTCGTTCCAGATCTTGACCATGGAGTAGAGCGTCATCAGACCGACCGCCAGGGCGACGCCGGTGACCACGTAGGCGCCGGCCTCGATGCCGGCGCGCACGATGACGAACTTGGCAAAGAAGCCGGAAAGCGGCGGTATACCGGCCAGGGAAAAGGCCGACAGGAAAAAGGCCACGGCCAGCCAGGGACGCTCGCGATAGAGCCCGCCCATCTTCTTGAGTTCATAGGTACCCTGGAGCCTACGGGTGATACCGCTGATCAGGAACAGATTGGTCTTGACCACGATGTTGTGCATCACCGCAAAGATACCCCCGGCAATGGCGAGCGGCGTGAACAGGGCAAGCCCAAGGATCATGTAGCCGATCTGGCTGACGATATGAAAGGAGAGGATACGGCGGAATTCGAACTGTGCCGCGGCCCCGAGCACGCCAGTCACCATGGTCAGCGCCGCCCCCCACAGCAGCAGATCCTGAGTATATCCCAGGGTCTGGTCGAACATCAGCGTGAAGACACGATACAGGGAGTAGACCCCCACCTTGGTCAGCAGCCCCGCAAACAGGGCCGAGACCGCCACCGGTGGCGTGTGATAGGAGGCCGGCAGCCAGAAGAAGAGCGGAAAGGCCGCCGCCTTGATGCCAAATGCGATCATGAACATGACCGCCAGCACCTCGACCATGCCCTGGTTCTCGGCCGCAGCCAGGCGCTGGGCAATATCGGCCATGTTGAGCGTGCCGACCATACCGTAGGTCAGCCCGATGGCGGTCAGGAAGATCACCGATGCCAGCAGGTTGAGGGTCACGTACTTGATCGCCCCTTCCATCTGAGCCTTTTCGCCGCCAAGGATCAGCAGTGCGAAGGAGGCCACCAGCATTACCTCGAACCAGACATAGAGGTTGAAGATGTCACCGGTGAGAAAGGCTCCGGCGACACCGGCCAGGAGCAGGTGCATCAAGGGGTAGTAGCCGAACTTCTCATGACCGGGACCGGTGGATGCCAGCGAATAGATCGCCAGCGCCAGCCCAATGATGCCGGTCAGCACGATCATCACCGCACTGAGCATATCGGCGATCAGGGTGATCCCTATGGGGGCCTCCCAGCCGCCCATCTGGATAACCACATAGTCATCCATGCTTACCGAAACCAGCAGCCAGAGTGCCACGCCCAACAGCGCGATATTTCCAGCCACGGCGATGAAGCGCTGTGTGGTCAATGAGCGCCAGAACAGCAGCGACAAGGCACCCGACAGCAAGGGCAGGAGAACGGGCAGTGCAACTTCAGGCCTCACGTATCGGTTTCCTTCATCTTGTCCAGGTCATCGGCCTTGACGATCTCGTAGGCACGACGGATCAATACCACGGCAAAGGCCAGCACGCCGAAGGCGATCACGATAGCGGTGAGCACCACCGCCTGGGGCAAGGGGTCTGCCACTGGGCCGAGTGGCGCCGTAAGCCCCTCAGGGATCAGGGGCGGGGCCCCCCGGGTCATGCCCGCCGAAGTGAAGATCAACAGATTGGCGGCATTGGAGAGCAGCATCAGCCCGATCACCAGCTTGACAATCGAGCGACGCAGCATCAGAAAGATCGCTGACGCATACAGCAGGCCGATGGCCACAGCCATTACCGGCTCCATAACGAACCTCCAGGTCGAATTGACGGGGCGACGTCGGCTACGCCGGTGCGATCAGGGTTCATCCTTGTCCACCTCCATCAGCGTCATGACCATGGCCAGCACCGAACCCAGCACAGCCAGGTAGACCCCGACATCGAAAATCAGAGGGCTCGAGGCCTTGAAGTCGATACCGGGTATCTCCCACCACTGGGCGGTCAGAAACGGCTGATCCATGAACCAGGCGGGAAATACCGAGATCATTCCCAGCAACAGGCCCATACCGACCAAGTCACGGGGGTCGACCATGCGCAGCACCTCCCGGGTGGCACTGACCCCGAAGGCGAACAGGTAAAGCGTGAAGGCGCCGGCGGCCACCAGCCCGGCAATGAAGCCTCCGCCCGGCTCATCGTGGCCTCGCAGCAGCAGGAAGACGGAAAACAGCAGCTGCAGCGGCATCAGGATCCGCGCGGCGGTATGCAGTATCAGGGTACCGGACTTAACCATCGGCAGACTCCTTCTCCTTCGGCACCGGCTTGGACTTCTCGGCCGCACGCAGCTTGAGCATGGCAATGACCCCTATCGCTGCCAGAGCCAGTACGAAGATCTCGCCCAGGGTATCCAGCGCCCGATAGTCCACCAGGATCACGTTGACGATATTGCGCCCATGAGCCAGCGGCACGCTGTTCTCGATCATGTAGCCCGAAATGGGTACGAACTGGTCGACCCCCCAGGCCGTCAGCACCAGCAGGGTGATCAGCACTCCGACCGTTCCCGCCACCAGAAGGTCGCGAACCCGTTCCAGTGGGGTCGACAGGCTGGCGAAACGAGGCAAGCGGAATAGCACGAGCACCAGCAGAATCACTGTCAGCGTTTCCACCAACAGCTGGGTGATGCCCAGGTCGGGAGCGCTGAACAGAATGAAGATCAGGGCAATGGAGAAGCCCATGATGCCCACCGATACCACCGCGCTCAGTCGCGACCGGGTGATGGCAGCAAACAGCGCCCCCATCACCATCATCGATACCACGACCACTTCATGGAAGCGGACGTCGAGCTGGAAGGCAATCGCCGGTGAGTGGCGCAGTAACAGAGAATTGCCGATCAGTGCTATCAGTGTCAGCACCATTACCATCAGGTAGTTGCGCATGTAGCCGTTCTGCAGGATGCGGGTCTGCCAGTCTGAGACGACGGTGATCCAGTGCATGAAGGCCTCATAACCTGCTTCGGGACCTCGCGCAATCAGGGGATCGAGCCTTGCCAGGCGCGCACGTACCCGATCCCAGCGCAGGAACATCACGTAGCCCAGCGCCAGGCTGACCAGCGACATGATCAGAGGCAGGTTGACGCCGTGCCACAGCGCCAGCGAGACGGTGACCGGCTCGCCCATCACCACCGAGGCGGCGGCAGTCAGCAGACCCGTGCCGGCCAATACCGGGACAAGCCCGAGCAGTAGCGAGAGCACCGCCAGCACGGCAGGACCGAGCAGCATCGAAACCGGCGCCTCGTGGGCCACCCGCGGGGTGGGTCGTCGCTCGCCGAAGAAAGGTCGCAGTGCCACGATGGCAGCCACGGCAATCGTCAGAAAAGCCGCCGAGAAGGCCAACAACAGGATCAACCAGCGAAAGGCGCCCGCCTCGAGGACCGATTCGAACATCAGTTCCTTGGCAAGGAAACCGAATAGCGGCGGCGCTCCGGCCAGCGACAGGGCGGCAAGCATGGCTACCAGCGCCGTAACCGGCATCAGCGAGCGCAGCCCCCCCATCGCGGTCACGTCCTTAGTACCGGTCTCATGGTCGAGAATGCCCGCCACCATGAACAATGCACCCTTGTAGAGTGAGTGAGCCAGCAGGAAGGTGACGAAGGCAATCAGTGCTCCCTCGGTGCCGATACCCAGCAGCATGGTCAGGGTACCCAGCGCCATTATCGTCGAGTAGGCCAACAGCTTCTTGATATTAGTGTGCCGAATGGCCAGGAAAGCACCGGTGAACATGGTGATTGCCCCCACCACCGAGAGGATACCGACCCACATTTCGGTGCCGCCCAGACTCGGCTGCAGCCGGGCCATGAGGTAGATCCCCGCCTTGACCATGGTGGCCGAGTGCAGGTAGGCCGACACCGGGGTGGGTGCGGCCATGGCGTTGGGTAGCCAGAAGTGAAACGGGAACTGGGCCGACTTGGTGAAGGCACCCAGCAACAGGCAGATCAACAACGGTGCATAGAGATCGTGCTCACGCAGCACGTCACCCATGGTACCCAGTTCGGCGAACGACCAGCTGCCGCCGGCATTACCCAGCATCACGAGCCCCGCCATCAGCGCCAATCCACCGCCGAAGGTAACGAACAGTCCCTGACGGGCCGATTTGCGCGCTTCCAGGTCGGCATGATTGAAGCCGATCAGCAGATAGGAGGTGATGCTGGTCAGTTCCCAGAAAACGAACAGCGTAATCAGGCCATCGGCCAGCACCAGGCCAAGCATCGACACCATGAAGGCCACAAGGGCGATATGGAAGCGCACCAGGTCGGGATGGCCCTTGAGATAGCCGCCGGCGTAGATCAGCACGAAGGTGCCGATCACCGTGATCAACAGGGAAAACAGCAGCGAAAGTCCATCGACGACGAAGGTCAGACTCATGCCCAGTGAAGGCACCCACTCCACGCCGAACGTCAGCGTCTCCCCACTCATTACCGCAGGCATGAGGTTCAGGAACCACAGCGCCAGGGCAGCCGGAAAGGCGGCCAGCACGAAGCTTGTACGCGCCCCGAACCAGCGATGCAGCAACGGGGCAAAGGCGGCCAGCACGAAACCCGATAGCACGGCTAGTTGCATCATGCAGCTCTCTTCATAGTCGTTTTTCCGTCAGGGGGACCGGCATTTTCGCTTCCTTGCCGGTACCTGTCTCGATAGACGGCAGGTGATCTGATACACCATGCACGATGAGGTGCATGGCGCGCCGCTGCCACTTTGACAAGCGCTCTTCGAAGGTGCAAATGAACGCCGACTGATAGGTTTTTTTCGCCCCATCGCCGGTCGCAGTATTACGCCCAATGGATAAGCTTCATACGACCTTTCCAGACTGTATATTGCACTGCAAAAGCTATAAACTCTGCGCCGCAGCTGGCAGCATTTGGCACAGACCGCTCGGCGAAACGGCTTCGTAGTATAGCGATTTCCCTCCGTTTCTTCATTCGTCGCTCCCAACGCGCCAGTCAGGCGATCTTCGATCGCTCCGATGAGCCACGTGGTGACCGGGCACACTCCACGCCACGTCTCACTATTCCGAACGTGGCGCAATGTCACCGGCACACCGCCAGAATGGATGAACCACCAATGTCATTGCTGTGGATTCCTCTTCTCACCATCATTGGCACCCTGGTGCCGGTCATGACCTCCCGCTATGGCCGCAAGGCCTGCATCGCCGCCACTCTGATCGCCCCCCTGCTGGCGCTGAGCCTGGTATTGATGCATGCCCCTGCCGTGTTCGCGGGCGACGTAATCAGCCTGCAGATACCCTGGATGCCCCTGCTGGGGCTCGACCTGGCGCTGCGAATCGACGGACTGACACTGCTGTTCGCCCTGCTGATCCTTGGTATCGGCAGCCTGATCCTGCTATATGCCGGCTACTACCTGAGCGCCGACGAGGACGACGGCCGCTTCCTCTCCTACATGATGCTGTTCATGACGGCCATGCTGGGAATCGCCATGGCCGACAACCTGCTGCTGCTGTGGCTCTTCTGGGAGCTGACCAGCATCTCGTCGTTCCTGCTGATCGGGTTCTGGGGCCATCGCAGCGACGCCCGGCGCGGTGCGCGCATGGCACTTACCGTCACCGGTGCCGGAGGGCTGGCCCTGCTGGCCGGCATCCTGCTGATCGGCCAGGCAGCAGGCAGCTTTGCCATGAGCGACGTCCTGGCCGCTGGCGACGCGATACGCGCCTCGGCCCACTATCCGCTGATCCTGGTGCTGGTACTCTTCGGCGCCTTCACCAAGTCGGCCCAGTTCCCGTTCCATTTCTGGCTGCCCCACGCCATGGCGGCACCGACGCCGGTATCGGCCTTCCTGCATTCGGCCACCATGGTCAAGGCGGGCGTCTTCCTCATGGCACGACTCAACCCGGCGCTTGGGGACACAGCACTCTGGGCCATTGCGCTATCGCTGGTGGGCCTCACCACCATGCTCTATGCCGCCTGGTTTGCCCTGCTCGAGCGTGACCTCAAGGGCATACTGGCTTTCTCCACGATCAGTCACCTGGGCCTGATCACCCTGCTGCTGGGACTGGGCAGCCCGCTGGCCATCGTAGCCGCCGTGTTTCACATCCTCAACCACGCCACCTTCAAGGCCGCGCTGTTCATGATGGTGGGCATCATCGATCATGAGACAGGCACCCGGGATATCGATCGCCTGGGCGCCCTGTGGACCATGATGCCTCTCACCGGCACCATGACGATCCTTGCCGGATCCGCCATGGCCGGCTTTCCTCCGTTCAATGGCTTCCTCTCCAAGGAGATGCTCTTCGAGCAGAGCCTGATCAATAGCCTTCTGGGAGCCCTGAGCGTGGTCATCCCACTGCTGGTGGTGGTGGCCGCCATGCTATCGGTCGCCTATTCGCTGCGATTGATCTATAGCCTCTTCTTCGCCGAACCAAAGCTCACCCGCGAACAGAAGAGCCAGCCACCCATGAAGGTCCACGACCCGTCCCGCGGCATGTTGGCACCCGGCCTGTTTCTGGCCGCCATGAGCCTGCTGGTAGGACTGCTGCCCATGACGCTGGCCGCCCCCCTGGTCAATGCAGCAAGCCTGGCAGTGCAGGGCGAGACGACTCCGATGTTCACCCTGGCGCTGTGGCATGGGGTGAACGCCCCCCTCCTCATGAGCCTCGCCGCAGTGGCGGGCGGCATCCTGGTGCTTCGCCATCAGCGCTACTTTGCCGGTATTGCCGCACTCTTTCCCTCCCGTGACGCCGGCCTGGTCTTCGAGGCCGCCGTGCAACGAGTGATCAAGGTCACGCTGTGGCTTACCCTTCGCCTGGAGAATGGCTCGCTGCAGCGCTACCAGGCCCTGCTGATTCTCTGTGCCCTGGTCATGACCGCAATCGGCCTGACCCGGCTAGAGTCCCTTACCGGCGAGCTGGGCCTGCAGCCACTGGACGGCATGATGGTCCTGGGAGCCGGCCTGATGATCTTTGGCGCCATCGGCAGCGCCCTGAGCCATCGCTGGCGGCTGGTATCGCTGCTCATGCTTTCGGTGGTGGGCCTCGCCGTCTCGCTCACCTTCGTGCGCTTCTCTGCCCCGGACCTGGCACTGACCCAGCTGTCGGTTGAGGTCGCCTCAATGATCCTGATGATCCTGGCACTGTTCTTCCTGCCCCAGCGCCCCCCCCTGCTCGTCTCGGGAAGACGGATCCTGCGCGACCTGATCCTGGCCGCCTCCCTGGGCGTGGTGGTGGCGATGCTCAACTATGCCCTGCTGACCCGCGAGACCCTGACCATCGCCGACTACTTTTTGCGCGAGAGTCTTCCAGGCGGCGGCGGCACCAACGTGGTCAACGTGATCCTGGTGGATTTCCGCGGCTTCGATACCCTGGGCGAGATCACCGTGTTGACACTGGCAGGCCTCGCCACCTTCAAGCTGCTCAACCGCATGCGCCTGTTCATGCCATCAGGCAACCTGGAAGGGATTCGCTGGTCAAGACACCGCTATCCGATGATCCTGGCGGTAGTGGCACAGATACTGTTGCCGTTGGCACTGCTGGTATCGGTGTATATCTTCCTGCGCGGCCACAACCAACCCGGCGGCGGCTTCATTGCCGGTCTGATCACTTCCGTGGCCCTGATTCTTCAATACATGGCCCGTGGCCATGACTGGACACGGCAGCGCCTGCCGGTCTCCTATCCGGTGGTGGCAGTCTCCGGCCTGGCCATCGCCACGGCCACGGGACTCGGCAGCTGGCTATTCGGCTACCCCTTCCTGACCTCGGCCTTCGGCCACTTCCATATCCCGCTGATCGGCGAGATCGAGCTGGCCTCGGCCATGCTCTTCGATGTGGGGGTCTACCTGGCCGTGGTCGGCGCCACCCTGATGATTCTG
>ERZ869909.1617-NODE-1617-length-17657-cov-6.295108_pt1 | contig 17657 bp, 17 predicted proteins | sample MGYA00520892_ERZ869909 | MGnify/ENA primary metagenome ERZ869909 (study PRJEB32215, sample SAMEA104723947) | bioreactor metagenome | biome: bioreactor; feature: anaerobic bioreactor; material: water | place: China | collected 2015-03-12 ...
GCGGAATTGGTAGACGCACTGCTTTCAGGTAGCAGCGCCGCGAGGCGTGGAGGTTCGAGTCCTCTTCTGGGCACCACGGCTTTCCTAAGCCGCTGATACGTCGTAAGTATCCAGCATCATTGAGAAATCGAGCACCCGACTGTCACACAGGGGTGCCACACAATGGTGCTTTTCATGGCCCGCCAACAATGCGCTCCAGTTCGTCCAAAGGACAGTTCCAGCGGCGCGTTCCCGCCGATGTTCTCCGCATCGCTCACGGCAAGCCGATTGCGTTCTCGCTACCCAAGTCTCACGCGGGCGGCGAGCGCATCATCGTGTCCGCCAAGATCGGCAACGAAGTCATGTTCTCGCTGCGACAGCCGATGCAATCCGCACTGCATACATTGGGACGCAGCATTCGGCGCCCGACATGCAAAAGGCGGCCCGCGATACAGACCGCCTTTGAAGCAGTGAATTGGATTTGGATCCGCTATGTCTTCGCGATCAGAAGGTCTTCCAGCTTGTTGCCGCGCTTCTTCAGATAATCCCTGATCCACACGGGATAAACGCCGCGGCCGGCCCACGTGTTACCCTCTTTGTCGGCGTACTTGGGAGGAACCTTCACACCCTTTTTCTCGGAGGTGCGCGTTTTTGCCTGTGCTCTGGGAGGACGGCCGGGCCGCCCGGTCGCCGTCCGAACCGGCGACGCGCTGCCGTTCCTGAGCTTGTTGAGCTCGCTCTCGAGCGCGCTGATGCGTTCCGCTTTCGAGACCGCGAACGCCGCTTCGAAATCGGCAAGAACGGCTTCCTGCATCTCGAAGCTCAATCCCAAAAACCAATCCTTTACACCACGACGGTCGAGGTTGTTGGGTTGCCTGGCCATACGTCCCGTCCCTTCAATAAAACTCGTTACATACCGGCCCTATAGGATATTTTCTTACAAAAGACTAGCAGAGGTGCATCGGCGTCACGTCGCTTCCGCCAGCATGTCGTGCTCGTCGGAGCCGGATTGGATGATGATGAGCGGCCGTTCGGCCGGATAGGGCTTCGCGAGCACAAGCCCTTCGTTTAGCGGAGCTTTCAACCAGGTTTCAATTGTTTCGTCTCTATCCGATACCGCCGGCATCCAACCATGGTGCAAGGCGTCGGAAGGCTATTGGGTTCGCGGGATTGGAACGCGAAAATTCCGCGTCATCCATTTCTGCGCAAGGCATGTCGACACAACGTAACGGGCTCCCGCCCGGCACTTTCTCGCGAGAGGATGTGGCAGGCGCCAGCGCCCGTCGGCTACGGAAGGAATCCGTTCCGAACCTCTTCGTGACGATCGGGTTCGCTGAGGAGGGCATCCGCGATGGACGCCCTCCGCATCTCCTGCACTCGCCTAGGGACTAGGCGCGGCGTGCGCGTTCCGTATCGATGCGCGGAAGCACATCGAAGGTGTGGTACGGCGGCGGAGAGGAAAGACTCCATTCCAAGGTCGTTGCTCCCGCGCCCCACGGATTGCCCGCCGCATGGATTTTTCTGCGGAAAGCCAAGAGGATTGCGCAGCAGAAAACAAGTGTTCCCACACCCGTGACGTAGGTGCCGAGCGATGAAACGGCATGCCAGAAGTGAAAGGCGTCCGGGTAATCCACATATCTCCTCGGCATTCCTGCCAAGCCGAGAAAGTGCTGCGGAAAGAATATCATGTTTGCGCCGACGAAGGTGATGCAGAAGTGCGCCCGTCCCCACGCGTCCGGCAGCATGAAACCCGACATCTTCGGGAACCAGTAGTAAAACCCCGCGAAGATCGCAAACAACGACGCGAGCGACAGCACGTAGTGGAAGTGAGCGACAACATAGTACGTATCGTGCAAAACCCTATCGACGCCCGCATTGGCCAGCATGACGCCGGTGACGCCGCCGACCGTAAAAACGAAGACAAACGCGATCGCCCAAAGCATCGGCACCGTGAAGCGGATGGATCCGCCCCACATCGTGGCAAGCCAGGAAAAGATCTTCACCCCCGTCGGCACCGCGATCACCATCGTGGCGAACGTGAAATAGGCCTGGGTATTGATGCCCATCCCGCTCGTAAACATGTGGTGGGCCCAGACGACGAAGCCAATCATCGCAATTGCCACCATGGCGTAGGCCATGCCGAGGTATCCGAAGATAGGTTTCTCGGAGAAGGTCGAAATGATGTGACTGATGATTCCAAACGCGGGGAGCACCATGATGTAGACTTCCGGGTGACCGAAGAACCAGAACAGGTGCTGATAGAGGAGCGGGTCTCCGCCCCCGGCGGGATTGAAGAACGTGGTTCCAAAATTCCTGTCGGTGAGCAGCATGGTGATGGCACCCGCCAGAACAGGGAGAGACAGGAGAAGCAGGAACGCGGTGACGAGCAACGACCACGCGAACAGCGGCATTCTATGCAGCGTCATGCCCGGAGCCCGCATGTTGAAGATCGTCGTGATGAAATTGATCGCACCCAGTATCGAGGACGCGCCTGCGACGTGAATGGCCAAGATCACAAAATCCACCGCAGGCCCTGGATGTCCAGCGGACGACAGCGGAGGATACAGCGTCCAGCCGGTCCCCGCCCCATGTGACGCACCCGTTCCCGGCACGAACGCGGCCGTTGCAAACAGCACCGCCGCCACGACCAACAGCCAGAACGAAATGTTGTTCAGCCGAGGGAACGCCATATCCGGTGCGCCGATCATCAGCGGAACGAACCAGTTTCCGAAACCGCCGATGAGCGCGGGCATGATGAAGAAAAAGATCATCACCAGTCCGTGCGCGGTCACGAGGGCGTTATAGATTTCGTGGTTGCCGAAGTATTGGACGCCAGGATCCTGAAGCTCGATGCGAATGAGGAGAGAGAGAAGGAAGCCCGCTATGCCTGCCAGGCCGGAAAAGATCAGGTACAGCGTCCCGATATCTTTATGATTGGTCGAGAATATCCAGCGACGGATGCCCCGTGGCGGACTGTTCGATGCAAGTGCGTTTGCCATGACGCTCTCCCATGCCGAAGGCTTTCTTCTCGCGATCCAGCGGCTTCGGTCGGTGCGACGTGCGGGTTTGTCGAGGCGGCCGTTTCGACGACGTGTCGAGCGCCTTCGTAGCCGGGACGATCCTGGAGCAGCCGACCCTTGCCGGCCCGGCACTGCAACCCGCAGTTGCCGTTCACAACGGCCAATGACGCCGCCGAATGGGCGGCAATTTTCTGCCAGAAGCAAATATATCGTGTTACGATATATTTGTCTAGCGACACGCCGAGCCCGGTCCGTGACCTGCGAAGGCTTCCCTCAGATGTGTTCCGTCCTCAAGACAGTAGGGGATGAACGCCGCCAGCTCATCGCGTGGGCGGATCGAGCCGAATTCGGCCGGGCAGCGGTCCGTTCGCCTGCGGTCGATGACGCCTCTGAGCCCTGTCCCGCTTACTCGCGCTCCGTGCCCGCTTCCCCGCTCAAGTGACGGGTAATCTCTCGTTGCACGGCCTCAGGCTGCCGGGCGACCGCGTGCGTGAGCGTGCGAAGATGACGGCGCGCATCATGGAGCTGATCGATCAAAGAGAGAATGACCGGTAGACTCACATGGTCGAGGCCCATCCGGTAATGTAGGTCGCAGCACAGCGCCACGCGCGACTCGTCGACCTGGTCGAACAGGTATCCCTGATCGTCGCGATGCGGCTCGATGACCCCCTCCTCGATCCAGGTCAGCAGCACCTCGCGCTTCAGCACCGTGAATTGCGCAATGAGTTCGGCTTCTCGGATCATCTCAGGCTGCTCCCTTTCTTCGCGGGTTTTGCGGGTGCGCCTTCTCCCATTCGGCCATGAACTGCGCCAGAGCGTCGTCAGCACCTTCGGGAGGTACGATGTGGACCTCGACGAGCTGATCGCCCCGCGCGCCGCCTTTGCCATGGCGAACGCCCTTTCCGCGGAGCCGCAGCTTCGTACCGTCCCTGGCCCCTTTCGGCACCTTGACCTCGACTGGTCCATCCATCGTATCCACGCGCACGCTGGCCCCGTTTAGCGCCTCGCCGAGCGAAACCGGCAGCGTGGTCAGGATGTCGTTTCCTTCCCGCCGGAAATCCGGATGCGGCCGGATGGAGATCTGCACATAGGCGTCGCCGGTCTTGCCGTCGGAGCCGGGCGCTCCCTGCCCCTTGAGACGGAGCATCTGGCCGTCGTTGAGCCCTGGCGGGATCGTGATGTCGAGGGTCCTGCCGTCCGGCATCGTCACGCGCTTCTGGCCACCGTTCACGGCATCGATGAAGTCGATTTCGAGAGCATACTGCAGATCCTGCGGCGGCATGCGGAAGGTCCGGCCGCCACCGCCGTCACCGCCGCGACCACGGAAAAGATCGGCGAAGATATCGTAGTCGAAATCCGCATCACCGTTGCCGTGGCCGTCCGCAGTCGCGCCGCGGCGACTGTAGCGCGGTCCAGGATCTCTCTCCGCATACTCGCGGTAGAAGTGCCGCTCCGGCTGGCGCTCCGCACCGGTCTCGTCGATCTCGCCGGCGTCGTAGCGCTTGCGCTTGTCCGGATCGCCGATGATGTCGTTCGCGGCATTGATCTCCTTGAAGCGCTTCTCCGCTTCCGGCTTGCCGGGATTGAGATCGGGATGCGATTCCTTGGCGGCCTTTCTGTAGGCCTTGCGAATGTCGTCCTGGCTGGCATTGGGCGCGACGCCCAGCGTCTCGTACGGGTTGGCCATGTCGTCTCACGTTCGGCGTCCGGAAGCAGCGCGTTAGGCCGCAGCCGAATCTGACACATTCGAGCGTGGGGGCCAATACGCCCATAGCCCGCGACATCCGTCGTCATCGGTCCGGTCGCTGCACCGGATAGACGATCGTCCCTTCGGCTCGCATGACCGCACCTTCCGTCAAGCGGGCGGTCTCGACCCGGCCAGGCCCCATGATATGGAACACGGTGCAGATGCTCGAGGCCCGCGCGGAACGGCCCCGGATCCGGGGCCGTTCTTTATTCGCAGTCCTGCAGCGGCAAAGGGCTCAGCAGCTGACACGCCGCACTAGGGACAGACCGCGCTCTTGGCAGCGAGCTCCTTGATGGTCGCAAGGCCTTTGCCCAGGATGCCGTCAATCGCCTTAGTGACCTCCTCGGTCTTGGCTTCGTCGCCGTCGACGCCAAACGAGACCTCCCAACGCAGCAGGCTCTCGCCCTCCTTGTCCCCCTTCTCGACCCAGATCTTGCCGGTATGGTCCTTGAGCGGCAAAGGCGCTTCGGTAATGGAATAGGTGTAGCTCAGGTCGTCCACGTCCGTGAGCTTCTCGTGCACCTTGCCGCCGCCCTCTTGCAGCGTCAGAATCCGCCACACGACGCCGTCCTTCATCGATTGTGTGCAACCGGAAAAGTCGGGGTGCCAATCCTCGATCGAGCAGAATTCCTTAGCAACCTTCCAAATCGCTTCCGGATCACCCGGCACGGCAAGCGACTTCTTGACCTCAACCGCATTCGCGACGCTTGAAGCGGCGACGAGCGCCAGAGCCGAAAACGCAAGCGTTCGAAAGTTCATCTGCTTCCTCCAAGTTGGGGTGTTTGCACCCCGCTTGTCCTAGGTCTCAGCAGGCGGCGCGATCCGTTTCTTGCCGTCGAATTCGGTAGAGCGTGGTCACGGACAGTAGGCCCGCGCTCTGTTAAGGATGATCCGCGCCCGGCGCGCGACGCGTCAACGATATCGACGCGCCCCCCTTGAACCGTGCACCGATAAAAAAGAAAACGGCTATGTCGTTGTCGTGAGTAGCACCCTCTCGTTACGTCTCGGGTCTTGGCAAGATTCGAATCCTGACAAAGAAGGAACGCGAATGAAAAACGTGATCGTAACCGGGACCTCCTCGGGCATCGGCTTGGATACCGTCGTTGCGCTCGCGAAACAGGGCTGGCGTGTCTTTGCCACCATGCGCAACACCGCCAAGAGCGGACCGCTCGAAAGCGCGCTCGCCGATGCGGGGGTCCGCGACCGTGTCGAGATCGCACAGCTCGACGTGACCGAGCCCACATCGATCGCCGCTGCCGTCGAAACCATCCTCTCGAAGACCGGCGGCAAGCTCGATGCTGTCGTACACAATGCCGGCGTCGCGGTTGGCGGCGCCTTCGAAGATGTGCCGGATGCTCAATCGCGGCACGTCATGGAAACCAACTTCTTTGGCGTCGTCGCGTTGACGCGGACACTGATGCCGACGTTCCGTAGCCAAAGGCACGGGCGCGTTCTCATCGTCTCGAGCGACGCCGCGTTCATGGGCCAGCCCGGCAATGCCATCTACTGCGCCTCGAAATGGGCCGTCGAAGGCTGGGCTGAAGCTGCCGCACACGAGCTCGGTCTGTTCGGCATCGAGGTCATCCTCGTCGAGCCCGGCCCCTATCGCACGCCGATCTGGGAGAATTCTCCGCACATCGTGCCGGCGGACAGTCCCTATCACGCCTGGGCGCAGCAGCTCTTCAAGGCCGCCGATGAGCATACGGAGCGCACCGCGCGCGATCCGATCGAGGTCGCGCGCGTGATCGCGAAAGCGCTCGGAGCGCAACGTCCGCGCTTCCGCTATCCGGTTGGACCGCTGGCCCGGATCACACATGGCGTACGCGGAAAAATTCCGAGCCGACTCATGCGCAGAGGCGTCTCCCGCCTCCTCGGACTCAATCGCATACGCGTTTGACGAGACGCGCTTCGACAAAAGAACTGCGATCTCTGCTCATTCCCTCGACGCGACGGCGCTTGGGCGCCTGCCGCGGTGCATAGGGAACTTTGCAGCAGGCGACGGGTTGTCGTGCAGATCACGATTTTTCGATCGCGGCCTCGAACCGTTGGCCAATGCATCTGCCCACGCGGCTGGAAACTTCTGGCCGAAATTTTCTCACGCGTTTCAGTACGCAACGCGGCAATCAATTCAGGTCACGCATGGGACGTAACGCCGCGTAGAAGCGCATCCATTACGGATTATAAGGCGTGCGATGCATATCTGCTCACATACAAAATCAGATACCATAGTTAACCCATTGACGAATTGGGTAAAAATTTACAGCAGAATTTGTGGAAGTGAAGTAAGGGTACCTTTTGGGGTTCGGTGTCACCTTTCGGGGGCCGCACAGCGAGCCGTTTGTTTGGGAGCCACGGCTGCGATTTGGGTTCACGCCCATCAGCATTATTACTGAGGGGTGACCCAGAACACATGACAGCTCATCGCGCTCTCCGCATCGCGGCAGCCTCAGTCCCGCCACGCTGCTGGGCCACCGCCCGCTGCCGAAATTCTCACGCACCGGACCGAAGCGGAGGCGCCGCCCTTCGCCGTCCCTCGGTGCCCGCATTCCGGATCACGCCTTGCCGTTGACATTCGGCGTCGCCCTGCGCGCCTTAAACCTAAGGAGTACCTAGTGCTAAACTTGATTCCTCAAACGAAGAACTGGCTGCGCGCCAATGGGGATCGCCCTGTCGAGGCCAAGCCGTTCTCGTCACTCTCTTCCTACAAGTCGATCAAGCACCACCAGACGCTTGCGAAGACGCTTGGTATTCCGAACCCGTTCTATCGCTCGACCGAGGGCATGACGGACAAGCTGACGTTGATCGACGGCAAGCCCGTGCTCAATTTCGCGTGGTGCGATTATCTCGGCCTCAGCCAGCATCCTGAGATGATCGCCGCCGCCAACGAGGCGACGAGCACGTTCGGCACCACGCTTTCGGCAAGCCGTATGGTCTCGGGCGACACGCCCCTTCATCGCGAGCTGGAAGCGGAGATCGCACGCACCATCGGTGTGGAAGCCGCTCTCGCGTTCGTCAGCGGACACGCGGCCAACGTTTCGACGATCGGCACGTTGATGAATTCCGACGACCTCATCGTTCACGACGAGTTCGTCCATAACAGCGCCGTCGTCGGCATGCGCCTCTCGGGCGCCGAGACGCGCAGCTTCAAGCACAACCGGCTCGACGCGCTCGAGAACATTCTCCGCTCCGAGCGGACGAAGTACCGCAACGTCCTCGTCGTCATCGAGGGCCTGTACTCGACCGAGGGCGATCTGCCTGACCTCGCGCGCATCGTCGAGATCAAGGAGCGCTACGGCGCATGGCTGATGGTCGACGACGCGCACGGTTGCGGCGTGCTGGGCGCGACGGGCCGCGGCCTTGCCGAGCACTGCGGCGTCGACGGTGCCAAGGTCGACATCTGGATGGGCACGCTGAGCAAGGCTTACGCCTCTTGCGGCGGCTACATCGCCGGCAACACCGAGCTCATCGACACGCTCCGCTACGCGGCGCCGGGCTTCGTCTTCTCGGTCGGCCTCCCGCCGTCCATGACGGCCGCCGCACTCACCGCGCTGCGCATCATCCAGCGCGAGCCGGAGCGCGTGCAGCGGCTGCATCACAACAGCAAGCTGTTCTTCGACGGCGCCCATGCCCGCGGTCTGGATACGGGCCGGGCGGCCGGCATCGCGATGCTGCCCATCATGGTCGGCCTGACGGCCCGCGCCGCCAAGATGGTCGCACGCGTCCTCGAGCGCGGCGTCAACGCGTCGTTCATCATGTACCCGGGCGTACCGATGAATGCGGCGCGTCTGCGCTTCTTCCTCTCCTCGGAGCTGACGGAAGCCGACATCAACCTGGCGCTCGACGTCACCAAGGAAGAGCTGAGCCGCTAAAGCTCGCATGCCTCACTGCCGAAAATACGAAGAGCGCTCCGGAAACGGGGCGCTCTTCCGCTATGAGCCAGCCATCCAAGCAGCTATGCGGGTCCGCCGCCGCCGGGCTTTGCGTTGTCGCGTGAATCCGGATGAGGAGCATCGAACGCACCGCGCTTGAGCACGCCCGCCAGCTCGTCGCGCTCTGTGCCGCGCCAGAGCGGCACGCCCCCGACATAGCCGGCGCGGCCGAGCAAATGGCCGGCCACAGGGATCGTGAGCAACAGAAAGAGGTTCGCCAGTGCGACCTTGATCGCAACCTCGAAAGACGGGACCGCAAACACAATTCCGATCAGCACCAGTCCCGCGCCCGCCACGCCGGCCTTGGTCGCCGCGTGCATCCGCATGAAAAAGTCCGGCAGCCGCAGCACTCCGATCGAGGCGACGAGGCACACGGCAGCTCCGAGAACGAGAAAGAGCGCGCCGATCCAGGCCATCATGGCGTGTCCTCCTCGCCGTCGTCCCCGCGGATTGCGCCGCGCTCGATGAAGCCGGCAAACGCAACGACGGCGAGAAAGCCGACCAGCGCCACACCGAGCGCGATGTCGACGAAGGCCGTCGAGCCGGACACCAGCACGGCAAGGCCGGCAACCGCAACGCCGATCAAAGAGAGCATGTCAAGCGCAACCACGCGGTCCGGCGTCGAGGGCCCGCGCACGATACGAACCGCCACACACACGGTCGCAATCGCGAGCAGCACTCCCGCGATCGTCGTCGCGATGTCCAACGCCGCCGCGCCGCTCATGTCAGAACCTCCCTCACCTTCGCCTCGAAACCGGCCTTGATGTCGGAGACGGTGCTCTCCGAAACGGTCATCGCGTGGACGTAAAGCGTCGTGCGATCCTCGCTGACATGCAGGCTCGTCGTGCCGGGCGTCAGCGTGATCATGTTGGCCAGCAGCGTGATCCCCGCATCGCTTTTGACGTCGAGCGGCACGGCGACGATGGCCGGACGGAGCGGACGGCGCGGGTCGAGCACGGCCAGCACCACGTCCTTCACGGAAAGGACGAGCTCACGGAAGAACAGGCCTGCGAGCCGCGTCCACGCCACAGCTTGCCTGATCATTCTCATCATGGCGCGGCCTCACGACCATACAAGCCCAATGCTGTCTCCGGCGGAAACACAGCATGGATGTAAGCCGATTTGTCGAGCAACTGCTCGCCGGCACGGAGCGAATAGTCGACGAACGGCTCGGCCCACAACCCAATGGTGAGCGTGATCGCCGCGAGAGCGGCAATGGGCGCGAGCATGAGCGCGCGCGTTCCCGGTTCGGACGCCCAACGCCGCCCGGCCGCAACGGACATTTCCGGCGCAGCCTTCCAGAACGCCTCGTTCCAGATCTTGAGCATCGAATAGAGCGTCAGCAATCCGACGACGAGCCCCGTCGCCGCGAGCGCGATATGCCCCGCGTCGAGGCTCGCCTTGATCACGCCGAACTTCGCCCAGAAACCCGAAAGCGGCGGCAAGCCCGCGAGCGACAGCGCCGGAATGGCGAACAGCATGCCGAGAAGCGGCAAGCCGCGATAGAGGCCGCCGATCTCCTTCAGGTGAAACGATCCGCCGGCGCGCTCGATCGCACCCGCGACGAGGAACAGGTTCGCCTTCACGACGATGTGGTGGATCACGTAGAGGATCGCAGCCCCGACGGCGAGCGGCGTCGCGACCGCAATGCCGAGCAGCATGTAGCCGATCTGGCTGATGATGTGAAACGAGAGGATGCGGCGGATATCGAAATGCGCCGCAGCGCCCAGCACGCCCGTGACCATCGTGGCCGCCGCGATCAGGCCCACAATCGGCGCCGTGACACCCGCATCGCCATCGAGCATCAGCGTGAACGTGCGCAGGATCGCATAGACGCCCACCTTCGTGAGCAGTGCGGCGAAGATCGCGACAACGGGGGCAGACGCGGTGTGATAGGCCGCCGGCAGCCAATAGAAGAGCGGAAACACCGCAGCCTTCGCGCCGAACGCGACCAGAAACAGCAGCGCGAGCGTCGTCACCAGCCCCTGGTTCTCGACCGTCGGCAGCACGCGCGCGAGATCCGCCATGTTGAGCGTTCCGGTCGCGCCGTACAGGAAGGCCACGGCAATCAGAAACAGCGTCGTCACGACGAGATTGAGCGTCACGTACTTTACGCCCGCATCGATCTGAGCTTTCGTGCCCCCAAGCGCGAGAAGCCCGAACGACGAGATCAGCATCACCTCGAACCAGACGTAGAGGTTGAAGATGTCGCCGGTCAGGAACGCTCCCGTCACACCGAGCAGGAGCCCCTGGTAGAGCGGATGATAGAGGGCGTGCTCGCGCGCCCGCGCGTCGCCCGCCAGACCGTAGATCCCGACCGCGACGGCCATGATCCCGGCGATGAGCACCATGGCCGCCGAGAGCATGTCGCCCACGAAGCTGATGCCGAACGGCGCCTGCCATGCGCCGAACTGCGTCGCGAGAACCGTGCCGTCATGCACCGCTGCCACAAGCGCAATCGCGGACAGCAGCAGTCCCAAGCTCGCCACGAGACTGACGCCGCGCTGCACGAGCGGCCGTCTCCAGGCCAGAAGAGACAGCGCCACGCCCGCGAGCGGACAGAGAAGCGGCAGCGCGAGCAATAGGTCGGCGCGCGTCATGCCCGCCCCTCGTCGTCATCGTGCTGTGCTCCGAGCGGCGTCTCCGCCTCCCGCATGGCGTCGGGATCGAGCGTGCCGAGCCGCTTGTGCGCACTCTCGAACAGCACCGCCGTGAACGCGACGAGCGAGAACGAGATGACGATGGCGGTCAGGATGAGAGCCTGCGGCAACGGATTGGCGCTCACCGCAACCGTCGTCTCGCCCGCCGCGACGAGCGGCGGCACGCGCGATCCGAGGCGCCCGGCCAGAAAGATCGCGAGATTCGCCGCGTTGCCGAGCACCAACAGCCCGAGCAGGATGCGGAGCACATTGCGCGACAGGATCAAATAAGCCGCGACGGCAATCATCACACCGAAGGAAAGCGCGAACACCGGCTCCACGTCACTCCTCCAAATACGCCGAGAGGAACGTAAGCACCGCCCCCACGACCGTGAGATAGACACCGACGTCGAACACGAGCGCCGTGCCGACGGCCAGGCCGCCCGGAAACGTCCACTGATGCGTGAGATAGGGCGAATCCAGAAACAGCGCCGGAAGCCCCGAGAGGAGGCCGAGCGCGAGGCCGGCGCCGATCAGCGCCTTGGGCCACACCCGCATGAGGGCCACGAGCGCCGAACGCCCGCGCGGCAGAGCATAGACAGCCAAACCCGCCGCCGCGATGAGCCCGCCGATGAAGCCGCCGCCCGGCGCGTTATGACCGCGCAACAGCACATAGACCGAGAAGAGAAGCGCGAGCGGAAGGATGACGCGGCCGCTCGTCCGGAGGATCAGAGACGTCATGAGCCGGTCTCCGGCATCCTCCGGCGCACACCGGCAATGACCGCCGCAGCGGCCACTGCCGCGAGCCCCAGAACGGAGATCTCACCCAGCGTATCGAGCGCGCGGAAATCGACGAGGATCACGTTGACGAGATTGCGCCCATGCGCCTCGGGCACACTCGCCGCGCGGAAATACTCCGAAAGCCGTGCATCGAAAGGCATGGCGAGAACGGCAAGCAGCACGAGCGTCGCAGACACACCGAGCCCCACCGCGATCGTCCCGTCCCGGAGCCGCTCCCGCGTTGTCCGCGCGTCCCGCCCTCGAAACGGCAACCGCCCGACAATGGCAAGCAAGATCACGATGGCGATAGCCTCGACGGAGAACTGCGTGAAAGCGAGATCCGGCGCACCGTTGAGAAGAAACAGCAGCGCCACCGCGAACCCGACCATACCGGCCGAAACGATACCAGCGACGAAACCTCGCGCGCCGGCCACGGCGAGCGCGGCAACGATCAGCGCAAGTGCAAGCGCCACATCGGGCCTCAGCCAAGCGGCATCGGGCACGGGGAACGCAAAGCCGCCGAGCAGATAGAGAGCAGGCGCACCGGAGAGCGCGACAACGGCCAGCACGCGCCCGACATAGACCCTGAGGCTCCCGGTCTGGATCGCGGTCGTCTGCCACACGGCAACCCGCTGCACCCCGGCGAGCAACCGGTCATAGCCGCGGTCCGGACCCCATGTGTCGAGCTGCCGAAAATGGGAAAGCGCCGCACGCAACCCGTCCCAGCGCAAATATGCGAACGCGCCCAGGATCAGCGTCAGGACGCTGAGACCGAGCGCCGGCGTGAAGCCATGCCAGAGTTCGAGCGGCGCGTCGGAGCGTCGCCCGGAGATTGCCTCTGCGGCGAAGGTCAAAAGACCGTCGCCTGCGATCCATGGCGCCACACCGAACAGGAGACCGAGAAGGGCGAGCACGATCGGACCGGCAAGCATCCGAAATCCCGGATCGTGCGGCACGGTCGGCGTCAACACACGCGGGCCCATGAAACAGCGCACGGCCACGATGCCGGCGACAACGACCATCGCGACGTTCGCGATCAACGCCACGCCGAGAACGAGCCACGACGCATTCGCAAAGCCGGCACCGTAGATCAGCTCCTTGCCAACGAACCCGAAAAGCGGCGGGAGACCCGCCATCGACAGGCCGCCGAGCACGGCCGCAAACGCCGTCACCGGCATCGCGCGGCGCAGTCCGCCAAGCATCGCACTGTCCCGCGTGCCGGTCTCGTGATCGACGATCCCCGCCACCAGGAACAGGCACGCCTTGTAAAGCGCATGGCCGAACAGAAAGGCCGCAACCGCGAGCGCCGACATCTCGCCCGGCACGCCGATCATCAGCACCAGCGTCCCGAGCGACACGACCGTCGAATAAGCCAAGACCCGCTTGAGATCCGTCTCGCGCACCGCCAGCGCCGCGCCCGCAATCATCGTGACGCCCCCTACGCCCGTGAGCAGCAGCGTCCACAGACCGTCTCCCTCGAACGCGGGATTGAAACGCGCGAGCAGATAGACGCCGAGCTTCACCATCGTGGCCGAGTGCAGGAAGGCCGAGACCGGCGTCGGCGCCACCATGGCATTCGGCAGCCACGAATGAAGCGGCGCCTGCGCCGACTTTGCGAACGCACCGATGGCCAGCAGAGCGATGATGGCGGGCGCGGCCGGAAGCGCCGCCACCGCCCCGCCCCGCGCCAGAATTTCGCTGATCGAATACGTGCCGAGGCCTGCACCCATCAGGATGACGGCCGCGAGCAGCGCGAGCCCGCCAGCCACCGTCACCAGAAGCCCCTGTTGAGCCGAGCGCCTGGCTTCGGCGCTTTCGGGCGTCGTTCCGATGAGCAGGAAAGAGGTCAGGCTCGTCAGCTCCCAGAAGACGACGAGCAGAATGAGATCGTCCGCCAGCACCGCACCGATCATCGCGCCCATGAAGAGCGTGAGCGCGGCGTAGAAGCGGGGCAGCCGCTCACGCCCCTTGAGATAGGCGGATGCATAAAGGAACACGAGCGTCCCGATCCCCGTGATCAGAAGCGCGAAGAGAAGCGAGAGCCCGTCGACGCGAAACGAGGCTGCGATCCCGAGCGACGGGATCCAGGGATGGACCTCCGTCGGCGTTGCGCCGGCGCGGATCTCGGGAAGGAAGGTCCAGAACCCTGCGAAAAGGAGCGCGGGGATCGCAGCAACGAAAGGCGATGACCTCCCTCCGAGCCACGCCGCCAGCGGCGCGAGCAGGAAGGAGGCGGCAACAAGCGCGAGAATGTCCATCGGTCGCCGTTCCGTTTCCCAGTTGAGCGCTTATCGCCCCTGGAAATTTCCGGGGTCAAGCACAACCGGACACCCTAGGGTGCAGAACCGGTGCAGGACCGTCCCACGATCCCGCTCTTGCCTTCCGCGAGCGAAGCCGTTAAACCGGCGCTCAGAGTATCTCAAAAATCCACGATATATTTCAGTATCTTAATCGCCTCGTGGATCAGCTTTCGGCCGCATACGAGGTGTCACATGGCAGGGCAGCCCTTCACGCTCCACAAAGGCGATCTTCCGGCCGATGTGTCCTTCGCGGGGAGCATCGCCATCGATACCGAAACGCTCGGGCTCGATCCCAACCGCGACCGGCTCTGCCTCGTGCAGCTTTCGGGAGGCGACGGCCACGCCCATCTCGTCCAGCCCGACCCGAAAACCTACGACGCCCCGCGCCTGAAGGCGCTGCTGAGAGATCCGGCCGTGCTCAAGATCTTTCATTTCGCCCGCTTCGACATCGCGGTGCTTGAGAAGTATCTCGGCACAACGGTTGCTCCGGTTTACTGCACGAAAATCGCGTCCAAGCTCGTGCGAACCTATACGGATCGCCACGGCCTCAAAGACATCACCTCCGAGCTTCTGGGCATCGATCTCTCGAAGCAGCAGCAAAGCTCGGACTGGGGCGCCGCGACCCTCACCCAGCAGCAGCTTGCCTACGCCGCTTCCGACGTTTTGCATCTGCACGCCTTGAAGACGAAGCTCGACGCCATGCTGGAGCGGGAAGGCCGCACCGCTTTCGCAGACGCCGCCTTCGCCTTCCTCGGCACACGCGCCAAGCTCGACCTTGCGGGCTTCGGAGACGTCGACATTTTCGCCCACTGATCCCGAGAGCACGCGGTGCAGAGGGCTCCAGGGTCCCAATCTCACCCAATTTAACAGCGATTGTCCGCAGACCTTCGCACGTGCAACACTTGGTCGTGGCCTGCGGCGCGGCGCAGGGATGGACCGTGCGCGGAACAGATCCTATCTATCCGAGGTGCGCCTCATACGGGACACGCCATACGGGGATCGGGGCGCCGTTCGTTCCCGAGCCCATGCGCCGGCCCGGATCATGAGGTCGGCGAAGTTCGAGAGCGGGACACTCCATGCTCATGACCGTACCCCCCCAATCGGAGCCGTCGGCGGGCCGCCAGACCGGTCAGGGGCTGGTCATGGCCGGCGCCGACCGCACGCGCGAATTCGAGAAGGCCGCCCAGCGCACCATAACCGTGCGCATCCTACGGATCGCCTTCCCCGTCGCCGTCGTTGCATTGCTCGGCGTATATGGGATCGCGATCGCGCAGAAGACGGGCCTCGTCAGCCCCGACAGCCTGCCCGAGGTCGCCCTTCGCCAAATTCTGCCCGAAGACCTCGCCATGACGAACCCGCGCTACGAGGGCTTCGGCAAGGATGGCATGAGCTACACCTTCACGGCGAAAACCGCCGATCCGGACCTGACCAACCCCAACGTCGTGACGTTGAACGGCATCTCGGGCGAAATCTATCAGGCCGACAAGACGCGCACCGACGTCACGGCGGTGCGCGGCGTCTTCAACAACGACGAAGGCGTGCTGGAGCTTTACGAGCAGATCGATGTCGTGTCGGAAAGCGGCCTCGAGGCGAAGCTCACCCGGGCGACGATCCAGACCAAGGAAGATCTTCTGACCTCGCCTGAGCCGGTCGCGGTCGCGTTTCCGAGCGGCACGGTCAACGCCAAGCAGATGACGCTGCGCCAGAAGGCGCGAGAAGCGACCTTCTCCGACGACGTCCAGGTCCAGCTCACGCCGCCTCCGGACGACCAGCCGAAGACCGAAACCACAGAGGCGGCCCCCGACACGTCCGAGACCGCAGCGCTCTTCACGCCGTCGAACGGTCCGATCCACATCAACTCGCATCGCCTCGACATCAACGATGCGAACAAGACCGCACTGTTCTCCGGCTCCGTTCGCGCGCGCCAGGGCGACGCCGACCTCACGACGCCGGAGCTCGCGGTGTTCTACGAAGGCGAAGGCATGATGTCCGCCGGTGCGGCAACGGCGGGAGAGAGCGGGGCGGGCCGGCTGCGCCGCATCCTGGCCAAGAAGCCCGTCGTCATGCAACGCGCGACAGGCGATGTCGTCACCGCCGACAGCGCCGACTTTGACGCTGTGACGTCCACGGCCGTGCTCTCGGGCGACAAGGTCGTCATGACCTCGGGCGCGGACCGGCACGCGACCAGCAGGCGCGTCGAGCTCAACGAAGCAACGGGATCGATTCTCCTGATCGGCGACGTCGTCGTCACGCAGGGCGGCAACGAGCTGCGCGGCGGACATCTCGCCGTTGATCGTAACCGCATGACCGCCCGCCTGACATCGCCGCCCGAAGCCTCCATCATCCCCGGCCGCATCAGCGCGCGCCTGATCCGCGACGCGAATGGCGCCGAAACGACAAAGGCAGCCGAGCCGGCCGCCCGCGGCGTTGGCATGATGTCCTTCAAGGCCGATCCCAAGTCGCCGGTCAACATCACGTCGGAATCGCTTCACGTTGACGACGGCAAGAAGGTCGCCATCTTCCGCGGCAGCGTCGAAGCCACCCAGGGCGCTGTTGCGATCCGCTGTGCGGAGCTCTCCGCCTTCTACAGGGGCGAGGCCGGTCTCATGGACGCTGCGGGCGGCAGCGCAAATCCGGCCAACGGCCAACACGGCGCAGGCTCGGAGCTGACCCGCATCGAGGCCCGCAAGGACGTCAAGGTCACCGCGGCCGATGGCCAGACCGCCACCGGCGACTGGGCCAACTTCGACGCGAAAACCAACAAGATCACCATGGGCGGCAACGTGGTGCTCGCCCAGGGGCAGAACATGGTGCGCGGCACGCGCCTCCTGATCGACCTCACGACCGGCGAGAGCAAGATCGACACTGCCCCCGGCAACACGATTGCAGCCCCCGGCGACGGGGGCGGCTGGTCCGCCAGCACGGAATCCGCGGCTGGGGCCGCGCCGGGGCGCAGGACAGGCCGGGCCAGTGCGGTCTTCTTCCCCCAGGAGATGAAGGAAGGCCAGAAGAAGGGCAAAAAGAAGCAACAGGCGCCGCAGATCGACGGCTGGTCCGCGACATCGGAGCCCAACGACTAGCGACCTCCAAAGATTTGACACGGACACCCGAAAACGGCTCGAATGGGAGACCATGATCGCTTCAGGCCCTATCAGCCTGAAGCGTGAATCATCGGTCTAACTAAAAAGACCATGATCGCTTCAGGCCCTATCAGCCTGAAGCGTGAATCATCGGTCTAACTAAAAAGACCATGATCGCTTCAG
>ERZ869909.1618-NODE-1618-length-17656-cov-32.396268_pt1 | contig 17656 bp, 18 predicted proteins | sample MGYA00520892_ERZ869909 | MGnify/ENA primary metagenome ERZ869909 (study PRJEB32215, sample SAMEA104723947) | bioreactor metagenome | biome: bioreactor; feature: anaerobic bioreactor; material: water | place: China | collected 2015-03-12 ...
GGCGTCGACGAAGGTCTGCGCGCGTACATGCTGGGCGTCTACAATTACATGGCCCTGGGCGTCGCGCTCACCGGCGTCGTGGCCTATCTGGTCTTCTCGATGGCCGTCACGACCGATCCGGCCACCGGCGCCAAGGCGCTCACCTCTCTCGGCCAGACGCTCTACGCTTCTCCCGTGCGCTGGGCTCTGATCCTCGCACCGATCGCATTCGTGTTCTTCTTCGCATTCCGCGCGAACAGCATGAGCGTGTCTGCGGCCCAGACGTCGTTCTGGATCTACTGCGCGCTCGTCGGCGCGTCGCTCTCGATCCTGCTGCTCGTGTTCACGGGCAACTCGGTTGCCAACGTGTTCTTCATCACGGCGGCCGCCTTCGCGAGCCTCTCGATCTGGGGCTACACCACAAAGAAGGACATCTCCGCCTGGGGTTCGTTCCTGTTCATGGGCCTCATCGGCGTGATCCTCGCGATCGTCGTCAACATCTTCCTGCAGTCGCCCGCGATCGCCTTCGCGATCTCCGTCATCGGCGTCCTGGTGTTTGCGGGCCTCACCGCCTACGACACGCAGCGCATCAAGGACGAGTACTACCTGCTGGCCGGCAACCAGGAAGCGGTCGCGAAGGCCTCCGTGTTCGGCGCGCTCTCGCTCTACCAGAACTTCGTGGGCATGTTCGTCCACCTGCTGCAACTCTTCGGCGACCGCGAATAGTCTCTGAAGCCTGTACCGGAAACGAGAAAGGCCCCGCGATCTGCGGGGCCTTTTTTTGTGCGATGGTTTCGGGCGTCTGCGCCTGCCTCGCCTCTCCCGGCCGTGGAGAGGCCGGCGTCAGTTCAGCTCTTCCTCGGCCACCTGCACCGTCTCCTCGCAGGAGACGAGCCGCCAGAAGGCCGCCATCTTCGCGGCGTCGTGGTAATCCTCGAGGCGCGCGATCCGCCGCCCGCAAAAGGTGATGACCTGGCGGAACGAGCCGGACAGAACCAGCCCCGTGCGCCGGTGCAGGAGATAGCACTCGATGCTGGCCCGCGCGACGCCGTCCTCGAAATGAAAATATTCCGTGACGGAGCCGCTTTCCGCCACTGCGTGGATCGAATGGAGAAAGGTGCGGAACGCAGGCTTCCCGTGCAGGATGTAAGGCGTGCCCTCGATGGAGCCGGCATTGCACCAATAGGTCAGATCGTCCGTGTAGAAGCTCAGGACACGCTCGATATCGCCGTCGCTCCAAGCGGCGTGCGTCCCGTCCACGAGATCCCGCGCGATCTGTGCGTCCAGCTTTTTCAACGACCTTCCCCGCAAACGGCCGGTTGAGAGACCTCCGCACTCAAGGCTGAAGCCGTAAAAACTCTTTGCGCACAGCACTTAAGCAGCGTTCGTCCAGGAACTATACTGTACCTGCGCCGCAATTTGAAGTGTCGAGACAGTCTCTCTGCTACCGGAAAGGGAAACTTCCCGATCCGGCTTTGGAGCCTCGGCAAACCGTGCGAACCGTCAGGCCACGGCCTCGCGCTCGCTCTCCCGCTTCCGCTCCTGCTTCTTGCGCTCGTGGGGATCCAGCCACCGCTTACGCAGCCGGATCGATTGCGGCGTCACTTCCACGAGTTCTTCGTCGGTGATGTAGCTCATGGCGCGCTCGAGCGTGAGCTTGATCGGCGGCGTGAGCAGCACCGCGTCGTCCTTGCCCGAGGCGCGGACGTTGGTGAGCTTCTTGCCCTTCACGACGTTGACCTCGAGATCGTTGTCGCGCGAGTGTTCGCCCACGATCATGCCCACGTAAACCTTGGTCTGCGGCCCGATGAAGAACGGGCCGCGATCCTGCAGGTTGAAGATCGCGTACGCGGCCGCTTCGCCGTCCGAGTTGGAGATCAGCACGCCTGTGTGCCGCCCGGCGATGTCGCCCTTGAACGGCGCATAGTCGTGGAACAGCTTGTTCATGACGGCCGTGCCGCGCGTATCGGAGAGAAGCTCAGCCTGATATCCGAGCAGGCTCCGCGTCGGCACGTGGAACACCATGCGCGTGCGTCCGCCGCCCGAGGGGCGCATTTCGAGCAGCTCGCCCTTGCGCTCCGAGAGCTTTTGCACGACGACGCCCGTGTGGCCCTCGTCCACGTCGATGATGACTTCCTCGATGGGCTCGAGCTTTTCGCCGGTCGTCTCGTCGTTGCGGAACACGACCTTGGGACGCGAAACGGTGAGCTCGAAGCCCTCGCGGCGCATGTTTTCCAGCAGAATCGCGAGCTGCAACTCGCCGCGCCCGGCCACGTCGAAGCTGTCGCCGCCCTCGGTCGAGGGCGTGATGCGGATCGCGATGTTGCGCTCGGCCTCTTTCTCCAGGCGGTCGCGAATGACGCGGCTCTGCACCTTGTCGCCCTCGGTGCCGGCGAACGGTCCGTCGTTGATGCGGAACGTCATGGAAAGCGTCGGCGGATCGACGGGCTGCGCTTCGATCGGCGTCTCGACGGAAGGATCGCACAGCGTGTCGGCAACGGTCGCCTCGCTCATGCCCGCAACGGCGACGATCTCGCCGGCGAACGCTTCCTCCACAGGCACGCGCTCCAGCCCGCGGAAGGCCAGCACCTTCGAGACGCGGAAGGTCTCGACGAGCTTGCCGTCGCGGTTCAGTGCCTTGAGCTGCTGGTTCGGCTTCAGGCTGCCCGACGAGATGCGGCCCGTCAGGATGCGTCCGAGGAAGTTGTCGGCTTCGAGCGTGGTGGCCAGCATCCGCGCAGGTCCGGGCTCCACCGTGGGCGCCGGAACATGGCTCACGATCAGATCGAACATCGGTGCGAGATCATCCTGCGGCCCGGCCGGGTCGAGCGCCATCCACCCGCTCCGGCCCGAGCCGTAGAGCACCGGAAAGTCGAGCTGTTCGTCGGTCGCATCGAGATTGGCGAAGAGATCGAAGATCTCGTTCAAGACGTCTCCGTGCCGCTCGTCCGGCCGGTCGATCTTGTTGATGGCGACGATGGGACGAAGCCCCCGCTTCAGCGCCTTCGAGACGACGAACTTCGTCTGCGGCAGCGGGCCTTCGGAGGCGTCCACCAGCACGATCACGCCATCCACCATGTTGAGGATGCGCTCCACCTCGCCGCCGAAATCGGCGTGGCCGGGTGTGTCGACGATATTGATCAGCGTGTCCTTCCAGACGACGCTCGTGCACTTGGCGAGAATGGTGATACCGCGCTCACGCTCGATATCGCCGCTGTCCATCGCCCGTTCGGTGATCTTCTGGTTTTCGCGGAAAGTGCCCGACTGCTTGAGGAGAGCGTCGACGAGCGTGGTCTTGCCGTGGTCGACGTGGGCGATGATCGCAATGTTGCGGAGTTCCATGGATGTCCTGATCGGATCTCGGCGCTGGCGTGTGCGCCGCACAAAAAGATGCGCGGACGTAGCACATGAGAGCCCGGACCGCCAGTGACTGGAGGTGGCGCGGCATCACGGAACGTCGATTAGAGTGCTTCCGGAAAAGTGGGAACCGGTTTTCCGATAAGAAGCACGATAAAGCAAAAACTTAGAGCCGTTCCGCGGTTCCACCAAAATCGGAACGGCTCTAGTTCAAGCCGGGCGGGAGCCGCCGGGCGACGGACCGCTGCCGCCCTGCTCGGCTTGGTAAAGGCCGCTTAGGAAGGCATCCACGTCCTGGCGCGCCGCAGGTGTCGAATTTTGCTTAATTCTTTGGCGGTCCTGGCGCCTCCGAGCCCTTCGGGCCGATCCCGGCTGCTTGAGCCTCCGTCCGCCCGAGATGAGCAGCGGATTGTCCGGCTCCTTGAGATCCAGCTCCTCCAGGAAATTCTCGCGCAAGGCGTAGAACGACTGAAGGATCGCATCGCGCGCGAGCTTCCTGTCGGCCTCCGTCAGGTCGGATCGTTTGCGGGGATCGAGGGATTGCAGCGCGCGGCGCATGTCGTGCAGCGGCGCATAGGGGTAGAGGCCGATGAGGTCGTCGGTCTCGCCCACATTCCGATAGACGATGCGCATGTTGTCGATCGTCTCCGAGATGCGGCAGAAGGCAGCGATATAGCCGTCGGCCGAGGCGTCCGGCTTTTCGCAGAACGCGTGCAATGCCGACTTCGTCCGCACGATGCCGCGCCATTCCTCCTCCAGGCTCTCGACGAACTTGGAGCGCTTCTGGAACACGTTGGCGAGATAGGCCGCAACGACGGTGACGAACACCAGCGCCATGTCCTTCAGGTAGTCGTAGAGATCGAGCGCGGCGCTCTCGAACGGAGAGCCCGCGATGCCCGGTACACGGTCGGCGAATTTCGCGGCAAGAGCCAGAACCAGCACAAGCCCGAGCATCACGTAGGCGCGTCGGAGCGTGCGGTCGAGAGAGGCGCGGGTCATGGGGGCAGGATCTCAACGGAGCGGATGAGATCCTTACCGTGATGGTGTGACGGCGGCATTTCCAAGGCGGTCGTACAAAGAAAAATGCCGGGAAGAATTCTTCCCGGCATCTCTCTCAGATCGCAATGCGCTGCGCGAAGTTACGGGCAGAACCAGAGCGGCCCGACCGTCACGCAATTGCGCGTACGCCAGTAGCTCGGGCGGCGATCGTAGCGGCGATAGCCACGCGGGGCGGACTTCAGGCGCTGGCCGGCACGATACCGATGCTTGGCGCCGGGACGGTTGAAGCCGCGCCGGTCACGAGCGTCACGGCGCTGAACGAGCTCGATGCCGCTGGCCTGCTGGGCTGCTGCGGCTTTGACGGCCGACGGCGCAACGGCGGGCGCCGCGCTGGCCGGCGCGAAACTCATGGCGCCGAGAATGGCGGCGGAAAGGGCGATAGCGGCAATCTTCAAGGGATCCACTCCTCTTGCTTGGACAGGACGTGATGAACTCGGAACGTGCACCACTCCCTGAGGTTCCACTTTATGTGGGCCACAATGAGACGCACACGCCTTGTTCATGGAGACGTTTCAGCCGGGCCTGATCCGTCGCAAATAAAAATGATGCCCGACGCAGGGAATGTTCCGATCTGCGTCAGGCATCTGTAAGCGGACGGCGTTGGCGGAAAATTCCCCGCAAGATCTCGTTATTTCCTGTCGCGCGCGCCGAGCGTCCGGAGTCGCAGCGCATTGAGCTTGATGAAGCCCTGCGCATCCTTCTGGTCGTACGCGCCCTTGTCGTCCTCGAAAGTGACGAGGTTCGGCGTGTAGAGAGACTTCGCGCTCTCGCGGCCCACGACGATGACGTTGCCCTTGTAGAGTTCGAGTGTCACTTCGCCTTCGACGTGCTCCTGGCTCTTGTCGATGGCCGCCTGCAGCATCTCGCGCTCCGGCGAGAACCAGAAGCCGTAGTAGACGAGCTCCGCATAGCGCGGCATCAGCTCGTCTTTGAGATGCGCCGCGCCGCGGTCGAGCGTCAGGCTCTCGATGGCGCGATGCGCTTGGAGCAGGATCGTGCCACCCGGCGTTTCGTACACGCCGCGGCTCTTCATGCCGACGAAGCGGTTCTCGACGAGATCGATACGGCCGATGCCGTTGTCGCGCCCGAGATCGTTGAGCGCCTTCAGGAGCGTTGCGGGCGAGAGCTTCTTGCCGTCGAGCGAAACGGCGTCGCCCTTCTCGAAACCGATCTTGATCGTCGTGACCTTGTCGGGGGCGTCCATCGGCGAGATGGTGCGCTGGTAAACCATCTCCGGCGGCTTCTTCGCGGGATCTTCCAGCACCTTTCCTTCCGACGAGGAATGCAGAAGGTTGGCGTCGATCGAGAACGGCGACTCGCCTTCCTTGTCCTTCGCGACGGGGATCTGGTTGCGGCGCGCGAAGTCGAGCAGATCCTCGCGGCCCTTGAACTCCCACTCGCGCCACGGCGCGATGATCTTGATCGACGGTTCGAGCGCGTAATAGCTGAGCTCGAAGCGCACCTGGTCGTTGCCCTTGCCGGTCGCGCCGTGACAGACGGCGTCCGCGCCCGTCTCGCGCGCAATCTCGATCTGCCGCTTGGAGATCAGGGGGCGCGCGATCGAGGTGCCGAGCAGATAGATCCCCTCGTAAAGCGCGTTGGCGCGGAACATCGGGAACACGAAGTCGCGGACGAACTCTTCGCGAACGTCCTCGATGAAGATGTTCTCGGGCTTGATGCCCAGCATCTCGGCCTTTTTGCGCGCGGGCTCGATCTCTTCGCCCTGGCCGAGATCGGCGGTGAACGTCACCACCTCGGCGTTGTAGGTTTCCTGAAGCCATTTCAGAATGATCGAAGTGTCGAGACCGCCCGAATAGGCGAGCACCACCTTCCGGATGTTCGTCTTGCCGTCTGTTCCGCTCATGATCCCGACCTCTTAAGGGCAACCTGATTCGTTCCGACCATGATCGCTCGGGACCGATCGGTCCGATGCGTGAATCATGGGTGTCATCAAAGACCTAGAGCGCCCGATCCAAGTCCTTCCGGGCCGCGAACGCTCTTGTCGCGCGGCACTATAGGCACCCGTCCCGGCCCGACAAGACGGACGCAGGGCCGGTCGCCCACAGCAAAAGTTGAAGCCGCGCCGCAGCCTTACGCTACGTACGGGAAATTCACCATCATCTGTGCGTGTTTTTTCGCCTCAAACCCGTTACGGTTCGCGCCAAATGCCGAAGACAACCATTGGGTTGGGGGAACCATCATGGTGAGAACGTCGACGACCTCTGTTCTGAGGGCCGCCGCCGTGTTCGGGGCGATTGCGAGCGGCACCATGCCGCTGGCTGCCAACGAGGTCCTGCCCTGGGCCAATACACCGCCGACGGTCGCAACCGCCGAGCCCGCCCCGGCGGACCCGGCCGTGGAAGCGGCGATCGCGCAGTGCACCCCGCTGTTCGAGGCCGCGTGCCGCGATCTCGACACCTGTGCTTGGATTGCCGACGTGGCCCTGCAGGACGGGACAGTCCTGCCGGCGCGCTGCGTGGCGCGTCCCTCCGTTCCGCCCAAGGGCACCGCGAAGGCGAAGAGCACGGCTCCGAGCAAGAAGACGGCCGCGACACCCAAGGCGCCGGCCGCGACGGAGACCGGAGCGATCTCGAAGCAGGAGCCCAAGGCCGCGACTGCTGCGGCTCCGGTCGTGACGCCGACGGTTGTGGCGCCGCCGCCGGTTGCGGAAAAGAAGGTGCCCGACGCGCCGATCAAGGTCTCGACGCCGCCCCCGGCTGCGACACCGCCTCCTGCAGCCAAGGCCGCCGCTGTCGAGCCGGCGCCCGCCAATCCGCAAGCTGCTCCGGTCGCCGAAAAGAAGCCCGCTGCTGCGCCTCCGCCCGCGAAGGCGGCCGCAACCGCGCCCGCTCCGAGCGCGGAGCAGGCACCCAAGAGCCCCGTCTCCGCCAAGGCACCTGCGCCGAGCGGCGGGGCGGCGATGCCGGGATTCGGCTCGTTCTCGTCGGCGTTTCCGGCTGGTGGCGCCGTGGTGACGACCACGGTCCCGCCAAAGAGCAGCAGCGAGTGAGGCGCCCGCCGCCCGCTTCGCACTCATCCCGCTGATTGATAAAGGGCTTTAGACCATGATCGCTTCAGGCCCTATCAGCCTGAAGCGTGAATCATCGGTCTCACCAAAGAGATAGAGCGTGATCCTGATTCAATCGAAAATGATCACGCTCTAGGCCGGCGCTACGCGGCCCAGGGCAGCTTGACGGCCGTCGCGAATGGCGCGGCGAAGAGGGCCTGAAGCGCCGCCTTCGACGATGCCGTCACGGACGACATCGCAAAGCCGCCTTCGGTCCGGTAGCTCGCGAACACGCGGTCGATGGAGGTCGAGGCGGCTTCCGCTGCATCCATTGCGGCCATGTTGGCCTCGGCCGCCGGAAGTGCCACGGCGCGCGGCACGCCGGCCGTCATCATGGCATAGGCCATGGGCCAGCTGCGGGGATTGCCCTCGAGCGGAAAGAGCCCCCACCACGCGCGCACCGGTGCAAACATGGGGGATGCAGCCATCGCATTGGAAAAACGAAAGAAATCGAACGGCATGGCGGCGTCCATCGGCGCCGGCGTCAGCGTCGAGCGATAGGTCCGGGGGCCGGTCACGAGATAGGGCGCCGAAGGTTTGTAGTCGTCCCGATCCAGGCTCTTGGCCGATTGCACCCAGAAGTCGAGCGCCTGGGTCGCGAACGCGGCGTACGCGGCCGTGGCGGCGCGGGCATATCCGAAGGCGGCCGTCGTGCAGCCCTCGGTAAAGCGCCGGGTGAGTTCGGGATCGATATAGGTCATCGGCTGACGCCTCCGATATCGCAGGTGCGATTGTGCAGCGCACAAAGTAGGCCGAAAGGTCGCGAAACACAATCGCTTTCCGGGCCGATTGTCCGAAGGTCTTACGTCTCGGAAGAGGATGCAGCCGCTTTGCGGGCGGATTTGGGCACCCCGGCCAGCCAGTAGGCGAAGCCCGCGGCCAAGCCGGACAGGGCATAGGCGGCGAGCGCATAGCGGTTGAGGATCGTGTGGGGGCCGCTTTCGCCCACGTGTTGGGCGAAGAAGCCGCCGAGGCCGATGACGAGCCCGGCGGTCAGGAAATAGAGCCGCGAGCGGGTCGGCAGCCAGGCCGCGACGAGGGCCGCCAGCACGGCGAACGGCGCCGAGAAGACGGCCGACTGAGTGGCCGCCAGCAGGATCAACAGCCCCATGCTCTCGACGGCAACCGGCCCGTCGGCGCGCACACCGTCGAGCCCCGCCACGAACAGGACTTGGACAAAGCCAGCCACGAGAACCGCAGCGACGAAGCCCAGGATGAACCTGACGATGCCAACCAACATAGATCGCCCCCGGCGTGAGGTCGTGACCTTAGATGCGGATCGCGAAAAACGGCGAGCCGTACGCATTTATAAACGGATCGGCCGAAGAGTTGCCAGGGTCGCTCAAGCGTTCCGGCCGGCGAGCAGCCAATAGACGATGCCGCCTGCGAAGCCCGCCGTGGCGAACACCTGCCAGATCGAAGGCAGCGCGAGCTGATGGATCGCGGTCGGGTCGATGCGGGCGAGCAGGGGGATGACGACCAGCGCCACGCCGCCGCCGATCATGTAGTAGAGCCAGGAGCGGATGCGGCCCACCTCGCCGACGATCACGATAAGCAGCGCGGGGATCAGCGTCGCGCCCGAGAGGACGAGCGTTCCGGTCCAGAAGAAATCGTAGGCGTCGAACATCAGGTCTGCGTCGTCGATGTTCGAGATCGCGTGCGTCAGCGTTTCGAGCCCGAGCGTGGTGAGCACGATCATCGACGCGAGCATGGACAATAGAAATGCAATTCCGACCCACAGAAGGCGTCCGATCGTTCTCAGCACCGTGCCCATCAGGCCCCCGTCGCGGCCGGTGCGGGCTCCGCTCCCTCGCGCTCGCGCGCCCGGAGGCGTACGCTTTCCGAGCGAAGCTGACCGCAGGCCGCCAGGATGTCGCGTCCGCGCGGCGTGCGCACGGGGCTCGCGTATCCGGCGTTATTGACGTAGTCCGCGAACGTCTCGATCGTTTCCCAGTCCGAGCACTCGTAGCGCGAGTTCGGCCACGGATTGAACGGAATGAGGTTGATCTTGGCGGGAATGCCGGCGAGCAGCCGCACGAGCGCCTTCGCGTCGGCCAGGCTGTCGTTCACGCCCTTGAGCATCACGTACTCGAACGTGATGCGCCGCGCGTTCGAGAGACCCGGATAATTCCGGCACGCGTTCATGAGTTCTGCGATCGGATACTTCTTGTTGATCGGCACCAGCTCGTCGCGCAGCGCGTCGGTGACGGCGTGCAGCGAGATCGCGAGCATCGTGCCCGCCTCCTCGCCCCATCGGCCGATCTCCGGCACCACGCCCGAGGTCGAGAGCGTGATGCGCCGCTTGGAGAGCGAGATGCCCTCGCCGTCGGCCGCGATCTCCATCGCTTCACGCACGTTGTCGAAATTGTAGAGCGGCTCGCCCATGCCCATCAGCACGACGTTGGTGATCTTGCGATCTGTCGTGGGCAGCAGGCCCTGATCGTCGGGGCGGTCGGCGCCCGGCCAGTCGCCGATGCGGTCGCGCGCAAGCAGGATCTGCGCGACGATCTCGGAGGCTTCGAGGTTGCGCACGAGCTTCTGCGTTCCGGTGTGGCAGAAGCTGCACGTCAGCGTGCAGCCCACCTGCGAGGAGATGCAGAGCGTGCCGCGATCGCTTTCCGGAATGTAGACGGTCTCGATCTCGGGCGGCCGGGCCTCGTGCCCGCGGCGCGGCAGCCTGAGCAGCCACTTGCGCGTGCCGTCCACCGACACCTGCTCGGTCACGATTTCGGGCCGGTCGAGCGTGAAGCGGGCTTCGAGCGCGTGCCGCAGCGTCTTCGAGACGTCGGTCATCTGGTCGAACGACGTCACGCCCGAGACGTAGATCCAGCGCCAGAGCTGGGTCGTGCGCATGCGGATCTGCTTGTCCGGCACGCCGGCGGCCGCCAGCGCCTCCCCGAGCTTTGCCCGGGAAAGTCCTGCCAGCGACGGCTTCGCGGCCGGCGCCTCGGCGCGCGCGCCCTGTATCGTGTCGAGAACCACTGTCATGGTCGGAACTTCTACCGATTTCTCCCGCGAAACGAAAGGCTGCGTCAGGCCGCACGGCTGCTAACCTTTTCCGGCCACGGCCGATCCGCTATAAGGCCGCACGCTTAATCCGAGCCGCATCAGCAACTTCCACCGGAACGCCGCATCGCCATGGCCAAGAAAGAGAAAGACGTCAACCGGCGGCCCGCCGCGCGCCTCCCCAAAGGGATGCGTGACATCGGCGCGGCCGAGCTGCGCGAGACGCAGGCCATGCTGGAGAAGATCCGCGCGGTCTATGAGCGCTATGGCTTCGAGCCGCTGGAGACACCGGCCTTCGAATATACCGACTCGCTCGGCAAGTTCCTGCCCGACCAGGATCGGCCCAACGCGGGCGTGTTCAGTTTCCAGGACGAGGACGAGCAGTGGCTCTCGCTCCGCTATGACCTGACAGCGCCGCTCGCCCGCCACGTCGCCGAGAACTTCCAGGACCTGCCGAAGCCCTTCCGCCGCTATGCCACAGGCTCCGTCTGGCGCAACGAGAAGCCCGGCCCCGGCCGCTTCCGCCAGTTCACCCAGTTCGACGCCGATACGGTGGGCGCCGAGAGCATCGCGGCGGATGCCGAGCTGTGCATGCTCGCATCCGACGCCCTCGAAGCGCTCGGCATCCCGCGCGGACAGTATGCGATCCGCGTGAGCAACCGGAAGCTGCTCGACGGCCTGATGGAAACGGTGGGCCTTGCGGCTGGCGCAGACCCCGGACAGCGCCTCACCGTTCTGCGCGCTGTCGACAAGCTGGATCGCCTCGGGCCGGAGGGGGTGGAATTGCTCCTCGGCGAAGGCCGAAAGGACGAATCCGGCGACTTCACCAAGGGCGCTGGGCTGGAAAAGGAGCAGATCCAGACTTTGCTCGCGTTCTTTACGCTCGGCTCCGCTGCGGCCTGGGTCGGGGGCACCGCGGACGGAGAGTGTTACGCCGGCCGACCGGCTGACGATTTCCTCGTGCTCGAGCCGAAACCTGAGGAGCCCGGCCCCTTCCTGGATGCCGACGCCCACGACGGCTACGTGTTCGACAACCTGAAGATGCTCGACGTGTGGGGGGACATTCTCAAGGACAGCGCCGTCGGCTGCGACGGCATCGCCGAGCTCCGGCAGATCGTCGAGCTGGCGGAGGCCGCCGGATACGGCAGCCAGCGCATCCAGCTTTCGAGCGCGATCGTCCGCGGTCTCGAATACTACACCGGCCCCGTCTTCGAAGCCGAGCTTCTGATCCCGGCGACCGACGACAAGGGCAATCCCGTGCGCTTCGGCTCGGTCGGCGGCGGCGGACGCTATGACGATCTCGTCGCCCGCTTCACCGGCCAGAAGGTCCCCGCTACGGGGTTCTCCATCGGCGTCTCGCGCCTGCAGGCGGCGTTGAACCTCATCGGCCGCGCGCCGGAGCCCACGCTCGGGCCTGTCGTCGTCACCGTGATGGATCGCGACAGCCTCGCCGGCTACCAATCGTTCGTGCAGACGTTGCGCAACGCGGGCATCCGCGCCGAGCTTTACCTCGGCAACCCGAAAAAGTTCGGCAGGCAACTGGAGTACGCCGACAAGCGCGGCTCGCCCGTCGTCGTGATCCAGGGCTCGAACGAGCGCGAGGCGGGAGAGGTGATCCTCAAGGATCTGATCGAGGGCGCGAAAGCCGCTGCCGCCATCTCCGATAACAAGGAGTGGAAAGAGGCCCGCCCTGCGCAAGTGTCGGTGCCCGTGGCGAACCTCGTCGAGGCCGTCCGCGAGATCCTCGCGCGCCACACGCCGCAGTCGTCTTGAGGCCGTCGTCCGGACGCCCGGACGGGACGCGGCGGGCATTTTCCAATTTTTCCCGGCGGTCTTTCCTCGCCCGGCAGCACCAACCGACTGGCGGGCGAAGTCTTGCCCTGCCCGTCCATCCCCCCTAGACCGTGATCGCTTCAGGCCCTATCAGCCTGAAGCGTGAATCATCGGTCTGACCAAAGAGATAGAGCGTGATCATTTTCGATTGAATCGGGATCACGCTCTAGACCGTCGTGGCGCGAGGCCGTATCAGCCTGACCCACGACTCAACCAAGGACCCTTCATGCCCGCCGAGACGGCGAAACAATTCGAGGCGCTGGAAGCCTCCGCGCAGACCCTGCTTTCGGTGTTCACGCAGGCGGGCTACGAGGCCGTTTCTCCGGCCATCATCCAGCCCGCGGGAGTCTTCCTCGACGTCGTCGGCGAAACGCTGAGGGCGCGAACCTACGTCTTCACCGACCCGGACGGGGACGAGCTGTGCATGCGCCCCGATCTCACGGTGCCCACCTGCCGGCTCCATGTCGAGCGTCATCCCGAGGCGGCCTTCCCGGCCAAGTACAGCTACAACGGCCCCGCGTTCCGCTTCCAGCCGATGGGCGGCGACCTGGCGCATACGCGCGAGTTCCGCCAGACGGGCATCGAGAGCTTCGGCAATGCCAACCGCGAGCACGCGGAAGCCGAGGTCGTGGCCACCATCGCCGACGGCATCGCGACCGCGGGCCTCACCGACTATTCGCTGAGGTTCGGCGATCTCGGGCTTCTCCGCGCCATCCTGCGCGCGGCCGATATGCCGGCCCGCTGGCGCCGCCGCCTGACGCATCATTTCTGGCACCCGCCCGCCTTCCAGGCGGAGCTGAAGCGTCTCACGACGTCGCCCGGCGCCGTGTCCGAGCACATTCCGAAGCCGCTGCGCGAGGCCCTCGATCCCGACGATCCGGAGGCCGCGGAAAGCGCCGTTGCAGCTTACCTCGATGCCAACGGCATCGAGGCCATCGGCGCGCGGACCGCGGCGGAGATCACCGAGTGCCTGCTCGATCGTGTGGCCGACGCCCGCGCCGAGCCGCTCGCCGCGCGCACGGCAGCCCTCATCCAGAGCTACGTCGGCATCGTGGTGCCGGCGCGCCAGTCGCCGGAGCGCATTCGTGCGCTGGCAGCCGAGATGGGCATCAACATCGAAGCGGCCGTGGGCGCACACGAGTGGCGTCTGGAGCTGATGTCGCGCGCCGGCATCGATCTCGACCGCGCGACCTTCTCCGCCGAGTTCGGGCGCGCTCTTCAATACTACACGGGCTTCGTGTTCGAGCTCCTGACGGAGGATCTGGGCTCGCGGAGCCCGGTCGCCGGTGGCGGCCGCTACGATCACCTTCTGAAGGCGGTCGGCGCGCCGGGGCATGTGCCGGCGGTGGGTGCGGCGGTCCATACGGATCGGCTGCTGGCTGCCCTCAATGGAGACGCGCCATGACCGTGGCCACGCCGGAGAAGCTGATCCTGGGCGTGCCCTCGAAGGGCCGTCTCATGGACGAGACGACGGCAGCGTTCGCGCAGGCGGGCCTCACGTTGCGCAAGACTGGCAACGAGCGCGGCTATCGCGGCGAGATCGCCGAGCTGCCGGGCGTCGACGTAGCCTTCATCTCGGCGTCCGAGATCGCGTGGAACCTGAAGATCGGCCGCGTGCACCTTGGCGTGACCGGCGAGGATCTGGTGAGCGAGCAGATGTCGGATGCCGCCAAGCGCGTGACGTTTCTGAAGAAGCTCGGCTTCGGCCGCGCCGACGTCGTCGTGGCCGTCCCGGATTGCTGGATCGACGTCCGCACGATGGCGGACCTGTCGGAGATCGCACAGCCCTTTCGCCGGACGCACGGCCGCTGGTATCGGGTCGCGACCAAGTACCTGAACCTGACGCGCCGCTTCTTCGCGGCCCGGGGCCTTGCAAACTATCGCATCGTGGAAAGCCTCGGCGCCACCGAGGGCACGCCGGCCGCCGGCACGGCGGAATTGATCGTGGACATCACGACGACGGGCACGACGCTCGCAGCGAACGGTTTGAGAATTCTGGACGATGGCCTGATCCTGCGTTCGGAAGCCTGTCTCATCGCGTCGAATACGGCCGATTGGTCGCCTGCGGCCCAGAGCCTGCTGGACGAGATCAAGGCGCGGATGGCGGGCTGAGCCGCTCTGCGCCGGGTGGCGCGCCATGATCGCGCCGCGAACGTCCGTAATCTTCCCAATTCCGCAAGACCATGATCGCTTCGGACGCTGTCAGTTCGAAGCGTGAATCATCGGTCTGACTAAAGAGACCATGATCGCTTCAGGTCCTATCAGCCTGAAGTGTGAATCATCGGTCTAGCTACGGAGATGGAGCGTGATCTCAGTTCAATCGAAACGGATCACGCTCTAAATCAGAATTGAGGTCGAGCGATGCCTTCACTGCGTCTTGCCGGTGCCCGCTGTGCGGCAGTCCTTTTCGCTGCGGCTGCAGCGGCGCCTCACGCCGCGGCTCAAGCCAACTGCGAGATGTACGGCAAGCTCGCGATCCAGCAGCAGCAGGAGAACGAGGAGCGGGCCTGTGGCTTCTCCGGCGACGCGTGGAGCACCGATCTCAAGCGTCACGTCGATTGGTGTGGCGGCGTCGCCCCCGATCGCTGGAGGATGGAGCTGCAGAAGCGCCAGCAGGCCCTCGATGACTGCGTCGCGGAGGCGGCGGATGCCGCCGGTGCCCGATAGATCCGATCACGGAAAAATAAAGGGCGAGCCCTGCTCGGCAGGGCCCGCCCTCGGAATGACGTTCCGCAAGGAGCGTTAGTGAATGCTCGCGATCTCGAGCTCGCCGTCCATCGCGTGGCTGAGCGCGGCCTGACGTGTATCCGTCAGCGCGATCGGCGTTCCGTCTGCCGCGTGCAGGGCATAGAGATTGATGCCGCGCGGCAGATCCTCGATGGCCGGAAACATCTGCAGAGCTTCGTCGGAGGACAGGGTTTTGATGTAGGCGACCTGGCCGCCTCCGAGGCGCGCGAGTTCGATGTCGCTCATAACGGGCGCAACCGGCTGCACCTTCTGGCGCTGCTTGGCCGTGAGCCGCTTCGGCGTGTTCTCTTTCATGACGCAACTCCTCCTCTCTCGAGGTATTCGTCATGGAAACGAACGAGGCGGGTGAAATCCTTCGCCCCGTCGCACCATGTTCTTACGATTCGATGTGCTTGGCTGTAGCGGGCGGGCATCTGACAGCGCTGAAAACGATGTCTCTGCCTGGCCTTACGGCGCTTGATCTTGATCTTGCGTCGAATGGCCGCGTCAGCCTTTGCCGGTTCCGATCTCGATCCTGCGCACGAGCTTGTCTGGCTCGTGCCGCACGAGATCGATGACGAGGAGCCCGTTCGAGAGCTCTGCGGCTTTGACCTCGATCCCGTCGGCCAGAACGAACGTTCGCGTGAACTGGCGTGTTGCGATCCCGCGGTAGAGATAGGTGCGGGATTTATCGTCGGTCTGCCGGCCGCGCACGATAAGCTGATTGTCCTCGACCACGATCTCGAGCTGGTCGCGGGTGAACCCGGCGAGTGCGATCGTGATGCGCAGCTTCTCTCTCTCGCCGTCGTTGGCGGCGACGCGCTCGATATTGTAAGGCGGATAGCCTTCACCCCCACCTTTACCCGTCCGATCGATGAGGCGTTCGATCTCCTCGAACCCGAGCAGGAACGGGTTGGACAGTACGGATAGTCTGCTCATTCTCGAAAGTCCTTTCGATAAGCGACCTTCAGTGTCACGAGACGGCACCTGATCCGGCTACCGCTCTCCGGCCCCTCGCGGGCACCGGCTTTCTCTTTACATCCGGAATATGGGTTGCAGAAGGCGCGGTTCAATGGCCCGCATCGCGCGGGAGCGTCGGCCGGGAACGACGGGCCGAAGGATCGGAGATGGAAATAGATAAGGCGCTCAGGCGCGAACGGGCCGGGTCTTGAGCGGTTCCAGAACCGCTTTGAGCAGCGTGGCCTTTTGTTCGAGATGCCGCGTCACGCGGTCCAGCAGATCGGGGTCTTTCGCACGCCCCGCGATGGCCGCGACCAGCACGCCCTTGAGATCGTCCAGCGTCGTGCGCAGGGCGGTGTGCGTCCGGGCTAGGGCCTCGTCGCGCAGCAGGATGGGATCGCAGCCAGGGAGGGCGACGCCCGCGGCAGGCCGGGTCCAGCGAACGGGCTTGCCGCCTTCCAGGAACCGGCCGTAGGCGGCCATGACATAGCGGCCGAAATCGGTGAGGGTCACCGCAGCGCGGGTCGAGCGCCCGTGCGACGGGGCGGTGGCCGGTATGACGAGACCGGCCTTGACGAGCGATTGGGCCGCCCGGCGCCGGCTGGCGCTGAGCGAGCGGGCCATGCCCGGCTCGGTCAGGACGAGGACACCCGCCCGCGACGCTTCGAGCAGGATTTCGCGCTCCCGCTGGCCGAGGCGAAGGCGCCTCAGGCTATCTCGCTCGGCATCGAACGCGACGCGGCAGAAGCCGCAGGGCGCGAGCGCCTGCACCCACTCCCGGGCTTCGGGCCCCGTAGGATTGAGGGAGGAGAAAAGCGAGGCCAACGCGGGGCAGGGTGTCCCCGTATGGCGGCAGACGAACGCCGCCGGCGCCGGATCGGGCAGCGGCGCAGCGTCCGGCACGGAATGTTGCGCCGGATCTGCCACCTCTGATGCCAGGGGCATGGGATGATGCACGGGGAGCCGCCTTTGACCGCCGTTGGCACGAGCCGTTGCAGGACGCGGGCACCAGACGATGCAGATCCGCTGCATCGACAAGTGCCGGGTATGAAACGATGCGTTGAGTCAAAGGTTTACTGGCATTTGCTGATGCGAAGCTTGCGCTTTCTCGATCAGCGTGGACGGCCCGGTCCGGCTCCCCGGCGAGGCGGGAAAATCAGCGGAAGCGGCCGCCCTTTTCGAGCACCTCGATCTTGTAGCCATCCGGGTCCTCGATAAAGAAGAAGCGTCCGAAAGGCTTATCCTCGAAAACCATCTGCTTGATATCTTTGGGAAAATATCCAAGCTCGGCGATCCGGGCGCGCGTCGCTTCCAGATCGTCGACGGCGACCGCGAAGTGCCCATAGCCGTTTCCGAGCTCGTAGGGGTCCTTCCGACCCTTGTTGACGGTCAGCTCCAGCTCGAAATCGGCTTCCGCGTTGCGGAGGTAAACCAGCGTGAAGTCGGCAAAATCGTACCGGTCGGCAATCTCGAGTCCGAACGCCCCGGAGTAGAAAGCCACGCTCCGTTCCTCGTTGAGGACCCTCACCATCATATGGATTGCCTTCGCCATCGGTCTTCTCCCTCGATGTGAGCGCCGAATCCGGCCGGCCCGGACGACGCCGGGCCGCACCATACGCGCCATTGGCCCGCTGCCAAGGCCTGTGCTATCCCCCTCGGCGACATACC
>ERZ869909.1619-NODE-1619-length-17647-cov-80.708822_pt1 | contig 17647 bp, 14 predicted proteins | sample MGYA00520892_ERZ869909 | MGnify/ENA primary metagenome ERZ869909 (study PRJEB32215, sample SAMEA104723947) | bioreactor metagenome | biome: bioreactor; feature: anaerobic bioreactor; material: water | place: China | collected 2015-03-12 ...
TCGGCAATCAGGTCATCGCCGAAAAACTATCCCAGATCACCAGCGGCATTAACCCACGGGGTCTCCTTCCCGCTTACTGACATACTTCTCCCCGATGCCACTTGATTGTTCCGAGAATGCCGGTCTTTGCTGGCCGACTGGATACATTTTCGGAACAGTTGCGGCCATCCAGCCTAACCATTGGTCAACCGCGGATAAACGAGCACACCGGAAACAATACGTTTCTCAACACCCCTATGGTGTAACGCCGTTTCCGCTCACACTGACCTGATGCACCCTCAGATCCTCCGCTTTGAACACCACATTCCTCAACTTCTCCGTATGCGCAATGTCCATCCCATTGATTTTGCATATTCCTGAAGCGTGAACGCTTTGCCGGAAGCTTCCTTGTTCAAATGGAGGTTACGATGGCAGATGGAAGCGATGGTTTCATGGGGTGGTGCGAGATTCTTGAGCCGTGGCGTGGCAACCGCCGATGGCCCCAGCGGAAGTGAAAGCGAAGATAGTCGCGCAGAGCCTTCAGCCCGGGGTTCGGGTTGTTGATGTGGCGCGCAAATACGATTTTCTTCCGCATTACTTGTCCGATTGGCGGCGACATGCCCGTCAAGGTCGTCTTGCGTTGCCGGGGCATCTGATGGAAGCGTTATGCGAGGACAGACAAGCGCTCCCGTCACAACCAGCCTTTGTTCCGCTGATGCTTCTTCCTGACGATGATCCGCAGGAGAAAGAACCCCCGATGGCTATGACTGGCGATGCCGAGGTTTCTGGGGGCGCTATGACAATTGAAATCGGGGCGGATGTTGTTCTGCGCATCCCTGGTTTCGTTGCGGTGGAACGCGCGGCGGCGCTGGTGCAGTCGTTGCGCGTGGCGGCATCATCCTAATCGGAGTTGTGCGGTTTCCATCCCGCTTCAGGTTCTCAAGATCCCGGAGTGATTGTGCTCCGCCCGGATCAGCATGTGGAGGTCAGCGGCGTTTGCCGCGCAGAGCCTCCTGAATAGGAAAGATCGCAACGTGCATTGATATCCTGTCACAAACCTCTGCGCGTGTATTTCAAGAGTATTTTCGGTTCTTATCCCTTCTGAAGATTTTCTGCTATTGTTGAATTGGCGGCTCTGTATCACCCTGTGCGGTAGGAAAACGGAAGAATTATACAATGTTCGGTAGGAAACCGGTTGGACGCGATTCAAAAGCAGAGAGCAAAACCGTCGAAGAGGCCGGGCGCAAGACGTCGGTCCAACATACCGGTTCGCGAGCGATTGCAGATAGTTTCGAGGCTTCGGATCAGTGGGACGATGGTTTTCTTGACCTGAAGCGAACCATCTTCGCCAAATTGATCGACCTCATCGACGCGGCTATGGTTCTGCGCATGGATCTGGATGAGGGACGCGCCCATATTGCAGGCCTTCTCAATGAGATTTTCATCTCGGAACGGATCCAGGTCTCTGCCAGCGAGGAGCAGCGGCTGCTCAACGAAATTGCGGATGACATGCTGGGGTTCGGCCCCTTGGAGCGTTTTCTGACGCAGGATAATATCTCGGACATCATGGTGAATGGCACCGAACCCATCTATATTGAAGTGGATGGGTTGGTGAGGGCCACAAACATCCGCTTCACTGACAATTCCCAGTTGTTAAACGTTTGTCAGCGGATCGTAAGTCTCGTCGGGCGCCGTGTGGACGAAGCGAACCCAATCTGCGATGCGCGCCTTCAGGACGGTTCGCGCGTCAATGTCATCATACCACCTATCAGCATAAACGGTCCGGCGCTGACCATCCGGCGTTTCCAGACCGAGCGCGTGACGATGGACCAGATGATCCGCAACGGGACGATTTCAGATCAAGGAGCGGAATTGCTGCGCATTATCTCTCGCACACGTTGCAACTGCCTGATCATCGGTGGCACAGGGTCCGGGAAAACGACGCTTCTCAATGTTCTCACTGGCTATATCGACAGCACGGATCGCATCGTGACCTGTGAAGATACAGCCGAGTTGCAGCTTCAGCAGCCGCATGTCGTTCGGCTGGAGACGAGGCCATCGAATGTTGAAGGTCGGGGCGAGATCACCATGCGCGATCTGGTCCGCAACTGTCTGCGCATGCGACCGGACAGAATCATCGTAGGGGAAGTGCGGGGGCCAGAGGCTTTTGATCTCTTGCAGGCCATGAACACTGGCCACGACGGGTCAATGGGGACATTGCACGCCAACTCGCCCAGCGAAGCGGTCACCCGGATCACATCGCTGGTGACAATGGGATATCCGTCACTGGAAACCAGTGTGATCCGGAACATGTTCGCCTCATCCATTGACATCGTCATCCAGGTTGATCGCCTGCGCGACGGTAGCCGCAAGATCACACGGATCACCGAGGTGATCGACACGCCGAACGAGTCATTTGAGCTGCGCGACATTCTTGTTTTCGGCCTGGACCATGAACAGCCCGCCGATGAAATGGCCGTCATGGGGCGTCATGCAGTCGTCAACGAACCTATCGGTCAATTGAGGTCGCGCGCACATTATTTCGGACAACACGAGATTCTTGAGCGCGCTCTTGAAGAGGATGCTGAGGCACGAGATGGATGATTTGCTTGCAGAGTTCACCACGCACCAGATTTTGCTGGTCGCGGTGCTTGGCGGGTTATCGCTGGCTCTGTTTGTCGGACTGATCCTGTTCGCCAGACGCGGACCGCGCGAGATACTCGCTGATCGCACAAAACGGTTGCTTGACGCACCGAGGCTGCGGTCTTCGAAAAAGGCCGACATCCTGCATTCTCAGGAGAGTACTCCTGCCATGTGGATCCGTGACGCTCGCCAACATGCACCGGAAACGGCACAGCCTGCTCGAAGCAAGGGTGCCTTATGGGTTGATGGCGTCCTGTATCGTATAGGTTTTCAACGCAGGAACCTGAAGCACCTGGGGTTGGCGGTGGGCGGTGGGCTGGCGGCGATGATCGCCCTGTTCGTGGCCGGGGCGGAACCGGTTGGCGCAATCCTTCTGGGCCTGGTTTTCAGTCTGGGCCTTCCTCTGTTTCTGGTTCTGCGCGCGCGCCGCCAGAGACTGGAAGTGATCGAAAGCGAATTCCCGGTTGCCATTGATATCATGACAAGAGGTCTGCGGGCGGGTCTTCCGATGCCCGATTGCCTGCAACTCGTGGCCCGTGAAACCGATCCGGCCCTTGCCCAGGAATTTCGCCAGATGGTGAACGAGATTGATATTGGCCTGTCAGTCGCTGAAGCGACACGGAGGTTCGCCTTGCGCCTTCCACTGCCTGAAGTACAGCTTTTTGCTATTGTCATTGGTATTCAAAGCGTCACCGGCGGCGCAATCGCCAGCTCGCTCGAGGCCGTCGGACGAACCGTGCGTAGCCGGCGTATGCTACGTGAGAAAATCAGCATCATGAGTAACGAAGCCCGCGCGAGCGCCGCGATCATTGGTGCGCTTCCAGTCGTTCTGGGGATTGTCCTGTTCGTTGTAAGCCCCGATTATATCGGCATGATGTTCAGCTCGACGACAGGTCAGCTCGCACTACTGGGGGCAGCTATTTGGATGTTTGCCGGCGTTCAGGTGATGCGCAGCATGATCAATTTCGATGCCTGAAACGATCTTGGATACCTCTGTCTGGGTAACAGCCGACCCAGTGTTATTGGTTGTTTTGGTTTCGATCTCGGGTGCGGCGTTGCTTCTGGCCGTGATCTGGCCCTGGGTTTTTCCAGACAAGATGGCTCAGCGCATCCAGTCGATCATGGCCGAAAAAACCGAGCGGCGTGAACGCAGTCTTTCCCAATCCGTTGCCCGGCACAACAAGTGGCTTGAACGCTGGGTCGAAGATTTCGGCAGGCGCATCGACTGGAAACCTGACAATCTGCGAACTACTCTTCGACAGGCGGGCTACAAGCGCCGCGACGCTTTCGTGTTCTATGTCCTGGCCATGCTTCTTGTGCCCCTGGTACTGTTTCCACTCGCATGGCTTTATCTGAAATTCATCCTGGGCGCCGGCCCGATCCCGCTCTTGCTGGCAGCAATGGTCTCGTTGGCAGGCCTTTGGTTGCCTGCGCTGTTCGTAAAGAACCAGATCATTCGCCGAATGCAGCGTATCAGTCGCGCCTGGCCGAACGTGCTGGACTTGCTGCACTTGTGTGTGAACGCGGGCATGGGCGTAGAGTCAGCCTTGTCCAAGGTCGCACGCGAAATGCGCGATATCGCCCCGGATGTCGCCGATGAACTGACCTTGACCGTATCCGAATTGATGTATCTCCAGAACCGTCGATCGGCACTGGAACGGCTTGCCAGCAGGGTTGATCTGGCTGCAGTGCGCGAGCTGGTGGCAGCCTTGATTCAGTCTGAACGGTATGGCGTCTCCCTCGGCGAGACATTGCAGACGCTTGCCGAAGAAAGCCGACGTCTGCGCTTGAGCGCCGCCGAGAAAAAAGCGGCAGCGCTCCCTCCCAAACTGACCGTGCCAATGATCTTGTTCTTTCTTCCCGCCTTGTTTGTCGTCATACTTACCCCTGCGCTGATCCGGGTTTTTGGGCTGCCCTGATCAGGAGCCGGGATCGGATTGAGCCCGGTTCTCGGGGCGTTAAGCGGGATCTATAATGACTTGGCGTTCATTCAGACAGGAAACCGGCTCGGTAACGATTATCGTCGCGCTGGTGATGCCTTTCCTTTTGGCGGGGCTTGCTCTTGCCGTCGAAACCGGCATCTGGTTCATGGCACAGCGCAAGTTACAGCATGGGGCGGACGCCGCAGCCTATTCTGCTGCGGTGTCGCTGGCCTCGGGGCTCGATACAGCGCAGGTGCTTCAAAGCGCGCAGCACGCCGCAATCGCCAATGGTCTGTCAAGCGACCGCGTTCAGATCGATATTTCGTTTCCAGTGACTGGCCGCGTGCAGATCGTCGCACGCGAAGAGCGGAATTTCCTGCTGTTGCGAGCGGTCGATTACCTTTATCGGGATGGCGAGCCGTTTTTTGACGGAACGCAGCGCATCGGCGCACGGGCGGTTGCCGAAGTGTTTCGCGGCGACCACGAAGTGGCCGAAGAACGCAGCTTGCCAGTCTGCATCATGGCGCTTGCGCCACAACGTATTGGCATGGAACTTGGTGGAACAAGCAGTTTGACGGTGCCCGATTGCAGCATTGAGGTTCATTCCAGTGGAACGCCTGCAATCAGCATCGGCGGCTCGGGGAGGGTAAGCGCCAGTTGTGTCACCACAAACGGCACAATCGACGGTGTTGGCGCCATTACCACCGATCCCGATTTCTGCGAGGAACCGCGACAGCGCAGGACGCCAAGGCCCCTGTTCGGCCCGCTTGCAACGATCATACGCCCCACAAACCTGAATACTGTTCCAAACGATCCGCTGCGAAACAACGAAAGCTCCATCATTGCAAGCCATATCACTCACCCCAGTGGTGTTCCGATGCGCCGATTTCATGGTGGACTGGCGCTCGGTCGTGGGACTTACACGTTTCAGCCTGGCCTTTATATCATTGACGGTGGACAGTTCAGCACCAGCAACGGAACCATCATAAATGCCGATCAGGGGGTTGCTTTCTACCTGACTGGTGGAGCCTACGTGAACTTTCACAGCGGTACGATCTCAAGGTTTAGGGGCATGCGCAGCGGGCCATGGCAGAATTTCGTGTTCTTCGACGGAAGTGACGCCCCTAGCGCCCAGACCCATACGCTGGTGACGTCCAGCCTTGACGGCCTTGTCTTTCTGCCACGCGCGACATTCGAGTTTTCCGGTGGGCAGACCGTCGGAGAGGGGTGTTTCATACTCGTTGCGGCCAGTTTCCGCTTCATCGGAAATGCGCGGGTCGTGGCGAATTGTGCAAATACCGATATCGACTTCGATCCGATCCGTATCGGTGACGGCGACGGGGAAAACGAAAGCGATCAGCCCGTCGAGGATATCCGCCTGGTCGAATAAATCAAACCATATGCCACAAGCCGTTTCCAAACTGGTATACTAGAAAGGTGGTCTATCGGATGCTTGTTACGGCCCGAAAAGCGAGAGCGACCTGCCGGCGGACAGAAATATCTCCGGCACCGGAAAGAACGGAATAAGCAAACGCATGTCGCTGTTCACCCGTACCGCAAGGCGACGCTCCGATATTGTCAGGCTGACCGCTAATGTGTCAGGGTTGATACCGACCGTGCGGTTTTTCGCCTCATCGAGCAAAAGGGCTTCAAGGTCGGACAAGTTGCTGTTTGCCTGCAAGGTTTCCAACTGCCGTCGGTGCTCGACCAACAAACTGCGTGCGGCCCGGTCTGCCAGATAATCCAGCGCGTTTCGTGTGTGCAGAGCACGGCCCAACTCGAATGTGCCGAAAAGCAACGGCACAAGAACGGCAAGAACCAGCGCGAACTCTACAGCAGCCGCACCCTCTTGCCGCGCAAGATAACGGCGCGCCGACTTTGCACATTTCTTCATGGCTGATCCTGCGAATAGACCTGAACCCATGCGCGTGATTGCAGCGTCACTGGCTGAAGTCCCGCCAGATCGCCCACGAACAAGCTGCGATAGGGCAGCCGTGCTGTGAGCGCAAACGCTTGTTGTGGCTCGCTGCCTGCACAGTCGCTTTCACAAGACACCGGCAAGGAAACGGCTTGTGGGCAATGACAAAGCGGCCCCGAAACCACCAGCTCAAGCTGGGTCATCCTGTTGGTGCTCATCGCCCCGGCAGCTTCGCGCAGCGCCCAACTGATCTGTTCCCTGCGGACATCCGGTGTAAGCGACGGTCGAAAACGCATTGCCTCCTGCATCCCTGAGCGCAAGATAGAATCCATGATCATGCGCTGATGAACTGCAAATCCAATATCCGTAGCAATCAGCAGGATCGGCAGCAGTATGGCCGAAATGATCGTGAACTCGATTGCCGAAACACCGCGCTGATCCGTAAGAAAGCCTGAAAGGTCTTGCCGAATATACTCAGCGCCCGGAGCCATATCACCACCATTTGCGCAGCCGCGCCAGAAGCCGTTCACCCGAACTGCGCGGGTCGCCCTTGTCCAGATCGCGGTTCAGAACCCGCGCAAGATGGATGATCTGCCTTGCGCTGCGACCAGTTTCATCGATGTGGACTACGCCCTTCCCCTGCGCCTGAGCAGTGCTGAACGCCTTGCTGTCGTAGGGAATTTCCAGGACGTTTTCCAACCCAAGCGCCTGTTTGAACACCGCTGCAGAAATCTCCATACGTTTCGGCATATTTGTCTTGTTGAGAACGACGACAGGCGGCTCGTTTGCCGGGCGAATACGGTGCAAAACCTCAATCAGGTTGCGGGCATTGCGAAGCCCTGTCAGCGTGGGCATGGTCGTCACAATGACCTTGTCGGCGCGGCAAAGCGTCTTTTTCGTGCGTGGCCCCCAAACATGGGTCATGTCCAAGAGCACATGCCGCGGGGTTGTCTGTGCAAGTTGCAAGACAGCGCTGATGGCGTGGACTGGCAAATTGGGCAGGTTGTCGACCGATGGTTCCACAAGCAGCAGTTTCAGCCTTTCATTTACCGGTGTCAGAATGCGCTCGATCAGCACATCGTCTATCGGGCTGCGTCGGCGAAGGACATCAGTGATGGTGTAGGCATCGGTCACGTTAAAATTCAGGGCGACCGTGCCATACTGCGGATCCAGATCAGCAAGCAGAACTTCGGTGCCCATGAGATGCGCCATGGCCGTTGCACAGTTCTGCGCCAGGCTGGATGATCCCGTGCCCCCACCTGCGCCGATAAAAGCTGAAACTCGACCAAGCTTGATTTCGGAAACATCTTCGAAGACATCCAGAATGGAGCCGATCACCTGGGCCGTTTCTACCGGCGCCGGGAGAAAGTCATTGACCCCGATCTTCAGTATCTTGCGATAGAGCTCGACTTCCTGATCCGCACCACCACCAATGAAAATGACGCGGGTATTCTCCCGGCACTCTCGCGACAGCGCCTCCAACATCTTCAGAACATTGGCCTCTCCTTCATCGCTTTCGATGATCAGAAGGTCCGGCGATCGCTCGGATTTGTAATGTTCTATCGCTTTCAATGGGCCACCTTCACGAAACTTCCAATGCATGCGGCTGAAGGCGTCATTTCGCTGAGCGCGGCGAATGATCTGATGGGTTTGCGGAAACTCGACGAACACATCGACTTGCAAGGCGGGCAGCAGAGGGCACTTGGCAACTCTTGCTTCTATGTCCTGAGCTGGTTGGTGTTTCATGGTGCTTCCGGTGGAATGAACTGCTTTTCTGACGGTGTTCTAGTCTTCACCGCCGCGCCTTATCCGCACATTCGGCGTCGGCACCGACGGCGGCTCATTGTCGTCCGCACGTGCGCGCAGCGTCAATGTAAGTGCACCAGACACGCGCGCTGCGGTCAACGCTTCAGCCCCCTGGCGATCGACTTCCAGCGTGACAGTTCGATTGACAGTGACACCGGAATCCGAGGCGGCCTGCATGATCTGATCAATCGAAATGACACGAGCATTAGCCACCGCGATCGAACTGATCGCCTGTGACTCGCCCGCCGGGACATAAGAATGAAGCACGTCAACGCGGTCATTGGGCATGACAAAGGCGCCCGCCGCCACTTCGATATTGGGAATCGTCATGGCGCGCATTCCGGGCGCCAGAACTTGCGCGATCGTTGGGGGGATATACACTTGTTCATCAGCATCAGCCGCCGAGCGCAACGCAAGCGTTAGCGCGCCGATCTGTTGAGCGGCGGTCACGGCCTCGACTCCGATGCGATCCAGTTCCAGCGTCGCTGTGCGCTCCACGATAAGGGATTCGCTGCCGTCGGGCTGGGTAACCTGATCGAGCGCGAGAACCCGTACATTCGATGCAACAAGACTGCTGACAGCCTGATTGAAGCCCGACGGAACATAGGTGTTGATGACATCGACCCGATCATTGGGCAAAACGAACCCCCCTGCCGCAGTTTCGAGATTAACCCGCACCGCAAGTGCACGCATCCCCGGCGCCAGGCTCTGTGCGATCGAGCGGCTGACGATTTCCATGAATCCGCCCCGAGGCACCGGCTCGCCGGCGGGCATATCCATTGTGGCGATGCGGCCAGACAGCCGTGCCGGGGCATCGGGGTCATCCTCCTGCACAATGAACTGCGCCAACAGATGCGCCTCGGGCCATTCGATCCAGGCGAGATCGCCCTCCGCAACTTGCTGGCCCTCAACCAACCCTTCCCGGGTGCCAAGAACAGACACCAACTGTGTCGCTGGAAACAATTGCTGTTCAACCACCGGAGCTGGCTCGATCACTTCGCTAACTGGCGTCGAAACGATTGGCTCTGGTTGCTGAAAATATAGCCAGATCGCCATGACGCCGGTTGCAAACGCAAGAACGAACAAAAAAAAGCGAATCATTACTTTATCCGATGCCTCTCTCGCCAGTGCCGCCTCGTGAACAGTTCACAGAGCTCTGGCAAGAATGCCAGTCTACACTTTTACATACTCGCCGCAAAGGTCGGCAACACCGCAGGGGGCAAAAAACCCCACCCGTGTCGCAGAAATTCCCTTCTTGCAGATTTGCATCTTTAAAAAGTATCAGCGCTACATATTTTGATCTAAATCAATGGCGAAAGGTGAACAATGCTCTAACAAGTTTGTAACCGGATGCGTAGTGCCACGGTGGAGTCTCAGGAACTGATCCCGAGGTTTTCTGGATTAAAAAAGGAAACGGCCATGTATACACTTCTCAAGAAATTTTCAGCCAACGAAAACGGTGCAACAGCTATCGAATACGGCCTCATCGCGGCACTTGTTGCAGTGGCAATTATCGGTGCGCTGACGGCACTTGGTGTCGATCTGACCAACCTTTTCGGCGGTGTGAGCACCGAATTGCAGGACGCCATTCCGGACTGATATCGACCGTCCCGTGACCGGACCGGTTGCGTAAGCGTGCCGCTTTGAGCAGCCGATCAAACGATGTTTTGCTCGAAGCAACTCATTAGAAAGGCGGCTGATGTCCGGGGGGGCTCCCCCCCGGACATTTTCTTTTCGCTGCACAGAACAGTTGCCGACCGACGTTCCTCTTTCTCCGGACACGCTTATCCCGCTGCTTCAGTGATGGGTGTGCCGTTCGCGATGTTGCCGTTCAAGGCGGCAAAGCGGATTTAGAGCTCAGCAACCTGATGCTGGAAGTCCCGGCGCTCGGCGGTTCCTGCAACATGCTCACTCCAGAAGAGTGCTGGAACTTCCTTCATGCGTCTGGATATGTATCAGGTTAAATTCGAAATACTTTAACCGAAAGTTTCCCCGGTTTTCTTGCCGAGAGGTTATAGGAAATCCGCCTGCCTGGTGAACTGCGCGGGCAGGATTGCAACGACTGCAGTTTTCCGTGCTGTCTTTCGGTCAAGCTCTTCGGCCCAGCCGGTGCCCTCTCAATCAACCCGGTGCCTATTCGTCCGGCGCCAGCAGCACCGGACAGCGGGCGGCCTCTACCAGCGCCGCGAGGCGCGCAGGGTCGGGGTGGAAATCGTGCGGTAGCACCAGCGCACTGACGGGCAGCGGATCAAGCACCTCCGGAGGCGTGTCGGCAGGAAGGACATGGGCACGCAGCCCCAATGCCCGGGAAAGTTCGATGGCAAGCCGCGCAGCGGGTCCGTTCTCAAGATCTTCGAGCGCTATCACCGGTCCGCGCAGCGGCAGGAAACGTCGGTAGGCAATGATCACAGCGTCGCCCGGTTGCCGCAGACCCAGCGCCAGATCGGGCAGGGCGCCCGAATCGATGCGCACGCTCGCTCGCAGCGCCAGCGCCGCTGCAGCGCGATCAAGTCGGCTGCGAAAGGCGCGAGCATCGGCGGCATAGGCGAGGCTCAGCCGGTCCCGGCTCAGAAGCAGCGTCGCCCCTGCTGCTCGTCGTCCGGTGACCAGTTCCGTCCCCTCGGCCGCCTGGGCGCGTGGATCTTGTGCGAGCACACCGTGAAGTGCCGCCTGTGTCCGCGCTGCCAGTGCCGCGGCCAATCCGATCGCCGGTCCGGCATCGGCAAAACAGCCCGCCAGAAGCAGCACGCGCCGCGACGGAGGGGCGTCAATCGTCATTTCGTTGTTCCATCGGCGCCTCTGCGGCGCGGCCGAATTCGCGCCTTGCTTCGGCAAAATCCATCAGCCTCATTTCGACATTGGCGTTCACCGAGCCCGGCTCGAACTCGCCGCCCATGCCGCGCTTGCCCGCCGGCAGCCCCGTCAGCAGCTCCAGCGCCTGGTCGACATGGTCGATTGCATGGATCTCGAAGCGTCCTTCGGCGACTGCCTCAATTACGTCGCGGCGCAGCATCAGGTTATCGACATTGCGCCGCGGGATCAGCACGCCCTGACGGCCCGTAAGCCCCTGCGCCGAACAGGCATCGAAGAACCCCTCGATCTTCTCGTTCACACCTCCGACCGGTTGCACCTCGCCCAACTGGTTGATCGAGCCGGTGACGGCGAAGGACTGGCTGAGCGGGACACTGGCCAGCGCCGAGAGCAGCGCACATAGTTCGGCGACAGAGGCACTATCGCCATCGACGCCGCCATAGCTTTGCTCGAACACCAGCGAGGCCCAGAGCGAAAGGGGCGACTCGGGCAGGTAATGGGTCGACAGGTATCCCGACAGGATCATGACACCCTTGGAATGAATGGGACCGCCCAGCTTCACCTCGCGCTCGATATCGACGACCTGGCCTGCGCCCAGCCGAACCCGCGCTGTGATCCGCGCGGGCCAGCCGAAACGCGCACTGCCCAGTACAGCGACGGTCAGCCCGTTTACCTGGCCCACAGACGAGCCGCGCGTGGCAATCATGACCGTGCCGCGCGCGATCATCTCCTGCATGCGTTCTGCGACCCGGTCGGTGCGGCGTAACCGTGCGGCTTCGGCGCCCTCGACATGCTTGCGTTCGATCGTGGTTGTGCCTTCGTCGCGGGCGCGGTGGTCTGCTTCGCGAAGCACATCCCAGAGCCTGCTGAGCCCCAACGACAGCTTCTCGCGGTCGTCTGCTTCGCGCGAGGCAAACTCGATCAGAGCAGCAATGCCATCGGAAGTGACGGGACGCAGGCCATCGCGCCTGACGACTGCCGCGATCTGGCGTGCGAGAAGCATCATGCTCTCTGCTCGGCGGTCCATGTCGGGTCCGAACTCGGCAGTAACAGTGAAAAGCTGCGAAAACTCGGGGTCGTGGGCTTCCAGCAGCCGGTGCAGAAAACGGTCCCCCACGAGCGCAACGCGCAGATCGAGCGGAATAGGCTCGGGCTCCAGCGTGCTGGTGGGTGACAGGCCCAGCCGGTCACCCGCGCCAATGATGCGGATCTCGGCAGTTTCCAGGCAGCGTTTCAACGCGTCCCAGGCGAAGGGTTCGGTCAGCACGCGCCGTGCGTCGATCACCAGATAGCCGCCATTGGCCTTGTGCAGCGCGCCGGGACGGATCAGCGTCACATCAGTGACCAGCGTGCCCATCTGCTGCATATACTCGACGCGCCCCGTCAGGTTGGACAGCGTTGGCAACGACTCGACGACAACCGGTGCGCTCGTCGAGTCCTCCGCGTGCGAAACCATGACGTTGACCGCGAAGCGGTGAAAGCGCGGCGTGTCGTGGACGCGCGCGGGCGTGATCGGGAAGGGGCCGTCGCTGCTCTGGCTGCCGGCCTTGAGGAAAAGCTCGGCATTGGCGATCAGGTCGCGATGTAGAGCGTCGAAATGGGTCTCAAGAACCTTTATCCCGGCAAATTCGTCGCGAAGGTCGGCGAGGTTCAGATCGACCACCTGCTCAGCCATCTCTGCATTGAGCGCGGCGATGGCGGCACGGTGTTCCTTCTCGATCCGTGGCAAAGATTCGAGGAAATCCGACAGCTCTGTCTGCGTCTGCTCCACGTTCTCGCGGATCGCGTTGCGCTCGGCCTCGGGCAGTTTCTCGATCACCTCTGGCTTTTGCACCTCGCCGTCGCGCATCGGCGCCAGCGCAAAGCCCATCGGCGTGCGAAGGATTGCGACACCGCGTTCGCGGGCGCGCTGGGCAAGGCCGGAAAAGGCTTTTTCGTTGCGCCTGCCGAACTCCTCCTCGATGGCGGCGCGGCGGGATTGGTATTCTTCGGATTCAAAGAGCGCGGGTATGCCCTGGGCCAGATCGTCAATGAGCTCGGCCATCGCCTTGCGCAGTCTCGGCCCCGCGCCATGTGGCAGTTTCAGGGCGCGCGGCCGGTCGGGGGCGTCGAAACTGTGCACATAGACCCAGTCAGCGGGAACCGAGCGCTGAGCGGCGGCTTCGTTGAGCAGGTGGACGACGGAGGAGTGCCGGCCAGAGCCTTCGGGTCCGTGTACGAAGAGGTTGAAGCGGCGGTGACGCATGCCAGCGGCGAGGCGAATCGCTTCGATCGCGCGTTCCTGGCCAATCAACCGCTCCAGCGGCTCCAGTTCATCGGTCGTGGTGAAGTCCAGCGACGCCGGGTCACAGCGGCGCCGGAGCATATCGGGAGAAAGTGCGGTCGGATGTTCGGTCATGATCCTGCTACTCTGTCATGGGTAAAGCCACAGGAAAAGGGGGCATGCCGCCTGATAGGGGGGACGATTCCGCCGAAGATTTGTTGTCGCGCCGTAAGGATAGCCACCGGGCAGCGAATGGCACGGCTTTGATGTGCAACCTTGAACGCAGCCCGCAATGGACCAGTTCAGGCGCCAATGGCGAATGCTTCTGCCACGCGGTACGGGAGGAGGCTGAATGAACAAACCGCCGGTCCGCGAAGACCGACGGTTCTGTCTGGAGCGGGCGATGAGATTCGAACTCACGACCCTAACCTTGGCAAGGTTATGCTCTACCCCTGAGCTACGCCCGCTCTGTGCGCGCAGCACTAGCCCAAGTTCAAAGCCAGTGCAAGCGGGTATCGCATCGGAGTCCGAAGCGAATGTAACGGCTTGCGAGCTGGAGGAGGAAATGGCCGGAGGGCAAGAAAAAAGGCACCCTGACGGGTGCCTTTTCACTGGAGCGGGCGATGAGATTCGAACTCACGACCCTAACCTTGGCAAGGTTATGCTCTACCCCTGAGCTACGCCCGCTCCCTTGATGGCGCGTGATGTATGAAAAGCCGGGGGGCGCTGCAAGGGGAAAATGCGGTGGGGTGTGAAAATTCCGGCGGTCTTGCCGGTGTGCCATGGCAGGCACCGCACGGGGTTTGAACAATCCCGGTAAACCAACGGCCGCGGTGGTCGCAGAGTCCGGCGAGTCGCGCTTGCAGGGGCGGGCAGGGGGCGTCGCCCCCTCTGGGCCTTCGGCCCATTCACCCCCAGCGTATTTCCGGCAAGATGAAGGGGCGCGGCGGCCCCCCTGCCGGCGTTGTGCGGACAGAGGGAGGGGGGTTATTCCAGCTCGATCAGCAGATCCTTGGCGTCGATCTGGGCGCCGGGCTGGACATGGACGGCGCGCACCGTGGCCGCGCGCTCGGCATGCAGGCCGGTTTCCATCTTCATCGCCTCGATGGTCAGAAGCAGATCGCCGGGTTTGACGGTTTGTCCCACGCTGACCGCCACTGACGCGACCGAGCCAGGCATCGGTGCGCCCAGATGGTCGGCATTGGCAGGGTCGGCCTTTGGCCGGGCCACGGACGTGGCCTTGGCCTTGCGGTTGGGCACGCGGATCGTGCGGGGCTGTCCGTTGAGCTCGAAAAAGACCTTCACCTCGCCTTCCTCGTTGGTCTCGCCAAGCGCGATCAGGCGGATTTCGAGGGTCTTGCCCGGGTCGATCTCGGCCGAGATTTCTTCGCCCGCATCCATGCCGTAGAAGAAGTTCCAGGTCGGCAGGGTGCGCACCGGGCCGTAAAGCCGGTGGCGGCCCATGTAGTCGAGGAAGACCTTGGGATACATCAGATAACCGTTCAGGTCTTCGTCGTCGATGCGCAGCCCCTCCAGTTCTTCTGTCAGCTTCTTGCGGGTCTCGGCCAGATCGACCGGCGGCAGGTGTTTTCCGGGACGGTCGGTCATCGGCGTTTCGCCCTTGAGCACCTTTCTCACGATGCCGTCGGGCCAGCCGCCCTCGGGCTGGCCAAGATTGCCGCGCAGCATGTCGATGACGGACTCGGGGAAAGCCATGTCATGTGCGGGGTCTTCGACCTGTGCGCGAGTCAGCCCCTGCGTGACCATCATCAAAGCCATGTCACCCACAACCTTGCTGGAGGGCGTGACCTTGACGATATCGCCGAAGATCTGGTTGGCATCCGCATAGGCGCGCGCCACTTCGGGCCAGCGTTCCTCAAGGCCGAGACTGCGCGCCTGTGCCTTAAGGTTGGTGAACTGGCCGCCTGGCATCTCGTGCAGATAGACCTCGGAGGAAGGAGCCTGCTGGCCGGTCTCGAACGCGCTGTAATGGGCGCGAACCTGTTCCCAATAGTCCGAGATCGCGCGGATGGCGTTGATATCAAGGCCGGTGTCGCGCTCGGTATGGCGAAACGCCTCGACAATGGAGCCCAGCGTGGGCTGGCTGGTATTGCCCGAAAACGCATCCATCGCGGCATCGACGGCATCGACACCGGCCTCGGCGGCGGCGATGATCGTGGCGATGGAGGCGCCCGAGGTGTCATGCGTGTGGAAATGGATCGGCAGGTCGACGGCATCCTTGAGGGCCGAGAAGAGCGCGCGCGCGGCGGGGGCCTTCAGCACGCCCGCCATGTCCTTGACGCCCAGCACCTGTGCGCCAGCCGCCTCAAGTGCCTTGGCCATGCGCACATAGTAGTCGAGGTTGTATTTCGGGCGCGCGGGGTCCAGAAGATCGCCGGTATAGCAGATTGTGCCTTCGCAGATGCGACCGGTTTCAAGCACAGCATCCATGGCCACGCGCATGTTCTCGACCCAGTTCAGGCTGTCGAACACGCGGAACACATCGACCCCGGTCCCGGCGGCCTGTTTCACGAAAGACTGCACGACATTGTCGGGGTAGTTGGTATAGCCCACGCCGTTCGAGGCGCGCAAAAGCATCTGGGTCAGCAGGTTGGGCATCGCCTTGCGCAGATCGCGCAGGCGCTGCCACGGACATTCCTGCAAGAAGCGGTAGGCCACATCGAAGGTCGCGCCGCCCCAGCATTCGACCGAGAAGAGCTGCGGCAGATTGGCGGCATAGGCGGGCGCGACACGGATCATGTCGATCGAGCGCATGCGCGTGGCCAGAAGCGATTGATGCGCGTCGCGCATGGTGGTGTCGGTCAGGAGAAGGCGTTTCTCGGCCTTCATCCAGTTGGCGACGGCTTTGGCGCCCTTTTCCTCCAGCAAGGTCTTGCTGCCCGGTGCCGGGGCGGAAGTGGCGGCAGGCGGCTGGGGCGCGCGCGGCTGGGCGGCGGGGCGTGGGCGGCCTGCGGTCTCGGGATGTCCGTTGACGGTGATATCGGCCAGATAGGTCAGGATCTTGGTGGCCCGGTCCCGTCGCTTGCTGAACTGAAACAGCGCTTCGGTCGTGTCGATGAACTTCGTCGTGTAGGTATTGTCCAGAAATGTCGGATGCTTGAGCAGGTTCTCGACAAAGGCGATATTGGTGCTGACCCCGCGGATGCGGAACTCGCGCAGTGCACGATCCATCCGCGCGATGGCCTCGGACGGGGTGGGCGCCCAGGCTGTGACCTTGACCAGCAGGCTGTCGTAATAACGCGTGATCACGCCGCCCGAATAGGCCGTGCCACCATCCAGACGGATGCCCATGCCTGTGGCCGAACGGTAGGCGGTGATGCGCCCGTAATCGGGGATGAAATTGTTGAGCGGGTCTTCGGTGGTGATGCGGCACTGAAGGGCGTGGCCTGAAAGAGTGATATCTTCCTGACGCGGCGTGCCGGTCGCCTCGGCCAGGGTGGCCCCTTCGGCGATACGGATCTGGGCCTTGACGATGTCGATGCCGGTCACCTCTTCGGTGACGGTGTGTTCGACCTGAACGCGGGGGTTCACCTCGATGAAATAGAATTTCTCGTCGTCCATATCCATCAGGAATTCGACGGTGCCGGCGTTCTGATAGCCGACTGCCTGCCCGATCTTCAGCGCCAGGGCGCAGACCTCGGCGCGCTGGGCGTCGGTCAGATAGGGGGCGGGGGCGCGTTCGACCACCTTCTGGTTGCGGCGCTGCACGGTGCAATCACGCTCATAGAGGTGGTAAAGGTTGCCATGCGTATCGCCCAGAAGCTGCACTTCGACATGGCGCGCGCGCTGGATCATCTTTTCCAGATAACCCTCGCCGTTGCCAAAGGCTGCCTCGGCCTCGCGCCGGCCTTCGCGGATGCGGGTTTCCAGCTCATCCGGGCCAAGGACCGCGCGCATCCCGCGCCCGCCACCACCGTGGCTGGCCTTGAGCATCAGGGGATAGCCGATGGCGGCGGCCTCGGCACGGATGACCTCCATATCCTCGCCCAGAACTTCGGTGGCGGGGATCACCGGCACCCCGGCCTCGATCGCCACCCGCCGCGCGCTTGCCTTGTCGCCCAGCGCGCGCATCGTATCGGCACGCGGGCCGATGAAGGTGATGCCTGCCTCGGTGCAGGCATCCACGAGTTCGGGGTTTTCCGACAGCAGGCCATAGCCCGGGTGGATGGCATCGGCACCTGAAAGCTTCGCCACGCGGATGATCTCGGGGATCGACAGATAGGCAGCGACCGGCCCCAGCCCCGCACCGATGCGATAGGCCTCGTCAGCCTTGAACCGGTGCAG
>ERZ869909.1620-NODE-1620-length-17627-cov-5.146496_pt1 | contig 17627 bp, 13 predicted proteins | sample MGYA00520892_ERZ869909 | MGnify/ENA primary metagenome ERZ869909 (study PRJEB32215, sample SAMEA104723947) | bioreactor metagenome | biome: bioreactor; feature: anaerobic bioreactor; material: water | place: China | collected 2015-03-12 ...
AGTCACTGCCAACGAACAAGCCAAGGAGGCCACATGAACGCCCGCGACAACACCCCGCTGCGCACCTTGATCGCAGCGCACCTGGACGCTGCAGGCGAGAGCACGGCCGCCAAGCTCGCCAAGGCGCTCGGCAAGGCTGAATACCCGTCCGTGGTTGTGCGCGAGCTGAACACCATGCGCACCGATGGCCTGGTCGAATGCGAGCAGCGCAAGAAGGAACTGATCTACTGGCTGGCCGTCCCGCTCGCGCAGATCGAGGCCGCACAGCAGCCCGAGTCGGCGCAGGCCTTCGACATGCCGGACTGCATCAAGCCCGGCACGCGCGGCGCGCAGGTCTGGGGCGTGCTGCGCACCGGCCGTCAGCTCACCGCCCGCGAAGTCGCAACGGCTCTGAAATGCCCGTCCGGCACGCTGGATCCGCTGCTGGGCGCCTACGTGAAGGACGGCATCCTCGACCGCCACAAGGGCGGCGACGGCATCTACCGCTATCACCTGCCGATCAACGCGGCACCCCAGCCGGAGGTGGGTAAAAACACCGGCAGCAGCGCATCGGATGTCACCTCCACGACGACTCCCGCCGAGGGCGCTGCCGTCCATCAACCCGCGCCGGCTGCCGCCGAAGTCAAGGCGGCGGCACCGGCTGCGGCAGCGGATGCGGCCCGGGATCGGACATGTCCCAGATGACCGGCAGCCGGTCCGGGCCCTGAAGCCCCTGCGGAAACAGCGCCTCGGCGCTTGTCGGCGTGCCGTCGGCGCTAGTGATCATCACCACGTTGCCGCGATAATCGATGCGCGCGCCCTGCGCCGTGGCCGTGATGCCAAGCTGCCCCAGGCTGCGCAGCATCGGCCAGTCACCCAGATCGATCCGGTCCTGGCCCGGCTGGAAGTCGAGGATATGCGTCACCCCGCTCTCGGCCCGGATGACGAAGATATCCGCCCCCGCCCCGCCGCGCATCCAGGTGGTGCCGGGCCCCGAAACCAGCACATCATCGCCGCCCCCGCCATGCAGCGTATCGCCATGATTGCGCGCCAGCAGGATGTCATGGCCCGCTCCGCCCGTCAGATGCCGCGCCTGCCCGGCTGCGGCCTCGATCAGCGCGCCCAGATCGCCAAGCGCCAGCGAGAACCAGCTCACCCCGGCGTCGCGCTGCGAGCCGGCCATCACATGCAGCATGTCACCCTGAACCACGGCACTGAGCGCCGAGACATTGTGCAGCCCGGTGGCGGCGCTGTCGGCGATGCTTTGCAGCCACACCAGCTGGCCATCGGGCAGCAGCAGAAACAGCGTCAGCCCGTGATCGCCGCCGCCGGCCACCACGAAGGCATGATCACCGGCCACCGCCGTCGCCAGCGCCTGCACATTGGCGAAGCGGGTGCTGCCGGTATCGATATTCTGGCTCAGCGGGATCAGTGCGCCATCGGCGCGCAGTTCCATCACCGCCAGCGAATGCGTCGCACTGGAGGCCAGGATGGCATAGGCCGAACCATGCGCCTGCACCAGTTCCAGCGCGCTTGGCGCGGCGATACCCAGCCCGGCCTCCGCCCCCAGCCGCGCCGTAAGCGTGGCCTGCCCGCCCTGCACGGCAAAGGCGCTGAGGCTGTTTTCATGCGCGCCGAGGGTGAGCACATAGCGCTGGCCGCCCAGCGTGACATTGTGCAGATCCACGGTATCGACCTGCCAGCCGGTGCCCGGCAACAGCCCCGGCGCCTGATCGGTGACATGCGCCCAGGCAGAAAGATAATCCCAATGGCCGCCGATGATGGCGCTCTCCACCGGGCCGCGCAGATGGCGCGACACGCCGCCGAAACTGCCGTCGGCGTTGAAGCTGTAGCCCACCAGTTCGGCCGGGTTGGAGCCGAAGAAGGCCACCATCTGCCCGCCGATCTGCGCCAGCGACAGCCGCTCGCTCATCGCCCCGGCGACATTGGCGCCGAAGGGGCGGGTATCGTGCAGGGTCAGCGTGCCATCGCTGTCCAGCCGGTAGCTGACCATGCCGCCGCCGCGCCCTGTGTTCGAGATCACGAAGAGCCCGGCGGCGGTTTCCACCACGGCGAGATTGTCGATGCCAATATCCAGCAGCGCATCGCCGGCAGCGACACGGCCGCGCAACATGAGTTGCATGGTTGCCTCGGAAAGTTCCTGAAATGTTCCTGCTTTCTACGCCCGCCGCCCTAACAACCCGTTAGGCCCGGGCCGAAACCGCGGAAGAATGCCTTGCATTTGAGACAAGTTGCGGCGATTCCCGGGCCCATGTCAGGATCAGCCGAAACCCCACCCCCCGCTCAGCCAGCCACCCATGCCGCGCCGCGCAAAATGGATGGCGGGCGGCTGGTGGCGGTGGTGGTAACCCATAACCGCAAGGCGCAGTTGAAGCGCACATTGGCCGCGCTGCTGGCCGAGCCCGAAGCCGCGCTGGCGGCGGTGGTGGTGGTGGACAATGCCTCAGACGATGGCACCGGCGACTGGCTTGGCACACTCGACGCGCCGCGCCTTTCGGTGCTGCACATGGCGCGCAATCTGGGCGGGGCCGGCGGGTTCGAGGCCGGGATGCGCCATGCGGTCGCGGCCTTCGACCCCGACTGGCTGGTGGTAATGGATGATGACGCCCATCCCCGGCCTGGCGCGCTGGCAGCTTTTCATGGCGCCGATCTGGCGGGCTGGGATGCGGTGGCAGCGGCGGTCTACCACCCGGACGGGCGCATCTGCCAGATGAACCGGCCAACGCTGAACCCGTTCTGGCACCCCGGCATCCTGCTGCGCACGGCGCTGGGCGGCGGGCGCGGCGCTTTCCATCTGGGCCCGGCCGATTATGCCGCCGAGGCGCCGGTGCGGCCGGTGGACGGGGCGTCTTTCGTCGGGCTTTTCCTGTCGCGCCGGGCGATCGAGCGGGTGGGCTACCCGGATGCGGCGCTCTTTGTGTACGGCGATGATGCGATCTATACGCTGGGCCTGAGCGCCGCGGGCGGTCGCATCGGCTTTTTCCCCGGCATCACCTTCGACCATGACAGCACCACTTTTGCGGCCGGGGATGGCCGGTTCCGGCCGCTGTGGAAGGTCTATTATTACCACCGCAACCTGCTGATCCTCTATCGGATGGCGGCGGGCTGGCTGTTCTGGCCGGCGCTTCTGGTGGTGCTGCCGCGCTGGCTGATGCGGGTGCGCAGCCATGGCGGCGAACGGCGTGCCTTCCTGCGGCTTCTGGGTGATGCGCTGCGCGACGGGTTGCGCCGGCGCGTCACGGTCGATCACGCGCAGGTGCTGGAACGGGCTTCCAACGGCACAGGCACAGGCGCCGGCAAGACCCCGTTCAACGGTTGAGCAGCTCGCGGTTGTAGCGGCGCAGCAGCAGCAGCCCCAGCACCATCGGCACCAGAATCCAGGCCCAGACATAGGTCAGCGAGACATAATCGGGGCGATAGATCGGATAGAAACCGTCACGCATGATGCCGGTGATATGCAGCAGCGGGTTGTACCACAGCACATTCTGCGCCACGGGGGGCAGGGTTTCATAAGTCATCAGCACCCCCGAGATCAGAAACAGGGGCCGGGTGATGATGCCCCAGACCTGATCCCAGACCGGGGCGCGCTGGAACAGATAGCAGTTCAGGCAGCCCATGCCGAAACCCAGCGCCGCCGCCAGCCCGCAGGCCAACAGGATCTTTCCCCAGTCCAGAACGGTGCGGATTTCCTCGAAGATCATGATGCCGCTCAGGATCACCAGCGTCACCAGCATGGTGACCAGCCCGTTGAGGATGAACCGCGCCAGCAGCGCATCGATCCAGACCACGCGCGGGTAGAACAAGAGCGGCTTGGAGAAATTCATCGCCCGCCCGACATTGCCGCCCAGCACGGTGAAAATCTGCAGGATCATGAAGCCGGTGGCCTTGAACAGGAAGAACGATGTGCCCAGCCCCGGCGCCCGCGCCAGCAACGAGAACGCGAAACCCAGCACGATGATCATGCCCAATGGCTCCAGCAGCGCCCAAAGATACCCCCCCGGCGTGCGCCCGTAGCGGGTGGACATCTCGCGCAGCACCAGCGCGGTGATGCTGCGCAGCGCGGCAAAACTGCGCCGCCGCATCACGTCCTGCGGCAGAAGGGCCGGGCCGGGATCTTCCGGCGTGGGTGTCGAGGTGGTCACGTTCTTTCCACCGGTTGAAGCGGATGCTGGCAATTGTCGACGCGACTATGTAGAAAAATCCAAGCGGAATCAAATAGCGTATCGAGGCATCGCATTGGCTGACAGCGCAACGGGAAAACCTGCCACGACCAGCCCTTCCGCGCCGGCGACGCCGCGGGTTGTTGCCGAAGTCAAGCCGCAGCCAGCCACGCCGGGTCCGTCTCCGGCTCAGGTCCGCCCGGTCGCGGGGCCGGCCGTCATGCGGCGACGCCACTGGGGACTGGTGATGAGCGTTGTGCTGCTTATTCTGGCACCGCTGGCGGCAACCGCGATCTATCTTCTGGTCTTCGCCGAGGACCAATATGCCTCGACCACCGGCTTCACCATCCGCCAGGAGGAAACCGGCTCGGCCAGCGAATTCCTTGGCGGGTTGACGCAATTCGTCGGCTCCGGCAGTGCCGGCAATGCCGATGTGCTGTTCGAATTCATCCAGAGCCAGGGCATCGTCGAGCGCGTCAACGAGCGCTTCGATCTGGTGGAGCATTATTCGAACGGCTGGATGCGCGACCCGGTGTTCTCGATCTGGCCGCAGGCGACGATCGAGGATCTGTTGTGGTTCTGGAAGCGCATGGTGCGCATAACCTATGACAAGGCCTCGGGGCTGATCATGGTGCAGGTACGCGCCCGCGACCCTCAAAGCGCCCGGGAAATCGCCAGCATCATCGTCTCGGAGAGCGAGGTGATGATCAACACGCTCAATGATGCGGCGCGGCGCGACTCGATGCGCAATGCCGAGGCCGATCTGGCGGCTGCGGTGGAACGTCTGCGCGCCGCGCGCGAGGCCATGGCCGAGTTTCGCGCCCGCACTCAGATCGTCGATCCGCAGGCCGACATGCAGGGCCGCATGGGGGTGCTCAACAACCTTCAGCAGCAGCTTGCCCAGGCGCTGGTCGATCATGACCTGCTGCTGCAGACCACCGAATCCGGCGATCCCCGCATGCGTCAGGCCCAGCGCCGCATCGAGGTGATCCAGGACCGCATCGCCGAGGAGCGGCGCAATTTCGCCTCGCAGGATGTCACCGTCGATGACACCGATTATCCGCGACTTCTGGCGCAATATGAGAGCCTGCGCGTCGATCAGGAATTCGCCGAACAGACCTATCGTGCGGCGCTTACTGCCTTTGACGCGGCGCGTTCGAATGCCGCGCGCCAGAGCCTCTATCTGGCCGCCTATATCCGGCCCACGCTGGCCCAGCGCGCGGAATACCCGCAACGCTTCCTGCTGATCGCCCTGACAGCGGCCTTCCTGGCCATGATCTGGGGCATTCTGGCGCTGGTCTATTACAGCCTGCGCGATCGCGGCTAGCGCCCAGAGCTGAGCGGCAGGGGGGCAGTTCATGATCCGGTTCGAAGGGGTGTCAAAGGGGTTTTGGGTGCGCGATGAATACCGCACCGTGATCGACAACCTGACCATGACACTTTCGACCGGCGAGTCGCTGGCGCTGCTGGGGCGCAACGGTGCCGGCAAATCGACCCTGCTCAAGATCATCGCCGGCACGATGCGCCCCGATTCCGGCGCGTTGATCACCGATGGCAGCATCTCCTGGCCGGTGGGCTATGCCGGCAGCGTGCATCCCGATCTCAGCGGGGTGCAGAATACCCGGTTCCTGGCCCGCACCTATGGTGTCGATACCGAAACGCTAGTCGCCTTTGTCGAGGATTTTGCCGAGATCGGCGATCATTTCTACATGCCGGTGCGCAGCTATTCGCAGGGCATGCGCTCGCGGTTGGCCTTCGGCATTTCCATGGGCATCCGCTTCGATACCTATCTGATCGACGAGGTAACCGCCGTGGGTGATGCGCGTTTCCGCCGCAAGAGCCGCGAGGTGTTTCGTGAGCGCATGAAACAATCGAGCGCCATCATGGTCAGCCACAATTCCGACGACCTGCGCCAGTTCTGCGAGGCGGCAATCCTGCTGCATGATGGCAAGCTCGAATATTTCAGCGATGTCAACGAAGCCATCAAGCGCCATGAGACGCTGTTGGCCTAGGGGCAATGGAAGCCGGTTGCGTCCGCGCCTGCGCGATGGCAAACCGGTCAGGACAGCATGAAGATACTTTTCTACAACTGGGTCGATTATCAGGACCGGCAGCGGCGCGGCGGCGGCGTGTCGGTCTATCTGCAGTCGCTGATCGCGGCGATGGGCAGCAATACCCGGCTGGAGCCCGTCTTCCTGACATCGGGCCTGGCCCATGACCTGCGCCCGGGCGCGCCGCGCTGGCAGGAAATCGGCAAGCACCGCTACGAGATCGTCAACGCCCGCCCCATCGCCCCGGCGCATGCGCAGTTCGGCAGCGACGAGCAGCTTTCGCACCCGCCCACCGAAGCCGCCTTTGCCGATTTCATCGCCCGCACCGGCCCCTATGATGTGATCCATTTCCACAATCTCGAAGGGCTGCCGGCCTCGGTTCTGGCGCAACGGGCGCACTGGCCGCAGACCCGGCTGCTGCTGAGCCTGCACAACTACTACCCGTTTCGCCCGCAGGTGAATCTCTGGCAGAACGAAGCCCGCCATTGCGAGGATTTCGCCCGGGGCGCGGCCTGCGCCACCTGCCTGCCGCTGCGCGCCAATGCCGGGGCGGTGCGGATGAGCTACGCGCTGGAGCGCCGTTTCGAGCGGCTGGGTCTGGGGCCGGGCACCGCGTTCTTTGACCGCGGGTTTCGCCCGGCGCTGCGGCTGGGTTGGAACGGGCTGCGCGGGCTGGCCGGGTGGCGACGCAAGGCGGCGGTCAACCCCGCGCCCGCCACAACGCCGGCCGCCCCCGCAAGCCCGCCACCGGCGCTGGTCCATCGCCGCGAGCGCATGGCCGCGCTGATCAACGCTCATTGCGACACCGTGCTTTGCGTCTCGGACCGGGTGCGGAAACTGGCCGCGGCGCATGGTATCCGCGAGACGCTGCTGGAGACCTGCTATATCGGCACCGCGCAGGCCGCCAAATGGCAGCAAACCACCGCGCGCGAGGTGTTTCTGGCTGCTGATGGCACGTTGCGGCTGGCCTATCTGGGCTATATGCGCGCCGACAAGGGCTTCTTCTTCCTGCTCGATGCGCTGGAAGCCCTGCCCCCGGAACTCGCCCGCCGGCTGCATCTGACGGTGGCGGCGCGGCGCGGCGATGCCACCGCGATGGCCCGGTTGACGGCGCTGACACCCCGCCTTGCCAGTCTGCGCCATCTCGATGGCTACAGCCATGACGGGCTCGATGCGCTGCTGGCCGGGGTCGATCTGGGGCTGGTGCCGGTGCTGTGGGAAGACAACCTGCCGCAGGTCGCCATCGAGATGCATGCCCGTCATATCCCGCTGCTATGCTCGGACCGGGGCGGGGCGCGTGAATTGGGCAATTGCCCGGCGCTCACCTTCCGCGCCGGTGACCGCGCGGATTTCGCCCGCGCCCTGGGCGCAGTGCTGCACGGTCAGACCCGCCCGGCCGATTACTGGCACGCCGCGCGGGCGCCCACCGATATGGCAGCACATCTGCGCCAGTTGGAAACGCTCTATTCCGCGCAGCAATGAAAGCCGTCATTCATATCGGCATGCCCAAGGCCGGCAGCTCGGCGATCCAGGATTTTCTGGGCCATAACGCCGGGCGTCTGGCCGCGCGCGGCGTGCGGCTGGCGCGGTTCGACCCGGCTTTCGGCAGCCAGTATGAACTGCCGGTCAGCGCATTGCTGGGTGCCGGCGACAGCGTGACCGAGGCTTTCGCGCAGCGCACGCTGGGCTTTTCCAGCCTCGCCGATCAGCGGGCCTATGCCGCGCGCTATGCCCGCTTCCTGAGCGAGCAACGCGCGCAATGGGGCAATGATGATCTCTTCATCGCCTCCAGCGAGCATCTTTACGCCTGGCTGATCAAGCCGGCGCAGATCGCCGCGCTGGAGCGTTTTCTGGCGCAGCATTTCAGCGCGGTGTGCTACATCCTCTATCTGCGGCCCAATGACGAATATCTGACCAGCTCCTATTCCGAAGCCATCCGCCGGGGCGCGACGCATGATTTCGACACCCATTTCACCCGCCAGCTGGGCGACAACCCCTGGCGGCTGCTGCGCCACTGGCTGGCGGTGGTGGGGCGCGAGCGGCTGGTGGTGCGCCGGCTGGTGCCCCAGTATCTGGAGAGCGGCGATCTGTTCAGCGATTTCTGCGCCCAGGCCGGGATCGAGCGCGAGGGGCTGGAGCCGGTGCCGCGCGCCAATCCCTCGCTGACGCTGGAACAGATCGCCCGGCGGCGCTGGCTCAACCGCTTTTTGCCGGTGCAGGGGCGCGACGGACGGCCAAGCCGGCTTTACCGGCTGGCGCTGGCGCTGGCGGAACGGCGCCGGCCGCAGCCGGGCACGCGGCTGGAACTCAGCGCGGAACAGCTTGCACTTCTCAAGCGCAAGCGGCGCTGGTCGGACAAGCAGATCCGCAGCCATTTCTTCCCGGATGAACCACGGCTCTTTCCGCGCGACTGAGCCTCAACTGCCGCCGCAGACCCGCCGCACGAAACCGCAATCCTGCCAGCGCACCGAATGCGCCGGATCATGGATCACTTCGCGCCCCTCGGATACCAGCGCCAGATATTTGCGATATTCCTCGGCATTGTTGAAATGCTGCTCGCGCGCCACTTCGGCGATGGCCTTGGCGCGGAAGGCGGCGTTATACTTGAAATGGCCAAACAGCAGGTCACGCGGCGCCGGGCGGGCCCCGGCGATGAAATGCAGCCCCGCCGAAAGCCGCATCCAGGGCCGGTATTTCAGCAGCGCGTATTTCTGCGCCACGAACAGTTCGGCGCGCTGGCCGGGGATCAGCCGGTGACGCAGCGCGCTGGTATGGACCTCGGCATTGCTGAACGGCCCCAGACTGCCCGAGGTCTGCAAGAAGGGTTCGCGCTCCACGAAACCGGCCTCGGCGAAGGGATCGCCGCTGCTGAAATCGGCCTCCGAAAGCGGGCCCTGCGGATACATGTCCAGCATGAAGACCCGCGCGGCATCGGCCCCGGCGAATTCCGGCCCTTGCAGCAGATCGGGCAGGCTCTGGCGTTGATCCTGCTGCCAGAACAGCAGTTCATCGGCATCGGCCAGCAGGCTCCAGCGCCCGACCCGGAACGACGACAGGATCGCCTGTTGCCAGGCCACGCCGAAATGCGAGCGCCGGTAATCGGTATCGACCGAGAAAAGCGCCACATCGGGCTGATCGAGCAGATAATCCAGCGTCCCGTCGTCCGAGCCGTTATCGGCAATCAGAAAGCCGCCGGCGCCGAGCCTGCGGTAATGGGCCAGGAAATGCGGCAGCATGAAGCGCTCGTTGCGCAGCACCGCCACCACCGCCACCGGCGCCTCGGCGATGCGGGCCAGAAGCGCCGGATCGCTGATCAGATCGAGCGCGTTTGACTGCGCGCCAAGCCGGGGCGGCTGATAGCTGGGCCAGATCTTGGAGGGTTGCGGCCAGGGCTGGGCGGCCAGCGCCAGCGCCTCGGCCTGCCGTTGATGCCCGTCCAGATGCACCAGCGAGATCGGCGCGCCGGCGAAAGGCAGAAAGCCGTTCTCCCATTGCGAGACCAGCGGCCCGCCGGGGCGCGAATGGCGCAGCACCGCCGCGCGGTAGCCCTGCCCGGCGACGCTGATGCCGCGCATTGCCAGCAGATCGCCGATCAGCTTGTCCTCCATGAAGGATAGCCGCTCCAGCGCCTGCCCCTCGGCGCTGTCGGCGGCCTCGATCAGCGCCGCCATCGCCCGCCGCGACAGGCTGTAGCCCGAACCACCATCGGCATAGCGCGCCGGTTCGGGCGATTTGTCCAGCTCCAGCTGGCCGCGTGGGCTGCGCGATTTCGCCATGTGCCAGCTGCGGTCCATCTGCCCACGCACCCGTGGCAGCGGCCGCCCGTGGTAATCATGGGCCAGTGCGGCGAGGTCGAGGAAATAGCTTTCGGGGTTCAGGAAGCAGTCATCGTCGATCTTCAGAAGCCGCGTGAAGCCGGTGTGCCGATGCACCCAGCGCGTCATGGCCAGGCTCTTTTGCGGCAGGCCCTCGTAATCATCCGGGGCATCGAGCCAGACCACATCGCCTTCGCGCTGGCCGGCGCCACCACCGACCATCACCAGCCAGGGCACGCCCAGCGCGTCAAGCTGCGACAGCCAGCCGGCGCGCATCGCCGGGATACGGTCCTGAAGGTTGGGCTGGCAGGAATAGATGCAGACCAGCGTATCGAAAAGCGGATTGGCGCGCGCGTGCAGATCGGCGGCAAGATCCGGCCCGGCGGGTGCCGGCATTGCCGCCGGATGCCCCAGCAGCGCCTCGGCACGGGCCAGAAGCGCCCCATCCGGCGCCCGCTGGCGCAGCCCCTCCAGAGCGCCGAGCGGCGCACAGGCCAGCCGCAACTCCTGCCGCACGCTGGGTTCCAGCGCCTGCGCGGCGGCCTCCAGCGCGGCAAGCAGCGGTTCGGCGATGCTGGCATCGCCACGCTGCGCCAGCCCGGCGACCAGCGAGAGGCCAAGGCCGAAGCCCAGAAACTCGGCATCGGGCGCGCAGAGCGGGGCGATATCCTGCGCCAGCGTGGCGATCGCCGCCGGATCGGGCGCGGTGCCGGCCATCAGAAGTGCGCTGGACTGACGGCCCAGCCGCGCCATCAGCGCAGCCATCGGCGGCTGCGGCACCTTGGCCCAGATCCGGGGCAGCGCGGTGGCGGCGGCATCGGCCATGAGCGCGGCATCATCAGCCTGAAGCGCCGGGCGGCTGGCGGCGGGATGGGCCATCCAGCGCAGCAGTGCCAGCGCCGGATCGCTGCCGGTAGCGGCAATGGCGGCGGGCGGCGGCAGCGCGCCGGCGCCTGCCCGCACCTCGGCCGGGCCCAGCAGCTCGCGACGGAAGCGCGGCGCATCGAGCGCGCCCAGCGCCTGAAAATGCGCCATCAGCCCGGCGATCCCGGCGCCATCCCCCGGGTTTTCGACCGCATGCTGAAGACGGGCAAAGCTCTGGCGGGCCAGTTGCAGCCGGGGCGAGAGGGCGGCTGCTTCGCGTTCCAGATGTTCCCAGAAGGCGGGCGTCAGCGCATAGACCCGCAACAGCGCCGCCTCAAGCCGCTCAGCCAGCGGCTGGGGCAGGGTCTCGGCCCGCGCCAGCAACGCCACGGCGCCACTGATCAGCCGCAGGCAGGGGGTGCGGTCCCAGTATTCGGCGCCGCGCTGTTCCAGCAGCGCAAGCACCGCCTCGATCATCGCCGCGCGGGCACCGGGATCGGGGCGGCGACCCTGCGCATCGGGGGCGGGGCCGGCCAGTTGCGCCATCACCCAGCCGATGGCCGGGGTAACCAGCCAGCCGGGCTGCGGCGCGGCCAGTTCCGCCAGTTCGGCGGCCAGCGCCGGCCAATCGCCATCGCAATAGCGAAAGGGCAGCGCCGCCGTGCCCTGCCAGCCCAGCCGCTCGCGCCCATAGGGACCGATGGCGCGGTTGCGCGCCAGCGCATGCAGGGCGCGCGGCTCGCCATGGGTGGCGAACCATTCGCTCAGGCCCAGGGTCAGGTTGCTTTGGCCATAGGCATCGAGCGCCGGGTCATCGAGCAGTTCCTGCAGCAGCGCCAGCGGATCGGTTTGTGGCGCGGCGCGCATGGTGGCGGCAAACCGGGCGCGGGCGAGATCATGCAGCGCGGTCGGAAAGGGGTTTTCGGGCGGCGCGGCGGGTGGGGCGCTGCCATCCTCCAGCGGTTCGGCGAACAGGAAGGCCCGCAGGCCAAAGAAGGCCGCGGCCTTCAGCAGCGCCCCCTGCACCGGCGCCGAAAGCGTGCTCCAGACCCGCGCATAACGCACATGTTCGATGGCTTGCAGCGCGGCCAGCGTATCATGTTCCAGCGCCCCGCTGGCCGCCAGCCGCTCCAGCCGTTCGACCAGCCCGTCGCGGCTGAGCGGCAGCACATCGAGCACCTGCCCGGCACCATCGCGAATGGCCAGCTCCAACACCGCCCCCGGCGCAGCGTCACGCCAGATTCGCCCCGGCACCACCGCGCCCTGCAGCATCGGCGCCGCGCCGCGCCCGCTGACGAAGGCCGGGCGCAGCGGCAACAGCGGCAGCGGCGCCTCCAGTCCCGGGATATCGGCCAGAAGCGACCCCTCGATGCGCCGCGCCTCGATCTCCAGCCGGTCGGTCAGGCGCAGCCCGCGCCCCGCCGGCAGATCCTGATAGAGCGGGTATTCCAGCCGCAGACTGCTGAGTTCCACCCCATCCAGCGGCTCGGCATAGGCGATTTCAGCCAGATCGGGAAAGCCGCGCCGCAGCCCGAAACGCCCCCCGCGATCGGGCCGGGGCAGTGCCGAAAGGATTACCAGCCGCCGGCCATCCACGCGCACCGTCGCATGATGGCGGCCAAAGGCGATGTCGAGGTCGCAACCCTCGGGCGCCAACGGCACGGCAAAGGGCCATTCGCGGCGCCAGGCACTGTTTTCATGGCGGTTGAGCACCACCAACCCCTCGCGCCGACGGATCGACAGATGCAGCAGGATGCGCTTGCCCGAGGCATCGCGGAAATTCACCGTGCCGTAGTCGCTGAGCGAGAAATCGATGCGGCAGCGGAACTGGGCGGTGCGGCGGGTCTGAAAGGCGATCATGCGGCAGGGGCTTCCCGGTTGGGCTGGGCTGCCCCGTTATGCGGATTGCCGCGCGGTGATGCAATCGCGGGCTGAACCAGTTCGATGATCATGCGCGCGGCCTCATGCGTGCGGCGGCAGGCCCAGCAGCCGGCGCAGCCAGGGGGCCAGATCCTGATCGGCGGCCTCAGGGGCAGGCACCTGCCCGGTCAGCCGCATCACGGCCGCGCCCCAGGCACCGCGCACCAGCCGGCGGGCGCGGCCGCGCGTGGCCAGCGCATGGCGCTGCACCAGCCTTGCCTGCATCACCCGCTGCCAACCGGGGGGTAGGGCATCGGCCAGACCCGCCGAACCCAGCGCGGTCGACAGCCGGGCAAGGGCCGGGCGCAGCCGGCCCGGGCTGGGCCGGGTGCGCGGCGGCAGGGCGATGGCGGGAAACGGATACCAGACCGCGCGGCGACAGCGCAGCCCGGCGCCAAGCGCCAGCGCCACACCCTCAAGCCCGGGCGGCAGTTGGGCAAGGATGCCGGCAAGAAACGCCGCCTCCTGCCGAAGAAAGCGGCGCGCGAAGATCAGCGCGCCCGGCTCGCCATGCAGACGCAGTGCGCCCTCAGGCGTCAGCGGCAAGTCGCGGCCAGCCGGGCCGGCCCCTTCGGCATGCGGCTGGAAAGGGCGGGTATCGTGCAGACCGGGCTCGAAATGCCCCTGCTGCCAGTTGCCCGCCTCAAAACCCGAAACGCCCAGCACATCGCCGGCCTGCCCGGCCCCGGCGCGCTCCATGCCGCTGACCCAGACCATGAAGGCCGCCGGCGCCGGCAGATCGCCCGGGCGCAGGAAAACCACATAGCGCCCGCTCGCCGCCTGCGCCGCCACGGGCAACGCGTTTTGCAGTGTGGCGGCACAGTCAAGCCGGCGCAGCGCGGCGCCATTGGCCAGCCGCGCGGGCAGGCCCGGCGCCTCGCCGGCGATCAGCAGCTCGAAATCGGGCAGGCTCTGGGCTTCCAGCGCGGCAAGCGTGGCCGCCAGCGCGCCCGGTGCTGCCGGATCGGCCAGCAACACCAGACTGAGCGGCAATTCACCCTCCAGCACCAGCGCCAGCCCGCGGCTGATCTCGCTGTCCCAATCGGCGCTGAAGGGCAGATGATGGCGGGTCAGATACGCGCGCGCCGCCTGCAGAAAGGCCGCGCGCCGCTCTGGATCGCGCACCACCAGCGCACGCTCATGCAAGAGCCGCGTGGCCAGCCGCGCCAGCCCTTCGCGGCGGCCCTGCATCGGTGCGTTCAGGATCAGCCCGGCCAGCCGTTCCAGCACCGCGAATTGCTCGAATACCCGCGGATCATCGGCGGCGGTGATCTGGCCGGGGCGGTCACGGCTGTGCAGATAGAGCGGCTGCGGCAGATAGAGCAGATGCCCGCCCTTCGCCGCCAGCTGCCAGAAAAAGGCATGATCCTCGTACCAGGTGCCTTCATCGAAGCGCAGATCGCCGATGAAATCGCGCCGATAGAGCTTGTTCCAGGCCGAGGGGAACAGGCTGGCCACGGCGCGGGCATCATCCATTGCCAACCGCTCGGCGCCATCGCCATGCGCATCGGGCGCACCGTGGCGGGCGGAATGCGGGCTTTCGCTGCCATCGGGATAACAAAGCCGGATCGCGCAGGCCGCCCAATTGCCGCCATCGGCAGTCAGCGCGTCATGCAGGGCTTCCAGAAACCGCGGATCTAACCGGTCATCGCTGTCGAGAAAGGCAATGAACCGGCCCCGCGCGTGCTCCAGCCCGGTATTGCGCGCGCCGGAAAGGCCGCGGTTTTCCTGCGTGAGCAGGCTGAACCGCGCATCCCCGGCGAAGGCTTCCGCGGCCAGCGCGCCGCTGCCGTCGCTGGAGCCGTCATCAATGATGATCGCCTCGAAATCGGTGAAGCTTTGCGCGCGCAGGCTGGCGATGGCGGCACCGACCTCGGCGGCAACATCATAGACCGGCACGATCACCGAAATGGCAGGTGCCGGCTGGCCGCTCATCGCGGCGCCTTCGCGTGGCGGGCGTGGATATCGAACCAGCCATGTTTCTCGCCGATGGCGACGCGCTGGCGTGCCTCGGTCAGTGCGGCCTGGGTGCGGTTTTCGATCTCGGTGCGGGGCAGCCAGTTATCGGGCAGATCACGCCCGAAAGGGCCGCTATGGGCATTGCTGAAGCTCAGCCGGTGTGAATGCCCCTCGCGCGCCGGTTCGGGCGGTTGTGGCAGGAATTCCTTGCCCTGCCGGATCAACTGGAAATCGGCATAGCCCAGCGCTGCCAGCCGGTCGAGGATCTCGCGCCAGTGGCCGTTGACCTCGACGGAAAGATAGCTTGGCAGCGCGGCGCCTTCACCGAGCCCCTTGATGGCCGGAAGTTCGAAGCCTTCGATATCGAGCTTGAGGTAATAGGGCAGGCCATGGCGGGCAATCAGCGCCGCAAGCGGCGCCACCGGCAGTTCCATCACCCGGTGCTCCAGCTGCTCCGTGGCCTTGGAATTGGGGTTGAACGAGCTCCATTCGCTGAATTCATTGACATAGAAAGGCAGGACGCCGGCCTCCTCGCCGACCCCCACCTGAACCACGCGCAGCCGGTCACGCAGGATCTCGGCCGCGAAGCGCTGGCGCAGCTTCTCGCACAGCGCCGGATCGGCATCGATGGCGACGACATTGAAACCCTTGTCCAGATAATAGCGCGAATCCTGCCCCAGATTGGCACCGACATCGAAAATCAGCGGTGCGCGCATGCGAAAGCGCCGCAACAGCCTGCCGCGCAGCCGGGCAAGCCGGCCGGGAAAGGGCGAATGATCGCTCATGCTCTGCCTCGTCTGCGGGCCGGCCACCACCCCGCAACAGGGCTGCCGGCATTGGAAGTTTCAGCGCGCAACGGCATGCGGCCAGTTCGCGCGCACCGCATCGAGGCCGAAACGCTCGATGCAGAAATCATAGACCGGGGCATAATGCGCCCGCACCCGGGCGATGGCCTCGGGCGGTGGCTCGTCCTGGCGCGGCGAGACATTCTCGCGATGCGCCAGCAAGGGTGGCACCGGGCGGATACCCAGAAAACGGGTCAGATCGGCGACGCCCTGCTCGGTGATGAAGGATTCGTAGAAACGGACGAACAGCTCATGCGGCGCAAAGACCGATTCCAGCGCGGCGATGGTCTGGTCATAGCGGGTGCGGGCCTCGCACCAGGGCGCCACGGCCTCGTCGGCGAAGCGCAGATGCGCCGGACGGGCCAGGGTGCGGCCCTGCAGCTGGGCGTTGCGATCGGCCATGCGCACCATGGAATAACACCGCTCCACCGGGTCGCGCATCAGAAACACCACCCGCAGCCTGTAGCCGCCGGCGTGCAACAGATCGCGGATTCGCGCGAAAGCGGCGGCATCGAGCATGCCATAGGCCGGTGAGATATCGCCGGTCAGCCAGGCCTCGGGCCGCGCGGCCAGCAGCCGGTCGAAATGCTGCACATAGCGCGCTTCGGCCGCGCGCTCGATCGCCACCTCATCGAGCAGCGCCAGCAGCTGCGCGCTATCGGGAGGCGCGGCATCGGCCTCAGGGGTGTCGAGCGCGGCGATCTGGCGATCGAGCTCGTCACGCAGCTTGAGCAGCTTCGGGCGGCTGAACCCGGCCCAATCGGGCTGACCGGGTATCGCGTTGAAAACCATATGCTCCTTGATCAAGCCCATGGCGCAATCGGGGTGGCGCTTGAGGTAGCGAAACATCCAGCTGGTGCCGGCCTTCTGGGCGCCCACCCCCAGGATGAAGGTCTTGCCGGGCCGACGGCCGAGGGCTGAGCGCAGGCGGTCGGCCAGACGTTCGGCAACAGGCGGCCGGGCAAGGCGGAAGGGTGGCGGAATGGCCATCAACGAAACTGGAACCTCGGCTTTTGTGGCCTTCATGCGGGCGCGTATCTTGGCGGCAAGCTGGCCCCAGAGGCTTGCGCTTGTCAACCCGAGCCGAGTGGCGATATACCCGGCTCGACCGGAAGGTGCGGCAGGAACGGAAACGACAGGCATGAGCGAGAGCCCCTGGATTTTGTTGACCCTGCGTCGCACGGGGGGGACATCGCTGACGGCCTTCCTGCAGTCGATCTCGCGGTTTTCCGGTGTTCAGCACGAGCCCTTCAACCCTGACCGCCAATTCGGCTGGATCACTCGCGGGTTTCGCAAATCCGACGATCTGGCCTGGCTCGACGAGCAGGTCGGCTCGGTGCTGGCCAGCCGGCCGAACATCAAGCATTGCCTCGATATCGCCCGCCCGCAGGTCACGCGCGCGCTGATCGAGCGGGGCCATGCGCTGGGCTATCGCTTCCTGCTGCTGACCCGGCGCGACGAGGTGGCGCGGCTGACCTCGCTCTTTCTGGCGCTTTCGACCGGGGCCTGGGGGGCGAAACAGGCGCGCAAGATCTATCCGCAGATCATCGAAGGCGCGCTGAAGGCCGCGCCGATCGACCTTTCGACGGTGGAAACCCAGGTCAAGACCGATTTCTACCTACTGGGTCGCACGCTGACCTATCTGCGCAACCGGCAGATCGAACATGACTGGATGGTCTTCGAGGAAATCTACGAAACTCCGGCCATCGCCCGCGAAAAGGCCCGCCAGATCGCGGCGACACTGGGGCTGACGATCCAGGCCGGAGATCCGCGCCTGTCGGTCTTCGGCGAGGCCCAGCGGCAGGATTCGGTGCGCATCGGGCAATATGTCGGCAATTACGACAAGGCCGTGGAAATGCTGCGCTTCCACTGCGAAAGCTAAGGCAACAGGCGGCGCGGCCAGACGGGGGCCGGCCAGCGGCCCCCGCCCGATCGTTCAGATGATGTTGATCTGCCCGCCCAGCGCCCCGAGGTCGCTGAAGCCCTGAAGCTCGATCACCGTCGAGGCATCGC
>ERZ869909.1621-NODE-1621-length-17626-cov-7.205881_pt1 | contig 17626 bp, 15 predicted proteins | sample MGYA00520892_ERZ869909 | MGnify/ENA primary metagenome ERZ869909 (study PRJEB32215, sample SAMEA104723947) | bioreactor metagenome | biome: bioreactor; feature: anaerobic bioreactor; material: water | place: China | collected 2015-03-12 ...
GCAGATAGCGGTTCTCCAACCAAGCGAACTGAAGTCTTTCTTCTTCACACCCCCGCCTTGGGCGGTTTAAACTCGCGAGGACGCTCGGCTCCCGGGGACGCTTGGCTCACAGAGACGGCGCGGCAAATCGGATGCGCGCATTGCACCCGACGGGCCTTGGCATCAATACTGCCCGGGATGCCTTGGGTCCAAACTCGGAACGCACCGAACCCCACGCGAGGGCCATCCGATGCCATTAAAACTTTTGCTGGCCGCAATCATGTTCTTTCTCCTCACCCCCTTTGCCTATGCGACGCTGGAGGCTGGGGTCGCCATGCGGGAGATCACGCCGCAAACTCCCCAGCGCATGAGCGGCTACTTCTCCGAGCGCATCAGCACGGGCACGCACGACCCGCTCATGGCGAAGGCGGTCTACTTCCGGCAGGGGGACACCGAGGCGGCGATGATCGTGTGCGATTTGCTCGGGGTGTCCGAGGGAATCACCGCGCGCATCCGCGAGGCGGTCTCAGAGGAAACGGGCATCCCCGCGGAGCACATCGCCGTCGCGGCGACGCATACGCACACCGGCCCGCTGTATTACGGCGTCTTCCGCGACCTGTTTCACGAAGCCGCCGTCGAGCAGCACGGTGAAGATCCATACGACCCCGCGCCCTTTGTGGAGTACCTCATCGCGCAGGCCGTGGAGGCGGTTGGAAGGGCGAAGGAATCCGCGGGGCCGGTGTCTTTGCGCCACGGCTCGACCGAGCAACACGGACTGTCCTTCAATCGCCGTTTTTACATGCGTGACGGTTCGGTTCGCTTCAATCCCGGCAAGTTGAACCCCGATATCGTGCGCGAAGCGGGCCCAATTGACCCCGAAATCCCCCTGTTGATGCTTCGGACTTCGGAACCACGCACCCCGTTGCTCATCTACACCGTTGCACTGCATTTGGATACCGTCGGTGGCACCGAGTTCGGCGGTGATTACCCGGCCGTGGTGCATCGCATCGTGCGCGAGCGGACGCGGCATGTGGATGCCGTGTTCGGCATCGCCCCGTGCGGCGATATCAACCATGTGGATGTGTCGCACGGGGAGCCGCAGAAGGGGCACGGGGAAGCCGGGCGCATCGGCGAGACCTTGGCCGCGACAATTCTAAACGCCCTGCCGACGCTGGAGGACTCCAGCCCGCCCGCCCTGGCTGTCGCGCGTACCGTCATCGAAGCGCCCCGGCAGTCGTACGACTTAGAGGAACTCGCGTGGGCGCGCGAGACCTTGGCCAATGTCGCCGACCCTGCCATCCCATTCTTGGAGAAGGTCCGCGCGCGCGCCGTCGTCGACTTGGAGACCCGCTACCCCGAGCATGTCCCGCTCGAGGTACAGGTCATCCGGCTGAGCAGTGATGTGGCCATCGTCTTCCTGCCGGGCGAGATCCTGATCGACCTCGGGCTGCACCTGAAGAACGCCTCGCCCTTCGAGACGACCCTGATCTTCACGCTCGCCAACGGGGCACCCGGCTACATCCCCTCCACAATCGCCTTCGAGGAAGGCAGCTACGAGACCGTCAACTCGCGCATCCGCCCCGGCCAGGGCGAGGTGTTGATCGAGGCAGCGCGGAAAATGCTCTACGACCTCGCCAAGGAGTGATCTGCAATCCGATTGAAATGAGTCTGTCTCTATTTCACTGGCCTCTACTCCACCGGCGTCAACAGGTAGTACTCGGTCAACACCGATGGTTCATCCAAGACGAACACCGCCACGGTGATTTGTCCCGCGTTGTTCATGTGAAGGCCGCGCATGTTGCCTGCCTCGGGGAGTGCAAGGCCCGACGGCTCGACGAGGTTGACCGGGAAATGCCGCCCAAGCAGTTCGTCCCAGCGCCAGAGAACGGGAAAAACGCGATACGGCGCCCCGCCCGCGTCGTTCAGGTCCTCACGATAATTGACGAGGATGTCGCCGTTGTCGTTGAGAATGAACCTGCCCGAGTTGCTTGCCCCGTGCAGGCGCAGTTGCCGCATCCTGCCGTCAATCCACACCACATCCCGAAACGGCAGATTGGGTGTCCATGCACTGGAGTTGTTGTGCACGGAGCCCGTCACCCAGCCCAGGTTGTTCACGCTATCCGCGCTGCCATGCAGGAATCCCGGCGTGGGCAGGCGGGAAACCTCCCCATCCTCCCAGATGACCGGGTAACTGATCATGGAATCCGTCATGTTCGGTGCAGCCGAGCCGACGGCGATGCCCTCGTCGTTGAGAGCATGCACGAAGGTGCGCCACGGGGCCGCCGCGCCCGGCGGTGTGAAGAACGGCAGCGCCTCGGCCGTGCCATCCGCGTAGTGGACCACGGGCACCGTCTGGGGAACGGGCAACTCACCCTGCGCCAAGGCGTAGCCTGCGAGATCGCCAAGGGCGTTCATCGCCCGGATGGATTGCAGTTCCAACTCAGGTGCGTTCGAGGGCGGGGGCAACTCCTGGACCATGAAATCCACCCACACCTGAGCAGGCGCGTTGGAACTCGCGCCGAAACGGCCGACGGCCACGCCATCATCGCTCAGGAAGCGCGGGTTGGCGTACGCGGGATTCGCAGGGGACGCATCCGGCGCCTCGAGCAGCGTGAATTCGCCGTCCTGCCACAATCCGCCCTCGCTGAAATTCGGCGTGATCACGCGCAACCCGGCAATGACGCCCTCGTTGTTGAGCGCCGTCGGCTGGAAATCCAGCTCGATGGCATCGTATTGCGGCACATTCAGGAACGAGCAGCCGCACAGCGCCACGAGCGTACACGGCATCGCGTACTTAATGAAATGCCTGATGAAATGCATGGTCTACACCTCCCACGGTTGCAACCCCGGCGCATTCGGGGGCAATTATTCACCCCGACGCCACTCATATGCCCTCCAATCTGGCCGATGTCGCGGCATTTGTCAAGGTAATTCTTAAAGGTTCTGTGTGAGACAAGATCATTTAGGGTGAATGCGATACAGAGGGGGTTGGGCGCCCTCACATACAATTAAATACTCGACTCCAGCGCGTACCTGTGGTAGTTTCGGTGGCAGGCGGGTGTGTGGGCAGGCAGGGGGCGTGGCCGTGGAACCCGCAGGGCGCATCCGACGCCATCGGCGCGGGAGAGCGGAGGGAAGACAAGCCATGATTTCTGTCAATTGCCCGCAATGCGGCACCCACATGGAGATCGAGGGGCAGTACGCAGGCCACACCTGGACCTGCGGCGCCTGCCAATACCAGTTCACCGTGCCCGCCGGGGCGCCCGGTGTCCGCCCGCCCATGCCTCCCATGCCGCCGATACCCAATCCCCCGGTCACAATGACTCCTACCGCCACCAGCGGCAAGGCCATCGCAAGCCTAATCCTCGGGCTGTTCTCCGTGTTCGCCTGCCTAACCTTCCTCACCGGCGTGCCGGGCATCATCCTTGGCCACATGGCGCAGTCCGAGATCGGCCGCCGCCGGGGTGAGCTGGGCGGTGGCGGCCTGGCCACGGCAGGGTTGGTGTTCAGCTATTTCGGTACCTTCGGGATGATCTTCTTCGTGGGAATTCTGGCCCCCATCCTGCTGCCCGCCTTGGTCCGCGCGCGCGAGGCCGCCCGCCGCGCGAGTTGCCAGAACAATCTCAAGCAGATGGGGCTTGTGTTCAAGATGTTTGCGAACGAGTCTCGCGGCGAGTACTGGCCCATGCTTTCAAGCGAGCCGGGCCGACTCATGGTGAACGCTTCAGACATCTACGACGAGTACCTCATAGACGCCACGATACTGATCTGCCCGAGCCATCCGCACGGGGACGAACTACACCAGATTTCCGACCCACTCGAGATGATCGACGACCACAGCTATTTTTATCTCGGCTATGTCGTGACCAGCGACGAGGAAGTGCTCGCCTTTGCCGAGGCCTACCGCCAACGCATTGCCGAGGGACTCCCCTTCGACGAGGATCTTGAGGTGGCCCCCGGCACCGGCTCGAATGGGGGCGATGCATTCCTCCGGCTGCGCGAAGGCGTCGAACGGCAACTCGGCGACATTCCCGGCCCGACCACTGCGCAAGGATGGCAAGCACGCATCCCCGTCCTCATTGAGCCGCCTGATCACCACCAGCCTGCCGGTGCGAACGTGCTGTACATGGACGGCCATGTCGGGTTCTTCCGTTACCCCGGCGAGTGGCCAATGACGGAGACGACCATCAATACGCTAAAAGAGCTCGCCGAGTATTAGGAAGCGGGGGAGGCGCCACCCATGATTCCAGTCACCTGCCCGCAATGCAGTGCACGCATGCTGGTCGAGGACCGCTTTGCGGGCGGCACATGGACCTGTGGCCAGTGTCAGACGCTGCTCTCCGTGCCCGAGGCTGCTGCGGATCCGAGAGCAATACCTGCGGTCCAACCGGCCGCTTACAACGGGCCCGTTGGAACCAGCGGCAAGGCCATCGCAAGTCTCGTGCTTGGGGTCTTATCGATAATCGGTGGCTGCACCTTCCTCACCGGCTTGCCGGGCATTCTCCTCGGGCACTTGGCCAAGTCCGACATTGCAATTGCACGCGGCCAGTTGTCCGGCAAGGGGATTGCCACCTGGGGATTGGTGCTTAGCTATACCGGTACCGGCTTATTTTTTCTCTTGTTCTTACCCTCGCTTCTCTATCCGTTGTACGGGCGTGGGTGGGAATCCGTCTACCGCGTGAATTGCATGAATAACCTCAAGCAGATGGGGCTTGTCGCCAAAATCTACGCGAACGAAAACCAAGGGAAATACTTTCCGCCGCTCTCCAGCGAGTCCGGGCGCCTCATGATGTCGGCCGGCGCCATTTACCCCGGTGTCCTGACCGATCCCACCATCCTGATTTGCCCGAGCCATCCGCACGCGGATGAACTTCGCCAGATCTCCGACCCACTCGATATGATCGGCGACCACAGCTACTTCTACCTCGGCTATGTCGTGACGAGCGACGAAGAGGTGGCGGCCTTTGCCGAGGTGTACCGCCAGCGCATGGCCGAGGGCTTGCCCTTCGACGAAGACATCCAGGTCGCCCCCGGCACCGGCTCAGCTGGCGGGGATGCAATTCTCCGCTTGCGCGAACGCTTGGAGCCGCATCTCGGCGATGGGACCGGCAATGTCAACGGAACGATGTGGCAATCGCGCATCCCCATCCTCATCGAGCCACCTGACAACCACCACCCAGCCGGTGCGAATGTGCTCTACATGGACGGCCATGTCGAGTTCATCCGCTACCCCGGCAAGTGGCCGATGACGGAAACCACAATGAACACGCTGATGGAACTCGCCAAACGGTAGAGGCAACGCTCGGGAGCCGGCTTGCATGGTGTATGTGGGTATGGCCATTGCAGCACTAACGGATGCCCCAACGGGGCAAAACAAAAAAGCCCAGGGTAAACCCCCGAAGCTCGAAGAGCGTAGGGGGTGCAGCCCTGGGTCAGCGTGCCCCCCATTCCAGCCCTGAAGGGGCGAGACAAAAAAAATCGCCCCGATCCCCTTGTCGTGCCCATGCAGGGCACGGTGATGGGAGCCGGCCTAACCCAGGGCGCCGTCTCCTGTGCTCTTCGAGCTTCGGAGACTCTACCCTGGGCTGCCATGTCCAGACCCTTCGGGCCTGTGTTACCCACGCGGGGCGATGGAGCAGCATCCGCGGCGCCCTGCAATCGCGACAAGCCAATCGACGCCGATGTGTCCAAACCCACTTACCCGACGCAGCCCCCACGAGAACGGCCCCGGCCTCCGGCCGTCGAAAGTTGTGCTAGTATCGAGGAAGGCATCGTGCGAGGCACGCGGTTGCGAAATCCATGCTGGAGGTGATGGCATTCATGGTAGCGGAGGAAGACAGGGCCTTGATTGCAAATTCCGTCCTGCGTAGCCTCACTCCGCCCGACGCGGACATCGACGCGAAGTGGGGCCCGATTGCCAAGCGGCGGCTCGAGGAGTTGCGTTCCGGACGCACGAAACCCGTGGCCGGCGACGAAGTGTTTGATGAGATCTGGCAACGCTTCACGCCGTGACCGGGCAAGTAGCGCCCACGGCAGGGAGTTTCCATGCAGCCCAACGGCGATACCAATCAGCGTGGCGGCGAGGATGCCCCCAAGCCAGCCGTGCGCTTCAAGGCGAGGGGCAGCTTCGTGCTGGGACTCCTGTCGGTTTTCGGATGCGCGACAATCCTCGCCGGGATTCCCGGTCTCGTGCTCGGGCACAAGGCCTTGTTGGGCATCGCGCGCCACGAGCCGGATAGCTCCGAAAAGTGGTTTGCGACGCGCGGTCTCTTCCTGAACTACATCGGCACGCTGCTGTTTTTTGTGGTGATTCTCCCCCTGCTGCTAACTCCCGTGCTCAATGCCCATCGCGAAAATGTCCGTCTGAACTGGTGCGCCCAGAATCTTGCCGACATCAAGTTTGCGCTGGATGGCTATGTGAAAGCAGAAGGCGAGGGGTACTATCCGCCCTTGTCCTCCGAGCCCGGCCGCCTCACGATGGACGCCATCAGCATCTATCCCGAATACCTCACGGCACCCGGCGACTTCGTGTGCCCGGGCGAGAGCCGGTACCGCGAACTCGATCGATCCGAGGACGCTTTCGACCTTGTCGACGACCACAGCTATTTTTACATCGGCTATGCCGTGACGAGTGATGACGAAGTACGCGCATTTGCCGAGGCGCATGGGCAGCGTATGGCCGAGGGCTTACCGTTCGACGAGGACCTCGAAGTTGCCCCCGGCGCCGGTTCGGGCGGCGGCGATTTTCTGGTTCGTCTACACAAAGACAACGCGCAATACCTCGCGGAGCGGCATGAATCAATCGATGCCGAGCAATGGCAAGCCCGCATCCCCATCCTCATTGAGCACCCGGGGAATCACACCCCGGAGGGCGGCAATGTCCTCTACATGGACGGTCATGTCGAGTTCATCCACTACCCCGGCAAGTGGCCGATGACGACGACGACCATGAACTTGCTTCGAACGCTGGCCCAGCGGTAGTTTCACGAAGAGCGGGAGAAGGTTTTATGAATGTGCAGGACCACCTGTGCGTCGACGGGAAGACGCGCGTTACGCCTCGATCAGTTCCACGGCTTGCCGGCTCGCCTCATCCGCTGAAACGAGCGCTGCCACTCCCTTGTCGAATGTAGCCAGACGGCCGCCGTGATTGATGGCAAGACCCAGTAGGTAAAAATCCGTCACCTGACGATAGCCCGACAACAGATCCGCCGGGACTATCGTCTCGTACAACGCCAAGTCGTCCGTCCAGAAATGATGCCCATCTCGGGCGACGATCATTCGCAAGAGTGCAAGCGCTTCGACGGGCTCAACGGCTTCGGGGAGAGCCCGCAGGTTCGACGAAATCCGGACGAAGGAGCATTGCGTCATGGGGCAAGTCGCCCATCCACCCGATTGGTGGATGGACAGCCAATCATGCGCTGCCTCATGGTGAATGTGCGAGGGCCACGCCAGGGCCAGCAACACATTCACATCCAGCAAGGCGATACTCACACTTCGTCCTCGGCCTTTCGCACATCGTCCGGTGTGATTGGACGGGAGTTCGGGGAGACACGGAATACAGGGAAGCCGCCGGGACCCTCCGTGCTGACGCGCGGCGTCGCTCCAAGCCCACGCCGAGCCCAATCCGACAATACCTTACCAATGGGGACGGAGCGGGCATGCGCCACGCTCTTTGCCGCCGCCAAGATATCGTCATCTATGGTTATGGTGGTTCTCATGATTGGATGTTGCCACAAGGGTGTTTTGATGTCAAGATTCGGGCGCATCATGATGCCGTGATGCTGCCCCATCTCGCAACCGTCAGCGGCCCCCGCACCGCCCCTCCAATTCCATCGCCTCCGCTATTAACGCATCCGCACGACGCGCGTGGATGGCGTCGAACGGTTTGGTGTGGACCCGAACCGTATCCGTAGGATAAATGCCTTGGGCCTTGAGCAATCGCTTGAAGAAGTGCAACGAAATGTCCAAATGCTGGTTGGAAAACGCCAGAATCGGCAGCAATTCGCGGAAGAGGGATTCCGCGCCCGCGATATCGCCCTCACGATACAGCCGGTGGATGCGCACATAGGTGTGGTGGAGTCCCGTCGGCATGAAGGCGTCCACGCCGCGCTCGAGCCCCTCGATCATCTGCGTGACCGCCCATCCCCCCGCCACATGGAGTTGTCCGCCGGTCATTGCGCGCACCGCCGTGTACTTCGGGCCGGCCGGCACCGTCTCAATTTTTAGTGAGCGGAACGACGGCACCGTCTCGAACAACCGCTGAATGAGGTCGAGCGGCAAGCCCTCGCCCGTGGCGTCCCAATCCTGAATCATCAGCCAGGCCGGGCAGGACTCGGCAATTTCGTGTACATCCCGCTCGTATTGCGCGTCGGATGCGTGCGCAATGTTCACCAAGACGCCGGCGCAGCCCAAGTCCGCCATCTCGCTCGCCATGGCCACGCGCTCGGCTTGTTCCGCCGCCCACGCCCCACCGATCACCGGCACCCGGCCGTTCATCTCGGCCACAAGTCGCGCCACCGCCGCACGCCGCTCCTCGGGCGTCAACACACTCACCTCGCTCGCAATCGCCGGATAGAGGAAGCCCGCCACGCCCACCTCCAACGCATACGCGGCATGCTTGGCGAGGGCATCGAGGTCGATGCGGCCTTCGCCGTCAAAGGGCGTATTTAATACCGTGACGATGCCGTCCAGCGGCAGTTTCTCGCGCGCTTTCAACTCAATGCCCCCCTTCACTCAGCACCGCCCACTCCGGCATAGCCCCGCCGACTTCAATACCAAATACAAGCGGCCCGAGCAGAAAAGTTATCGCCGTTATCAGAACCACCGCGGCCAGATTGAGCAGCACGCCCGTGCGCGCCATCTGCGCGATCGACAGGTTGCCCACACCGAACACGATTGCGTTGGGCGGCGTCGCCACGGGCAGCATGAACGCGCACGAGCACGCGAGTGTCGCCGGGATCATCAGCAGGAGCGGGTGCACCCCGATTCCCACGGCCAATGCGGCGAGAATCGGCAGGGCCATCTCCGTTGTGGCGGTGTTGGAGGTCAGTTCCGTCAGCATGGAGATGCCCAGGCACACCGTGGCGACGAGCAGCACCGGGTGCAATCCGCTCAAGCCGGACATGCCATCCCCCAGCCACGCGGAGAGGCCGGACGACACGAACGCACTCGCCAAGGCAAAGCCGCCGCCGTAGAGCAGCACGATGTCCCAGCGCAGGTCGCGCGCGGTTTCCCAGTCGAGCAGTCGCTTTCCCGGCTCCGAGGGCGCGGGCAGCAGAAACAGCACCGATGCCACCGCAATCGCGACGGTCCCATCGCGCAGGTAGTCGGGGTGCTCGAACAAGGCGCTCCAACCGGGGATATGAACCCCTCCGAAGGCAACACCCGTGCGCGTCATCCAGAGCACCCCCAGCGTGCTGAATGCGATGAGCATGGCCACCTGCTCGAAGCTCCACGGACCCAGCGCACGGTACTGCGCCACGATCACCTCGCGGTTGAACTCACCGCTCTCCCCGCGGGCGTACATCCACGAGATCAGCGCCCACAGCAGCCCGGCCATGCACAAGGCCAATGGAAATCCGAAGACAAACCACTGAGCGAATGAGATTTCCGGGGCATCCGGGAAGGTGATCGCCAGGATGCGCGCGAACGAGAGATTCGGCGGCGTGCCGATCAGCGTCGCCGTACCGCCAATGCTCGCGCAGTAGGCGATCGCCAATAGCAGTCCCACGCCGAACCCGCCGCGCAGGCCCGGGTGGCCGCGCTCTTCCAGATCCACCAGCACCGCCAGCGCGATTGGCGCCATCATCATCGTCGTGGCGGTATTGCTGATGAACATGGAGAGGAAAAAAGTCGGGGCCATGAAACCCAGCAGCAGCGCACGGGGCCGCATGCCGAACAGCAGAATCATGCCCAGCGCGATCCGCCGGTGCAGATTCCAGCGCTGCATCGCCAGCGCCACCAGAAACCCGCCGATGTAGAGAAAGATGATGTCGTTGATGTAGTTCGAGGCCGTGTCGCCCGCATTCATGATGCCCAGCGCCGGGAACAGCACAATCGGCAGCAGTGCCGTCGCCGCAAGCGGAATCGCCCCCGTGATCCACCACGCCGCCATCAGCATCGCCACGCCCGCCGTCCGCGTGATCAGCGGTTGCCCCGGCGCCAGATCCGCCACGAGGACAAATACCCCGCACGCAACCAGCGGAACCACGATCAATATATTTCGCCACCCGTGGCCGGTATTGCTCATGAAATCTTGCTCATGAAATCTGCTGAACTCCCCCGAAATGGTGTTGCCCCCGCCCATTCTGGCACAGTGAAGCCCATCCACCACAACCGGGAGGGACCAAACCATGCGGCAAGTCTGGATCACGAAGAAGGGCGCGCCTGAAGTCTTGCAAGTGCGCGAGGCCCCCGACCCCGAGGCGGGCCGAGGGCAACTCCGCATCCGCGTGGCCTACGCCGGCATCAACTTCGCCGACACCCAGGCCCGCATGGGCCAATACCCGGACGCGCCGCCCATCCCCTGCGTGGTCGGCTACGAAGTCTCCGGCGTTGTGGACCAAGTCGGCGAGGGCGTCACCGGGTTTGCCGAGGGCGACCGCGTCGTGTCCCTCACACGCTTCGGCGGCTACAGCGATTGCGTCGTCGTGCAGGAGGCCTGGGCCCACAAGCTGCCCGAGCATGTCTCACTCGAGACCGGCGCCGCAATCCCCGTGGTCTACGCGACCGCGTGGATCATGCTCGTGCGGCTCGGCGCGATTCAGGCGGACGACACCGTGCTCATTCACTCCGCCGGGGGCGGTGTCGGGCTCGCCGCGCTGGATATCTGCAAGTGGCGCGGCGCGACGGCCATCGGCACGGCCAGCGTGGGCAAACACGAGCGCCTGCGCGAGATGGGCTTCGCGCATTGCATCGACTACCGCACGCAGGACTTCGAGGAGGAGGTGAAGCGCTGGAGCAATGGGCGCGGGGTGGACATCGTCCTCGATGCACAGGGCGGCAACTCATTCCGCAAGAGCTACCGCAGCCTCGCGCCGTTGGGGAGGTTATTCTGCTTCGGTGCGGCCACCATTGCGACCGGAAAGACGGCCAGCATGCTGTCCATCCTCAAGATGCTCGTGCGCACGCCCTTCTTCCATCCCTTGCCCCTCATGAACACGAATCGCGGCGTCTTCGGCACCAACATGGGCCACCTTTGGGACGAAATGGGCCGCCTGCGCGGGGACATGGAGCAAATCACCGCGCTCGTTGCAGATGGCACTTTTAATCCTGTCGTCGACACGGCATTCCCCTTCGAGGAGGCCCCCGCCGCGCATGACTACATCCAGGAGCGTAAGAACTTCGGCAAGGTGCTGCTGAAGGCGTGATTTCGGGGAGGTGGCCTCACGAAAGTGGGCCTTGCGTGCAGTCACGCGCCATTGCTTGCCGCGAAGCGGCACCGGGAGTAGCCGGGCGGCAACTTTCCGTCGCGTGCAACGCGAAGGAGAGGCAGCCCCCGGTATCGGTACCCCCGCCATCCACGCGTCTTGAAGAGACGCGGGCACAGCCCCGCTGCGGCCCCTCCTTCGCTCGTTGAGCTTCGGAGGGTTGCCCCGGGCTACTGCCGGTGCGCCTTCGGCGCATACAGGAACAGCCCGTCCCCCCTTATCGAGCGTAACCAATCGGCCGTGGAGACCGTTACTCCCATGAAAGATGAGGGCGGCGCCTGGCGAGTGTCAGGATATTTCATTCGCTGAGGGGCCGGTCGTCTTGCATCATTATGAGGCAGTGGGATACCCTCATCCCTATTGACGCGTCACCAAGTCGGCGTGTCTACACAGGAGGATACCCGCGCATGCGCGCATTTCCAATCGCCCTTGTTTTGGGCCTTGCCATGGTCACGGTCACGATGTCCGGCTGCAACACGCCCGGCCGTGTACCCTCGTTCGATCGCGCCACCGTGCAACCCGGCACGCTGCGTCCGGGCGATCGCGCCCTGATTACCGTCAAGGTCAACGATCACTTCGAAATCGTCGATCAGGTGGTCGCGAAAGTCGCGGAAGACCCGCGTCTGCGCCTTCCGCTGCGTGACGACGGCGAAGGCCCCGACCAGCGCGCGGGCGATGGCATCTGGACGACGGAGGTCGTCGTGCCGTTTCAGGCGCCGCCGGGTGACTTTACCCTCATCATCGAGGGATACGATGTGAACGGCCGCTTGATCGCGGTGCCGAGCGATGCCGGCGCCATTCCGCTTTCCGCCGAGGCACGCGTCGTTATCGAGTATGTCGAGGGTATCGACTCCGAGATGGAGGCCGACGCCGCCGGGGAAACCGAGTAGTTTCAGGGAACCGAGTAACCAAGGAACCGAATAACCAAGGGAACAAGGACTCGATTTGCTTCTCGCCAGCCTGATCATTGCCGCCACGGCCGTGGCTTCGCCGCCGCCCGATTCCGCCCCCCATGTGATCTTTATCAGTGTCGACACCCTGCGTGCCGACCGCATGGGCTTCATGGGCAACCCCCATGGCCTGACGCCGAACATCGACGCATGGGCCGAGGATGCGCTGATCTTCGACCAGGCCGTATGCGAGATCCCCCTCACCGGCCCCTCTTTTGGCGCAATGTTCAGTTCCCTGCCGCCGCGTTCCACGGGAATGACGCGCAACGGTCTCCCAATGCCCATGGAAGTGCCCTTGACCGCCGAGGTTTTCCAGGAGGCCGGCTACCACACCGTGTGCGTTCAAAGTAACTGGACCCTCAAGCCGGAGCTGAGCCAGCTCCACCGCGGGTTCGAGGTATACGACGCGGATTTCAGCCGGCGCCGTTGGATTGTCCTCAAGTCCGAGCGCCGCGCCAACGAGGTAACCGACCACGCCCTCGCGGCCCTTGAGGAGTGGGATGGCGAAACGCCCCTCTTTCTCTGGGTGCACTATTCCGACCCCCATGCCCCCTATCGCTATCACCGGCGCCTGAATCCGCACGGCCGCTCCCCGCACCTTGTCGGGCGCGAGGAGAGCATCAAGATTCGTTACGACACCGAGGTGGCCTACACCGATGAGCAAATCGGCCGACTGATGGATGCTTTGCCAACGGAAAACACGGCAATCATGTTCATTTCCGACCACGGTGAGAGCCTTTTCGAGCACGATTACCTTGGCCATGGCCGCCGCTTGAACGAGCCGAGCATGCATGTGCCCTTTGCCATTGCTGGCCCCGGCATCGAGCCCGGCCGAACGGATCAACCCAGCCAGGGGATTGATGTCGGCCCGACGCTCCTCGGCATGGCCGGCCTTTCCGTGCCGGAGTCCATGACGGGAATCGATCTCGTCCGCGATCGCGCGGATGAGGGCCGCATCCGCATCGTGGAGACCTACGGCGGCGCCGTGCCGCGCCTTCCCGGTGCGCGCGCCATGATGGCCGACGCGGAGCCGCAGCGTCAGGCGGTGTATGCGGGTCCATGGAAACTTGTCGTCACGGACACCAACAACAAGCTCTTCCACTTGAGCCGCGATCCCGGCGAATCCGAGAGTCTTCTCGCCAGGGAGCGCACCCGTGTGGAAACGATGCGCGAGCTATTGGCTGCGTGGGAGGAATCCACCCCGAAAGGGCGGGCCGAGGCGGCGGAACTCACCGCCGAGGACTTGGAAGCACTGGAGAGTCTCGGCTATCTCGAGTGAGTCTCGGCTACCTCGAGTGAGCCTCGGCGAGCTGGAAGCGTGAGGCCTCCAGAAACGGCATCGGGTTTACCGAGCGGCCGTCGCGCCGCACCTCGAAGTGTACATGCGGACCCGTGGAACGCCCCGTCGAGCCGACCTGAGCTATCTCCATGCCTGCCCGCACCTTGTCGCCACGCCGCACCACATTCTGTGAGTTGTGGCCATAGCGGGTCAGGAGCCCGTCTTCATGGCGGATTTCCACGAGGTTGCCATAACCCGGACGCCACCCGCTGAACACCACCGTGCCATCGCGCGGGGCCACGATCGGGGTGCCGACCGGGGCCGCCAAATCAATGCCATGGTGGAATCGCTGCCGGCCCGTGAACGGATCGCGCCGCATGCCGTAGTCGCTCGTCAGCCGACCCTCGCTGCCCAGCACGGGCGCCCAGGGCTCATCGGACAGGGCTTGCATCGAGTCACGAAGCCGCGCCAGCAGGTCGTCAATCCGATTGCTCGAATCCTCGAGCGTCGGGATCCTGCTCGGGCCGCCTTGCGCCTCGGGTGGCGCCGACTCCCGGGCGCGCTCCAAGTCCAGGCGGCTGTTGCGAAGATCCCGCAGCAAATCCTGCGAGGGCAGGACGCGCTCCAACCGTGCTTCACCTCGCGCGGGGGATGCCAATGCGGGCCGCGATGGCTGCGATTCCGCAGCCAATGCTCGTTGGCTCGGGGCGCTCTGCTTTGGCTCGATGATGCGCAGGTCCAGTTGCTGGCCCGGTTGCAGACGGTTCGGGTCGCGCAGGCCGTTCGCCTCGGCGATTTTGTTGACCGCAGCGTACACTTCCCCGTTCGAGGGCTCATTCCCCACGGCCTTGAGGTGTTGCCGGGCGATGTGTGAGAGCGTATCCCCTTGCCGTACCCGATACGAGGCCGGCATGGCCGACTCCGGGGTGGTCGAAGGGCTGGGCGCCAGTGCAAACGCGGGAGGGGTGGTTTCTGCTGGTCGCGCACCGGGCGATGTGCGCACGAGGGACGCATGTGCGGATTGCAGAAGTGCCATGGGAGGCGATTGCAGATTAACCGTCATGATATCGGGAGCACCCCAGCTCTCGTTGCGACCCTGGTTCGATTGGCCAGTTTCCGCCGACCCGGTTCCGGCATCACGGTGCAAGGTTCGGGCCAGTCTGGAGCTACGAAGGAAGGCCCCTGTTTTCAGGGGTTTCGTCCCGAATCAAACCATTAAATGGCTCGAAAACACGGCAGATTGTGCCGCTACCCAGCCATTCTTGCCGCCATCAGCGCGCCTCGGACACCGCCTGCGCAATCGCCCCGAGGGAACGGGCACGCCACTCCGCGAGGTTGGCCACGGCATTCGCCTCGATCAGCAGCCCATGCTCGGAGAGCAACCGCGCCTCCGTGGTCAGCCGTTCCACATCCCGCAGCAACCAGTCCCCACGGTCCTGGGCGATACCACCCCCGGTCGAGCCGGTCACATAGAGCGCCTGATACTCGCTGCACTGCGCCAGGGTATCCGAAAGCGGCTCGAGGAACTGCTCGCCATGCCCCTCCTCCAGGACGCACACGGCCCGTGTAAAGGCCGCGAGGCGCGCCATGAGCGGTACCAAATCCGACATCGGCTCGCGCCCACCGTGCCACGAGGCCTCCAACTCGGGAAAACTCTGCAAGAGCGTGAAGAAATGCCGACGCGACACCGGTTCGTCCGGCGACGCGAGGAATCCCGTAATCATTTCGACGATATCCGGGTGCAGCAACTCCGACCTCCGCGGATGCGCCATGACCTCCCGCGCTCCGGCGATCGCCTGGCTCCGTGCCACGAGCGTGAACAGGTCACCGCCCTCGCCGGTCCAGAAATGCGGCATGGGATTCACCGGGAGAGTCAGGACGCCGTCTTCGATTGTGCCTGCCGCGACGGGATTGCCGCGCGCGTCGAATGTGCTCGTGATCGTCGCATCGCCCAGTGGCAGTTCCACCGTCTCGGATGGTTCACCCCAAGCCGCCACGAGCCACGCCGCCCCGCGTCGAAACACGAGCACCTCACTCGAATCCGATTCCAACGGAAGCGCGCCCATGAACCGGTAGTCCTGAAGCCGGTGCGCCATCATCGCGAGATAGGGGTAGGCCTTGCCCAAGCCTTCGTCGCTCAGCAAATGCCCTTCACTCACGGCCACATGTGCGAAACCCGCGGCCCAGTCCGTCAGGAATTGCTGCAACCACGCGGCGATCGAGTCATACTCCATCGGCGGGGCCGAGCCGGAGCCCGTGAACAAGGACAGCCGCTCCATTCCGAGCCGTTGCGCCTCTTCCCGCAGGGGTTCCGGATCATCTCCGGTGAATACCACATGACGGAAGAGCCCGAGGGCCGTGCCCTCGAACAAGGCCACCAGGTCATCCGGCCCCGAAACCACCGCGGTCGCGTCCAGCCCGGAAAGCCCTTGGTCAATGATCGCCGCCGCCGCCACCCACTCGGCCGGGTCGCCCTCGTAGGCCAACTCGCACCGGGTAACCAGGTCGCGCTGTGTGCGCTCCAGGCCGGCGATTTGCTCCACCATCGCTGCCGCATCCGCCGGTCGTACCGACACCACCACGCGCAGGCCCGCATTGACCATTCGAACGAGTGCTTGCTCGAAGTCGGCCGATGCAAAATTCAGGCGAACCGCGCCAATGCCAGCCCCGCGAGACGCCAACTCCAGCAGGCCGCAGTTCGACCCAGAGGCATCGGCCAGCACGCGGCCAAACACCGCATCCGGCGGCCGCCCGATGAAGCAGCAATCCACCTGGCGCTCCCATTCGCGGTCCTCGTCATCCCGCAAGACGATCTCCAGCCGGTAGTTGCCCCGCTCGACGGCGATATCGTCCAGCGCGAGCCAGCGCGCCGCGCCCCCGGGAAGCCGTCGGGTGCCCAGCGGCAGCGCCTGCACGAAGCCATCATCGTTGTGCACACGCACCTCGCCGGTTACCGTCATCGACTCGTCCGCCATCAATTCCAGAATCAGCGGTTCGTCAATGTAGACATGGGGGAGAGGCTGGTCCGGCGCGACGGTCACCGTGACACCCGCAAGCGCGGACAGCCACAGCGTTGTGCAGAGCCCGATCATAGACCCTGCAAGAACGGGTTGGTCGCCCGTTCCTCCCCAATCGTGGTTTCCGGGCCATGACCGCTATAGACAATGGTCTCATCAGGCAGCGTCAGCAGCTGCGTGCGAATCGACTCCATCAACTGCTCGTAACTCCCACCCGGCAGGTCCGTGCGCCCGATCGAGCCGCGAAACAACACATCCCCGCCAATCACGAAGCCATCGCCCACGAGGATGATGTGCCCCGGCGAATGGCCCGGCGCGGAGCGCACGGCCAGCTCCACCGAGCCCACGGTGACCGTATCGCCCGCCTCGATGAAGCGGTCCGGCTCCGGCGATGGCGGTACCGGCACCCCGAACATAGCCCCCTGCTGCGGCATGGCGTGCAAGAGGGGCAGTTCCGCCTCCGGCAGCACCAACGGGGCTCCCGTCATCGCCACGGCCTCGGCATTGGCCATGCAGTGATCGATGTGGCAGTGCGTATTCAGCACCATCGTCACCTTCTGCCCCTCGATGGCCTTCTTCATCGTCTCCGTGATTTCCCCCGGATCAATGATGATCGCCTCGCCGCTGTCTCGAAGCACATAACCGTTCGTGATGAACGGCGTGCCGTAATAAGTGATGATTTCCATGCAACTCTCCATGCATCCGGGCGCAATCCAACAGAATCCCTGATCCTACGCCACGAACAGGAGCGGTGCAAGGCGGGGCAGTGGGAGGGCCTGCGCCACGAAAGCGGGCATTCCACGCCGTCAAGTCCACGCAAATCGTGTCCGGCACTCACCGCATGCCCCCACCCGACGCAGACCCGGAGCCCCAAACACGGACGGGACCTTCCAAAAAGTCTCGGGAGATTGTTCGGTCTGCGGAAATCCATGCCCAAGCTCATTCAAATCCCCCCTGCCCCCCTTTTCCAAA
>ERZ869909.1622-NODE-1622-length-17625-cov-4.652610_pt1 | contig 17625 bp, 15 predicted proteins | sample MGYA00520892_ERZ869909 | MGnify/ENA primary metagenome ERZ869909 (study PRJEB32215, sample SAMEA104723947) | bioreactor metagenome | biome: bioreactor; feature: anaerobic bioreactor; material: water | place: China | collected 2015-03-12 ...
GGGCGGGCCGGATTACGAGGCCTATCTGGAAAGGCGCCCCGAACTGCTGCGCGAAGCGGCGACGCGGCTGCGGGTGATCGATGTCAACGATACCGCGGTGCAGCTTTTCGGCGCGCGCGACAAGCAGCATCTGATCGACAGTTTCGCCGATCTTTTCACCGGCCCCACCGCCGAGGCGGCCTATCGCAAGGTGCTGGCCAGCTATATTCGCGGCGAGCGCCTGTTCGAGGCCGAGAATGCGCTGCGCACGCTCAAGGGCGATCTGATCCATGTCGTGGTGCGTATTTCGCTGCCCGATCGCACCGGCGGGCTGGTGCGGGCGCTGATCTGCGAGATGGACATTACCGCGCGCAAACGCGCCGAGGAACGCTTCGAGGTGATCGCCAGCACCAGCAGCGACCTGCTGTGGGAATATCCGCTCGATGGCGGTGCGGTCTGGCTCAGCGAGGGTGCCGCCGCCTGGCTGCAGATGCCACGCGAAAAGCTGGAATCCATCGTGCAGCACTGGGAAGACCTGGTGCATCCCGATGACCGCGACCGGGTGCTTGATGGTGCGCTGGCGCTGATCACCGGCAACCGGCGCGAGGTCGATGAGGAGTTTCGCGTGCTCAAGGGCGGCGGCGTGCTGGCGCATGTGCGCACCCAGGCCAGGGTGCTCAAGGATGCCGATGGCAAGCCCGAGCGCATCGTCGGCTCGCTGGTCGATCTGACCCAGCAGCGGCAACTTGAGCAGCAATTGGGCGAATCCCAGCGGCTGGAGGCCATTGGCCGGCTGACCGGCGGTATTGCGCATGATTTCAACAACCTGCTGACGGTCATTCTGGGCAATTCGGAACTGATGGTGGAACGGCTGGGCGATAATCCGCGGCTGCGCGATCTGGCCGAGATGTGCGGCAATGCGGCGCTGCGCGGGGCGGAGCTGACCAACCGGCTGCTGGCTTTCGCGCGCAAACAGCCGCTGGCGCCGAAACCCACCGATATCAACCGGCTGGTCAAGGGGCTGGAAAGCCTGCTGCGGCGCACCATCGGCGGCCAGATTGAGCTGGAGATCGTGCAGGGCGGCGGGCTGTGGAAGGCGCTGGTGGATACGCCGCAGCTGGAAAGCGCCATCCTCAACCTGTGCATCAACGCCCGCGACGCCATGCCCGAGGGCGGCAAGCTGACCATCGAATCCGCCAATGCCTCGCTCAATGACGATTACGCCCGTACCGCGCATGACGTTGACCCGGGGCAATATGTGGTGGTGACGGTCAGCGATACCGGCTGCGGCATGGATGCCGAGACCCTGGCGCGCGCTTTCGAGCCCTTCTTCACCACCAAGGAGGCCGGCAAGGGCAGCGGGCTGGGGCTGAGCATGGTCTATGGCTTCGCCAAACAGTCACGCGGGCATGTGCGCATCTATTCCGAGCCGGGCCATGGCACCGCCGTCAAGCTCTACCTGCCGCGGGTCTCGGCCGGGCAGCAGGTGGTCGCCGAGCCGGTCGCGAACGCCGAGATCGAACGCGGCGCCGAGCATATCCTCCTGGTCGAGGATGACGATCTGGTGCGCATGCATGTCGAGGGGTTGCTCAAGGGGCTGGGCTACCGCGTCACCACCGCCGCCGATGGCCGCGAGGCGCTGGTGCTGCTTGAGGGCGAGGGGCGGTTCGATCTGCTGTTTACCGATGTGGTGATGCCCGGCGGCATCAGCGGACGGCAACTGGCCGATCACGCCGCGCGGCTGCGCCCCGATCTGCCGGTGCTGTTCACCTCGGGCTATACGGAAAACAGCATCGTGCATCACGGCAGGCTCGATCCCGGGGTGGAGCTGTTGCAAAAACCCTATCGTCGTCAACAGCTTGCCGCCAAGCTGCGCAAGATGCTGACGCCGCGGGGCTGACACGCGGCGGGCGCCCGCCACCGGCAGGCACCCGCCACCCGATTTGCCCTCACTGGCGGAGCCGCTATACTTGGTGCAGCACGAACTGACCCGGAGCCCGCCTTGCCCCTGACCCGAATGCTGTTCTTCTGGCTCGCTTTTGCGCTGCCGCTGAGCCTTGCCGCCCTGACCATCTCCCCCGCCGGCGCGCAATCGCTGTTCGACCCCGATGCCGCGCAAAGCACCGCGCCAGCCAGCGAGGCCGATGCCGCCGCGCGACTGGTCGAGATCCTGCGCGATGATGCAGCGCGCGAGGCGCTGATCCGGCAGCTGGAGGCCAGTGCGGGCGCCATCGCCGCGCCCGAAACCGCCAGCGACGCGCCGCCACCCTCGACCGCGCGGCAACTGGCCGAATACACCCGAACGCTGGCCGAAAGCTCGACGTCGGTGCTGGGCGATCTGATCGACGCGCTGCAATCGGCCTTCGGCGTGCTGGGCGGCGCCACCAGCATCGACTGGTCGGAAATCCGCGCCGTGGCGGCCTCGCTGGCGCTGGTCGGGGCGATCACGCTGGCGCTGTTCTGGGGTCTGCGGCTGATCGGCACGCGCATCTTTGCCCGCATGGAGGCCGGCATCGGCGCACGCGGCTGGCTGGCGCGGATGGGCATCAGCCTGGGCTCTGGCGTGGTTGATGCGGCTCTCATCGTGCTGGCCTGGGCCGGGGGCTATGCTTTCGCGCTCTGGCAGGGCGAGCCGGGCAGCATGGACTTCCGCCAGAGCCTGTTTCTGAACGCCTTCCTGCTGATCGAGATGACCAAGGTCATGCTGCGGCTGGTCTTTGCGCCGCGTTTCGCCCGGCTGCGCGCCCTGCCGATGGCCGATGAAACCGCCGCCTATTGGTATTTCTGGGCCTCGCGGCTGGTCAGCCTGCTGGGCTACGGCCTGCTTCTGGTGGTGCCGATCGTCAATGCGGCGGTCTCGCGCGCGGTGGGCGGCAGTGTGGCGGTGCTGATCGTGATCACCGCGCTGATGATCGCCATTCTGATCGTACTGCAAAACCGCGAGCCGGTGGCCGAGGCGCTGCGCCGCCGCCATGCCCGCCAGCCCGAAGACCTGCTGGGCCGGGCCGAGGCCGCGCTGGCCGGTTTCTGGCACTGGCTGGCGATTACCTATCTCTCGGCGCTGTTCATTGTCTGGATGACACGGCCCGGCGATGCGGTGCAGTTCATGCTGGCCGCCACGCTGCAATCCATCCTCGCCGTCGCGTTGGGCGTGCTGATCATCGCCGCGATCTCGCGCGCGATTGCCGGGGGCATGCATCTTCCCGCCGAGGTAAAGCGCAGCCTGCCGCTTCTGGAGGAACGGCTCAATGCCTTCGTCCCGGGCATCCTGAAAACCGTGCGGTTGATCGTGGCACTGATGGTGCTGGTTGCCATCGGCCAGATCTGGCAGGTCACCGATTTTCTGGGCTGGGTGGCCTCGGCGACCGGGCGCGAGGTGACCGGGCGGCTGGTCACGGCGGCGCTGATCGTGCTGGTGGCCATGGCGATCTGGCTGGCCATGTCTTCCTTCATCGAATATCGGCTCAACCCCGCTGCCGGCACCCTGCCGACGGCGCGCGAACGCACGCTTCTGGCGCTGTTTCGCAACGCCTTTTCCATCGCACTGGTGGTCATCGCCGCCATGCTGACCCTCTCGGAACTGGGGGTGAATATCGCGCCCCTGCTGGCCGGCGCCGGGGTGCTGGGCCTGGCCATCGGCTTTGGTGCGCAGAAACTGGTGCAGGATGTCATCACCGGCGCCTTCATCCAGTTCGAGAATGCGATGAACGAGGGCGATGTGGTCACTGCCGGCGATATTACCGGCGTGGTCGAGCGGCTGACCATCCGCTCGGTCGGGCTGCGCGATCTGCACGGCACCTATCATCTGGTGCCCTTCAGCTCGGTCGAGAAGATCTCGAACTTCATGAAGGGCTATGCCTACCACGTCGTCGAGGTCGGCGTGGCCTATCGCGAGAGCATCGCCGAGGTGAAGGAGCTGATGAAACGCGCCCATGCCATCCTGTGCGAGGGCGAGCTGGGCGAGCATGTCGTCGGTGACTTCGAGATCCACGGGGTTTCGGCGCTGGGCGATTCCAGCGTAACGGTGCGTGGGCGCATCAAGACCATGCCGGGCATGCAATGGTCCATCGGCCGGGCCTATAACGAGATCATCAAATCGGTGCTGGACGAGGCCGGGGTGGAGATCCCCTTCCCGCATCTGACGCTCTATATGGGCCAGAACAAGGACGGCAGCGCGCCGCCCCTGAACCTGCGTCGCGCCCCGGCCCTGCCCGCCGCCGCCGCAATCGAAGCGCAAACCCCTGATGCGGCGGCAGCCGGGGACAAGCGCGCGGACGAACCACCAAAGCCCGCCCCTCGTCCCCGGCGCAAGCGCAAAGCCACCAAGCCCGAGGTTGACCCGGAAGCGCGCGAGACCGCCTATCGCTCGATGCCCACCGGCGACGAGGATGAGTGAAGCGCCTGGTCCTGTGGCCCGGCTCAGCGTTGCAGCAGGACCGGAAACCAGTCCTCGCGCAGCCGCTGGCCGGGCTGCATGTCATGGCCCGGATAGGGTGGCGAGGTGCGCCCCGGTCGCTCGACATAGCGCGCGTCATCGCCCAGCAGCCGCAGCGAAAACGCGCGGCGCCGGCTGGCCGCCTGATTGCCCCGCGCGCCATGCAGCGTGGAATAGTGAAACGCCACCGCGTCGCCCGGCTCCATGGTGAATTCGCGGATTTCCATGCCCTCGGCATCGGGATCGGGCACCGGGATATAGGCATCGGCATCGGGATAGAAGTTTTCCTCGGACAGCCAGCGGGTCGGCAGCACCGGCTTTTCCCACAGATGCGAGCCCGCGACGCAGCGCAGGCTGGCCTCGCGCACCGGGTCGAGCGGCGACCAGAAGCTGACCGTCTGGCGCCCCTCGACGAAATAATACGGCCCGTCCTGATGCCAGGGGGTGGGTTTCGAAGTGCCGGGCTCCTTGACCAGCACATGGTCATGGAAAAGCTGCACGCTTTGCGACCCCATCAGATCGGCGGCCACTTCGGCGGCGGGCGAGTTGCGGATCACCGCCTCGAATTCGGGGATGCGGTCCCAGTTGCAGTAATCGTCGAAGAACCGCCCGCCCTCACCCGGCTTCAGGTTCTCGGCGGCATAGGGGCCGGGCTCGGCCATGTTGCGCTCGATCCCGGCGCGCAGGGTTTCGACATGATCGCGAAACAGGCCGCGCACCAGCACCACCCCCTCGCGCTGATAGGTTTCAATATCGTCTGGCGTGAGCAGCGGATGCGGCATGGCGGGCTCCCGGTTGGTGGTGGCAGGGGTCATGCGGGAAGTCTCGCCCAGCCGAATGATAGTTTCAAATAATGTCTTCCTAAGGCATATTTAGGATCATGCTATACCTGACCCTGCGCCAGCTCGAATATGTCACCACCATCGCCCGGGCCGGCAGCCTGTCGGCGGCGGCGGCGCAGCTCAATGTCTCGCAACCCTCGCTGTCGGTGGCGCTGTCGCAGGTCGAGGCGCGGCTGGGCCAGCCGCTGTTCATCCGCCGCCGCGGCGCCCCCGTCACCCCCACCGCCTTCGCCGAGACCTATCTGCCCGAGGCCGAGGCGCTGCTGGCCCGCGCCCGCCGGCTGGAAGATCCGCTTGCCGCGCGTCAGGCGATGGCCGGCAGCCTGAGCCTCGGCGTGTTCGAAGATCTCGCCCCGATGCATCTGGCGCCCCTGCTGCGGCTTCTGCGCGCCACCCTGCCGGGGATCGAGCTTCGCTGGCAGATCGCCGGATTCGAGGCACTGGCCGGCGCGCTGGCCGAGGGGCGGCTGGATCTGGCGCTGAGCTATGATCTGGGGCTGGATGCCGGTTTCGAGCGCGTGAAACTGGCCTCGGTGGCGCCGCATGCCTTTCTGGCCGCCGATGACCCGCTGGCCGGGCGCGCGGCGCTGCATCTGCTGGACCTGACGGACCGACCGCTGATCCTGTTCGACGAGGGGCTGTCGGTGCGCCATATGCTGGCGCTCTTCGCCCGCATCGGCGCGCGGCCGCTGGTGCGCCACCGCGTGCAGCGCCTTGAGGTGATGCGCAGCCTTGCCGCGCATGGCGAAGGCGTGGGGCTGAGCTATACCAACCCGCCCGGCGCCAGCAGCTATGACGGCGCGCCGCTCTGCACCCTGCCGCTGGCCGATGCCATGGCCGCCGAGCCGCTGATCCTGGTGCGCCATCTGCGCCTGCCGCAAAGCGAGCCGGCCCTTGCCGCCAGCGCCGCGATCCGCGCACATTTCGCCGCCCGGCCCGGCGAAAACCATGGCGGCGGCGATCACACCGGCGCGGGCGGGGCTGGATTTGTTGCATAATAGGCTTATGATTTCATCCAAGCCCCCGCGCGGGCAAACGGCTTACGGACCGGATATGAACAGAAGCACTATCTCACGCAGGAACCTTCTGGCGGTTGGCGCCGCCGGCGCCGGGCTGGCGCTGCTGCCGCTGGCGGCCTCGGCCGAAAGCGACGCGCTGGTGGCGCAATTCACCGGCGGCGCCCCCACCCGTGAGGGGCCGCTGCGGCTGGAAGCGCCGGAACTGGCGGAAAACGGCAATTCGGTCTCGGTCACGCTGGACTGCCCCGGCGCCGAGGCGATCCGCCTTTATGCGCCGGCCAATCCCAACCCCGAGGTCTGCACCTTTCATTTCGGCCCGCTTGCCGGCAGCCAGCGCGCCACCACCCGCATCCGCATGGCCGAAACCATGGAGCTGATCGCTGTTGCCCGCATGCCCGACGGCGGCTTCATCGAGGCCCGCGCCCGTGTCGAGGTGACGGCCGGCGGCTGCGTCGGCTGAACCAAGGAGGCCCGCATGAGCGATATCGACCCCCGCCCCCGTGTGCGCGTCCCCGCCACTGCCGCCCCCGGCGAGGTGGTGCTGATCCGCACCCTGGTCAATCACCCGATGGAGAACGGCCAGCGCCGCGAGGCCGATGGCAGCCCGGTGCCGCGCCATATCATCCATCGCTTCCAGTGCCATTTCGACGCGGAACTGGTGCTGGACATGGCGATCGAACCCAGCCTGGCGGCCAATCCCTTCATCGAATTCGAGGCCGCAGTGCCGCACTCGGGCCGTTTCCGCTTCAGTTGGCATGACGACAATGGCGCGATCTATGAAACCGCGGCCGAGATCAGCATTGCCTGAGCGCGCCCGACAATCCTGGCGAGCTCTGGCGCTGCTGGCCGGGTTTGGGGCGGTGCCAGCGCTCGCGAATGGCCAGATCGAAGCCGGCGCCGCGCTCTGGGCGCGCGAATGCGCCGCCTGCCATGCGCTCAGCCCCGATGCACCGCCGGGGATCGGCCCGCATCTGGCCGGCATCATCGACCGCCCGGCGGCCTCGGTGGCGGGTTTCGCCTATTCCCCGGCGCTGGTTGAGGCCGGCGCGGCGGGGCTGGTCTGGGAACTGCCGGCACTTGATGCCTTGATCGAAAACCCGGCAGGGCTGCTGCCCGGCAACCGCATGGGCTATGCCGGCATCCCCGATGCCATGACCCGTGCCGGCCTGCTGGCCTTTCTGGAAAGCGGCGCGCAAACCCCCGAGTCTCCAACCCCTGAGCCGGAACCGGAAATCGAGCTGCCGCCCGAGGTTCTGGCGCTGGAGGGCGACCGCGAATGGGGCGAGTATCTGGCCGGCGAATGCACCACCTGCCACCGGCGCGACGGCGCTGCGCAGGGCATTCCCTCGATCACCAACTGGCCCGAGGCGCGGTTTGTGACCGTCATGCATGCCTATCGCGCCGGGCTGCGCAGCCATGACGGCATGCAAACCGTGGCCCGGCGGCTGATGGATGAAGACATTGCCGCGCTGGCCGCCTATTTTGCCACCATTGACCAGTGAACCAACAGACACCACAGGACCATACCGGGAGGGATGACCATGCATCTGAAAAGACGAAGCTTTCTGGGAACCATGGCAGCCGGCGCCGCAGCACTTTCAGCCCCCGCCGTGCTGGGCCAGACGCGCCCGCGCGTGGTGGTAGTGGGCGGCGGCTCGGGCGGGGCGACGGCGGCGCGCTATATCGCCCGCGACAGCCAGGGCGCCATTGACGTCACGCTGGTTGAACCGACGCGCAGCTATTACACCTGCTATTTCTCCAACCTCTATCTGGGCGGTTTCTGGGACCTGGCCGATCTGGGCCATTCCTACGGGCGGCTGGCCGCGCGCCATGGCATCAATGTGGTGCATGACTGGGCGGTGGCGGTGGACCGTGACGCCCAGACCGTCACCCTGGCCGGCGGCGCGGTGCTGCCCTATGACCGGCTGGTGCTGTCGCCGGGGATCGATTTTGTCGATGACAGCGTGCCGGGCTGGTCGGTGGCGGCGCAAAACCGCATGCCGCATGCCTACAAGGCCGGCAGCCAGACCGAGCTGCTGAAGGCGCAGGTGGAGAATATGCGCGAGGGCGGCACCTATTGCATGATCGCCCCGCCCAACCCTTACCGCTGCCCGCCGGGGCCCTATGAGCGCATCTCGATGGTCGCGCATGTGCTGAAAGAGCGCAACCCGACCGCCAAGATCCTGATCGTCGATCCGAAGGAGAACTTCTCGAAACAGGGCCTGTTCGAGGAAGGCTGGGCGCGCCACTACCCCGGCATGATCGAGCGTATCGGCCCGGATTTCGGCGCCGGCAATACCAGCGTCGATCCCGAGGCGATGACGGTGAATATCGACGGCATGGTGGAAGAGGTCGATGTCTGCAACGTCATCCCGGCGCAGAAGGCCGGGCGCATCGCCGAACTGACCGGGCTGACCAACGAGGCCGGCTGGGCGCCGGTGGTGCCGGCCGACATGCGCTCGCGCATGGATGACAAGGTCTTCGTGCTGGGCGATGCCTCGGCGCAGGGCGACATGCCGAAATCGGGCTTCTCGGCCAACAGCCAGGCCAAGGTGGCGGCCAATGCGATCCGGCATGAACTGACCGACTCGCGGCTCTTCCCGGCGCGCTACGCCAATACCTGCTGGTCGCTGATCGCCACCGATGACGGGGTGAAGGTGGGCGCCAGCTACGAGCCGACCGAGGAAAAGATCGCCACCGTGGAGGGTTTCATCAGCCAGACCGGCGAGGACGCCGAGCTGCGCCGCGCGACCTATGAGGAAAGCATCGGCTGGTATAACGGCATCGTCGAGGACATGTTCAGCTGAGGCTTGGATGGCTGGAGAGCAAGGGGGCGCGCTGGAGACGGCGCGCCTTTTTTTGGTGGAGCGAGATGGTTAAGGGAGCAGTCACTCAGCCATATGTGCCATTTGTTGCAACCTTCTTCTTCTTATGTGATCACTGTGTCAGTACGCTTTTCCCCCGAGGAGGTCATTTCATGAAGTTCATCAGCTATGAATCGCCTTCCCTGCATAAGTTTTGTCCAGCCGAATTTGACATAACTAACGGGTGCAACACGCTACGAATTGGTACGCTTTGGGGCTTTCGTGAAGCAGAAAACCAACTGCTTAGAGACGCAGGAGAAGGTGAATTCGAGTATAGAATCCGATTTCCCAAGTTGACACGCGTTTCGAGAGAGTGGATTTCAGAATTTGAAGTCGGAATAGACGGCCAAGCGGAGATTGAAAGCATTCATTTCGATGCAGGCACCCATGCATCTACCAAGGACTTGACCTTGAGAGGGTCGTCTCAAAACTGTTGGATCTTCTGCGTGTCTATGAGTAACGCCGCCGTGGGCAACGTTTCGGAAGCGCACGAAAGTCACTGGACAATTCCCGGCGAAAACGTTCAAGAGTTTGGGGCCTTTCTTGCGGAACTGCTATGGAGCCGCGTATCGCTCGATGATCTTCCCTCTGAACTGGTGAAAAAACACTCATTTCAAGAACTTTGCTCCTGGATAGGTATAGTGGGAGAGATGAAGCCAGTTCGCTATGTTGATCGTGAACTCCACATCGAAAAAGAAGAAGACTATCCAATAGAAAAGATTAGAGCTTGGAAAGCAGATGTTCCCTTTCTCAAACCAATTAGGTTCAGCGAGGAAAGGGAATTTAGATTCGCCTTCTGGCTGACTTTCAAGAAAGAGAAAATATCCATTCGAGACAATCCAAAGATACTAAATCTCCGGCAGATTGACCGATTTATTTCAACAATCTAAGTACTTTCCCAAACGCCTCCCCTGCCCCCTCACCGAAACACCATCACCGCCGAAAGTGCCAGCAGCACCGCCATCACCCGCAAAAAGACCTTCCAGGCGCGCGGGGCGGACAAAAGCGCGGTCAGCAGCGATCCGGCGGCAGTCCAGAACAGGCACACGCCCAGATTGATGCTCGAAAACGCCAGGGCCAGGCGGGCGGCCTCGGCCAGGGGGCTCATGCCGGCGCCGTAGCCCGCCGAGGCCGCGAAGGCGATGGCCCAGACCTTGGGGTTGATCCATTGAAAGGCCGCCGCCGCCAGAAAGCTCAGCGGGCGCTCGCCGCCGCCATCGCCGCGCGGGCGTCCGGCGGCGCGAAAATAGCCCCAGGCCATCCACAGGATGAACCCCGCCGCCGCCAGCCGCAGCACCGTGTTGAGCATCGGCGAGGCCTGCACCAGTGCGCCCACGCCCAGCGCCGTCACCCCGGCCGTGATCCCCACCCCCAGCACCACGCCGAAGAGATGCGGCAGCGAGGCGCGAAAACCGAAGCGCACGCCCGAGGTGGTCAGCATGATCACATTCGGCCCCGGCGTGAACAGGCCGATCAACACGAAAGCATAGAGAAGCGGATCGAAGAACATCGGGCGGCCCCTGCTCCATTCAAAAGGGCGGCAGGTTTCCCCGCCGCCCGCAAACTGCGATCCGGTGGTCTTAGCCGCCCAGCGCCAGGCTGGGAAGCCAGAGCACGATGGCCGGGAAGAACAGGCACAGCGTCAGCCCCAGCACCTGCAGCGCCACGAAGGGGATGATGCCGCGATAGATCTGCTGGATCTTCACCCCCGGCGGCGCCACGCCCTTGAGGTAGAAGAGCGCGAAGCCGAAGGGCGGTGTCAGGAAACTGGTCTGCAGATTGACCGCCACCAATATCAGGAACCAGATGACGATCGGCTGGCTGATCCCTGGCCAGATGCCGACATGGCCGGCGAAATCCAGCAGCGCCACGATCGGCGCGAAGATCGGCAGCACGATCAGCGTGATCTCGATCCAGTCGAAGAAGAAGCCCAGCGCGAAGACCATCGCCATCAGCACGAACAGGATCGACCAGGGGCCGACGCTGGAGTTGCGGATGAACTCGATGATCAGATCCTCGCCGCCGATGGCCTTGAAGACATAGGAGAACGCCGTTGCGCCGACAAAGATGCCAAACAGCATGGCCCCGGTCAGCGCCGAGCGCTTGCAGACATCCATGAAGGTTTCCCAGGTCAGGCGGCGGTTGAACCAGGCCAGCACCACCGAACCTGCCGCGCCGACGCCCGAGGCCTCGGTGGGGGTGGCGAAACCGGCGAAGATCGAGCCCAGCACCGCCACGATCAGCGCAATCGGCGGCAGGAAGGAGCGGAAGATCATCTTCCAGAACTCGGCTCGGCTTTCGGGGCCGATATCATCGGGCATCGGCGGGGCCAGATGCGGTTTGATGCGGCACAGCACGAAGATATAGACCGTGTAGAGCGCCGCCAGCAGCAGCCCCGGCATGATCGCGGCAATGAACACCGTGCCCACCGGCACCGACAGCAGATCTGACATGATGACCAGCATGATCGACGGCGGAATGAGAATGCCCAGCGTGCCCGAAGCGGCAATGGTGCCGGTGGCCAGCGGCACGGAATAGTTGCGCTCCATCATCACCGGCAGCGCCATCAGCGTCATCATCACCACCGAGGCGCCGATGATGCCGGTGGTGGCGGCCATGATGGTGCCCATCAGCGTCACCGACAGCGCCAGCCCGCCCGGCACCCGGCGCAGCAGGATCTGCAGCGCGTTGAGCAGATCGCGCGCCACGCCGGATTTCTCCAGCATGGTGCCCATGAAGGTGAACATCGGGATCGCCACCAGCACCAGGCTGGCCATGGTGCCGCCATAGATGCGCAGCGGCACCAGCTGCACCTGATCGAGCCGGAAAACGCCCGCCCAATCGCCCATAACGGCAAAGGCAAGGGCCACGCCGCCGAGGATGAAGGCCACCGGATAGCCGGTGAACAGCAGCGCCGCCAGAACGCCGAACATCAGGAGCGGCATGATGTGAATGATCGTTGCCATCTGGGTCTTTCCTGCTCAGGCCTGGGCCGGGGTGCTTTGATGCTGCGCGCCGGCGTATTGCGATGCCTCGTCGCGCAGGCTGGCCGGACCGAAGAGATAGACGATGCATTTGAGCACCGCCGAAAGCCCTGCCAGCGCCACGAAGACAAAGCCGACCGGCAGCATCCCCTTGATGATGAAGCGATGCGCCAGCCCGGTCTGGGCATCCGATCCCTCGCCGATATGATAGGAGCGCAGCGCGTTCTCGGCGCCGTATTTGATCACCACATAGCAATAGGGCACCAGGAACAGCGCCGCCCCCAGCAGCTCGATCCAGACCCGGCTGCGCGGGCGCAGATTGTCGCGCACCAGTTCGATGCGCACATGCGAATCCTTCACATAGCCATAGCCCAGCGCCAGCAGGAACAGCGTGGCATGCAGATGCCATTCCATTTCCTGAAGCCGGGTCGAGGTGAACATCTTGTACCAGGAGGTATCGGTGAAGGCGGGGTTCCAGCCCAGATATTTGCGCTGGAACACGTCATAGAGGATGATCAGCATCATCGGCACATAGAGCAGCGCCACCGTCACGCCGACGCGCACGCAGGCGGTGGCCAGCCCGTTCGATGCATCCATCAGGTAGCGATAGGCGCCCAGCGGCGTGCGCCTCAGCACCAGCGCCACCATCACCGCAAAGAACACCGTCACTGCCAGCAAGAGCGGCGTCGCATAGGGCACCAAGGGCTCGAAGAACTCGATCTTGGCCAGCGCCTCCTCGTCGCCGCGCCGGGCGACGCGGCGCAGCGCGTTGAACTGCCGGTCGGTCAGATAGAGCGGTTGTGCGATCATCACCGCCGCCCAGCCCAGCAAGGTTGCCGCCGCGAACCAGGCCGGGCGCGACTGCAGCGCCACCGCCCCGGCCGTGGCCAGCACGATCGCGCCGAGCGCATAGAAAACCAGCATCGAGGTGGGATCGACCACCACGATCACGAAGGCAGCGGCGATCACGATGGCCGACAGAAGCGTGCCCATATGACTTCCCGTTGTTACCCGTTGTTACGACTGGCCCCGCCGGTGCGTTGCCTTCGCCAGAAAGGGGGCACCCCGGAAACCGGGATACTCCATCGGTTCATGTGCGGCGGGTGTCAGCGCAGATAGCCCAGCTCACCCCAGCGACGATAGTTCTCGCGGAAGGTAGCATAGGATTCGTAGACGCGGGCAAAATCCGCATCCGCCGCTGACTGTTCGGCGACGACCTCCATCCAGGCAGCTTCGAAGGCGGCCAGATCCTCGGCCGACCAGCTGCGGATGTTCACGCCGTGATCTTCCTCCAGCACGCGCAGCGCCTCGAATTGCAGCGCCTCGCCCTCGGCCAGGCCATGGGTGATCGAGGCTTCGCAGATGGTCTCGATCAGCAGCTGCGTGCGGTCGTCCAGGCTTTCCCATAGATCGAGGTTGATCATCAGGTCAAAGAATGTCGCCTGCTGGTGCCAGCCGGGGAAGTAGTAGTAGCTCGCCACCTGATAGAAGCCCAGGTTGAGGTCGATCGCCGGCATCGAGAACTCGGTGGCGTCGATCGTCCCCAGTTCCAGCGCCGGGAAGATGTCGCCGCCGGCCAGAAGCTGGGTCGAGACGCCCATCTTCTCCATGACCAGCGCGCCGAGGCCGAAGAAGCGCATGGTCAGGCCGCGCAGGTCTGCCACCGAGTTGATCTCGTTGCGGAACCAGCCCGAGGCTTCGGGCGCGATCAGGCCGCAGATGACCGATTTGATATTGTGCGGCTCGTAAAGTTCGTCGAGCAGTTCCTGCCCGCCGCCGTGGCGCATCCAGGCCAGATATTCGCCGGCCTCGGGGCCGAAGGGCACCGAGCCCATGAACTGCAGCGCCGGCACCCGGCCGGCCCAGTAGCCCGGCGTGGACCAGCCGGCCTCGACCGCGCCCGAACCCACGGCATCGAAGACCTCGAGCGCGGGCACCACCGCACCGGGGTTCTGGAAGACCATGGTGATCTCGCCGCCGGTCAGCGCGGTGACGCGCTCGGCGATATGGATGCCCAGCGTGCCGAGCTGGGTCAACGAGCCCGGATAGGTCGATTGCAAGTTCCAGGTCTGCTGCGCCGAAGCGCTGCCGGCGACCAGCGCGGTGGCCAGCGCCGTGGTGGCTAGGATCTTTTTCATCTGTGTCTCCCTGAAGACTGATCGGTTCTTGGCGCGCCCGCCTTTGTGGCGGGGCTTTTGGGCTGCATATGGAAAGATGCTGCCGCCGCGACCGCAAGAGTTGGGGCCGTGCCGATGACGTCAGATTCTCCTCCACCCCAAAACAGGTAAAATGATATTACCAATCCGTCCACAAAAACTTCTCACCCGGGCGCGATGTTAGCGCAAAACCCGCGGCACCCCCCGTGATCCGGTCCTTTTGGCGGGCCGATTCAGCGTCAAATGCCGGTGTGGCGCGCGGCTTCGCGGCGCAGCAGGTAGATATCCATCACCCAGCCCACCCGCGCCCGCAATTCGGCCCGTCGCGCCAGGATCTGCGACGCCACCTCGGCCAGCGGGCCGGCGATCAGCGCCTCTTCGGGCAGCCCCAGACAGCCACCCCACCAGATATGAATGCCCTCCGGCTCCAGCGCCTCGAACGCCCCGCCGGGATCGAGCATCACCGCCAGCACATCCACCCCCTCGGGCCAGCCGCGCGCGCGCAAAAGCCGCCCGGTGCTCAGCATCACCGGCGCCGCAAGATCATTGAGCGGAATGGCATGGGCGGCGGTCAGCGCCTGCAGGCTGGTAATGCCCGGCACCACACGCAGCCGCACCGCCATGCCCGCCGGAGCCAGCCGCGCCGCGATGCGCAGGCTGCTGTCGTAGAGCGAGGGATCGCCCCAGACCAGCAGCGCCACCCGCCCGCCGCCGGGCAGATGCGCGGCGATCTGCGCCATCCAGGCCCGCGCGATGGCATCGTGCCAATCCTGCACCGCTTCCAGATAATCACCCGCGGCGCGGCGCTGCGGCAGGTCGAACTCGGCGATGCGGGTGGTCGGTGGCAGGTGTTTCTCGGCGATGCGCCGCCGCACCGCCGCCAGCGCGGCTTTTTCCTCGCCCTTGCGCGGCAACAGGATCAGCTCGGCCTGTTGCAGCGCGGCGATGGCGCCCAGCGTCAGATGGTCGGGATTGCCGGTGCCGATACCAACCAGCGCGAGTTCGATCATGGTGCCTCCTGCTCGGGGTTGCGGGGCGGGGCGCGCCGGGGCATGCAGGGCGCAACGCTCAAGACCGGGACCAGACCGCCATGCAGATGACCGACAGCCACCGCGCGGCGCTTGACGATATCCTGCGCTGGCGCCGCGATGTGCGCCATTTCCGCACCGAACCGCTGCCCGAGCCGCTGTTCGCGGCGCTGATGGCGCGGCTGGCACTGGCGCCCTCGGTCGGCAATGCCCGGCCCTGGCGCTTCCTGCGGGTGCGCGATGCCGGGCTGCGCGCGCAGGTCTGCGAGATATTCGAACACGCCAACAGCGAGGCCGCGCAGGGCTATGACGGCGCCGCGCGGCGCGATTACGCGGCGCTGAAACTGGCCGGGCTGCGCGAGGCGCCCGAACATCTGGCGGTCTTCACCGAAACCGCCCCCGCCGAGGGGCGCGGGCTGGGCCGGGCCAGCATGCCGCAGACGCTGGAATTTTCCACCGCCATGGCGATCCATACGCTGTGGCTGGCGGCGCGCGCGCAGGGGTTGGGGCTGGGCTGGGTGTCGATCCTTGATCCGCAGGCCATGACGCGGCTCTTCGATGTGCCGCCAGGCTGGCGCTTCACCGGCTATCTGTGTCTGGGCTGGCCCGAGGCCGAGGACGACACCCCGCTTCTGCACCGCAGCGGCTGGCAGGAAAACACCGATCCCGGCTGGCAGGAGGCACGCGCGCGTCATGGCGCCGCGCCCTCGCCATCCGCCAAGGGGCCGTAAAGCACCAAAGCCGGGGCCTGCGCCCCACCCTGCCCGGTTTCCCCGGCCAGTTGCGCCGCCAGCCCACCCACCGTGCCGCGGATCAGCCGCTGATCGGCATGGCTGATGTTTTCGGCCAGCAGGGCCGGGGTCTGCGGGTCCAGCCCGGCCTCGGCCAGCCGCCGGGCCAGCGCGGCGAAGGTGCGGCGCGGCATGAACACCACCGTCGTCGCCTGCGGATCGGCCAGCGCCACCAGATTGAGCCCCTCGGGCAATTGCCCGGTGACATCATGGCCGGTGACGAACTGCACCCGCCGCGCGCTCAACCGCCGGGTCAGCGGAATGCCCGCCGCCGCCGCCGCCGCGCTGGCCGAGGTCACGCCCGGCACCACCTCGAAACCGATGCCGGCGGCACGCAGAGCGGTGATTTCCTCCTCCAGCCGGCCAAAGAGCCCCGGATCGCCGGATTTCAGCCGCACCACGCGGGCGCCGGCGCGGGCATAATCGACCAGAAGCCGGCTGACGTGATCCTGTTTCGGCGAGGGCCGCCCGGCGCGCTTGCCCACCGCCACCAGCTCGGCCTGCGGCCCGGCATGGCCGAGGATCGCGCCGGCTGACAGATCATCGAACAGCACCGCCTCGGCCTGCCGCAGCAGCCGCACCGCCTTGAGCGTCAGCAGTTCCGGATCGCCCGGCCCCGAACCGACGAAGGAAACAAAACCGCTCATGCTGCGCCCCCGGCTGCGATCAGGTGAAAGAAGGTGCCGCTGACCTGCCCCCGGCGCGAGCCGGTCTCGGGGACTTCCGCGCCCTCGGCATCGCGCACCCGCGCCAGTGGCGCATCGGGTTGCTCCAAGATGGTCGAATAATGAAACTCATGCCCGCGAAGCACCGCGCCCGCGCCATGGCCCGGCATCGGCGCCAGCAATTCCGCCTGCCGGTAGCCCAGATGCATGCGCCGCGTCTCGTAGCTGGTGACCAGCCCCAAGAGCCCGGCCATGGCATGGCGCGTGCCCGATTTGTCGATCAATGCCGCACCGAGCGCCATGTAGCCGCCGCATTCGCCGTGAACGGGTCGGGTTTGAGCATGGCGCCGCAGCCCGGCCATGAACAGCCCCGCCGCCGCCAGCCGCCCGGCATGCAGTTCCGGGTAGCCCCCCGGCAGCCAGACCAGAGCCGCGCGCGCATCCGGGGCTTCATCGGCCAGTGGTGAAAACGGCAGCACTTCGGCGCCACCCCGGTGCCAGCCTTCCAGCAGATGCGGATAGGTGAAGGAAAAGGCCGCATCCTGCGCAATGGCGATCCGCTGCGCGGGTGGGCGCGGCAACTGGCCCGGGCGCGGGCTATGCTTGCCCGCTGCTGCCGCGCGCAGGGCATCGATGTTGACATGTTCGCGCAGAAACCCGGCATAGCCCGCGATGGCCGTTTCCAGATCGGGGTGCTCGACCGCCTGCACCAGCCCCAGATGGCGCTCCGGCAGTTGCAGGTCGCCACGGCGGGGCAACGCGCCCAACACGCGCAGGCCAGCCGTCTCCATCCCCAGCCGCGTCAGCCGCTCATGCCGGGGGCTGGCGACCCGGTTCAGGATGACGCCCGCGAAGGGCAGAT
>ERZ869909.1623-NODE-1623-length-17615-cov-19.580967_pt1 | contig 17615 bp, 19 predicted proteins | sample MGYA00520892_ERZ869909 | MGnify/ENA primary metagenome ERZ869909 (study PRJEB32215, sample SAMEA104723947) | bioreactor metagenome | biome: bioreactor; feature: anaerobic bioreactor; material: water | place: China | collected 2015-03-12 ...
GTTTGGTTGAGAATATTTCAAAATAAAAAACAAATCCAGTTTCCCCTTGCACCCTTTAGGGCCGGGGCAACAAGGGGAATCGGCAACAAGTCTGGAAATCCAATTTAGAAAGAAACCAAACCTCTCTGCCCCAACCCTAAAGGGTGGGGTTTGGTTGAGAATATTTCAAAATAATAAACAAATCCAGTTTCCCCTGCAACTTTTAGGGCCGGGGCAACTAGGGGAAACGGCAACAATAGAACACCTAAATCTACACTAAACAATCATTTTATTATATTATAAGATAAAAAGGTCTTTATTTATTCTTATATTTGCGAAAAGAAAAAAAATGATAGACCGAGCCTATTATATACGCAAAGAAATCAACCGCTTACGCAAAGAAAAAAACGCCATTATCCTGGCACATTATTATCAGGATGCAGCCATACAGGACGTGGCTGACTTTGTGGGGGACAGTCTCGAACTGGCACGAAAGGCCGCTCAAACCGATGCTAATATCATTGTTTTTGCAGGGGTATATTTTATGGCCGAAACAGCCAAAATCCTAAACCCAAATAAAAAAGTACTCCTCCCCGACCCGCTTGCGGGATGCTCACTGGCTGACGGCTGTCCGCCCGATGCCTTTGAAGCTTTCAAATCACTTTACCCCAACCATAAAGTGGTGACCTATATTAATACCTCAGCTGAAATCAAAGCGATGAGTGACTATGTGTGCACCTCTTCCAACGCTGAGAAAATAATCCGTTCCATCCCAGAAGACCAACCCCTGATTTTTGCGCCTGATAAAAACCTGGGGGCTTATTTAAACAAAATCACCGGCCGGAATATGGTGCTCTGGGAAGGCAGTTGCATCGTGCATGAGGCATTTTCACTGGAAAAACTTATCGAACTTGTCGTGGATCATCCCGAAGCTAAAATCGTGGCACACCCTGAGTCGGAAGACGCTATTTTAAGGATTGCCCATTGTATCGGTTCGACTTCTCAGATGAGAAACTACATCAAAAACAGCCCTGCCGATACATTTATTGTGGCCACTGAAGCAGGCATCCTGCACCAACTCAGCAAGGAAGTGCGTGATAAAAAACTTATTCCCGCCCCATCCAGTGAGGACAACAGTTGTGCATGCAGTGAGTGTGCTTTTATGAAAATGAACACCATGGATAAAGTGTATCGCTGCCTTCGGGACGAAACCCCGGAAGTTCATATCGACAGTGCCCTTGCAGTTCGCGCCCTGAAACCTATTGAAAAAATGCTCCAACTCTCCTGATATGAAAACAGACGTACTTATCATTGGTTCCGGTATCGCGGGTTTGGCCTTTGCCATCAAGCTGGCTGAGCGAAAACCGAATATCAACATTGTCATCACCACCAAAGCCGACCGTTTTGAGAGCAACACCAAATATGCCCAAGGCGGAATTGCTGCCGTAATGGACAATGTACACAGCAGTTTTGAATCCCATATCAAAGACACACTTAAGGCAGGAAAAGGATTTTCAAATGTGCAAACGGTGCGGATGGTTGTGGAAAAAGCGCCTAAACGACTTCAGGAATTGATCGAATGGGGCACCCCTTTTGACAAAACCTCAGACGGCAACTGGGATTATGGACTTGAGGGCGGACACAGCGTTGCCCGAATCCTGCACCACAAGGACCAAACCGGGCTGGCACTTGAAAAAGCATTGCTGGATCAGTTAAAGCGGTTTAAGAATATTATTTTCAAAACAGAACTTTTTGCAACCGATTTGCTTGTGCAAAATAGCAATTGCCTGGGTGCACGTTTTCTTGATAATAACGAAAAAGCATTTTGCATCAATTCAAAAATTACCTATCTGGCCACCGGCGGTAGCGGACAGGTTTTTTCCAGAACGACCAACCCGTTGATTGCAACCGGTGATGGAGTGGCGATGGCCGCGAGGGCAGGGGCGAAAATTAATCATATGGCATTTTATCAGTTTCACCCTACAGCTTTAGCGGTTAAAGAGAGTAACCCAGTATTTTTAATCAGTGAAGCCCTACGGGGTTTTGGGGCACATCTTATCAACCAAAAGGGTGAGCGGTTTATGTTTAACCACCACCCTGATGGGGAACTTGCCACACGTGACATCATTACAAAAATGATATTCAAAGAGTTGCACCGGGAAGGATTGGAAAATGTTTGGTTAGACTGTCGTCAGCTGGACAAAAAGTCGCTTCAAAAGCAATTCCCCAACATCATTGCAAAATGTAAAAAAGTGGGAATCGACCTTTTCAACAAACCCATTCCGGTAGCTCCGGCAGCCCATTACCAGTGTGGTGGCATTAAGGTTGACCGGGAGGGAAAAACTTCAATCAAAAACCTGTATGCCAACGGTGAATGTTCTGCAACCGGATTGCACGGTGCCAATCGGCTGGCTTCAAATTCGCTATTGGAAGCCGTGGTATTTGCCCACGAAGCCGCTTTGGCTGTAGCCAAAGAAGTCGTCACTATTGATTTTGATGAAGGGTTTTCATATTCTGAGCCGGAAACTAAATATAACGCCAAAGCAGATTTTCAAAAAATCGAACATCTGAAACAGTCAGTTCGGGAACTGATGTATCGCTTTTACCTCCAAAACCTTTTGGACGAATCATTGACGGAAACGATGAAAGCACTTGAAACCATTTTTAATAAAATCAACAGTGTTGTACGCTATCACAACAATTGTAAAAATGTAACTGAGTTAAAAAATTTAGCCGAAACGGCACGGCAAATTGTCAATGATACCCTGTATGAGTAGATGGATTCCCATAACGTTTGTGTTGTTGAGCGCAGCATTTTTGGTGTTCTCCTGGAGCATTTATTTTGATGAAGCCATTTATGAAAACAAACCTGCCGAATATGATGCTGAAATGCAAAAACAGGGCCGGTTGGTGTGGCAAAAATACAACTGCCATGTATGTCATCAGCTTTACGGGCTAGGCGGATTTTTAGGTCCCGATTTGACCAATGTTTCTGAAAAAGGGTTTTATTATCTGGATGCCTTTTTGAAAAACGGTACAGCTTCCATGCCCATCTTTGAGTTAACCGAAGAAGAGACACAACAGTTGTTTGAGTTCTTAAAAGCCACCAATGCCAGCGGGTCGTCTAATCCAAAAGATTACAGGAAATTGTGGAATGGGATGATTGAGCAGTGAGCTACTGAAAAAGTTTATGAAAAAATTAAATGCAAACACCGGCAACCTCTTTTTAATCACCGCGCTTGTTTTGTTTATGGCGAGTGTGGTTTTTGGCTTTTTGGGTTCGTTGATTTACCGCTATCCGGAGTTTTTGAGAGACAGTATAGGTTTGTCAGGTTTAAGACCCATGCACGTTACGGCAGCTATTTTTTGGATTTTACTGGCAGCCACCGGAGCAGTTTATCGCTCATTGGAAGAAATCGCCAAACAGCAGAATTATAAGCTGCTACAGTTTATTCACTGGGCATTGTGGATTGTCGCTATTATTGGGATTTATTATGCCTACTTCACCGGAAACTTCGGCGGCCGTGAGTACTGGGAGTACCCGCCAGAATTTGCCATTATCATTGGCCTGGCTTGGATGTTGTTTTTAATAGTGTTCATCCTTCGAGTGCGTGCCATCAAAAAATGGCCGGTTTATATCTGGATGTGGCTCACGGGTATCGTGTATTTCCTGTTTATTTTTATTGAAAATTACCTGTGGGTCATTCCCTATTTCAGGGAGTCATTTATCAAGGATATGGTCATTCAGTGGAAAGCCACCGGAAGTATAGTGGGTGCTTTCAATATGCTGGTGTATGGCACTGCATTTTATGTGATGGAACGCATAAGCAAGCAGGCCAATACCGGGTTTAATAACTGGGTGTTTGCCTTGTTTTTCCTGAGTTTTTTTAATATGCTATTTAACTGGGGTCATCATTTGTATTTGGTGCCCACCAATCCCACCATTCACTATGTGGGCTATATTGTGAGTATGACCGAATGGGTATTTTTCATCAAAATACTCTACAACTGGAAAAGTCAGGTCACAGAAGCCGAAGCATATTACCATTATTTTCCATACCGTTTTTTACTGGCTGCCAATTTTTGGTTATTCTTTAACCTAACTATCGCCCTGTTTATGTCGGTCCCTGTTATAAACCTTTATATGCATGGCACCCATTTTATCACAGCACATGCCATGGGTACCACCATTGGCATCAACAGCATGATTTTGCTGGCAGCGGTATTTTACTTTTTATTGCCCGAAAGGAAAAGCCACCAATCGCGTTGGCTGAAAATCGGGTTTTGGGGGGCACAGGTTTCTTTATTTGTCTTTTTAATGGCTTTAATGGCAATGGGAGTTGTAAAAAGCCTCTGGTTTTTTGAGGCCCCTCAGGCGCCATTTGCAGAGATGATGGAACGTTCCAGGGGCTGGATTGTTTTGTTTATCATTTCGGGATTATCATTAATGGGGTCTTTTCTCCTATTGGGGCTGTATCTAATTATTACATCATTTCGGCAAAAAGCTGTATCTTTAAAGAAGAAACTAGAACCATGAACCAACCCATCAAAAGACATGAAGCATTGCAACCCTGGAGCCGCGAGCACCATCAGGGACTTCTTTTAAGTTGGAAAATCAAAAAAGGATTTTCCTTAAACATAAATCCGCAACGCATCAAAGACTATTGTGACTGGTTCTGGAAAACCCATCTCCTGCCCCATTTTGAATCAGAGGAAAACTATCTGTTTCCCATACTGGATGAAGAAAACCATTTGGTGGAACGAGCACTGGAAGAGCATGGGTTATTAAGGATCATGTTTGAACAAAAGGAAGCCGATACCGATACACTCTCCCAGATTGAAAGCCTGCTCAACGATCACATACGCTTTGAAGAAAGGGTGTTGTTCAAAGCCATTCAGGAAGTGGCAACCTTAGAAGAATTACAACTACTGGAAGATGTCCACAAAGAAGGCGTAAGTTGTGAGGTCTGGACGGATGAATTCTGGGTTTAATTGACTACCTTTAGTCTATTCAATTTCACTGCATCATTAGTAAACTTTTTTTAACATGAGTATTCCAAAGTCATACGAAACCGTCACTGAAGCCGTAAACGACTTGCAAAAACGAGGTTATACCACCAACTTTAACTTGTGGCTGGAAACAGAGTGCATAGTTTGCAGGGAAACCTCCCTCTCCTTGTCTCCTCACGAATTTGAAATCGACGAGCTATATCGTTTTGAAGGTATGACAGACCCCGGTGATGAAATGATCGTGATGGCTATTTCATCCAGGGAACATATGGTCAAAGGGATTGTTGTCAATGCTTTTGGGATGTATTCAGACGGGTTGACCGCAAAAATCACCAAACACCTCTAGAATCATTTAATAACAGCTTATGGATATCATTGATTCACTCACAGCTTTCTTTCAAAAGCCGGAAGAAGAAACCAAAGACAAAACCCCTGAAGGTATTTGTGCCCTTTGCTGGGGGTATCAAAAATATGATGGGAAAATAAGGACCCTTTTAAAAGACAAACAAATAGATGTCAACAACCACCTTATGCGGTACACAATGATAAAAGACTTTGTTGTCAACCACATCGACGGAATAAAATTAAAAGAAAGCCTGATTGAACCTTGTGAAGATTGCAATACCACAAATCAATTGGATGAATAGTAAATTGCTATGAAACTGAACCTACAATCCCATATTCGTCTGGCGTTGTTTTACTTCTTGATTGTCGCTGTTCTGGGTAGCCTGTTGCGCTTGTTTGTATTAGCAGATGTTCCGGGAACCTATCGCTTTTTGGTTCATACTCACTCCCATATTGCGTTGCTGGGATGGGTATATGTCGCACTCACCACCCTAATTTATAAGCTTTATCTCGAAAAAGAAAATACCGGAAAACTTTATAACCGCATTTTTTGGTTTACCCAAATCACAATTGCCGGGATGTTGTTTACTTTTCCATTTCAGGGCTATGCCTTGTTTTCAATTGTTTTCTCCTCCTTGTTCCTAATCGCCAGTTACTTTTTTACCTGGATGTTGTTCACAAAAATTTCAGTGGAAACAAAACAATTGTTTTCCTATAAACTGGTAAAATCATCTTTGGTGTTCATGGTCTTTTCCAGTCTGGGCCCATGGGCTCTGGGTGCAATTATGAATACATTGGGCAGCACTTCCATCTGGTACAAAATCGCTATTTATTTTTACTTGCATTTTCAGTACAACGGTTGGTTTGTTTTAGCCCTGCTTGGGGTATTGTTTTACTTTTTGGAATACTATGGTTTTTTTGTAAAACCAACTCAACAAAAACGCTGGCTTTGGCTATTGAACACTAGTGTGGTGCTCACGTTTTTTCTTTCGGTTTTATGGATAAAGCCTCCGTTATATATATACTTGCTCGCCGGGATTGGTGCCTTTTTACAAGCAGTGGTATTTCTTGTTTTGTTTCTATGGATTGTCCCCATATGGAAGGATTTCACGTCAAGGCTTGTTCCCGGGGTTGGCCTTATATTATTATGGGCCGGAGTGCTGCTCGCACTTAAAATTGATATGCAGTTGATTTCAGTAATTCCCTATGTGGCTATGTTGGCTTACCACTCCCCGGATTTCATCATTGGCTATCTACACTTGGTGTTTCTGGGTGTGGTTACATTAGCATTGTTTGCTTTTTTAAAACAGGCTTTACTGCTTTATTTCCCAAAAGGATTTTTAAAAGTCTATCTCATCGCCTTTTTGTTAACCGAAGCCCTTATATTTTATAAAGGAATTGCATTGTGGGTTAGGGCCCCATTAATACCTCATTACTACCTGCTTTTAATTGCAAGCAGTTTCATGTTAACTCTGGGTATAGGATGGCTTTTTTTTAATGCTGTCAGTAAGAAATATGGTGATTCAAAATAAGCGGTACTGATCAAGATGGCCAAAAAATGACAGAAGATTTTCTAGCGGTAAACCTTTCGTTTTATAATTTTAATTTCCCCTTTCTGTTCCAGGTTTTTAGTAGCGCGAATAACTGTTTCCACACGCAATCCGGTAAGGTCAGCAATTTGCTGTCGGGTTAAATCAACCGTAAATTAAAAAGGCTGCTGCAATTTATGCACATGTTTTTAAGATAATCCAGTATGCGCAGTATAGGATGTTCGGGTTCCTGGCTACTTATTTCAGAGGCCATAATCGCTTTGTAATACAATCGACCCGCTAAACCATTGGTTATGCTAAGATGCTGATCAGGATGACGTTCCAATAGTTTTAAAAAGTGTCTTTGTCCAATCTTAAAATTTCTGCATCTGTCAATGCTTCTGCATTGGCAGGATACTTTACATAGGCAAACAAAGGGGGCTCCCCAAAGCTTTGTCCAGATAAAAATATTCCCTGAATAAACTCCTTGCCATCAACATTGAAATTATTCATTTTTACTTCCCCAGCCGCTAATTGAAAATAACACAATGCTTGCTGACCTTCTTTAATTAAAAGCATCCCCTAATGTATAACCATAGGGGCATCAGAATCTAATTCACAGGATACAACAACGATGACAAAGTCCTTAACGTTAAATCATCATTCTCATCCAAATTATATTCCAATAGCATTTCACCCCAGTAACTGCCGTCTGTAAAGTCGGCGATTACCCAGCGGTGGTTTAAAAAACGAACTTTATTGATTTTCATTGAACCCTCCATACCCACATAAGGCACTAAGGGATTGTCGCCTTCAACATTGTTCTGGTTGTAGATTTGCTCGGTTACCATATCCTGCATAAATTGGGCTTCAAGGCCAAAGTTTTCAAAATAGGTCATGGCATTGTCATTGCCCATAAGGGTGAAATAATTCAGATCAAAGTTTTCTTCGGTTAGAACGTCGTTGAGTCCTTTGTAAAAAGTCACTTTTTCATTCAGTGTGGCAATTCTGGCTTCCTGGTCTTCATAAATGCGCTTTTGATTCATGTACATGAATAAAAGCATCAGTACTGAAAATATAAAAAGGTATAAAATGATTTTGTTCTTCATGGGTGTATTTTTTTTAGATAGTTATTTTAAGTCCGTCATAAGCCAGATATACATTTTTGGGCAGGCTTTTCTGAACTTCTTCGTGAAATCCCAGCAAGTGACTGATGTGTGTTAAATAGGTTCTTTCAGGTTTAATAATTTCAATAAATTTCAATGCTTCTTCAAGATTAAAATGTGAATAATGGGGCTCTTTTCGTAATGCATTCAACACAAGCACTTTGGTGCCTTTAATTTTATCAACTTCCTCGGGAGCAATGGTTTTGGCATCGGTAATATAGGTAAAATTGTCAATTCTAAATCCAAGAACAGGCAATCGGTTGTGCATCACCTCGATGGGAATCACCAGTTTATCAGCTATTTTAAAGGGTTTGTTCTTGTCTATTTCTATTTCCCTGAGGTTTGGTGCCCCGGGATACTTGTTTTCGGTTTCAAATATATAGTCAAACCGTTTTTTTAAAGCATCAAACACGCGTTTATGTGCAAAGGAGGCAATATCCCCCTGCCTGAAAAAAAAAGGCCTGATGTCGTCTAATCCGGCAATATGGTCGTTATGCTCGTGTGTAAACAACACCCCGTCAAGTTTTCTGCAATCTGCATTAAGCATTTGTTGCCTGAAATCAGGGCCGGTATCAATCACATAATTGAAGTCCCCCCAGGAAAGCAACACCGAAACCCGCAGCCTCTTGTCCTTGCTATCAGTACTTTTACACACCGGGTGGTTACTACCGATAACGGGAATTCCCTGTGAAGTGCCTGTGCCTAAAAAAGTGATAAATAATGGTGTTAACATAGGAACAAAATTAAAGATATTTTTTTGTTTAGCTGTTGTATTTACTACCTTTGTATAAGTTAAAAAGACAATAGACTATGCCGGAAATGATTAAAGGAGACAAGGAGTTTGAACAAATTCCCTCCATCAAGGACAAAGCACTTAGAATCAATCTCAATGAAAATATTTACGGCACCTTTGCCGAAATTGGTGCGGGACAGGAAACTGTAAGAAATTTTTTCAGGGCGGGTGGTGCTTCCGGAACCATCGCCAAGGCTATGTCTGCTTACGATAAAGACTTTAGTGATGCCATTTACGGTATAGAAGAAGACGGGCGCTATGTAACTGAACCGCGTTTAAAAACAATGCTGCGACACGAAATGAAACTGATGGAGCAGCGCATTTCAAGGGAAAAACACCCCAATAAAATATTTTTTGCTTACGCCAATACAGTAGCGACTATTGATTTTGCTAAAAAATTTAAAGGTCACGGTTGGGTGGGTATCCGTTTTCAAGTTGAACCAAATGCTGAATACAATGAGATTATCCTGCACGTAAGGTTCAAGGAAAATGACGCCCGGCTTCAGCAATTAACACTTGGGACCCTGGGTGTTAACCTGATTTACGGGGCTTTCTATAAGCATGATCAACCCAGAAAACTGCTTAGGTACCTCTATGACCATATCGATAAAGACCAGATTGAAATTGATATGGTCAACTTTTCAGGACCGCAATTTGAAACTGTAGATAACCGTTTGATGAGCCTTCAGCTGATTAAAAACGGAATGACCGAAGCCGTGATGTTTGGCCCTGACGGAAACAACATTCTGCCTGCTGCCATTCTTTATAAGAAAAACATCCTTACACTAAGGGGAAGTTTCAGGCCGGTGACCAAAGTGAATATCGACATGTATGAACGCTCCTATGAAACTTTCATCAATGAAAATAAGGTCGAAGAAGAAAATACGATAACAATCTTTGAAATCACCCTTTCTAACCTGAGGGCCGAAGGCGAAATTGATGAGGAAGACTTTATGGACCGCGCCAAATTGCTTTGTAACCTCGGCCATACAGTGCTTATCTCCAATTTCCAGGAATATTACAAACTGGTGGAATTCTATTCAAAATACACCAAAGCAAGAATGGGGCTTACCATGGGCGTAAACAACCTGGTGGACATTTTTGATGAGAAATACTACCGTCACCTGAGTGGTGGTATTCTTGAAGCTTTTGGTAAATTGTTTTTCAAAGATTTGAAAGTGTACCTTTTCCCCTTACTGGACCAGGATACCGGAGAAGTTACAAACAGCGATAACCTGAAAGTACATCCGCGTATGAAAGAACTGTACAAATTCTTTAAATACAATGGAAAAGTTGTTGACATCACCGACTACAATCCTGAAATTTTAAAGATATTCTCCAGGGAAGTGCTTCAAAAAATCATGGATGGCGATGACGGCTGGGAAGAAACATTGCCTGATGGTGTTGCAAAAATTATCAAAGAAAAGAAACTCTTTGGATACAGAAAAACAGAAAAAGCCTCTTCTTAAGAGGCTTTTATATTTAAACTCAAAAATCTTAGTGAAACTTAGTGTCCTTGTGCCTTAGTGCGACAGCCAACAAGGCAGGTTTACAGTGCTATTGATTTATTTCATTATTTAAACGCAAAGTTTATTTAGTTGAAATATTAAATTGTGGCTTTGTCCTTTGGTGAACAGGCACCCGCGCAAACATCATAATTGCGAAGGCAGCGCGGCAACCGTCATCGATCATCCGGCATCAAACGATTTAATTTATTCCCCTAAAATTTGCGACGCGTGCTCCTTGGTTTTTACCTTATCAATCACACGCTCCACGACCCCATTTTCATCAATGATAAAGGTCACACGGTGAATACCGTCAAACTCCCTGCCCATAAACTTTTTGGGACCCCAAACACCAAAGGCATCAATCACTTCTCGGGATTCATCAGCCAATAGCGGAAAAGGAAACTCAAATTTATCCCTGAAATTCTTTTGTTTTTTTTCATTGTCAGCACTCACGCCCAGCAACTCATAGCCCTTGTCCTGCAGTTCTTTGTAATGATCTCTCAGGTCACAGGCCTCGGCAGTGCAACCCGGCGTATTGGCCTTTGGGTAAAAGAAGACAACCAATTTTTTGCCTTTATAATCATTTAAAGATACCGGATTTCCATCCTGGTCTTTTGAAGTAAAATTGGGGACCTTCTCCCCTGCTTGAAGTGTTTTCATGTTATAGCAATTTTTGTTTTTTAAGTTAGTACACACACATAATCAGTGAAAATCCTTTTAATCCGCGTCATCTGCGTGCTATTTACTCCATTGATATTGTTGCTAAATGGAACACGGATGACTCAGATTTAACTGATAAGCGCAGATTTGTCTTTTCTTGTCGTAAAGACTTTTACAAAGGATTTAGAACTCCATATATTTTTTTATCACCTACTTAGTCTTCTTTTAGAAAAACCAATAACTTTCAATTGTAAAGCCCAAGGTATTCCGTTAAATTTACATCCTTAAAAGTACATAAAATGAACAAGCAAGAAAAGGTGAATTTTGTTATTGAAACGTTAAATAGGCTTTATCCTGAAATTCCCATACCGCTTGACCACAAAGACCCTTACACACTTTTAATCGCAGTACTGCTTTCTGCTCAAAGCACCGATGTGAGGGTCAACCAGATTACCCCCATTTTGTTTGAAATTGCTGACAACCCTTTTGATATGATCAAACTTTCTGAAGAAGAAATCAGGGAGATCATCAAGCCTGTGGGGCTATCACCAATGAAAGCCAAAGGCATCTACCACCTCTCCCACATTTTGATAGACAAATATGCAGGACAAGTCCCGGCAGATCTGGAAGCACTCAAGGAATTGCCCGCTGTTGGGCATAAAACGGCAAGTGTAGTGGTTTCCCAGGCGTTTAATATTCCCGCATTTCCCGTGGACACCCACATTCACAGGTTAATGTATCGCTGGGGATTCTCCAACGGAAAAAATGTAGTACAAACAGAAAAAGACGCAAAACGCCTCTTCCCGAAAGACTTGTGGAACACCCTTCACCTGCAAATCATTTGGTATGGAAGGCAGTATTCACCCGCAAGGGGCTGGAACCTTGAGAAAGATATTATTACAAAAACTATTGGAAGAAAATCGGTGATTGAAGTGTATAACAAAAAAAAGTCCCGCTAGCTTAACGGGACTTTTCCAAAGTTTAGTTTAGAAGTGCTTCAAACTTCCATTTATTACAATCTATAACACTTAAAGCCTGCGAATAGTCAAGAAGAAACTTAATCGTTTCGTCTTTTGGGGATAAATTACTGTTTTGGGGAGAGGTTTTTGAGTAAACGTTTTCCATATAAACCTTTTTAAGTTGTTAGTGTTAATCAATAACGCACTTAAAAAGTATTTATTGTATCAATTTACCAAAACAATATTGTGCTTGTCAATTACCTTGCGTAAATTGATTAAAGCATACCTCATTCTCCCTAAAGCGGTATTGATACTCACACCGGTTTGATCAGAAATCTCCTTAAAGCTCATGTCTTTATATAGGCGCATTACCAACACCTCCCGCTGATCTTCGGGCAGTTCCAGGATTAATCGTCTCAAGTCTTCTTCAACTTGCCCTTTGATGATTTTTCGCTCAGCGTTTAAATCATCATCACACAACACAGAAAAAATATTGAAGTCGCCATTGTTTTCAAATTTCGGCATACGGTTGTTTTTCCTGAAATGATCGATGATTAAATTGTGGGCAATACGCATCACCCAGGGCAGAAATTTACCTTCTTCATTATAGGCTCCTCTTTTTAAAGTATTGATTACCTTAATGAAGGTATCCTGAAAAATATCTTCGGTAACGTCACGATCTGCAACTTTAGAATAAATAAAGCTGTAAATGCGTTGCTTATGTCTTTGGATTAAATCTGAGAGGGCTTTCTCATTGCCGTTTATGTATGCATTTACCAAAAACGCATCAGATGGAATTGTTGTATTCATAACATTACATTTTTAAAATAGGGCGCAACTCAATATGAGTTCTTGTAAATCTGTTTAAAAAGTAATGCTATGCAATAGGCAAATCGATTATTTAGTTCGTAAACGTGTCGTAAATATAACAACAAATATTTTTCTTATCCAAATTAAGTTAAACTTTTTAACATATTTATTTTACGTAAAAGTCTATAAAACTGCTGATTTACAAGATTTAACATAAAGATAACATTGCTAAAAACAATATAACTTCATTTAAAATCCTGCCCCTAAAATCGTATCTTTGCCCATTAAAATTGCCTGAAAATTGAAAATAGAAGACGTAAACCCCAAACATAACATCATAATTAAAGGGGCAAAACTCCACAATCTTAAGAACATCAATGTTGTCATTCCTCGCAATAAGCTGGTAGTGATTACAGGGCTTTCAGGCTCCGGTAAATCCAGTTTGGCTTTTGATACGCTTTATGCCGAAGGGCAACGCCGTTATGTGGAAAGCCTTTCTTCATATGCACGCCAGTTTTTAGGCAGGCTCAACAAACCCAAAGTAGATTATATTAAAGGAATTGCACCCGCAATTGCTATCGAACAAAAAGTCAACACCACCAACCCCCGTTCAACCGTGGGTACATCCACTGAAATTTATGATTACTTGAAACTGCTCTATGCACGCATCGGGAAAACATTTTCGCCCGTTTCCGGAAAGGAAGTAAAAAAAGACACGGTTTCTGATGTGCTCAACCACGTCAAAACCCTGGAAAAAGACCAAAAACTCCTGTTGCTCGCGCCTGTTATTCTTGAAAACGGCCGAAGCATGGAAAACAAAATCAAAGCCCTCGCCCAACAAGGCTATGCCCGGGTGAAATCAGGCAGTGAAGTGCTGAGGATTGACGAACTCGATTTAAGCAATCTCAGCAAAGAAATTTTTATCGTCATTGACCGCATCATCACCAAAAACGAAGAGGACTTCTACAACCGCCTGGCCGATGCCGTCGAAATGGCATTCTTTGAAGGCAAGGGAACTTTATTTCTGGAAAACTTAGACAACAAATCAATAGTAGAGTTTAACAACCGTTTTGAACTTGACGGCATCACCTTCCCGGAGCCAAACATTCACCTGTTCAGCTTCAACAACCCGTATGGCGCCTGCCCGGCCTGTGAAGGTTATGGTGATGTCATTGGGATTGATGAAGAGCTTGTGATTCCAAACACAGCACTTTCAATCTATGAAAACGCCATTTTTGCCTGGCGTGGCGAGAGTATGAGTTGGTACCGCGACCAACTGGTCAACAACGCTTATAAATTTGATTTCCCCATCCATCGACCCTGGTTTCAGCTTTCGGAAGAGGAAAAACAACTGGTCTGGGACGGGAATCAGTATTTTGAAGGGCTGCACACCTTCTTTAAATTTCTCGAAGAGAAAAGCTATAAAATCCAAAACCGGGTCATGCTTTCGCGTTACCGCGGAAAAACAAAATGCAGCACCTGTAAGGGCAAACGCCTGCGCCCGGAAGCTTCAAACATTAAAATCGGCGGGAAAGCCATCACTGACCTGGTGGAAATTTCCATTGAAAAGCTACAACAGTTCTTCCAAAACCTAAAACTCAACGACCACGACACCCAAGTGGCCAAACGCCTGCTCACAGAAATCAACAACCGCCTGAGCTTTTTAAACAATGTGGGCCTCTCCTACCTCACCCTCAACCGAAAATCAAACACCCTCTCCGGAGGTGAATCACAACGCATCAACCTGGCCACTTCGCTGGGCAGCAGTTTGGTGGGCTCCATGTACATCCTCGACGAACCCAGTATCGGGCTGCACCCCAAAGACACCGAAAGGCTCATTGAAGTACTCCAATCACTGCGCGATTTGGGCAACACCGTCATAGTGGTTGAACATGACGAAGACATTATGAAAGCCGCAGACGAAATCATAGACATCGGCCCCGAAGCGGGAAGTTTTGGCGGCGAAGTGGTGGCCAGTGGTACATATGAGGACATCTTAAAAGGCGATTCACTTACGGCAAACTACCTGAACGGGAAAATGCAAATAGAAGTTCCCGCTAAAAGGCGAACGTCAAAATACCAAATCAACATCACCGGTGCCCGGCACCACAATTTAAAAAACATCGATGTCACCTTTCCACTGGCTTCTTTTGTTGCCGTGACCGGGGTTTCGGGCAGTGGAAAAAGCACCCTGGTCAAGAAAATACTCTATCCCGCTTTGCAACGCCACCTCACCGGTGTGGGCGATAAACCGGGACAATTCACCACAATGGATGGCAATTTTGGCAACCTTAAAAATGTGGAGTTTATTGACCAGAACCCCATTGGTCGTTCCAGCCGGTCGAATCCGGTGACTTACATCAAGGCTTACGACGATATCCGCAACCTGTTCTCCAATCAAAAGTTGTCTAAGTTGCGTAACTTCCAGCCCAAGCACTTTTCGTTTAACGTGGATGGCGGCCGTTGTGAAGTCTGTAAAGGCGAAGGCGAAGTCACCATAGAAATGCAGTTTATGGCCGATGTGCACCTGGAATGTGAAGCCTGCAATGGCAAACGCTTTAAAAAAGAAGTGCTGGAAGTACAGTTTCAGGGCAAAAACATCGACGACATCCTCACAATGACCATCGACGAAGCCATCGCCTTTTTTGAACTGCACCAGGAAAAGAAAGTCTTTACAAAACTGCAACCCCTGCAGGACGTGGGCTTGGGCTATGTGCAATTGGGTCAAAGCTCCTCTACCCTTTCCGGCGGTGAAGCACAGCGCATCAAGCTGGCATCCTTCCTCGTAAAAGGGGAAACCAAGGACAAAGTGCTTTTTATCTTTGACGAACCCACCACAGGCCTCCATTTTCACGACATCAAAAAACTGCTCAAATCGTTTGAAGCCCTCATTGAAAAAGGCCACTCGGTCATCGTGGTGGAACACAACATCGATTTGATCAAATGCGCCGACTTTGTTATCGACCTCGGCCCTGAAGGAGGTGAAAAAGGAGGTGAACTTATAGCTGCCGGCACACCTGAGGAAGTAGTTAAAAACAAAAGGTCGTTTACGGGGCAGTATTTGAAGGAAAAATTGTAACCAAATCTCCGGGTAGGCGGAGATCCCGTTAATCAATCGCAAAATCTTAAATGCGTTTCAATTTAAACCTTGAACTTTAAACTTTGAACCTTGAACTTTGAACTTTGAACTTTTTCAAAACGATTCCTTTACAATTCCTTTTTTATGAGGTTCAGAAGTGTTTTTAATCACAAAATCCACAACACCAAGCACCAGTCCCTCTTCAGTGATGACATCCACTTTCCATTGGCCTTCCATAATATTGTTTTTAAATGTATATCCACGGAAACCACGACCACGCCCGCCGGTCACTTTAAAGCCAATGTCATCGGTTACTTCCCAACTCCTGGTTTCAGGATTGTACCATTGCCACCGGTGAGAAATGGGCTTTTTTAAATCTGTAGGTGCAAAAACAGAAGTAAACACATACACAGGTTGATCTGGCTGACGATGAAAATTGACGTGATGTGAACGCCAAAATTTATACCATTCATCCTTCTTGTAAGTAATGATGTATTTGTTGTTTTTTCTCTGAATATCATGAGCCACCAAGCCGGTATCCAAAGCCAGCGGCACGGGGGGTATAAGACTGAAATAGTAAAAAACATTGATGGTTACGTAGATAGAAAGAACAATACTGATCAGTTTATTTAGACTAACCTCAGCTCTTGTACTTGGACTTGAGGTGTAAATAAATGTGATGAGTGCCAGTGTACACCCCAAACTTACAAATCCCGAAATGATAAAAATAAAGGTGTTCATTTCCTTGATTAGCGTGGGAATCATAAAGGCGAAAAAGGTAAAACTGATAAAAAAATAAATGCTAAACTGCAGGTATTTATTGGATATTTTCCTTTTAAGAAACTCATTGGCAAACAAGAGCAGCACCAGCAGTATGAAAAAAAACATTGTTTTTGACAAGGACACACTTCGATAAAAGTAGATGACAAAAGCACTTGAAAGTGCGCCAAAAAAGAACTGTATGGCTAGCGGAAGGTATTCGGTATAACGCCCCAGAAGGGTGTTTTCCCACTTGCCGTCTTCCGCTAAATTATATAGATAGAGCGTTATCGATAACAAGGTCATATGAGAGCAAAGCACCATGGTATCATAAAGGCGGTCTATGCGCCCCAAAGTCAAGGTGTCAAAAATAAAACCACCCATAAAAAAAAGTATGGGGGCATACTTTTGATTGCGAATAGCATACTTTCCAATAGCGCTGTTTCTATATCTTACTAAAGCTCTTTTCATAATCTTCCGCTAGCGGCAAAAGTAGGGTATTTCCTTTGATATTAGTATTCATAAACATGACAACAACCAGATAGATGCCCGTCCGCATTGCGCTTCAAACCTGCCCGCCCGGCAGGCGGGGCTTCAAGCGACGAAGCCGGCAGGCGGGCGCTCAGTGACCAGGGAGCCTGCGCGCAGATTTGTCAAATGTTCATCCCTGACATAGGTTGACCATTTCTATTTTCTCTTTTCTATTTCACCCGTCATCCGTCATCGGTCACCCGTCATCCGTCATCTGACCACTGCCACTGACCACTAGCCCCTCCCAGCCGCACACCCTGTATCCCTAACCGCGTGCGCATAAAGCTTTAGCTCCTTCTCCGCCTTGCGCTTTACAGCTTCAAGCGACAAAGCCGTAGTAAAACTTCGAAGGAGAAGCGGTGGCGCAAGGGAGCCTGCGCGCAGATTTGTTGGAAAAATGGTTAATGGTGTATCAGTGAAGTGTTAATAGAGCCAACCCCGTTAGGGGTTCAATATTTGTAACCCCGTGCGCAGCGCGGGGGTCAAA
>ERZ869909.1624-NODE-1624-length-17611-cov-4.117714_pt1 | contig 17611 bp, 13 predicted proteins | sample MGYA00520892_ERZ869909 | MGnify/ENA primary metagenome ERZ869909 (study PRJEB32215, sample SAMEA104723947) | bioreactor metagenome | biome: bioreactor; feature: anaerobic bioreactor; material: water | place: China | collected 2015-03-12 ...
ACCTCGGGGAGGTTGAGCGTCTTGATCGGGGGCACCTTGGTCTTGATGGCACGCATCGCGATGCCGACCACGCCACGCTGCATGTGTGCGTTCACGCGGTAGCGGCACAGATCCTTGACCTCATAGGAGAAGTCCGAGTCCTTGTTGCGTCCGAAGTTCTCGAAGGCCTCCTCGGAGGCCATGTGCTTGACCATCGCGAGGGCCTGCTCGGGCGTGATCGGGTCGAAGTCCATGGGCTGCATGGCGGTGTGGACGCGCATGACCGGAGGATGCCACGCCACAATGTGGATATCTGAGGCATCATGCTCCGCCGCCGCACGCAGGATCTTGTCGATATCCATGGCCTTCGACTCCTCCGATGGTTCCGAGAACCGGGCGTCAGCCCCGATCGATCGCTCGCCGGTGCCGATTCCGGCGCAGACGAGGTGACTGGAGCACTCGACTCGCACCGATGCTCCGCACGGACACAGCATCGACCCGACAAGCGCCGGGGATCACTGGCAGGCACCGTCGGGGCGTCAATCTGGGGCGTTGTGGAGGCGCTTAGCGTCTGAAACACCTAGGAAAGATCACGGGCCTGTAGCACTTCCCGGCTCTGGGGCTTGCCCTGACCGTGATGGCCGCTATGTTCAGAGAGGTTCGATGTCCGAGCTGCACATGGGGCGCCGGACCGCCGACGGTGAGTGTGTCCCGTCGGTACGGGAGCGATTTTGGTGCCGCTCCCGGGCACCAGGGGAGAGGTCTGATGGCGTCCATGCAGGGGATTCCCCCCGTTGAGCCGGCCCGCAAGCCGATGGCGATTTCCGAGACTCGTCCCGGTCTTCGTGTGATCACTCGGTCTTCCATTCGCCCCGCCGACCCTGACCAGCCCCCGAAACTCGAGCTCCGAGAGGCCGAACGGACCTACCTCGAGCACACCTTCCGACGCCTCACCCGGCGTGAGCGACAGGTTATTTTCGAATTGTGTTCGGGTGGCACGAACGAGGGCGTCGCGGATCGGCTCGGAGTGGCCCTTCCCACGCTCAGGACCCACATGATGCGACTGAACCAGAAGCTCGGCACCACGAGCAAGAGCGATGTGGTCCGCCTGGTCGCCTCGGAATTGCTCGATGGCTACCGGGAGGGCAGGATCACGCTTCTCAAGGCGTGATCGGCGGAAGGCGGCGCGATGCCGCCCCCTAAACAGGTGGTTTTGGGTGCTGTTGGCTCGCAATGAGCCGCCGCAGGCACCTGAAAGACCGGAAATCCCTTGAAAATTCCGATCATCGGGGGGTCAACGGCCGATAGTCTGTCCGGGCTGTTGGTAGGCACTCACTTGGTGCCGGCAGTCCCATGGAGCCAGTGAGCGGTTTACCCAAACTCCTCAGTCCACCTGGCTTTGCGTTGGTTCCGACCTGGCTGTATCGTGAGTCCGAGAATCATGGAGAACGGATCGCTTGTGGGCGGGTGGCCCCTTGCGTCGATGATCCACAACTGCCAGCCAGGCGAGAGATTTCTCTGAGTCGAGTTGCCAAGAAGCACGAGAGTCCTCAAACTAGTCAGTACAAACTTGCGATTTCGCCGAGGCGGCGTGGATGATCCACCCCCCGGCAGGCATGCCGCCGAGGTTCATCCCCGGAGCATCAGCACAAACGGTCCATCAGATGGAGCAGAAGAAAGGAAATTTCGGCATGAACAGCACCTCACGGTTCGGGCTGACCGCGCTTGCGGTCCTCGCCCTCGCCGGCGCAGCGTTCGGTCAGGTTGTGGATGGCGTTGTGGTTACGAACCCGCGCGTCGGCGACAACGAATTCTTCAGTCCGAACTCAATCGTCTCGGTTGATGTTCCGGACGGCATGGTCGCTGCGGCGGGCATGACCGACGGTGACCCGCTCTCCGCGTTCATCATCGGTCTGAGCAGTACGGGTACCGCCCTGACGGGTGCGACCGCCGTCAATCTCGTTGCCGCCACGAACTACAACGATGGTGCGGGCAATTCAGTTCAACTCGACTTCCCGGGCACGGCCATCCCCGCTTCGTTCTTCAACACCGCGGGTGTTGAGTCGTTCCGGATTCTCTTCACCACCGCGGGCGCGGGTGCGGTCGGCACCAACGCCGTCCGTACCGAGTTCGACGCTGTGGATGAGTCCGTCGATCAGAACCTCGAGATCGATCAGACCGCCCCGCGGATCACGCAGGCGTTGCTCTCTTCCGACGGCAACACCCTGTACCTCGTGTACTCGAAGAGCTTGAACAACGGTGATGGCAACAACGACGACAACCAGACCGTACTCGCCTCCGTTGACGCCACCGACTTCCAGTTCAACACTACGAATATGTTCACCAACGCCACGGGCAATCCGCCCGCACCGTTCAATGTCGGCGGCGCATTTCTTGATGCCAACGGCACGATCATCCAGATCGACATCACCGGCAACGCCACCATCGGTCCCGCCACCTTCATCCGCGGCGCTGCAGACGACGACGGCAACCCCGTCGGCGCTCAGGACATCTTTGACATCGTCGGCAATCAGGCCTTCCAGCAGGACGGCAGCGGCAACGCGGTGACTGGCGGTGTGCAGATCACGACGGTGGCTCCGCTCACCATCACCGGCGTGGAGTTCTTCGAGACGGTGACCTTCGTGGAAGGCCCCAAGAACGCCGTCCGCGTGACCTACAACCTGCCGCTCGATCCCGCCGACCTCGGCGACTTCGGGGCCGGCGGCTTCTACGGCGAGTTCCTCCAGCTCGGCGGCATGAACTCTGATCTTGAGATCACGGGCGTTTCCATCGATCCGGACAATCCGAACGCGGTTCTTCTCGAAGTTGATGCTCCGGGCGGTTCGCCCGACTTCGTTGTTTTCGCCGATGGCCGGGCTACGGCCGGTGGCCAGTTCTCGCTCGCGACCGATCTCGGCGGCAATGTTCCCTCATCCATCTTCGATGCGGATGACTACACCACCGCTCAGACGCTGACCATCGGCGACGGCATCGATCCGTCTCCGGTCGGCTTCAGCTTCCACGATCTCAGCGGTGACGGCGTGCTCGACGCGGTCGCGGTCTTCTTCGATGAGCCGGTGACCTTCTCCGCCGCGGGCAGCTTCACCGTCAATGTCATTGCCGGTCAGACCCTGCGTCCGATCGCTCTGCTTGAGGACGACGGCAGCTTCCCTGCGATGCTCCCGAGTTCCGAGGCGGGGACCATCACTCCCGGCTCCGGTACCCTCGGCTCCGTCCGCGTCGGCACCGGCCTTCCCGATCGCCTCTCGACGAACAACGCGTTCGTGCTCCCGATCGACGCCTCGACCTACAACTGGTCTGGCAACGGCGTTGGTGTGAATCGTCCCGGCACCGATGGCCCCACGGGTCTGCTCACGCTGGCACATCCTGATGTGACGGCGACGGACGGCTCGGGCAACGAGACCACCGTTCCCGCCGCAACGGCAGGGGTTACCACCGACCGTGCGGCCCCGGTGCTCGCCAGTGTCTTCTTCTACGGTGGCGAGAATCAGCAAGCCGACAACAACACGCAGTTCGCTGTTGAGCAGAACCTCACGGTTGGTCAGCAGACTGCCAATCGTCGTGCTGCTTTGGTCTTTGGCGAGAATGTGAATGCGGGTGGCCTCGACCCTCAGGACATCCTCGCGGCTGGTCAGGGCTTCGATAATCTTCTTGGTGCCCCTGCAACCCAGAACAACATCGTGACCGTGAGTGATCCCGATGCGGGCACCTCTTACGGCCCCGGCTCGGTTGTCACCTTTGGTTCCGGCATCGACCTGACCGATGGTTCGGACAACCCCGCTTCCGATATGGGTGGCGTCGCCGCAGAGCAGCGGACGGCTCCCTACATCGCCAAGCAGGAGCAGGGTGGCGTCGTTGATTCGGCCTTCCTCATCGACGACAATAACAACGGCAACGCGGACCGGATCTTCATCCAGTTCACCGAGGCCATCGTTCAGGCGCTGATCGAGACCGACGGCAGCCAGTTCTCCATCGTTGCCGGTGCTCCCGGCGCGACCATCGTCAGTGCGGACACGCTCTCCGGCGGAGATGACACCGTTCTGGTGCTCGTCCTCGGCGGCTCTTCGGTTCCGATGACCGCCAGCGTGACCATTCAGTACGACGGCACCATCGGCGACCCCATCGAGGGCGCCACGACCGGCAACGCCGTCAGCCCCGTCGCGACTGCTACAAACCAGTTCGTCGCTGAGGCCCTGCCCGACAACACGCCGGTGCAGGATGTCGCGACCCACCTCTTCGAGATCACCATCATCGACACCGACGGCTCCCCCGCGGACCTCGGTACCCGTGTGATCGGTGCGGTGGCTCTCCCGACCGTTTCGGGCGTGACCGCTGACCATAACAATCTCGTCTTCACCTATGACATCACGGACCCGACCTATCCGAGCAGTATTGTGAACCAATCTGTCGAGGCTTGGACGAATTTCGTGCTGGGTCTTCGCTCGCGGATCTATCTGCATCGCCTCGCCGGCAATGTTCAGATCTACTCCAACAACAAGTTCCTCGACGAGAATTTCAACAATGACTTGAACGAGTTTCTTGTTGTCGGCGATTCGATTGAGCTGCGTCTCAGCGGCTCGGGTCTCACCAACCTCCGCTTCCAGGGCACCGGAGAGACTTCGTCGAACCGCGTCCGCAACGGTACGCTCAACATCACTTGGGACTTCTATCGTTCGGGTGACGGCACCCTCGCATCCTTCTATCAGAACGGCTACAGCTTGGGCGGCAACATCATCCGCACCGAGGGTGTCGTGGATTCGCCGGACGGCACCGTGAATCTCGCGGTTTCCGCGCCGACCAGCTTCTTCGGCAACGCCAGTGCGAACCTCTCGGGCATTGAGCGCCCGATCATCTTCATCGTGCAGCGCACCGACGGCACCCGCTACGCGGTGTCCTCGCTCTACACTTCAGCGACTGCCGGTCGCAGCGCGATCCTCTTCAACCCCAACCAGCGTCGCCAGACTTCATCCGGCGGCAACAACATCGCTCCCGGTGCGACTCAGGTGACTTTCGATCTCCGGAATGTCGGCACCGCCGCCATCCCGAACCGCGGCACCTCGGGCTCCAACTGGACGATGGTCCCCGTGGATCGCAACGGCGGCTACGCCACCGCGGGCAACCAGATCCCCACGCTGCCGACCGGTGTGAACAATGCCAGCATCGTGACCGGCACCCGTCCGTTCGCCGGTGCCCTCGACTCATGGGTCTACTGGAGCGACAGCAACGCTGATGGCGTCTGGGACTTCAGCGAATCCGTCAACAACATGTTCATCGATGCGAACCGCATCAACCACTTCGCCTTCACCATGACAACCCGCGGCGTGCAGGTGGGCTCCGGCATCACCAGCGTCGTGGGCGGCTACGGCGTCGGCTTCTTCAACAACACCAGCGGCAACATCGGCGCCCAGTTCCATGGTTCGCAGCTCCAGCAGAACGCGGTCTTCGCCGCGAACCCGATCAACTCGGGCAATCGTGGCGCGACGCAGGGCTGGCTGCTCGCCACCGCGACGGTTGATGTCTCCGCGAGCAACTTCTTCGCGGCGGGCTTCAACGCGGCGGCGGACTTCCTGATCGCCTTCCGCGGCGGTAATGTCGGCTGGGTCGATGCGACCACCGCCACGCCCGATGACTTCAATGTCATCGAGATCGACGCGCCCGAGGCCCTCTTCCTCCACTACCGCAACTGATCCTCGCGGTCAGGACATCTGAAATCTGTTGATCAGCAGCGGGGTCTTTCGAGACCCCGCTGTTTTTCTTTGCCCGGCCTGACGGAAGCTCATACCATCGCGCGTCTGAATGTCTGGAGGCGTCCATGTATGTAGCGCGATCCCCGCATCTTCTGTCCCCCTTGATTGTGGGATTTCTCGGCATCATCCTCGTGACGCCGGAGGCCTCGGCTCAGTTCGATCAGCCGATCGTTACCAATGTGCGCGAGCGGATCGGCGGTGAGTTCATCCCCGGCTCGTCGGGTCCGGTGCCCGAAGAGGGTGATCAGATCGGGGCGTTCTTCAACGATACGGTCAGCGTCGGGTTTTTCGAGTTCGACGCTGAGGCGGCGGCGTCTCGTGAATTCTCGATCACGCTGTACGGCAAGACCAGCCAGTCCGATCCGGGCAACGGTCCGGCGCGAGGGCAGCGCGTCGCGTTCCAGTACTACCGCTCTTCGACGAACGAGACGATCCCGCTGCGTGTCCTGAACGCGCGCGGGGACACGGTGAATTTCACTTTCCAGGGGCAGGAGGTTCCTCCGATTGATATCCCCGGCTTCAACTTCGGCGACCTCCTGACGCCGTCGCGGGCATTCAATCTTGCACCTGCAACCGGAGATGGCGGCAATGGCGGCGGCGGTGGGGGGGGAGGCGGCGGGACTCCATCCGGCAACCCGGATGTCAATGGTGACGGCGTTGTGGATCGTCGGGATGCCGCGCTGATCCTGAGAATCATCATCGGGGGTCCGGCGACGCAGGAGGAGCGTGGTCGGGCGGATGTCAATGGAGATGGTGTTGTGGATACGAGGGATGTGATCGAGGTCTACCGGGTGATGAACAATCGGCCGGTTCCGGAGGCCCCCTCTCGGTCTTCGCCCAGCCGGAGCAATGACGACTGATGCGACGGCCTGCGTTCACAATGCTGGAGTTGCTCATCGTCGTGGCGCTGCTCGGGTTGGTCGCATCGCTGGTCGTTCTGGGGGTCACGAGATCCTCGGAGGGGGTGCAGCGCAAGCGGGCGGTGGAGGCGGTCCATCTGGCTCTGCTGCACGCACGGGTGGATGCGATGCAGTCCGGAGCCGAGACATCGGTTCGTCTGGAATTCCGGGATCCCGAACGCCTGGTGATCATGCGTGCCGAGGCACCGGAGATGGACCTTCCGGCACCTTCGATGACACGACATATCCTGCGGGTTCCTGCCGGTCCCACCTCGCTTCCCGATGCCTACACCCCACTGGTTGCACGGTTTCTGCCGACGGGGCGGACAGATCAGCGGGAATGGGCTTTCGGGTTGCGCGATTCTGCGGATACACTCTGGACGATCCGTTTCGATCCTCTCTCGGGCGCACCCCGCCTGTTTGAGGGAGAAGTGTCGGATCCGGCCGCGGAGACGGCCGCCTTGTCACCGTCGATGGAGCGACGCCCATGAAGACGCGATCCCACTCTCGTAGCCCTCTGCGCACCCGAAGAGCGTTCTCGCTGCTTGAGATGCTGATCGTGGTTGCGATCATCGGTCTCATCGCGACGCTGGTCTTTTCTCGCCTGGGCGGCACATACGGGAAGAGCCAAGCTCGCGTGACGGAGGCGCAGATACAAGCGGCCGCCGCCGCGATTGAACGATTCAAGATGGATGTCGGCCGGTATCCCTTCGAGGAGGAGGGGTTCAGCGTTCTGCTCGATCCGCCGCCGGATACGCCGAGCTGGGCGGGTCCGTATCTCGATCGGGACGAAGAGCCGAAGGACGGCTGGAATCGTCCGCTGATCTATCAGATTGATGAGCGATGGGGATTCCGTGTGATCTCGTACGGTGCGGATGGGCGCCCGGGTGGCGAAGGCGACAATGCCGAGATCGACAATCGCACCGCGCGTGATGGTGCAAAGTCACGGTCATGAGTACTCCGCAGGCGATGTCAACCATGGAGTCGTCGGTTCCGGGTGATTCCGTCGTCGTCGGCCCGGCCAGCGATCCGATTGCATCGCTCGCGGGCGCTCCGCGCCTGGTCGATGCGATGATGCAGTCGCGGATGATTTCACCGGAAGATCGGCGGTTGAGTGCGGAGATCGCGCGTCGGCAATCCATCAGTCAGGTGCGTGCGTTGCTCGATCTCGGGCTGGTGAGTGAAGAAGCACTCGCGGATGCCATCGCACATCATCTCGGGTTCAAGCGATGGGATTTCGAGGAAGAGCACGACTTCCCGAGCGATCTCGTGCCCGTCGACTTCATGCGTGCGAATGGCGTGCTTCTTTTCGGTGATGGTGGGGGAGAGGAAGCAGGCAATCTCGGTTTGCGCGTAGTGCTGAGCGACCCGACGGATCACTGCCTTGTCGGATCGCTGCTGGCGCAGTTCGGTGCTTCAATTACAAGCATCCAGATCGCGACCACGCGTGAGATCGAGCAATATCTCGGCACGCTCCAGCGGTCGGGTGAAGAAGCGGTGGAAGACGATCAGGCGCTCGATCTTTCCAGCGAGCTCTCGACGCTGCGCGAGCTGGCATCCGAAGCACCGGTCATCCGATTCTTCAATCAGGCCTCGGAGCGTGCGATGGAGCTGGGCGCTTCCGACATCCACATCGAGCGCTTCGACCGGCGTATCGCGGTCCGGTTCCGAGTGGATGGGGTGCTCGTGGATCAGCCGCCGCCGCCCGTGAATATGTACGAGGCGTTGATCTGCCGCATCAAGATCCTCGCGAATCTGGACATCGCCGAGCGACGGCGTGCACAGGACGGGCGCATCCAACTCCGCCAGCGCGGGCGGAACATCGACATGCGTGTCTCGATCGTGCCCACGATGTACGGGCAGGACGCCGCGATCCGCTTGCAGGATCGGCAGCGACTCGCCGCGATCACGCTCGAAGAACTCGGGTTTTCGGCTCAGCACATCGAATCGCTGCGAGCGGTTGCCCGCAAGTCCCACGGCATCCTTCTCATCACGGGTCCGACCGGATCGGGAAAGACGACAACGCTGTACTCCTTGCTGCGCGAACTCGCTTCCGTCGAGCGCAAGGTGGTCACCGTTGAGGACCCGGTCGAGTACGCGATGGACGGTGTGAATCAGATTCAGGTAAACACCGCCGTGGGTCTGACCTTCTCGAACACGCTGCGGAATGTGCTGCGTCACGATCCGGATGTGATCCTGATCGGCGAGATCCGAGATCGGGAAACCGCCGAGATGGCGTTCCAGTCGGCGCTCACCGGACACATGGTCCTGTCCACGCTGCACACGAACGATGTCCCATCGACCTTTGTTCGTCTCATCGACATGGGCATCGAGCCGTACCTTATCAACGCGGCGGTCGAGGGTGTCTCCGCGCAGCGGTTGCTCCGAAAGACCTGTCCCGCCTGCCGGAATCTTGCCTCTGCTCGTGACAACTGCCGTGTCTGTCGTTCGCTCGGGTATCGCGGCCGCATCGCGATCATGGAATATTCGGGCGTGAACTCCGCGGTCAAGCAGTTGATTCTCGAAGGTGCGGAGGAACATCGTCTTCGCGAGAGTCTGGTTGTGCATCAATTTCGGTCCATGCGCATGCATGCCGAAGCCCTTGTTGAGCAGGGGATTACCGATCACGCCGAGCTCATTCGTGTCCTCGGGCACCCCGACGCTTCCGCTGAGGTGGATGCATGACGGCCTTTGCGTACACGGCGATCCCGCTGGACGCACGCGCCGGCGCTCTCATCAGCGGGCAGCGCGATGCGCGCGACGAATCGGCATTGCGGGCGGCCCTGCGCAACGAGGGGCTCATCGCAATCGATGTCCGTCCGGTGCACATCATTGATGCATTGCGTTACCAGTTCTCGGCTGATCGCCTGCGGGCGCGTGATGCCGCGTGGTTCTATTCCACGCTCCGTCTGCTGCTGGAGAATCGTGTTCCGCTCGAATCCGCCATGCGCACCGTTGAGGAACTGGCCCCGCGTCCTCGCCTTGCCCATGTCGCCGCGGAGATTCGCGAGGCGCTCCGCGCCGGCACATCGCTGGCGGATGCCGTCGATAAGCATCCCGGTCTCGCATCGGCTCAGCGGGTCGCACTCCTTCGAGCTGCTTCCGAGTCCGGACGCCTCGATCACGCCGTTGCCCTGATCGACACCTCGATCTCGAATTCACAGCGCATCCGCACCACGGTCATCGGCCGTCTGCTCTACCCCGCGATTCTTCTGCTCGCCGCGATCGGCGCGATCTGGTTCCTCGCGGTGCGCGTGATCCCGAGCTTCGCCGAGACGCTGCTCACGCTCGGCGGCACGCTTCCCTGGCAGACCCGCCTCACTCTTGAACTGGCCACGGTGCTCGCGTGGCTCGTGCCCGTGATCTTCGTTTTCGCGATTCTCTTGGGCGCGCTGCGTCACCTCTGGCTGACGCCTCGCATCCGCGAGCGTATCGCGTCGGTGATTCTCAGGACGCCAATCGTCGGCTCGCTCGCCTGGAACAATCAGGGCGCGATCGTCTGCGACATCATGGGGACGCTGATCGAGGGCGGCGCTGATCTCATCGCGGCGATCGACCAGTCTCGTGAAGTCGTAACCTCGCCCGTCATCGCGGGCCGCCTCGAAGTGGTTCGCTCAAAGGTTCGCGAGGGCACACCGATCGATCAAGCACTCGCTGACCATGCGGTGCTTCCCCCGATGGCATCGGCGGTCGTTCGTGCGGGTGTCCGATCGGGTGATCTCGTCGGTTCGCTCCGTCGAGCAACCAATCTCTGTGTTGAGCGACAGGAAGCGATTACGAATCGTCTTCTCACTCTTCTCGAACCGGCCGTGATCGTCCTCCTCGCGGGGACGGTCGGCTGGGTCGTGTACAGTCTCGTGACAGGAATGCTCGCCATCACCGATGTCGGTGCCTTGTGAGCGTCAATTTCATCACCCCCCGCCCCCGCGCATGGCAGCGCCGGGTTACGGAGGTCCGAAACATGTCTTACCGCAGCGTGCGCACCACTCTTCTCCTCGCTGGCACCGTTCTCGCTCTCGCGGCATGCGCGAGTGAGCCAAAGCAGACGGCGCCAACCGCGACACGCCCCCAGGAGGCCCCGCCGGTCGCGTATCAGCAGCCGCCCCTCTGGGATGCTCGCGATCGCCCCGTCTCGGAGATGATCCTTTCTTCCCAGCCCTCCGGGAGGCGAGCGGAACTGGTCACGCAGCAGACACTCACTACGGACTTCGTCCGCGAGCGTGTCGCGCCGACGATCTACAACGCCGATGCCCCCGGCAAGTTGATGCGTGTGAAGATCGCTGCGAACAACGCCCCACCCATGGAGATTCTCCGCATTCTGCTCACGGACTACCTTGAGCGTGATTTCGTGATCGATCCACGCTTGCGCACCGGTGCTGCGGCAGCGGAAGTCTCGCTCGACATCGATCAGGAGATGACGCCCTCCGATGTCCGCGACCTCATCGCCGGGCTCTCCATGATGTACAACTGGGTGCTCACCGAGCGTGACGGCATCGTCTTCGTTCAGCCATCCGACAACCTCGCGGCCAATCCCTTCGCACCGATTCTCGAGGCGCGCCCCGGCCTCGATTCCGAAGCGCCCGCGATCCGCATCCGTCAGCTCCGTCACCTCACGCCCCAGACCGCCGCGGAAGCACTCAGCATCCTGGCTCCTCAGACCACCGGGGCACGCACACCGGTAGCGGCACCTCAAGGTGCTCCCGGATCCGCTCAGCTCGCCGTCGGTCGCACGATGCTGCTTGTCGGCACCACCCGCCAGATCAACCGAATGGCGGACCTGCTCGCCGCGCTCGATGTTCCTCCATTCCAGGGGACGACCATTTGGACCTACCGTCTCGCACATGTGGCGCCCGAGGGCGCTCGCCAGACGCTCGAAGCGCTCGCTCGCGGCGCGGGGCTCTCCGTCGCGGCGACGACCGGCGCCGCGACCACCGATGCCTCGGTGGCCTTCTTCTCTCCGCCCAACTCGGATCGGTTGATGGTGCTCACGCGCGATCCGTCACTCCAGCCGGTGATCCGCGACCTCGTGATGCAGGTCGATCAGGATCCCAAGTCGCCCACCGCCAATCTGTACATCTATCGCGTCCAGCACCTGGCGCAGCCCGCCAAGCTCCAGCAACTTGTCAATGAACTCTTCGCAGGTCGCGTCGAGGCACGCACGGGAGCGGGGGCCGTCGCGGGTACGCCCAACCAGATCCGCATCACCGTCGATGCCGATGAACGCGTGGCGTTCATCCGATGCACCCCCGGAGACTTCGCGGAGATCCTCAGCGTCTTCCGCGCCATCGATCGTCCGGCGCAGCAGGTCTTCGTTCAGACCGTTCTTGCCGAAGTCACACTCAACAATCGCCTTGAGTTCGGCGTCGAGTACTTCCTCAACGCCTTCGACATCGATGGTCTCGGTGCGCTCGACATCGCCGCAGGGGCCAGTACTCTCGCCGGAACACCGACGCTCGGTGCCGTCTTCACGGCGGCCGACGGCTTCGCGATCATCAATGCGCTCAAAAATGAGAGCGATGTAGAGATCCTGTCACAGCCGTCGCTCGTTGTGGCTGAACGACAGATTGCCAATTTCAATGTTGGCGGCGAAGTTCCCGTGATCACAGGCGATACCGACACCACGACCGGGGGGCTCCGCAGAAACATCGAGTACAGAACCACCGGTGTCACGATCGATGTTGAACCCGTCGCCATCACAGAAAGCGGCAATGTCACCCTGAGGATCATCCAGGAGATTACCGCCGTACAGGCACAGAGCGATCTCGGTCCCGAGTTCACGACCCGTCGCATCGAGACGACCGTGACCGTTCCGCACGGTCAGACGCTGCTTTTGTCCGGCATTATTGAAAGCGAGCGAAGTGATGTGGCGCGTAAGATTCCCTTCCTCGCGGACATCCCACTTGTTGGCCCGGCGTTCCAGAGCATCGAGCAGGTCCGCCGTCGCCGCGAACTCATCCTGACCCTCACGCCGCGCATCGTGAACACGCCGCGTGACGGCAGGAATCTTCAGCTGGACTTTCTCCGTGCAGCCGAGAGTCTTCGTTCCGTTCTGCATCGCCACTCCGATGACATGCCGCTGGGCACGCTCCACTTCATTTCCGACACCCTCGGAGCCGCGGCGGACGAAGCCGATGCCGAGATCCCCGTGCGTATCGAAACCACTGCGCCCATGACCCCGGCTCGTGTCTCTGGATCTGCTGATCCTTCGGATGGTGAAGAGCAATAAATGATTCGTGGTCACTCCATGCCTCCACGCTACCACATCAAGCCACACGGATTCTCGCTTCTGGAAGCGATCTTGGCACTCGCGATCATCGCTGCTGCGCTGATCGCCGTATTGCAGGTGCGCACGCAGATGATCCGTGGCGCACAACAGGCGCGTGATCGGCAGGCTCTCGAACGGGATGATGAGGCCGTTTTTCAGATGCTCGTGGCCGGTCTCCTGCCCCCGCCGACCAGCGCGGATGGCATCGTCACATGGCAGGGCGAGTTTCTCGATCGTCCGTACATCATCCAACGCACCGTTGAACGCATCCCGAATCCCAATGTCGATGAACTGGACCACCCCGTCCGTCCGTCCCTCCCGCTGATCGTGTACACGCTGACCATCGACGAGCGAACCACAGTCTTTCCCTGGTACGAATGAGCATCATCCGCACCCATCATGTTCATGAGATCGCGCAGCGCCGAGCATTCACCCTGCTCGAAACGCTCCTGGCGGTCACGATTCTCTCAGTACTCATGGGGCTGGTCGCGGTCCTCTGGGGTCAGGCACGCACATGGACCGAGGATTCGGTTAAAGAGCAGAACGCGATGTACATCACGCGCATTCTGCAAACGATGCGCACGCAATGGAGCGATCGGCGCGCCATCGGTCAGGACCGCAGCGCACTCGACTCCACGGGCATGACGCCCGATGAGGTCCGCTTCGTCACCGCAACGCCCATTCTCTTCCCCGACTGGCCGCTCGTTCGGGCCGTCTACCGCGTCGAGTACGACCCCGATCGCGGCACCCTCTCCGACCCTCGCTACCGCTTGGTGTATTCGGAAACCCGTCTCCCCGGCGGGCACCCGGACCCGCTCGGATCGCTCGACGCCGCGGGGATGCAGATGACGCAGTCCATCGTTCTGCTCGAGGACTGCTCAGTGCTTCACTGGGAGCGATTCGGACCCGCCCGAGCGGATCAGTCGCGTCGGTCACGAGACGCCGAGAATGACGAGGGCGCCCGGGGATCCGAAGACATGCGTCGCGGTGATTCTTCGGGCCGGGATGCGTGGGAATGGCGAATCTTCGCAGAGCAATTCGAGGATCGTATTCCGGCGGTCCGGCTCGTCGGGCAACACGGAAAGGAGCGGTTCGCGTGCGTACTTGTCGCCGCGCCTTTGCGCTGATCATTGTGCTGATCGCCCTCGCTGCGGTTTTCGCGCTGACCCTGCGTGCGGCCGTGATCTCGCGATCCGGCATCATCGAGTCCACCGCTGTGCGCGATCAGCTTGTCTTCGAGCGCATCGCGGGCGCTGCCGCCGTCCTGGCGCTGGACGGCTATCTGCCGGTCAGCGACACGCTCGTCGCCGACTCGGGCGGCCCTCCCGGCACGCGACCGGGAACTGGCCCGCAGGAGCCGGAGAGGAAGATCGAGCTTCCCCCGTTTCTTGTTCAGATGATCCCGGAACTCGCGGAGGTCCAGCAGCGAGCAAGAGATGAAGTCCCCATTGATCGAGGCGACAACGATGCTTTTCCTACGGCATCAGAGGCCACAACGCAGCGCATCAACGCCATCGAGAGACTCCGCAGCGTCGGACTCCCGACCGAATCGCTCCTCTTGACCATCAACGGATGCGACATCCTCATTGACTACGAAGATCTCACGGGATTACTGGATCTCAATGTCGCAGGCGAAGACTCCATCGTCACACTGCTGGTCAACATGGGCGTATCTCGTGACATCGCGCCTCGGATCGCCGCACAGATCCTCGATTGGCGCGACCCGGACAGCATGCGTCGTTACGGCGGCGCCGAGCGCGATGACTACAGGCCATTCGGTGTCGTTCCCCGCGATGGCCCCATCGTCGCCGCGGAAGAGTTGCTCTATCTCCCGGACATGACGCTTGAGATCTACAACCTCATCGCGCCCTACATCGTGTTCGGGAGCGGAACGACCGACCGGCTCTCCATCGCCGCGGCACCGCGTCCCGTCCTGCTCGCGATACCCGGTATCACCCCCGATGTCGCCGAGGCCATCATTGACGCCCGCAACAAGGGACCGCTCACGGAGTCGCAACTCAACACGCTGCTGCCGCCCCGCGCTCGGGACGGCTCGATGCAGCTCTCGCACACCATTTCAGGTCAGCTCCGTGCCCGTGTGCGGATCCTCGACCCCGCCTCGGGACGAGTCCAGTCCAGTTTCACCGCCATCGTTTCTCTGTCGGATCGTCGCGCGCGACTCGTCGCAATCCGCCCGGAATCTTCCTGAAAACCAAGCGACCGGCCATACCATTCGAACGACCCGGATCATTCAAGCATGCCACTGAGCCCTCCAATCCTGTCCCTCGCCGCAATCGGAAATGATCTCGTCGTCTGTCTTGTGCGCACCAGCGTAGGCGGAGCCACGATCACCCCCGTCACCACAATCAGCGATGCCCTCCGCACCGGACACGCTTCACTCCGTGAGGGTGTGAGTCGTTTGGGCATTCGTCTCTCCGGAGCCCGGATTGTCTTCACATGCCCCTCCGGTATGTGCTCCCTGCGACCCATCGGACTGGGCATAGACAACTGGTCCAAAGCCCGCGATGAAGTCCTCGCATCACTCGGACGACTCTTCCCGATGACGAGCGACAACGCCCTTGTCGGTCTGATCGATCGTCGGCCCGACGCCATCTCCGGGGAGAGTGCAGGGCATCGGGCATATCTGTGTGCTGTTCGTCGTGATCAGGTCAACCCCTGGATCGTGATGATCGAGCAGGCGCTCGGTCGGGCTCCCGACATCGTGCTCTCACCCCCCATGGCAACCCTCGGGCTCGGTTTGCAGCAAACCGAGCACGCGGGAGTCATCGAGCGCCAACCGAGCGGGATCTGCACCATCCATCGCCTCGATCACGGCGAGATCACGGCGCTGTCCGAGCCGTGGTCCCCGGAGGTCGACGAATCCGCCGCGCTCGCGGGCATCCGTCTCCTTGAATTGCCGACCGCCGCGACCGCGCAGCCGTTCCCCGGTGTCGAACGCATCGATCCCCAGCAGTATGCCGCGTCCTGCGCCCTGGCCACGATCGTCGGTTTTGCTCATCTCGCGCCGCTTCTCGGGCGGACACCTCGCAGATTGCCTTCCTGGGTTGCTCCCGCCGCCGCGGTGTTGCTCGCGGCGATCCTCGTCGGTGCATCATTCCCGCTTCGCGCTGCTCGTTACGACCGTGCGATTGCCGAAGCTGCTCGCGAAGAGAGCGCGATTCAGCCCGACTTTGTGCGTGTCTCCGCACAACGGCAGGAAGCCGAAGCGCGTCGCAACACCCTCCAGACCGTCGTCCAGAATCACCTGAACGCATGGACACCGATGACGCCTGATCTCGCGGCCTTGCGCGAAGCGATGCCCGATGGAGCATTCATCTATCGATACACGCTGGATGCGAACCATCTCACCATCCACGGCGAAGCGCCTCGCGCATCCGATGTTCTTCTCGCCATCGAGCGTTCGGATGCATTTGCCGCCGCACAGCAAATCTCACCACCTTCGATTGCGGATGAGCGTGGTCTCGAGCGCTTCCATATCCGCGCGGAACGCCAGACTCCTTCTCGGGGTCAGGCAGCCGCGCCCCGAAGCCGGACACAGGGAGGTGCTCGATGAAGCCCAATCAACGCACCTTGCTCCTGGCCGGAATCCTGCTCGTTGTTTTCGTGCTCGTGATCGGGGACATGCTCCTCCGTGCACGATCGCAATCCCAGGAGGGAACCCCCACGGATCGGGTGGCGACTCTCACGGAACTTCGAACGGCCATCGAGGAAAAACGCAGTGCGGTCGATGCTGCGGACCGAATCGCCGCGGACGCCCGACGCATCGATGAACTCTGGGCCGAGGCCATCGATGGCATGGTCAAGGCGCAGACGGCCTCCCTCGCACAATCATCGCTTCGCGAGCATGTGCTCCGAACAGCCCGAGATGCCGCGCCCGAGGCACAGGCGGGTGTGCCGCGGTTCGCCGAGTCGCCTGTTGATGGCGCACCGGGCATCCGAAGACTCTCGCTCGATCTCAGTCTCACGGCCGCGAGCCCGGCCGACCTGTTCTCCATCATCGATCGAATCGAAAACGATGCCACGATCCGCATGGGGATCACCCGCATCAGCATGGAGGGCCCCGGAATGCAGCAAGGCGTTGTTCGGTCAGTGACCGCAACCCTCGCCATTGAGGCCCTCGCAGTCATCGGAGGTGATGGCGCATGACCAGTTCAACGAACCAACCCACACGCCTCCCCAAGCAGCATCTCGCCCCGCCCGGCGCATCGGGCTCGGGCGCGGCAGCATGGGCTTCGCGTCTGTGCATCCTCCTTCCGGCGATGGCGCTCGTCTGGGTCATCCTGGTGCTCATTGCACCACTGCCCGATGCAACGACAAGCGATTCACGCACCGAGTGGAGCATCCACGCCATAGAGCGCCTCCGCATCCCAGAGCGGCAGGCCATCGACGATCGCCAGGCGCAACTCGCCACCCTCCGCCAGGACAATCCTTTCGCTGCGAATCGCGCCTTCTGGCGCCTCGAAGAAATCCGTGCCGCCGCCGGTATCTCCGAGGAGACCGATCAGACCGAAGCCGCCTCCCAGATCCAGTTCGCTCACTTCAGCACCAAACTTATCCCGGATCTCCCGGATAAAGCTCATCATCACCTCCACCGCGTGGCGGTAACTGGTCATCTCGAAAATCTGGGATCCGATGTGGCAGTGCAGACCAATGAAGTTCAGCTCAGGATAGGTGATCAC
>ERZ869909.1625-NODE-1625-length-17607-cov-4.980548_pt1 | contig 17607 bp, 15 predicted proteins | sample MGYA00520892_ERZ869909 | MGnify/ENA primary metagenome ERZ869909 (study PRJEB32215, sample SAMEA104723947) | bioreactor metagenome | biome: bioreactor; feature: anaerobic bioreactor; material: water | place: China | collected 2015-03-12 ...
CAGCGCGGCCAGTTCGCCATCGTCGCCGATCAGCCGGCGCAGGGCATGGTCCGAAGCCCAGAGGTCGGCCTCCAGCGGTGGCGGCTGGTTGAAAACCTCATGCGTCTGCAACTGGCTGCGCGGTGCGGCACGGCTCATGGCATTCCTCCCCTTGACGTTGAAAGCCTGCCGCGCCGCCTGACCCCGCGCAAGCCTGACGCCGCGTAGGGTGAAAATCGCCCCGGCGTCACGGCGGGGATTCCCTTTGCCGCGGCGCTGTGGCATGCTGGCGTGAACGGCCCGTCGAGAGGCCGCAAAAGGCCCGAGAGCAGGATCATGCAGCGCAAACGCCCCAGTTTTGGCCCGGTGATGTTTTATGCCCTGGCCGGCACCTTCGGCACCTATCTGACCTTTGCCGCGGTGCAGGGCGAATACGGGCTGTTCAAGCGCATCCAGATCGAGGCCGATGCCGCCATCCTGCGCAGCGAGCGTGACCGGTTGGCGCTGGATCTGGCCGAGATCGAAAACCGCACGCGGCGGCTCTCCGACACCTATCTGGACCTCGACCTGCTGGATCAGCAGGCGCGCGAGGTGCTGGGCTATCTGCGCCCCGACGAGATCGTGCTGCGCTGAGCGCCGCGTCTTCACTGTTTCTTTTTCTGTCCCGGCTGGGTTAGGATCGCCCGGCGCGGTGTTGCTGCTGCGTGCGACCGGGGTGACAAGCGGCGGGAAAGAAAACGATCTCGCCTTTTTTCCGGCCATGGTGTAGATAATGGTTTAACGCTGAACTATCGTCGCCGACAGAGGGGGGTCTTGCCGATGGCTGCCAGAAAACCGACTGAAAAATCAAACATTTCAGGCGATGAACTGCTCAAGTATTACCGCGAGATGTTGCTCATCCGTCGATTCGAGGAGAAATCCGGCCAGCTTTACGGCATGGGTCTGATCGGCGGGTTCTGCCATCTCTATATCGGCCAGGAAGCCGTGGTGGTGGGGATCGAGGCGGCCTCGAAAGAGGGCGACAAGCGCATCACCTCCTATCGCGACCATGGCCATATGCTGGCCTGCGGCATGGACCCCAAGGGCGTGATGGCCGAGCTGACCGGGCGCGAGGGCGGTTATTCGCGCGGCAAGGGCGGCTCGATGCATATGTTCTCGAAGGAGAAGCATTTCTATGGCGGCCATGGCATCGTCGGCGCGCAGGTGCCGCTGGGCGCCGGGCTGGCCTTTGCCGACCGATATCTGGGCAATGACAATGTGACTTTCACCTATTTCGGCGATGGCGCGGCCAATCAAGGCCAGGTCTACGAGACCTACAACATGGCCCAGCTCTGGAACCTGCCGGTGGTTTTCGTCATTGAAAACAACCAGTATGCCATGGGCACCTCGACGAAACGCGCCACCAAATCGCCCAATCTGTGGGAACGCGGCGCGGCCTATGGCATCAAGGGCGAGATGGTTGACGGCATGGATGTGCTGGCGGTGAAGGCTGCCGCCGAAAAGGCCATTGCCGCCTGCCGCGCCGGCGATGGCCCCTATATTCTGGAAATGATGACCTATCGCTACCGGGGGCATTCGATGTCGGACCCGGCGAAATACCGCACCCGCGAGGAGGTGCAGAAAATGCGCGAGGAGCGCGATCCGATCGACCGGGTGCGCGAGCTGCTGCTGACCGGCAAACATGCCAGCGACGATGACCTCAAGGCCATCGACAAGGAAATCAAGGCCATCGTCAACGAGGCCGCCGATTTTGCACGCGAAAGCCCCGAGCCGGATCTCGCCGAGCTCTGGACGGATATCTACGCATAAGGGGGGCAGGGACATGGCAACCGAGATTCTGATGCCGGCGCTCTCGCCGACGATGGAAGAGGGCACCTTGGCGAAATGGCTGGTCAAGGAGGGCGACAGCGTGACCTCCGGCCAGATCATCGCCGAGATCGAGACCGACAAGGCGACGATGGAATTCGAAGCCGTCGATGAAGGGGTGATTGGCAAGATCCTGATCGCCGAGGGCAGCGAGGGGGTGAAGGTCAATACCGCCATTGCCGTGCTGCTGGAGGAAGGCGAGAGTGCTGCCGATATCGACAGCGCGAAACCCGCCACCGAATCCGCCGCAGCACCCGCTGCCGAATCCGCTGCCGCCCCGGCGCAAGCCAGCGCCCCGGCTGCTCCCGCTGCCGCCCCGGCGCCCGCCGCGCCGCGCGACACCACCCCCGATTTCCCCGCCGGCACGCCGATGAAGACCATGACCGTGCGCGAGGCCCTGCGCGAAGCCATGGCCGAGGAAATGCGCGGCGATGACCGGGTGTTCCTGATGGGCGAGGAAGTGGGCGAATATCAGGGCGCCTACAAGATCAGCCAGGGGCTGCTGGATGAATTCGGCGCCCGCCGGGTGATCGACACGCCGATCACCGAGATGGGTTTTGCCGGGGTCGGTGTCGGTGCCGCCTGGGGCGGGCTGCGCCCGGTCGTCGAATTCATGACCTTCAATTTCGCCATGCAGGCGATGGATCATATCGTCAATTCGGCGGCCAAGACGCTCTATATGTCGGGCGGGCAGCTTGAATGCCCGATCGTCTTCCGCGGCCCCAATGGCGCGGCGGCGCGGGTGGGGGCGCAGCACAGCCAGTGCTACGCCGCCTGGTATGGCCATCTGCCGGGGCTGAAAGTGGTGATGCCCTATTCGGCTGCGGATGCGAAAGGCCTGCTGAAATCGGCCATCCGTGACCCCAATCCGGTGGTGTTCCTGGAAAACGAGATCCTCTATGGCCGCAGCTTCGAGGTGCCGGCGCTGGATGATTTCACCGTGCCGATCGGCAAGGCGCGGATCTGGCGTGAAGGTTCTGACGTGACCATCGTCAGCTTCGGCATCGGCATGACCTATGCGCTGGAGGCCGCCGAGCGGCTGGCCCAGGACGGTATTTCGGCCGAGGTGATCGACCTGCGCACCATTCGCCCGATGGATACCGCGACGATCCTTGACTCGGTGAAGAAGACCAATCGTCTGGTCACCGTCGAGGAGGGCTTCCCGCAAAGCTCGGTCGGCAATTACATCTCGGCCGTGGTGATGCAGGAGGCATTCGACTATCTGGACGCGCCGGTGATCAACCTCACCGGCAAGGATGTGCCGATGCCCTATGCCGCCAATCTGGAAAAGCTCGCGCTGGTGACGACCGACGAGGTTGTCGAGGCGGTGCGCAAAGTCACCTATCGCTGAGGGAGGCCGGACATGCCCATCGAGATACTCATGCCCGCGCTCTCACCCACCATGGAAGAGGGCACGCTGGCCAAATGGCTGGTCAAGGAGGGCGACAGCGTCACCTCCGGTCAGGTGATCGCCGAGATCGAGACCGACAAGGCGACGATGGAATTCGAAGCCGTCGATGAAGGGGTGATCGGCAAGATCCTGATCGCCGAGGGCAGCGAGGGGGTGAAGGTCAATACCGCCATCGCCGTGCTGCTGGAGGAAGGCGAAAGCGCGGGCGATATTGACGCCGCGAAACCGGCAGCCCCGGCGAAGGCCGAAGCCGCCAAGGCCGAACCGGCTGCAAGCAAACCCGCCGAGTCCCCCAAAGCCGCCCCCGCAGCCGCTCCTTCGGCCCCGGCCGGGGCCGATGGCGCGCGTATCTTCGCCTCGCCACTGGCGCGCCGCATCGCCGCCGACAAGGGGCTGGATCTGGCGCAGATCAAGGGCTCCGGGCCCCATGGCCGGATCGTCAAGGCCGATGTCGAGGGGGCCGGGCCGCAGGCCGCTGCTCCGGCGGCGGCGGCTGCTGCCCCGAAAGCCGCCGCTCCGGCCGCTGCCCCGGCCGCCATGGCGACCGGCGCTTCCGCCGATGCCGTGATGCGCATGTTCGAGGGCCGCGATTACGAGGAGGTCAAGCTCGACGGCATGCGCAAGACCGTCGCCGCGCGGCTGACCGAGGCCAAGCAGACCATCCCGCATTTCTATCTGCGCCGCTCGGTGCAGCTTGATGCGCTGATGAAGTTCCGCGCACAGCTCAATGGCCAGCTGGAAAGCCGGGGGGTGAAGCTCTCGGTCAATGATTTCATCATCAAGGCCTGCGCCATGGCGCTGCAGAAAGTGCCCGATGCCAACGCCGTCTGGGCCGGCGACCGCATGTTGCGGCTCAAGCCTTCGGATGTGGCGGTGGCGGTGGCGGTCGATGGCGGGCTCTTCACGCCGGTGATCAAGGATGCGCATCTCAAATCGCTCTCGGCGCTTTCGGCCGAGATGAAGGATCTTGCAACCCGCGCGCGCAACCGCAAGCTGGCGCCGCATGAATATGTCGGCGGCTCGTTCGCGATCTCCAACCTCGGCATGTTCGGGATCGAGAATTTCGATGCGGTGATCAACCCGCCGCATGGTTCGATCCTGGCGGTCGGTGCGGGGCTGAAACAGCCCGTCGTCGGCGCCGATGGCGAGCTGAAGGTGGCCACCGTCATGTCGATGACGCTCTCGGTCGATCACCGGGTCATCGACGGCGCTCTGGGGGCCGAGTTCCTGAGCGCGATCATCGACAATCTGGAAAATCCGCTGGCGATGCTGGCCTGAGGCCATCGAAAGACCAGCCCAGAAAGCCCCCGGCACCAGCGCGGGGGCTTTCTTTTTCAGCGCCCATTGCCCCTGCCGGGCGCCCATGCTCTATTGCCTCCGATCCGCAATCACGGGCCCTTTCTCATGCCGCATTTCACCGCCGCCGACGGCGCGCGCCTGTTCTATACCGACGAGGGGCATGGCGTGGCGCTGCTCTGTCTGGCCGGGCTGACGCGCAACCACAGTGATTTCGACTATATGGCCCCGCATCTGCCGCCGCTGCGGTTGATCCGGCTGGATTATCGCGGGCGCGGCCAGTCCGACTGGACGGGCGCGGAAAGCTACACCGTGCCGCAGGAAGCCGCCGATGTGCTGGCGCTGCTGGATCATCTGGGGTTGGAAAGCGCGGCGATCCTGGGCACGTCGCGCGGGGGCATGGTGGGGATGTATCTGGCCGCCACCGCGCCCGAGCGGGTGCGCGGCCTGGTGCTCAACGATGTCGGCCCGGTGCTGGAGCCGCTGGGGCTGGAGCGCATCAAGGCCTATATCGGCTTTCGCCCGGCCTCGCGCAGTCACGCGGCGGCGGCGGTGGCGCTGGAACATGCCGCCGAAGGGTTTGCCAATGTCCCCGCCAGCCGTTGGATGGAAGAGGCGCAGCGCCATTTCATCGAGACCGATCAAGGGCTTGACATCAACTACGACCCGGCGCTGCGCAAGGCGTTCCTGGCTGCACTTGACGGGCCGGCGCCCGATCTCTGGCCGCTGTTCGACGCCTGCTGCACCAAGCCGCTGGCGCTCATTCGCGGCGCCAATTCCGATTTGCTGACCCAGGCCAGCGCCGATGAGATGGCGGCGCGCTGCCCGGCGATGATCTGTGAGGAAGTGCCTGATCGCGGGCATATCCCGTTTCTGGACGAGCCGGAATCCCTGCGTGCCATCAACCGTTTTCTGGGACTGCTGATATGAGCGACATCACCATGATCGAGGCCGCCGCCCGGCGGTTGAAGGGCCATGCAAGGCGCACGCCGCTGCTGTCCTCGCCGTTTCTGGACGATCTCGCCGGTCGCCGGGTGCTGGTCAAGGCCGAATGCCTGCAACATACCGGATCGTTCAAGTTTCGCGGTGCCTGGAATGCGCTCAGCGCCCTGGAGCCGGCGGGGGTGATCGCCTTTTCCTCGGGCAATCACGCGCAGGGTGTGGCGCTGGCGGCGCGGCTCAAGGGCATTGCGGCGGTGATCGTCATGCCGGCCGATGCGCCGGCCATCAAGATCGACAATACCCGCGCGCTCGGTGCCGAGGTGGTGCTCTATGACCGCGCCACCGAGGACCGCGACGCCATCGGCGAACGGCTCGCCGCCGAGCGTGGCCTGACGCTGGTCAAACCCTTCGACATGGCCGAGGTGATCGCCGGGCAGGGCACCGCCGGGCTGGAGATTGCCGAACAGGCCGCCGAGGAGGGCGTCAGCGCGGCCGATGTGCTGGTCTGTTGCGGGGGCGGCGGGCTGACCTCGGGCGTGGCGCTGGCGCTGGAGGCCCGCGCGCCGGGCCTGCGCGCGCGCCCGGTCGAGCCCGAGGGTTTTGACGATGTCACGCGCTCGCTGGCCACCGGCCAGGTGCAGCGCAATCCGCGTCTTTCCGGCTCGATCTGCGATGCCATCGTCACGCCGCAGCCCGGCCAGCTGACCTGGCCGATCATGGCCCGGCTCTGCGGCCCCGGTCTGGTGGTCAGCGAGGAACAGGCGCTCAAGGCCATGGCACTGGCACATGACCGGCTCAAGATCGTGCTGGAACCGGGCGGGGCGGTGGCGCTGGCGGCAGCGCTTTTCGCCCCCGATCTGCCCGATACGGTGATCGCGCTGGCGACCGGCGGCAATGTTGACCGCGCGATGATGGCGCGGGCGCTGAGCCTGTGAATACCCGGTGAGCGTGCGGTGAAACGGCCCCCCGATCTGCGTGCCTGGGCGCTGCCGGGGGCCCGGTTCAACTTGCGCGTCACGCCGCGCGCCGGTGCCGACAGTCTTGAGCCCGGCGATGACGCCGGCGCGACGATCCGCATTCGTATCACCGCCCCGCCCGAGGACGGGCGCGCCAATGCGGCGGTGCAGAAGCTGCTGGGCCGGGCGCTCGGCGTGGCGCCGTCACGGCTGCGGCTGATCAGTGGCGCCAGCGCGCGTGACAAGCTCTTTCAGCTTGATTGATCGCCGTTTTCGTCGGTCTCGTTCTCCTCGTCCTGCTCGTCGGCCGGGCGCAGGCGATAGACCCCTTCGGGCAGGTTCAGCGCCATGCGCAGCTCCTGCAGCTGGCGGAAGGAAAAGGTGATCTTCATCACCTCATCGGTGCGCGGGTCATATTGCTCGACGGTGACACAATCCTCGAAATTGGTGATGGTCACATCTTCCACCAGCGGTGCGGCCCCCTCATCGACGAGGGTGATCACGGTGGCGTCGAAATCGTGCTCGATGGTGAACATGGCTCTACCTTAAGCCTAAACGCCTGGACCGGAAAGGGGCCAGGCTTGTGCCAGCCCTCAGCCCCGCCCCCCGGCGAAGCGCTCGGCCCATTCGGCGCGCGCCTCGTCGGTGATCTTGGCGAACATCACCTCGGGCACGGTGAAACCATGCCCCGGCGGCAGCAGGTTCAGCGCCGCCGCCACATCATCGGGCCAGCGCCAGTCATCGCAGCCCAGCGACGCCATCATCGCCCCGGCGGCATCGGGGATGAAGGGGCGCGAAAGCACCGCATAGAGCCGGATCAGGTTGAGCGCGAGGCGCACCTGAGCGGCGGCCAGCGCCGGATCGGTCTTGAAGCTGGACCAGGGCGCGGCCTCTTGCAGATATTCGTTGCCCAGCACCCAAATGGCGCGCAGCTCGCCGGCCGATTTGCGCACCTCCATCGCCTCCATGAAACCCTCATAGGCGCGGATGCGCGTATCCAGCGCCGCCATCAGCGCCGCCTCGCGCGCGCCCCATTCGCCGCCCTCGGGCACCACTTCGCCGAATTTCGAGCGGCAGAACTTGGTGACCCGGCTGACCAGATTGCCCAGCACATCGGCCAGATCCTTGTTCACGCTGGCCTGGAAATTCTCCCAGGTGAACTCGCTGTCGCTGCTTTCGGGCGCATGGGAAAGCAGCCACCAGCGCCAGTAATCGGCCGGCAGCAGGCCCAGCGCCTGATCCATGAACACGCCGCGCCCCTGGCTGGTGCTGAACTGGCCGCCGTCATAATTGAGGTAATTGAAGCTCTTGATGTAATCGACCATCTTCCAGGGCTCGGCCGAACCCATCAGCGTCGCCGGGAAGCTGAGCGTATGGAAGGGCACGTTGTCCTTGCCCATGAACTGGATGTAGCGCACATCGCCCGCCCCTTCGTCGGTGCGCCACCAGCGGCGCCAGGCGGCATCATCGAGCCCCTGCGCCTCGGCCCATTCGGCGGTGGCGGCGATATACTCGATCGGTGCGTCGAACCAGACATAGAAGACCTTGCCCTCCATGCCCGGCCAGTCGCGCTCGCCATCCTTCACCGGCACGCCCCAGTCCAGATCGCGGGTGATGCCGCGATCTTGCAGCCCGTCGCCGTCATGCAGCCATTTCCTGGCGATCGAGGTGGTCAGCACCGGCCAGCCCTTCTGGCTGTCGATCCACTGGTCCAGCCGCTCGCGCAGCGCCGACTGGCGCAGGAACAGATGCTTGGTCTCGCGCACCTCCAGATCGGTCGAGCCCGAGATCGCCGAGCGCGGGTTGATCAGATCGGTCGGGTCCAGCTGCTTGGTGCAGTTCTCGCATTGATCGCCGCGCGCGCGCTCATAGCCGCAATTGGGGCAGGTGCCCTCGATGTAGCGATCCGGCAGGAAACGGCCATCGGCGTTGGAATAGACCTGTTTCTCGGCAACTTCGGCGATCAGCCCCTCGGCCTTCAGCCGGCCGGCGAAATGCTGCGTCAGCCGGTGGTTCTGCGGGCTCGACGAGCGCCCGAAATGATCGAATGACAGCCGGAATCCCTGCGCCAGTTCGGCCTGCACCGCATGCATGCGCGCGCAGTAATCGGCCACCGGCTCGCCGGTCTTGGCGGCGGCCAGTTCGGCCGGTGTGCCATGTTCGTCGGTGGCGCATATGAACATCACCTCATGGCCGCGCGCACGCATGTAGCGGGCATAGAGATCGGCCGGCAACTGGCTGCCGACAAGATTGCCCAGATGCTTGATCCCGTTGATATAGGGAAGGGCCGAGGTGATCAGGATGCGCGCCATGCTATGTCCGTCTTGATGCGTTCCGAGGGGTCTGGCGCCGTCTTTAGCGCATGCGTGCCGCCCCTGCCAGCGCCCGATTGCACCATCCCGCCGATTGCTGCCGCTCGCGCGATTCCGGGGCCGGTAGCGCTGTCAAGATCATTGACGCCCTGCCGGCAAACGGGCAGTCTTTCGCGGCCCGCCGATGATTTTCCGGCGGCCGGATTTTTGCTGCGCGTTCCCCGAAAGGATATCCCATGTTTCCCTCCCGCCGCTCGTTCCTGTTTCTGACTGCCGCCGGTGCTGCGCTGGCGCTGGCGCTTCCCGGCACCGCAGCGCGGGCCGAGGGGGCGGGCTTTGTCGTCGAACTGGCGCCTTCGCAGGATTTCTACAATCCGATGCGGGTGACGGTGCGCGCCTTCGGCAATGCCGTCGAACCGGCTTCGGCCTATGTGCGCGGCTGTCAGGGCCATGTGCTGCCCGAAGGCGCCGCAGCGATCTTCGAGGTCACCGAGCGCATGGAAACGCTGGCCTTCACCGCTTCGGGAGCGGGGCTGGCCAGCATGGTTCTGGGCACGCCGGACGGGCTTTATCGCTGCGCGCTGGTCGGCGCTGACGGGCTGGCCTCGACGCAATTCGCCAATGTCGAGCCGGGGCGGTTCCACATCTGGCTGGGCGCCGAGGCCGAGGGCGGCGCGGTCGAGGCGCGGCTGATTGCCAGCGAACGCACCATCTCGACGCTGGAACTGCGCGGGCTGGATGTGGCGGCGCTCGGCGCGCCGCGCGCCGGGCAGCATGTCTTCACCGCCACGGCCGAGACCGGGCGCCAGCAACTGGCCGCTGGCGCCACGCTCTACCCCGAACACGAGATGCGCCCGCTCAATCCCGAATACTGCCCGGGTTATGGCCGTTTCGATGCCGCCGATGCCGTGCTGACCCTTGATGCCGCCGAGCGCCAGCTGAGCATCTTCGCCATGTCCGAGCGCGACCTGACCATCGCCGTGCGCGGCCCTGACGGGCGTATCCTGTGCAATGACGACGCCTTCGGCCTCAACCCGGCAGTGACCTTCGACAATGCCGGGGCCGGCGATTACCATATCTTCGTTGGCGCCTTTTCGCAGGGCCGCGCGGCGCTTTATGATCTTTACGCCTCCCAGGGTGCGCCGGCCTTCACCGATACGATCTTCGATGCTTCGGCCGATCCGCGCGCCGGCCGCATGGCGCTCGATGCCGGCACGGCGCGTTCGGGCCAACTGCTGGCCACCGCGCCGATCGTGTCGAACGATCCGTTCGAGATGCTTCCGATCGGCAGCTATTGCCCGGGCTTCACCGGCATCGACGCGCCCGATCTGGTGCTCAGCCTCGATGCCGGGCAGCCGATGCTGAGCCTTTATGCCATGTCGCAAACCGATCTGGTGATGGCGGCGCGCGCGCCCGATGGCCAGTGGCTGTGCAATGACGACAGCTATGGGCTGAACCCGGCGGTCAGCTTCTCCAACGCGCCGGCCGGTGACTATCAGATCTATGTCGGCGCCTTTTCGCGCGGGGCGGGCGGCAGCTTCAACCTCTATGCCGCGCTTGGCCAGCCCAACTGGGCCGGGGCCGAAAGCGATGGCGGCGGCGCAACCGGCGGTGGCGGGCTCAACCCCGATGCCGCGCCGGCGGTGGGGCGGCTTGATTTCGGCCCCCAGACCCGGGTCGATCCGCGGCTGATCTTCGATGTGCCGGCATCCGGCTTCGAGGCTTTCGGCATGGGCCCGGAATGCGCGGGCTATATCGACCCCTCGCGCCCCGATGTGGTGATCTCGGCCGAGGCCGGGCTGCCGCAGCTCATGGTCTATATGGTCTCGGAGGCAGATGGCACGCTGGTCGTGGTTGGCCCGGACGGCGCGCTGCATTGCAATGACGATTTCGAGGGGCTGAACCCCGGCGTCATGATCCCCAATCCGCAGCCGGGTGATTACGCGGTCTTTGCCGGCACCTATGGCGGTGGCGGCGGTGTGGCGACGCTGGGCGTCACCATCGCCAGCCCGCTCTGGGTGATGGACCGCGAGCATTGAAAGGGCGGGGCCGGCGGCTTTCTGGCGCCGGCCCCGATACGCCGATGAAGCGCCTTGCCCTGTCTCTTTCCGCGTTCTTTCCGGCGCTGCTGCTGGCCGTGACGCTGATGCTGGCTGCGGGGCCGGCACTGGCGCAGGATAATTCCTGCCGTTGGGCCAATGACGGCGAATGCGACGAGGCGCGCTATGGCGGCACCGGTGCCTGCCCCTCGGGGACCGATACCAATGATTGCCGCGCCGAGGCCAGCGCCCATGCCCGGCTCTGGGCCGCCGTGCCGCCCGATATCCGCGCCCGGCTGGGCGATGACAGCTGCCGCTGGGCCAATGACGGCGAATGCGATGACGCGCGTTTCGGCGGCACCGGCGCCTGCCCCGATGGCACCGATGCCAATGATTGCCGCGCCATGGCCATAGGCGGCGACAATTCCTGCCGCTGGGCCAATGATGGCGAATGCGACGAGCCGGGCATCGGCACCGGGGTCTGCACCTCGGGGACCGATAGCAATGACTGCCGCGCCGTGGCCTTCCTGCGCAACCGCAACAATACCTGCGAACATGCGTTCAACGGCATCTGCGACGAGCCGGTGATCGGCACCGGCCTGTGCCGCGCCAATACCGATACCGCCGATTGCGTCGGCCGCCAGCGCCCGACCGAGGCGCGCGATCATTTCTTCGGCCATGACGACCGGGTGCAGGTGGATACATCGCAGATGCCATGGCGGGCGATGGGGCTTCTGGATCTCGCCGATGGCGCCTGCACGGCGGTGCTGATCGGGCCGCGGCTGCTGGCCACGGCGGCGCATTGCCTGCGCGATGCGCAGGGCGGCATAGTCAAGGCGCTGAGCTTCCGCGCCGGCGCGCGCGGCGATACCGAACAGGGGCGCGCCGGTGTCAGTTCCTATGTCATTTCGCCCGATTACACGCCGCAGGATTTCCCGCCCCATGGCGGCAATGGCCATGACTGGGCGCTCTTGACGCTCGATCACGATCTCGGGCTGGAGCTGGGTTATGTCCGGCCCATGCTGCTGGAAAAGCACGATCTGGCGCTGATCGGTGCCGGGGAGTTTCTCGTCTCGCAGGCCGGTTACAGCTGGGATACCGGGGCCTATGCCTCGGGCCATATGGATTGCCGGGTGCTGGCCGCCTATCGGGACGGCTCGCTGATCCATGATTGCGACACCACGCGCGGCGACAGCGGCTCGCCGATCCTGCATTGGCGCGATGGCGAATGGTGGCTTCTGGCGCTCGACAGCCAGTTCTTCGCCCCGCAACCGCCGCTGGCGCAGTTCAACAGCGCGCATCTGGCGGTCGATACCCGCGCCTTTGCCCAGGCCCTGCGCGACGCCGGGGCGCTGGAATGACCCGCCGCCTCTGGGGGCTGGCGCTGATGCTGCTGCTGACGGCTTGTGGCCGGGAACTGGCCGAGGGCGAGCGCGCATTGGCCGAGGGGCTGTTCGGCGAGACGCTGGATACCGCGCCGGTGCGGGTGGTGGAGAACGGCTTTGTCGGCACTGTCTCGCGGGTCTATCCCACGCGGCCGCGCACCACCTGCCGCGAACGCATCCTGCCGCCCGATGACAGCCCCACCTTCACTGCCCGCGCCGCCGGCATGGTGCTGTGGAACCATATCCATATCCGCCCCGATATCATGCGCGCCGACTATGCCCGCAATCCCGATGGCAGCATGGGGCTGGTGGCGGCGATGTTCATCGCCCATGAGATGACCCATGTCTGGCAATGGCAGAACCGGCAGCTGACCGGCTACAGCCCGATGCGCGGCGGGGCCGAGCATTTTCAGGGCGCCGACCCCTATCTGTTCGATGCCGAGGCCAATGCGCGGTTTCTGGATTACGGCTATGAGCAGCAGGCCAGCCTTGTCGAGGAATATATCTGCTGCCGCGCGCTCGATCCGACCGGCGCACGCACCGCGCGACTGGAGCGGCTCTTGAACCCGGTGATGCCGGTCGCCGGGTTGAGCCTGCCCGATGACGTGGTGCTGCCCTGGCCCGAGGGCGATTTTCGCGGCATTTGCAGCTAGACCCGATTCAGCACCGATTCAGCACCGATTCAGCGCCCGGATCAGCGCCAGTGCAGCGGGCTGCGCTTGTGCGGGAAGGGCAGATTGGTGCTGATGCGCGCGCAATATTCCGCCTGTGACAGGATGCGCAGCCCCGCCGCTTCGCTATCGGGCGCGGTCAGCGCCTCCAGCACCGACTGGCTGAACGGCGCCGGGCCGCTGTCCCACCAGGGATAGGGCGCGGGGTTGGCGGCCAGATTGGCCTCGATGCGTTCCAGCATGCGCGCCATCACCGGCAGGCCCGGGGCGCAGGCGATGAAATTGTTGGCCACCGTGCCATAGCCGACCTCGATGCAGAAAACCGCTTTGGCGCCCTTTAGCCAGTCGTCGATCGGGCGGCGGGGGAGTTCATCGAGATCGGCATAGATCCCGCCCTCGCGGTGCAGCCAGGCGATGCGAAACAGATCGGCGCGGGTGGCGGGCAGTTGCTGGCGCTCAAAGAGCGGCAGCAGCGCCGGCACTTGCCGTTCCAGCCAGTCGGCGGCCTGCGCGCGGTCGAACAGCTGCCGGGTCAGGCCGGGATGGTGGCGTGCCCAGGCATCAATCGTGCGCTGCGCCGCCACCGAGGGCGGCCCCTCCCAATAATGAATGAGGCGCCGGGGGATGGCAGCGGCCTCAGCGGGCGGCAGCGGCCGGAACTGCCAGAGGTTCTGGCGCTGCCCGGTGGCCAGCGCCCAGGCCGCCAGACCGGGCGTGGCGCAGAAGCGGCCCGGCGGGGCGTCTTGCAGGGTCTCGCGCAGCGGGCGCCGGGGATCGAGCCGGGGCAGGGCGCGGGCGGCGCGGCTGGCATCTTCGGTGATGCGGTCGCGCAGATCGGGCGGGGGCGGGGTGGCGCTGTCCAACTGCGCCGTCTTGAGGCCCTGAAAGCGGGTCAGCGCAGCCTCGGCGCCGGGGAAATCACCGCGCAGGAAAGCCGTGCGGGCGCGTTGCAGCCAGAGGCCCGCGCGGTTGGGGCAGGGACCGTCGAGCGGCGCCAGCGCGGTCTCGGCGCCCTCATGGTCGAATTCCCAAAGGCACAGTTCGGCGCGCAGATAGGCCAGATCGGCGCGCAGCGGGGCACCGGGTTCCAGCCCCTCGGTCAGCGCAAGTTCGGCCCGGGCGCGGTCCGGATCGCCGCCCAGCAGCGCCGATTCCGCCCGCCGCCGGGCGCGGGCGATGAACAGCCAATGCGGGTTGCCGGCCTCAGGGAAGGGGGCATGGGCCAGCGCGGCTTCATGCAGCCCCAGCCGGTCAAGCTGGGCGGCGCGCTGCAAGGGGCTTTCACCGGGGGCGAAGGGCGCCAACAGGCTTGCCTCCAGATCGCGCCAATCCTCGATGCGCTCGCGGCAGGCCAGCCAGAGGCCGCGCAGCAGCTCATGCGCCGGATGCAGCCGCAACGCCCCGGCGGCCATGGCCAGCAACCCGGCCCGCATCTCGGCGGCCTTGCCGGGGTCGGCTTCTTGATCGCCGAGCATCAGCCTGGCACGCAGCAGGCGGATATGCTGGCGGGCACTGTAGCGCCATGGCTGATCGGGCAGATCGGCGGCGAGCAGATCGAGCGCCTTTTGCGGCGCCTCGCCATCGAGCGCCAGCAGGATCGCGGCCTCGCACGCAGCGGGGCTCTCGGGGCCAAGCTGGCGGCTGATGCGCGCGGCCAGATCGCGGGCCAGGGCATGGTCACGCTCGGCCAGCGCCAGTTCAAAGAGCGGCGGTAGCAGGGCGGCATCTTCGGGGCCGGCCTGCTGCGCCAGAAGCGCCAGCCCGGCGCCGCCGTTGCGGCCATGGGCCAGAAGCGCGCGCAGCCGGGGGCGTTGCGGGGCATTCGCGGGCAGGGCGGCGAGATCCCGTTCGGCGGCGGGCCAATCGGCCTCGGCCAGCGCCAGTTCGCAACGGCAGGCCAGATCATCGAGGGCACTGGGAGCGGCGTGATCGAGCCTTGCCAGCACGGCGCGGGCTTGCGATGCGCGGCCCTGGGCCCAGAGGCGCCGGGCCAGCGCCGCCGGGCGCCGCTTCTGCGCCTCCACACGCGCTGCCAGTTCGGCCAGCGCGGCTTCCTGCGCCGCCGTGTCGCCAGCCGCATCATGGGCCAGAAGCGCCAGATCGATCGACCATGGCCAGCGCGCCAGCGCCGCGCTCAGCGCCGGGCCGCAGGGCAGGCGCCAGCCGGTCAGCGCGCGCAACCGCTCCAGCGCCGGCGGATAATCCAGCCCCGCGATCCGCTCGGCGAGTTCGCGCCCCGGCGCCGCCGGATCATCGAGCGGCCCTTGCCAGAGCGCCCGCGCCAGATCATCAAGCGCGATCACGGCGCTGCGGCCAGCATGCGCTCGCCTTCGGTGAATTCGATGCCGAATGCCTCTTTCGCAGCCACCCGCGCGCGCCAGGTATAGCCGTGCAGGAACTGCATCACCGCGCGCGAGACGGGAAAGCCGGGGCTTTCCCAGACCCTTCGCAGCATCAGCGCATCGAGCCGCTCGCGCGCCGTGCCGCTGATGCGCTCGGGCGGCAGGCCGCAATGCACCATGATCCGCGCCAGATTGCCGGCGCGGTCGGCGTGGAAATCCTCGTAGTCGAGCAGCAGAATGTCATCGTAGTGGCGTGCCCAGGCCGCGTGATTGCGGGTGAAATCGCCATGCTCATCGAGCCTTGCCTCTGCCAGCAGCGTGAAGAAGGTCGCATCCAGTTCCAGCCCGCCCTGATAATCCGCGCCAAGCCGCCAGAGCATATGCATACGCAGCGCCGACACCGCCCGCACCATCGGATCGCGCAGGATATAGATGATGCGCGCGCCGGGGTTGAGCGCCTTGCATTCGGCGATCTGCTCATCGCGCAGGAAGGCGTATTCGGGTGTGAAATCAAGCGTCTTGAGATGCGGCTCGGGCGGGGCCATGAGCTGGCGATACCATTCGACGCCGCGACGATGGTTCCAGTCCCAGAAATGCGCCTCCTTGTCGGTGGAGGTTATGGGCTCGGAATCGGGGAAGGAATGGGTATCGGGATGCAGGGCCAGCACCGAATGCAGCCAGCTGGTCGAGCCCTTCTGGCAGCCGATGCAGAGGATATCGGCGATATTTTCCCGGGGGCCGGTTGCCGGCAAGAGGGGCGATGCGGGGGGCGTTGCTGCGGCGGGGGCGCTCATGCCGGATCGGCCCCTCCTTCGGCCCAGGTCAGGGTGGCGGCCAGATCCGGGGGCGGGGTGCCGTCGCGCATCAGGGGGCGCAGATGCCTGAGCGCGCCTTCGCGGTCACCGGCGGCCTTCGCGGCCTCGATGGCCTTGCGCCGGCGGAACGGGTTGTCGCCGGCACTCAGCGCGGCCTCGAAACAGGTGAAGGCGGCGCCGGGTTCATCGCGGCGCAGATGCAGATCGCCCAGAAGCCGCAGCGAGAACCCGGTCATCTGATCGCGGCTTTCGACGAAACCGGGGGCGTTGACTCGCGCCACCAGCCGCGCGGCGACGGGTTCCAGCAGCAGTGCCGCGCGGTTGGTGAGGTTGAAATCCAGCAGCAGTTTCAGCGCGGTCGTGGTCTCGCCATGATGGCGCAGGGTCAGTACCGGGTCGCGGGCGAATTTCTCCTCGAACAGCGAGAGGGTGATGCCGGCCACCAGCCGGATGCGCAAAAACTCCAGATATTGCAAGATCTCCAGCCGCGCCTGCGGATTGTCGGCCCGGGGGTAGCGCGCGGCATCGGCCAGCGCGAATTCATCATGCAGCGCCGCATTGGCACGAAAACGCGCCAGCGCCGCATCGGCGCGCGCCAAAAGGCCGGGGCCTGGCTGGTAGATCTGCCAGTTGCCATCGCCGCCAGAAACGCCGCCAGAATCGCCGCCAGAATCGCCGTTGCCATCCGGCCGCCAGCAGGCCAGGCATTCGAAATGCACCCGCTTTTGCGACGGATCATCATGGCGACGAAACAGATCGATGCCACGATCCCCGGCGACGGCAAATTCGGGCAGGGCGGTTTCCAGCATGGGTCACCCCGGATGGCGACTGACGCGCAGCTCGCGGCAGCGGAAACGGAAATCGCTGGCGTGGCGCGGCAGGATGATCGACAGTTTGGGGCGATCCCCGCCAGCCAGCAGCGCGGCGGAGAAATCGCGCCTCACCCGCAGGCTGCCATTGGCCGGGCAGGAATGCACATGGGTCTCGACGAAACGGTGCTGCGGCCTTCCCAGCCGCGCACGCTCCCAGAGCGACAGCGCGGTTTCGAACAAATATCCGCGGGCATCGGCCACCACGAATTCGCAGCGCAGCCCTTGCCCCGGCTGGGCCAGCCCGTCGAGGCAGAATTCGATGGCGCTCCAGTCACGGGTCTGGGGCAGTTGCACGACAAACTCGCGCGCCGCCACCGAGGCATGCACCAGCCGGCCGGCGATCTCGAAGCCTTGCGACAGCTCGAAACGCTCGGCAAAGGCATGGCCCGGCGCGATGGCATGGCCCAGGTCATGCGGGCCGATCCGGTCCCAGAGCGCATAGAGCAGATCACCCTTCGCCGGCGGCAGCGCCTCATGCGGGTGACTGGCACCAAGCGCGCTCTCGATCGCCTCCAGCCGCCGGTCCAGCCGCTCGGCCTCGCCGTCCATCTTGTGCCAGAGCGCGCTGGTTTCGTCGTTCATCTCCTTGAGCAGCGTGGCGCCGACGCCGCGTAGCAGTTCGGGCAGGTTTTCCAGATCAGGCGTCACCCCCTCGGGCGTGTGGATATGGCTGCGCGACAGGTCGGAATAGAGCCGCCAGTCGTAGGAAGGGTTGTCCATC
>ERZ869909.1626-NODE-1626-length-17602-cov-4.304879_pt1 | contig 17602 bp, 14 predicted proteins | sample MGYA00520892_ERZ869909 | MGnify/ENA primary metagenome ERZ869909 (study PRJEB32215, sample SAMEA104723947) | bioreactor metagenome | biome: bioreactor; feature: anaerobic bioreactor; material: water | place: China | collected 2015-03-12 ...
TCACTGATACGCGTCGAGACGAAGCGCTTGAGCTCCTGCTCGTACTCGTCGATGGGGTGACCGGTGAGGTAGAGCCCCAGGGTCTCCTTCTCGCCGGCCAGGCGCTCCTTGTCGGTCCACTCACGAGTCTGCCGATAGGCCTCGTAGGGGTCCACCTCCGCCTCGTCGGCGAAGGCTTCGCCGAACATGTCGATCATGCCCAGGTTCTGGTTCGCCTGGGTCTGGGCCGCGGCCTTGAGCGCAGCCTCCATTGCCGCGCTGAGCACCGCACGGTTGGGGCCGAGGTTGTCCAGCGCCCCTGAGCGGATCAGCGCCTCCAGGGTCCGCTTGTTCATGCGCCGGGGATCGACCCGCCGGCAGAAGTCGAACAGGTCGCTGAAGGGACCGCCGGCTTCACGTGCCTCGACGATGGCACCGATGGGACCTTCGCCTACGCCACGAATGGCACCCAGGCCGTAGACCACCCGGGCCTCGATATCGACGGTAAACTTGTAGCCGCCGACGTTCACGTCCGGCGGGGTCACGGTCAACCCCTGGTGGCGGCACTCCTCGATCAGCGGCACTACCTTGTCCAGGTTGTCCATTTCGGTGGACATCACCGCTGCCATGAAGGGGCCGGGGTAGTGCGACTTGAGCCAGGCGGTCTGGTAGGAGACCAGGCCATAGGCCGCCGAGTGGGACTTGTTGAAGCCGTAGCCGGCGAACTTTTCCACCAGGTCGAAGATATTGCCCGCGAGCTCCTTGTCGATGCCGTTGGCGGCACAGCCCTCCATGAAGCCGGCGCGCTGCTTGGCCATCTCCTCGGGCTTCTTCTTGCCCATGGCGCGACGCAGCATATCGGCCTGCCCCAGGCTGTACCCCGCCAGCACCTGGGCGATCTGCATCACCTGCTCCTGGTAGAGGATGATGCCGTAGGTGGGCTCCAGCACCGGCTTTAGCAGCTCGTGCTGGTAGTCCGGGTGCGGGTAGGAGATCTCGGCGCGACCGTGCTTGCGGTTGATGAAGTCGTCGACCATGCCCGACTGCAGAGGGCCGGGGCGGAACAGCGCCACCAGGGCGATCATGTCCTCCAGCGAGTCCGGCAGCAGGCGCTTGATGAGCTCCTTCATGCCACGGGATTCGAGCTGGAATACCGCCGTGGTCTCGGCGCGCTTGAGCATCTCGAAGGTGGGGGAGTCATCCAGCGGGATGGTGTCGATGTTCAGCGGCTCCTGGCCCGCCGCCGCACGCACCTTGTCGACCATCTCCAGCGCCCAGTCGATGATGGTCAGGGTCCGCAGCCCCAGGAAGTCGAACTTGACCAGCCCGGCCTCCTCGATGTCGTTCTTGTCGAACTGAACGACCAGGCCGTTACCCTCCTCGTCGCACAGCAGCGGCGCGAAGTCGGTGAGCTTGGTGGGTGCGATGACCACGCCGCCGGCATGCTTGCCGGTGCCGCGGGTGATCCCCTCCAGCTTGATCGCCATCTCCCAGATTTCCTGGGCCTCGTCGTCGTTGTCGATGAACTCCTTCAGCGCCGGCTCCTGCTCGATCGCCTTGGCCAGGGTCATGCCGACCTCGAAGGGGATCAGCTTGGAGAGCTTGTCACCCAACGAGTAGGGTCGGCCCTGGGCCCGGGCCACGTCGCGCACCACCGCCTTGGCAGCCATGGTGCCGAAGGTGACGATCTGGGACACGGCGTTTCGCCCGTAGCGGTCGGCCACGTACTCGATGACCCGGTCGCGCTTCTCCATGCAGAAGTCGACATCGAAGTCGGGCATCGACACCCGCTCCGGATTGAGGAATCTCTCGAACAGCAGGTCGTATTCCAGCGGATCGAGATCGGTGATCTTCTGGGCGTAGGCCACCAGCGAGCCGGCACCGGAGCCGCGCCCCGGCCCCACCGGGACATTGTTGTCCTTGGCCCACTGGATGAAGTCCATCACGATCAGGAAGTAGCCGGGAAAGCCCATCTGGATGATGATGTCGAGTTCGAAATCCAGCCGCTTGCGGTAGCGGGCGTCGATCTCGGCATACTCCGCCCCGTCCCGCGGATAGCGCTCCGCCGGGAACAGGAAGTCGAGTCGTTCGTTGAGGCCATCGTGGGAGACCTTGCGGAAGAACTCGTCCTGGGTCATGCCCTCGGGAATCTCGAATTCGGGCAGGAATATTTCGCCCAGCCGCACGTTCACGCTGCAGCGTGCGGCGATCATCAGGCTGTTCTCGAGCGCGGCGGGGATATCCGAAAAGAGGTCGGCCATCTCCTCGGGACTCTTGAGGTACTGCTCTTCGGTGTAGCGCCGCTCCCGCCGCGAGTCGTCCAGCGCTCGACCCTCGCCGATGGAGACCCGTGTCTCATGAGCCCAGAAGTCGTCGCGCTCGAGGAAGCGCACGTCGTTGGTGGCCACCACCGGCGTGCCCGTCTCCATGGCCAGCGCCACCGACAGATGTACGCACTCCTCCTCCAGCGGCCGGCCGGTTCGAACCAGCTCCAGATAGAAACGCCCAGGGAAGGCGGCGTTCCACTCGTCCAGCAGCCCCCGGGCTTCGTCCCGGTGGTCGGACAGCAGGTGACGGCCGATCTCGCCGTCGCGGGCACCGGACAGGGCGATCAGCCCCTCGCTCTGCTCGAGCACCCAGGCGCGGTCGAGCAGTGCCCGGCCCTGCCGCTGCCCCTCCATCCAGCCACGGGATATCAGCTCGGTGAGGTTGCGATAGCCGACGTCGTTCATGACCAGCAGGGTCAGGCGGTAGGGATGACCCTCGTCGAAGGGGTTGGCCAGCCACAGGTCGGCGCCGATGATCGGCTTGAGCCCGGCTCCCTGGGCACCACGATAGAACTTGACCAGGCCGAACAGGTTGGCCTCGTCGGTAACGGCCAGGGCGGGCATGCCCCGCTCGGCCGTGGCCTTGATCAGCGGCTTGAGCCGCACCAGGCCGTCGACCAGCGAGTATTCGGTGTGAACGCGAAGATGTACGAAGGGCGTGGTCATAAGGGGCTCGAAGCTTGGCGGTAAATGGTCGGTACGGAAACCAGGCTATTGGACCTGCGGTATGGCATCTGCCTATCCACGGCGCCCCTCGCTATCAGGGGCTACCTAGCACAGCGCCAGCTGGCGCTTGACTGGGCCGAAGGAGCGACGGTGCTCGGGCAGCGCGCCAAGGCGCTCCAGCGCCGCCAGGTGTTCGCGGGTCGGGTAGCCCTTGTGGCGGGCGAAGCCATAGCCGGGAAAGAGACCATCGAGCGCCACCATCTGGGCATCGCGGGCCACCTTGGCGAGTATGGAGGCCGCAGCAATCGCCGGGTGGCGGGCATCGCCCTTTACCACCGCCTGACCGGGGACATGATGCCCGGGCAGACGATTACCGTCTACCAGCAGGTACTCCGCCGCCAGCGGCAGGGCATCGATGGCCCGGCGCATGGCGAGATGCGTGGCGTGGTAGATATTGAGTTCATCGACCTCGGCGACCGACGCCTCGCCCACGGCGAATGCCAGGGCCTTTTCGCGAATCTCGCCGTCGAGCCATTGGCGGCGCTCTGCCGTCAGCTGCTTGGAGTCGGCCAGGCCCGCAATGGGCCTTGCCGGGTCGAGAATCACGGCCGCTGCCACCACGGCGCCGACCAGCGGCCCGCGGCCAACCTCGTCGACGCCCGCCAGCAGCGTGCCCTGGTAGTCGATGACCAGGGGTGGCAGGTCACAGGGCTTCATCGGTCTGCGCCCTCCTCCTTTTTCGCTTCCAGGCTCGCCTGCTCCGTTGAGTCCGCCCCTCCCTCTTCAGGCTTCGCTCCCGCCTCGGCGGCGATAGCACTGGCAGGCGAAACGCTGTCGGGCAGCGCGCGCCCCTCCACCAACGCTTCGACGGCGTCACAGGCGCGGCGACTGGCATCCCGCTGCAGCCCGGCATGCATCTCGGTGAAGCGTGATTCCAGTGCCATGCGGTAGTCGTCATTGTCGAGCATCTCGCCCAGGCGTGCCACGATGGCCGACGCGCTGGCCGCTTCCTGGATCAGCTCGGGCACCAGTGTCTCGCGGGCGATCAGGTTGGGCAGCGAGATCCATTCGGTCTTGACCAGCCGACTGGCCAGCCAGTGGGTGGCCGGTGCCATCTTGTAGGCCACCAGCATGGCGCGGTGGCAGAGCATCGCCTCCAGCGCCGCGGTGCCCGATGCCAGCAGCACGGCGTCGGCCGCCACCATGGCCTCCCGGGCGCGGCCGTCGAGCAGCAGTACTCGGCCAGTGAGGCCGGGGCGCGCCGCCAGCAGGCCGCTCAGCTCTTCGTGTCGCTTCGGCGTCGCCGCTGGAATCACTACCTTGAGCCCGGGACGGGTTTGGCACAGCTGCTCGGCTGCGTCGAGGAAGGTGTCGCCGAGAAAGCGAATCTCGTTGGCCCGGGATCCCGGCAGCAGAGCCAGCACGGCTGTGTCCGCGTCCAGCCCCAGCGCAGCCCGGGCCGTGGCACGATCGTTGGTCAGCGGCAGCTCGTCGGCCAGCGGATGGCCGACGAAGGCCACCGGCACCTGGTGATGAACATAGAAGGCTGCCTCGAAGGGTAGGAAGGTCAGCATGGCATCGACGGAGCGGGCGATGCCCTTGATCCGCCCCTGACGCCAGGCCCATACCGTGGGGCTGACATAATGTGCGGTGGTGATGCCCGCCTCGCGCAGCTGCCGCTCCAGGCCGAGGTTGAAGTCGGGGGCGTCGATACCGATCATGATGTCGGGCTGCCAGGCCAGGGCATCCGCCCTGAGGGAGCGGCGCACGCGGATCAGTTCCGGGAGGTGCTTGATTACCTCGACCAGTCCCATCACCGAGAGGGTTTCCAGTGGAAAACGACTTTCCATGCCCTCGCCGATCATTCCAGGCCCGCCGATGCCGCGGAATTCAACGTCCGGATGGCGAGCCTTCAGGGCACGCATCAGGCCGGTGCCCAGATTGTCGCCGGAGAGCTCACCGGCCACGATGTAGACACGTCTTACCGTCATGATTGCGTCACGTCAGCGTACGATGCCACGGGTCGACACCTCGATGGAGGCGGCAAAGGCTTCGGTTTCGGGCAGCGGAAAATGACTGCGGATGGCGATCAGGGCCTGCTCGACGGTCAGCCCCTGGCGATAGACCAGCTTGTAGGACTCGCCCAGCGCCTTGATCGCCTCCTTCGAGAAACCACGGCGCTTCAACCCCGTCAGGTTGAGACCATGAGCCCTCGCCGGGTTGCCATTGATCATGACGAACGCCGGCGTGTCCTTGGTAATGATCGAGCCACCACCGGCCATGGCGTAGGCGCCAAAATAACAGAACTGGTGAATCGCGGAGAGCCCCCCCAGTATGGAGAAGTCACCCAGGGTGACATGACCGGCCAGGGTCACCTGGTTGGCGAGCACACAGTCGTTGCCGATGAGGCAATCGTGTCCCACGTGAACATAGGCCATGAAGAGGTTGCGCGAGCCGATGACGGTTTCACCGCGGTCCTGAGCGGTGCCGCGGTGCAGCGTCGCCCCCTCGCGGATGACGTTGTCGTCGCCCATCACCAGTCGCGTCGGTTCGCCGGCATACTTCTTGTCCTGGCAATCCTCTCCCACCGAGGCAAACTGGAAGATGCGGGTGCGGGCGCCCAGCACGGTCGGCCCCTTGATCACAACATGAGGGCCTATCCGACTGCCGGCCCCGATCTCGACGTCGGGCCCAATCACGGTAAAAGGTCCGACCTCGACATCCTCGGCCAGACGTGCACTGGGATCGACGATGGCAGTGGTATGTATCAAGCAACCTTCCTCTCGGCACAAATGATGACGGCCTCGCAGGCCAGCTCGCCTCCTACGGTAGCACGGCAGGCGAATTTCCAGATGCCCCGTTTTTCACGTTCCACGCGTGCCTCCAGCACCAGGCAGTCACCGGGCATGACCGGGCGTTTGAAGCGCACGTTGTCGCTGCCCACGAGATAGTAGACATAGCCGTCGGCGGGCAGCTTGTTGACGGTCTTGAAGCCCAGGATGCCACACACCTGGGCCAGGGCCTCGAGCACCAGCACGCCGGGCATGATCGGGTGGTGCGGGAAGTGGCCGTTGAAGAACGGCTCGTTGATGCTGACGTTCTTGTAGCCAACGATCAGTTCGCCGAGCGTCAGCTCCGTGACCCGATCCACCAACAGGAAAGGATAACGGTGGGGCAGATACTCACGAATCTCGTTGATGTCCATTACCATCGTAGCGACCTCTGAAAGGAAGTAGGAAAGCCGGAGCAGCATTGGCATGTTGCATCCGGCTTTCCAAAATGCCTGCTGGGAGAGAAAGGCAGGCGATGGATTATAGCGTCGCCAGACGTCGTCTCAACCCTACTGGTTGCGCTTTTCGAGCTTGGCCAGGCGGCGGGCGATATCGTCGAGCTGCTTGAAGCGCACTGCGTTCTTGCGCCACTGGGCGTTCTGCATCGCACCGGTACCCGACGAGTAGACCCCCGGCTCGTGGATCGAGTTGGTCACCAGGCTCATGCCGGTGACCTGCACCCCGTCACAGATCGTCAAATGGCCGGCGAGCCCCACACCACCACCAAGCATGCAGTTGCTCCCCACCCGGGTCGAACCGGCAATGCCGACACAGCCGGCAAGGGCGCTGTGGTCACCGATACGCACGTTGTGGGCGATCTGCACCTGGCTATCGATCTTGACGTCATTGCCGATGACGGTGTCGTCCAGCGCCCCACGGTCGATGCTGGAACAGCTCCCCACTTCCACGTCGTCGCCCAGCACCACGCCGCCCAGTTGGGCGATCTTGTGCCAGCGCTTCCCATCATGGGCGAAGCCGAAGCCATCGCCACCGATGACACAGTTGCTGTGCAGGATGACCCGCTCGCCAATAACGACACCGTGACAGACGGTCACGTTTGGGTGCAGTCGCGACCCGGTGCCAATCCGCGCATTCGCTCCTATCACACAGCCTGGCCCGATCACGACGTCGTTGCCCAGTTCGACGCCGGATTCGACGACCGCCTGGGGGCCTATCTCAACCCCGACCCCCAACCGGGCATCTTCGGCCACGACGGCCGTCGAGTGGATGCCACCGGCCGGACGGGACAGGAACGGGTCGAAGAGCCGTGACAGCTGTGCATAGCCGAGATAGGGATTGTCGAGCTCGAGGTGATCAACCGGGCACTCTCTAGCGTGCTCGGGATGAAGCAGGACGGCACCCGCACGGGTGACGTGCAGGCTCTTGAGATAGGAAAGATTGGCCACGAAGGCGATCTGTTCGGGGCCGGCGTCCTGCAAGGTCGCCAGTCCCGAGATGCGGCGCGTGCCGTCACCCACCAGCCGCGCTCCGAGCTGTTCGGCAAGATCGGCGAGGGTGAATTGTGGGGGTGCAGGTTGCGTCATGAAGGCCCGATAGTCAGCAGAGCACGGCGGCAAGCCGCCGTGACAGATCAGTTTAGCGAGTTGAGGATATCGGTCACTTCCCGAGTCAGGTTCGGCAGGTCGACCTCGGAGTGAACCACACCCTGGGGGTCTACCAGCACCTGGATACCATGGCGGGAAATCACCTGCTCCACCGCCCGCTCCAGCTTCGACTCGGACTGCTGCAGGAACTCCTGCTCCGAGCGCATCTGCTCCTCGATGATCTGCTGGCGCAGCTGTTCGAAGCGGCTACCCTTCTGCTGGAACTCCTGAATCATGGTGTCACGCTCGGCATCGGAGAAGCTGCCCCCCTGCAGACGCTGCTGGAGGCTCTGCAGTTCCTCCCCCAGCGTCTGGGCTTCCTGCTGCTGTCCGCGAAGGCGGTTCTCCAACTGCTCCATGGAGCTCTGGGCGGCATCGGACGAGAGCAGCGCCTGCCGCCAATCCAGCACGGCGACCTCGGCGGCGTGCACCGGCATCGCGAGGGCACCGAACAGGCCAATACAGAGAATGGCGGTCAACTTGCGCATGAACGACTCCTTGGTCGATCTGGATCAGAATGTCTGGCCCAGTGAAAACTGGAAGAACTGGGTATCGTCGCCGCTCTTGTCATTGAGGGGCTCGGCGATACTGAATGTCAGCGGGCCCACCGGGGTCAGCCAGGAGAGCCCGATACCGGCGCTGTAACGCAGCTCACCCAGGTCGACACCGGAGGAGCAGTTCGAGGGACCGTCACCTTCCACCACCGGATAACAGCTGGTCAGGAAGGTGTTGCCGGCATCGACGAAGAACCCGGTCTGCAGCGAACGTTGGTCCTCGAGGAAAGGCATCGGGAAAAGCAGCTCCGCACTGCCCTCGACCAGCACGTTGCCACCCAGAGTGCGGTCACGCCCCCCTTCGCGTGGCGTGGTGCGCTCGCCCAGTGTATTGGCGGTAAAACCGCGCACCGAACCCAGGCCGCCGGAGTAGAAGTTCTCGTAGAACGGGTAGGGATCGCCGCCGATGCTGTCGGCGTAGCCCAGGGTCGTGCCAAGCTTCAACGCCCAGGTCTCTTCCTCATTGAGAGCGAAGAGCTGCTGGGCACGGGCCCGGAGCTTGAAGTAGTCGGCATCGCTGCCTGGCGCCGCGGTTTCCACCGACAGCCGCTGATAGTTGCCCGAAGTGGGCATGATGCCACGGTTCAGGTTGTTGCGCGTCCAGCTAGCGGTAAGCTTGAGACTCTGGGCGCTGTCACCCTGCTCATCGACGTAGCGCACGATCTCCGAGGCGGTATCGCGGTATGTCTTGACCGTCAGGTCCTCGACGCTGGCGCCAAAGTTGAGCCGTGAGAGTTCGCTGATCGGGTAGCCGAAGTTGATCCCAGCACCGTAGGCATCGGTGGAGTAGGTCGAGATATCCGAGTCTTCATAATCTGTCTCGCGATAGAACAGATTGTAGCCCCGCGAAATGCCGTCCAGGGTCCAGTAGGGATCGGTGTAGCCGAAGTTGAGACTGGTGAAGGTATCGCTGCGCTGAGCGCCGATGTTGACTCGATTGCCGGTCCCCAGGAAATTGTTCTGAGCCAGCGACGCCCCATAGATGATGCCGGCGCTCTGGGAGAAGCCGATGCTCGCCGACACCGAGCCGGAAGGCTGCTCGTCGACGGTATAGGTAACATCCAGCTTGTCGGGCTCTCCCGCCACCGGTTGGGTATCCACCTCCACCTGGCTGAAAAAGCCCAGGCGCTCCAGACGACGGCGCGATTGACTGATCGATTCGGTGGAAGCGGGGGCGCCCTCCATCTGAATCATCTCGCGGCGCAACACCTCATCCTGTGTGCTGGTATTGCCAATGAAGTTGATGCGTCGCACGTAAGCGCGCTCCCCCGGCTCCACCATGACGGTGAGATTCACCGTCGAGCCGTCGGCACCGGGTTCCGGCACGCCCTCGACCCGCGCGAAGGCGAATCCCTCGGCACCCAGGCGGGCACGCAGGGCTTCGGTGGAGGCGGTAACGTCGCTACGCGAGAATATCTGGCCGCTTTCCACCTGCAGCAGGTCACGCGCCTCGCGTTCGCTGATCTGCAGGTCACCGGCGAAACGGATGTCGCCCAGACGATACTGGCGGCCTTCATCGACATTGACGGTAACGAAGATGCGCGACTTGTCCGGACTGATAGACACCTGGGTCGAGGTGATGGCGAAGTCCACATAGCCGCGATCGAGATAGAAGGAACGCAGCCGCTCCAGATCGCCGGACAAGGCTTCACGGGAGTATTCGTCCCTCGAGAACCAACCGAAGAAGCGACCTGGACGGTCGTTGAGTTCGAAGACATCGCGCAATTCGTCATCGTCGAATTCACGATTACCGACGACGTTGATCTGGCGAATTTTCGCCACGGCACCTTCGTTGATGTCGATATCGACCTGAACTCGCCCATCGTCGATTTCACGCACGCTGGTATCGATGCGAGCGCTGTAGCGGCCCTGGGCCTGGTAGACACCTTCCAGCTCCCGCTGGATCTCTTCGAGAGTCGAGAGCTGCAGCACCTGACCTTCGGCGAGCCCGCCCTCGCGAAGCCCACGACGCAGGTCCTCCTCAGAGAGCTGGCGGTTGCCGCTGATGTTGAGCCGCGAGATGGTGGGGCGCTCCACCACCTGGATGACCAGAACGTCCCCATCCCTGGCCAGTTGGATATCGTCGAACAGACCGGTGGCAAACAAGCTGCGTGCCGCCTCGGCCAGTTCTCGGTCATCCACCCGATCTCGGGCGCTGACGGGGAAAGCGTTGAAGACGGAAGCGGCGGAAACCCGCTGCAGCCCCTCCACGCGAATGTCGGTCACTTCAAAAGATTCGGCCAGCACCGTATTGGAACCGGCCAGCAGCAGAGCCGCCAGTCCGAGGGTCTTGATATTCATGCAGTCGCTTCGCTCGCGTTGATCCGCCTGCCTGTCCAGACAGGCACCTTATACATTTGTGCGGGTGACTGACAAGGTTGGAGCCAGGCTCCACCTCTCCCTGTGCCCCCGGTCGGGGGTAGAGTCGCTCGCTACCAGAGGCGCATCAGATCGAAATAGAGCGCCATCAACATCAGCGTGGCTATCAGCGCCAAACCAATACGCAGACCCATTGCCTGGGTCCGCTCGGAAACCGGCCGGCCGCGGACCGCTTCCACGAAATAATAAAGCAGGTGGCCACCGTCAAGCACCGGAATGGGCAGCAGGTTGAGCACCGCCAGGCTGATCGACAGATAGGCCAGAAAACTGACGAAGCTTTCCAGACCGGTACGTGCCGTATCACCGGCCACCTGGGCTATGGTAATGGGTCCGGACAGGTTCGAAGGCGAGATCAGCCCCACCAGCATCTTGCGGATAGCGCCCAGGGTCAAGAGCGTCATGTCACTGGTGCGTCCAACCGCCTGACCCAGAGCCTCCACGGGGCCATAGCGGATTTCGCGCCGATACTCTTCCGGCCACTCGACGCTCTCGACTCCGGCGCCAACGTAGCCGATGGAAACGCCGGTTTCCAGCTCTCTTTCGCCAGGCACCATCGTCAGGCTCAGCTGCTCGCCGTTGCGTGCCACGTCAAGGACCAGGCTCTCGCCGGGGCTCGTGCGCACGATATTGACGAAATCCATCCAGTCATCGACCGGCGTGCCGTTCACCGCCAGGACCTCATCACCGGCCTGCAGCCCCGCCTGGGCGGCAGCCTCGCCCTCGATGATCTGCCCCAGCCTGGCTGGGAACGGTGGCTGCCAGGGCGTAATGCCCAGGGTGGCCAGCGGCTGCGGGGGGTCCTGGCGAACCAGGTAGTTCTCCACCGGCAGCCGATACTCCCGTGCCTCCTCACTGGCATCGCCACGGGCCAGGAACGACAGTTCGCCACTCGCCCCGATGCGGGCGATCAAGCGAAGATTGATATCGTCCCAGGAGCGTACCGCGTCGCCTTCCACCGAGACGATCTCCTGTCCGCTACGCAGGCCGCTCCGCTCTGCCGATGAATCGACGGCCACATCGCCAACCACCGGCGCCACCGTCGTGGTACCTGCAACAAACAGGGCCCAGTAGGCGACGATGGCAAGCAGGAAGTTGGCCAGCGGACCGGCTGCCACGATGGCAATGCGCTGCCACACCGACTTGCGATTGAAAGCCTGGTCGAGCTGATCGTCGGGAACCGGTGCCTCTCGCTCGTCGAGCATCTTGACATAGCCGCCCAACGGGATGGCAGCGATGGCGAACTCGGTACCATTGCGGTCGACACGTGACCAGAGAGGCTTGCCAAAGCCCACCGAGAAACGCAGCACCTTGACACCACAGCGCCGCGCCACCCAGTAATGCCCGTACTCGTGGAAGGTAATCAGCAGGCCCAGCACCACGATGACGGCCAGCACATTCTGGATCAGGCCCAAATCAGCCTCCTTCTAGGTAACATGATGACAGTCGCCATCGGCGGTTGGCTCAACGACCTTTCAGCCAGTCGCTGGCCGTGCGGCGAGCCCGCGCATTGGCCTCCAATATGGTGTCCAGATCGATGGCCGGCGACACAGGCAGCGCCTCCAGCGTCCTCTCCACCAGCTCGGCAATGCCGCTAAACCCCAGCCGACCGGCAAGAAAGGCATCGACCGCTATCTCGTTGGCTGCGTTGAGCACTGCCGGTGCCGTGCCCCCGGCCACGATGGCTTCCCGAGCCAGGCGCAGGCAGGGAAAGGCCGCTTCATCCGGCGCTTCGAAGTCCAGCCGTGCAACCTGGAACAGATCGAGGGCTTCGACTCCGGCATCGATCCGCTCCGGCCAGGCCAGTCCGTAGGCGATGGGAGTGCGCATGTCGGGATTACCCAGCTGCGCCAGCACCGAACCGTCGCTGTAGGCCGCCATGGAGTGGATCACGCTTTGGGGATGCACCACCACCTTTACCTGTTCAGGACGGGCATCGAACAGCCAGCACGCCTCGATCAGCTCAAGCCCCTTGTTCATCAGGGTGGCGCTGTCCACGGAAATCTTGCGCCCCATGGACCAGTTGGGGTGGGCGCAGGCCTGTTCCGGCGTTACCGTCGCCAGCGCCTCCGGCGTCCAGCCTCGAAAGGGCCCTCCGGAAGCAGTCAACAACAATTGGGTGACGCCGTGCTTCGCCAGACCACCACGATGCTCGTGAGGTAGACACTGATAGATGGCATTATGTTCGGAATCGATGGGTAGAAGCTGAGCTCCATGCCGAGCCACTGCATCCATGAACAGGGCGCCGGACATCACCAGCGCCTCCTTGTTGGCCAGCAATACCCGCTTGGCGGCACGCACCGCCGCCAGCGTCGGCAGCAGACCGGCGGCTCCGACGATGGCAGCCATCACCACGTCCACCTCGCCCGCCTCAACCACCTCGACCAGCGCCTCGGCACCGCTACGCACTTCCGTCTCCAGCCCGGCCGCGGCAAGCTCCCGTCGCAGCCAGGCGGCATCTTCCTCCCTCTCCAGCACCGCCACTTTCGGCCGGTGACGCCGACACTGCGTCAGCAGCGCCTCGCGGGAGCGATGCGCCGTAAGGGCGTGAACCCGATAGCGTTCGGGATGACGAGCGACAACATCCAGCGTGCTGGTGCCGATCGACCCGGTTGCGCCGAGCACCGAGACAGTCAGCACTTATAGAACTCCGAGAGAGAGCAGGGCAAACAGCGGCACCGCCGCCGTCAGGCTATCGATGCGGTCAAGGACACCACCATGGCCGGGCAGGAGGTTACTGGAATCCTTGATGCCCCGATAGCGCTTGAGCATGCTCTCCACCAGATCGCCCAGCACCGACACCAGGGTCACCACCGCGGTGACCAGTACCAAGGCCACACCCCCGGCCATGCCCAGGCCCTGCCAGACAGCGAACACCAGCGCCAGCAGGAAGGTGACGATTAGCCCGCCGAAGACGCCCTCCCAGGACTTGCCGGGGCTGACTCGAGGGGCGAGCTTGCGCCGCCCCCAGGCGCGGCCAGAGAAGTAGGCGCCGATATCGGCGCCCCAGACCAGCAGCAGCACGTAGAGCAGCCATACTGCGCCGGCGTCACGCAAGATATTGAAGCCGACCCAGGCCGGCAACAGCACCCATACTCCCATGGCCAGCCGTCGCAACGTCGACTGCCACTGCTCTCCCTTGGTGGGGTAGTGGATCACCCAGTAGAGATTGGCCAGCCACCCCATCAGCGCCAGCCATAGCGGCCAGACCGCCAGCATGGCGCCTGTCGCCCAGAGCAGCAGCATGACTACAGCCAGGCCAGCCACCAGGGCCAGGCGCTGATTCGGTTCCGCCACCCCGGCGAGGTTGGTCCACTCCCAGGCCGCCAGCAGCACCATGGCGGCAGTAAAGGCGGCAAAGGCACCGCCCTGCAGGCCGAACAGGCCAGCCAGCATCAGCGGTGCCAGCCATACCGCAGTGATTATTCGCTGTCTAAGCACCTTGGGCCTCGATCTGCTCGTCGGTCATACCGAAACGGCGCTGCCGTCGGCGAAAATTCTCGATGGCTGCGTCTAGGGCCGCACCATCGAAATCAGGCCACAGCAGTGGCGTGAAATAGAGTTCGGCATAAGCCATCTGCCACAGCAGAAAATTGGAGATGCGCTGCTCGCCGCTGGTGCGAATGCAGAGATCCACCGGCGCGTCCTGGGCCAGGCAAAGCTCATCCTGCACGCTTTTCTCGGTGATCGAGGCCGGGTCAAGCTCACCCATGGCAGCGCGCTCGGCAAGACGACGAGCGGCGCCGGCAATATCCCAGTGGCCGCCATAGTTGGCCGCGACCACCAGATGCATACGAGTGTTGTCCCGAGTCAGTGCCTCGGCCCGGACAATGTATTTCTGGATCGATGAAGAGAAAGCGGAGCGGTCCCCAATCACCGAAAGCCGGATACCGTTGGCGTGTAGCTTTTTCACTTCACGCTTCAGTGCGATCAGGAACAACTCCATCAAGGCACGCACTTCGGCTTCCGGGCGGCGCCAGTTCTCGCTGGAGAAGGCAAACAGGGTAAGCGTTTCCACGCCGCGCTCCGCGGCACGCCGTATTACCGCACGCACGGCCTCGACGCCGGCACGATGGCCACGCACACCGGAGAGTCCACGCGCTCGTGCCCAGCGATTGTTGCCATCCATGATAATCGCCACATGTCGCGGCACGTCTCCACCAGGTGCGCTCGGCGGCACCTGGGAACCTGGGGTCTGCGCTGACGTCATGATGTCTCGCAATGGAATGGGCGGGGCCAGGCGGAACCCCCCGTAACGGAGTCGTCCGCCCGACGCTCCTCAGACCTGCATCAGGTCATGTTCCTTTGTTTCCAGCAGCTTGTCGATTTCGGCAATGTACTTGTCGGTCAGCTTCTGGATGGCCTCTTCACCCCGATGCTGCTCATCCTCGGAGATCTCTTTCTCCTTGAGCAGGGACTTGAAGTCGCCATTGGCATCGCGACGAACATTGCGCACCGCCACGCGGGCATGCTCGGCCTCGGCACGGGCCTGCTTGATGTAGCCCTTGCGTGTCTCCTCGGTGAGCATCGGCATGGGTACACGAATCACGGTGCCGGCGCTGGCCGGGTTCAGGCCCAGGTCGGAGGTCATGATCGCTTTCTCGATCTTGGCCACCATGCCCTGCTCCCACGGCACGATACTCAGCGTACGGGCGTCTTCCACGTTGACCGAGGCCACCTGGCTCAGCGGCACCTGGCTACCGTAATAGTCCACCGTCACCGAGTCGAGGATGCTGGAGTGAGCACGCCCGGTACGGATCTTGTTGAAGTTGGCATGAAGGGCCTCGAGGCTCTTCTTCATTCGGCTTTCAGCATCTTTCTTGATGTCATCGATCACAGTGTCAACCTCTGTCTATCAGCGTGCCTTCCTTGCCACCCATCACCAGATTCAGCAGGGCGCCCGGCTTGTTCATGTTAAAGACGCGAACCGGCATGTCATGGTCCCGCACCAGGCAGATGGCGGTCAAATCCATGATGCCGAGCTTCTGATCGAGGGCATCGTCATAGCTCAGCATGTCGTACTTGACCGCATCGGCATGCTTCACCGGGTCCTTGTCGTAGACCCCATCCACCTTGGTGGCCTTGACCACCACGTCGGCATCGATCTCGATGCCGCGAAGACAGGCCGCCGAATCAGTGGTGAAGAACGGGTTGCCGGTTCCGGCGGAAAACAATACCACGTCTCCGGATGTCAGGTAGCGAATGGCGGTGCGCCGGTCGTAGTGTTCCACCACCCCGCTCATGGGAATGGCCGACATGACCCGCGAACGGATATTGGAACGCTCCAGGGCATCGCGCATGGCCAGGGCGTTCATCACCGTGGCCAGCATGCCCATGTGATCGCCGGTGACACGATCCATGCCGGCCTCGTTGAGCGCCGCGCCGCGGAAAAGGTTGCCGCCGCCGATCACGATGCCCACCTGGACGCCGATGCCGACCAGCTGTCCGATCTCCAGCGCCATGCGATCGAGTACCTTGGGGTCGATCCCGAAGTCGTGCTCGCCCATCAGCGCCTCACCGGAGAGCTTGAGCAGGATGCGCTTGTACTTCGACTTGTCGGAGCGAGTCTTGGCGGGATTATCGACGTGATCGGATGTGGGCATGGCAACTCTCCTGGGCGCAAGGGGATGCAGCAATTCTGCTACGGCCGACGCGGCGGCCGGATACGAGAAGGCGTGCGCTCGCGCGCACGCCGTTCTTCGAACTGGAACCTCTGACCTTAGCTGCGGCCAGCCTGTTCCATGACTTCCTTGGCGAAGTCGACCTCTTCCTTCTCGATGCCCTCACCCACTTCAAAGCGGATGAAGCCGAGGACCTCACCACCTGCGGCCTTGACGAATTCAGCCACGCTCTGGTTCGGGTCCTTGACGAAAGGCTGCTCGGTCAGGCTGTTCTCTGCCAGGTACTTCTTGAGACGGCCTTCGACCATCTTCTCGGCAATCTGCTCAGGCTTGCCGGCCATATCAGGCTGGGCCAGTATAATTGCCTTTTCCTTGTCGAGCTCCTCCTGGGGCATGTCCTCGGGACGAGCCACGGACGGATTGATCGCAGCCACGTGCATGGCGACATCCTTGGCCACCTCGGTGTTACCACCCTTGAGCTCGGTCAGCACACCAATGCGACCACCGTGGACGTATTCGCCAATCAAGCCACCTTCGGCTGCCTCGATGACGGCACAGCGACGCACGCTGATGTTCTCGCCGATCTTCTGTACCAGCTGCTCGCGAACGGTCTCGAGTTCACCGCTCATTACCGCTGCCACGTCTTCGCTCTTGGCGGAGAAGAAGGCGCCAGCAATCTTGTCGGCGAAGGCCTTGAAGTTGTCGTCACGGGCGACGAAGTCGGTCTCGGAGTTGATCTCCACCACCACGCCGTAGCTGCCGTCTTCGGCGACACGGGTCACCACGGCGCCTTCGGCGGCGGTGCGGCCTGCCTTCTTGGCGGCCTTGAGACCGGAGCTCTTGCGCAGGTTCTCGATGGCGACCTCGATGTCACCATCGGCCTCAGTGAGAGCCTTCTTGCACTCCATCATGCCGAGCCCGGTACGCTCGCGCAGTTCCTTGACCTGGGAGGCGCTGATCGCTGCCATGGTATTCACCTCTTGATAGTTGAACCCTGGATCGGTTCGACCTGGGAATAAGTGCGCCGGACCCTCGGGGCCCGGTGGAATCCCACCCCAGCGATACCGGGGCGGGAGAGCGGGCAGGGGCTGTAACAGACCCGGCCCGCCCGGACAGGCATTGCCCGTCCGATGGCTCGCCGTTACTCGGCAGCGGCAGTCGCGTCGCCGCTCTCGCCTTCGGTGACCTCGACGAACTCGTCCGGCCGACCTTCCTTCGCACGACCACAAGCATCGGCAATCGCCTTGACGTAGATCTGGATGGCGCGGATGGAGTCATCGTTGCCCGGGATCACGTAGTCGACGCCGTCCGGGTCGGAGTTGGTGTCCACCACGCCGATGACCGGGATGCCCAGCTTGTTCGCCTCGTTGATGGCGATGCGCTCGTGATCGACGTCGATGACGAACAGGGCATCGGGCAGGCCGCCCATTTCCTTGATACCGCCGATGGAACGCTCGAGCTTGTCCTGCTCGCGAGTCGCCATCAGGACCTCTTTCTTGGTCAGCTTCTCGAAGGTGCCGTCCTCGCGCATGGTCTCGAGGTCGCGCAGACGCTTGATCGACTGACGAATGGTCTTGTAGTTGGTCAGCATGCCGCCGAGCCAGCGGTGATTGACGAACGGATGGCCGACACGGTTGGCCTCTT
>ERZ869909.1627-NODE-1627-length-17598-cov-6.357970_pt1 | contig 17598 bp, 21 predicted proteins | sample MGYA00520892_ERZ869909 | MGnify/ENA primary metagenome ERZ869909 (study PRJEB32215, sample SAMEA104723947) | bioreactor metagenome | biome: bioreactor; feature: anaerobic bioreactor; material: water | place: China | collected 2015-03-12 ...
ACGCCGAGCACTGAGTCCGAAAAATCAAATGGATATGTCGAGGAGGAATACCCCATGCTAGAGAATACGAAATTCGACCAAATCTTGGAGAAGCTCTCACGCACAGTGGCCGGCCGGACCAGCCGCCGTGGCTTCATCGGCCGGGTCGGCACCGCGCTCGCGGGTGCCGCACTGGTTCCCCTTCTGCCGGTCGACCGTCGTGGCCGCGTGAGCCGTGGTGCTCATGCGGCGGCCGGAACCCGCGAGGGCTGGAAGCCGCAGGATACCGACGTCCAGTCGTGCGACTACTGGCGTCACTGCTCGATCGACGGCAACATCTGCGACTGCTGCGGCGGCTCGCTGACCAACTGTCCTCCGGGCACGCGCCTGTCTCCCAGCTCCTGGATCGCGAGCTGCTTCAACCCCGGCGACAATCAGAGCTATCTGATCGCCTATCGCGACTGCTGCGGTAAGAACGTCTGCGGACGTTGCGGCTGTCTCAACACGGAAGGCGAGCTGCCGGTCTACCGTCCGGAGTTCGCGAACGACATCATCTGGTGCTTCGGCGCCGAGGACGATGCCATGACGTATCACTGCACGATCTCGCCGATCGTCGGCAAGGCATAAACTTTCCCAAATCCAAATCGGGCAGCGATGACGCGATCATCGCTGCCCTTTTTTGGATTGAAACAGATGAGGCCTATATGAAAAAATACAGTGCTGTTGGTGCCGCGTTGCTTGTCTTGTCCGCGGGATTTCACGTCGCCCATGCCGCCGACCCGATGGAGGTCGTTGCAAAGGACGCGCTTCCCGCGGACGTGGTCAAAGTCGATATCGCGAAGATGAAGTACGCCCCGGCCATGCTCGAGATCGACGCGGGCACGACGGTCGAGTGGACGAATACGGATGGCGTGCCCCACAACGTGCAGATCGGGACGCCGGCCAAGATCATGGGTACGATGCTGCGCACCGGCCAGACCATGGCAATCCGCTTCAACGAAGCGGGCGATTACAGCTACACGTGCACGCCGCATCCCTTCATGAAGGGTGGCGTGAAGGTGAAACCCAAGGCGTGAACGTTCCCATCCCATCGAAAAGGTGAGGCTGTGTGGATTCCCCATAACTCTCTGACGCCGCTCAAGGCCGAAACACCGAAGGAGACCGTCGAGGCCTCCGAGGCGGCCAAGGACGAGCGCTCGTTCGTGGTGGGCTTCATGCTTTGCAACACGCTGACGCGGGCCTGGGAGACGGATGTCGTCGTTTCGGCCGCGGACAGCGAGCGCGAGATCGAGATCGACGGCGCACCTTGTCGTCTTCACGCGTCGGCGAACGACGCCGGAAAGCTTCACGAGATCGTCTATGCCGTTCCGGCGGCCGGAGTGACGGAGGCGCTTCAAATGGCGTTCCGTCACGTCGACGGCGAGCTCAGCAGGATGGCGCTTCAATACGGGCGCAGCTTCGAGATCGCGGGCTGGCGCGTCGCGGACGTCGAGCACGGCGCGCGGTGGCGGTTCGTTCCGTTTCGGCCGAGCGCCCTCAAATCCGAACCCGCGCCGGGCGATCTGCCTCCGGCGTGGGGTGACCTTCTCCGGCTCTATCGCGAGGCCCGGAGCGCGACGAGCCCGACGTGGCGTCTCATCGCAGCGGGCGCCATTCTCGATGCGGCTGTCTCCGGGCGCGCGCCGTTCGACGGGGCGAGCCTCGACGCTTCCGGTCAGGCCTTGACGTTCGATATGCTCGCGCGCAGCGGGACGCTGTCCACGCATCCCGAGTTCAAGGGTGCGACGGTGCAGGCGCTGCACGATGAGGTCGAGCCGGTGCGGCAGGCGTTGCTGTCCGAGCTTTCCCGGCTTGGTGCCGTTGCAGCGCGCCGGGAGACCGGCGACTATCACGGGACCATTCGGCTTACGGCCTTGTCCAATCTTGCGGACCTCGTCGCGCGGGAGCTCGTGCTCATGAGCCTGCGCAATGCCGGCTATTTCGGTGTCGCCGAGACTGCCAAAGGCAAGGACATGGTGAGCGCGTAGCGGTTGAAATGACAGAATCCCGCTTTTTCATTCTTTTGGCTTTTGCAATCGTGTTGACCATCGGCGTCGCGGCGGGTGTTGCGCCGCGCTCGCCGCATGGCACGACGGTGTCGTCGGTCATCGTGAGGCCGGTTTCTGCCGCGGTCGGGGTCCACGTTCCGGACGAGCTCAAGGCGAAGTATCGGCGCCCGGATGCGATCCCCTCGCCCCCGTCCAATCCATTGACGCCCGAGAAGGCCGAACTCGGTAAGACGCTCTTTTTCGACCCCCGGCTCTCGCGGACGGGAAGCGTTTCGTGCGCGTCCTGTCACAATCCGGGCTTCGAGTGGGGTGATGGGCTCAAGCGCGGATTGGGCGTGACAGGGGTTCCGCTGCCCCGCAGGACGCCGACCGTTCTGAACGCGGCCTGGCTCTCCGCGTTGATGTGGGACGGGCGTGCGACAACGCTCGAGCAGCAGGCGGCGCTGCCGATCACCGCCGAGCACGAGATGGGCCTCGAACTCGAGGAGGCTGTCGCGCGGGTCAAGGACATCGCGGGCTATGCGCCCTTGTTCGAAGCCGCCTACCCAGGCGAGGGCGTTCGCGCGGAGACCCTGCTCGGCGCGCTCGCGAGTTTTCAGCGGACGCTGGTGTCCGCCGAGGCGCCGTTCGACAAGTGGATCGACGGCGACGAAACCGCCATCTCGGAGGCGGCCAAGCGGGGTTTCCTCGTCTTCAACGAGGCTGGCCGCTGTAGCAAATGCCATTCGAGCTGGCGGCTGACGGACGACAGTTTCCACGACATCGGTCTCGAAAGCGGCGATATCGGGCGGGGGCAGTTCGCGCCGCCGAGCGTCGTGATCATGCAACACGCCTTCAAGACGCCGACGCTGCGTGATTTCCGCCTGTCAGGCCCCTATATGCACGACGGCTCCATGGCATCGCTCGACGAGGTGATCGACCATTACGAGGATGGCGGAAAGAAGCGGCCGAGCCTCTCGCCGGAGATGAAGGCCATCACGTTGAGCGCGCAGGAGCGGGCGGATCTGGTCGCCTATCTCAAAACGTTGCAAGGTCCATCGCTTGACGTGAGAATGCCGCGACTCCCGTGAGGCGACAAGAGGTGACATTGGTCATGAGACTTCCGATTGCAGCGTTTGTGATGGCCATGGTCGTGATGGCGCTGCCTCTGTCAAGCAAGGCTTCGGCCGGCGAGCATGTCGTGGTGCTGCACCATATGGAGCTCGATCGCATCGAAGGCGAAATGCGCGTCGACGATGTGGTGACGTTCGATAACCGCTCGGACATGACCCACAACCTCTACATCACGTATGCGGACGGAACCGTCGACAATCTCGACACGCAGACTCCGGGCATGAAGCGGACGGTGAAGCTTCGCGTGGCCGGGCCTGCTGTCGTTCGCTGCTGGATCCATCCGATCATCAAATCCGAGCTTGTGGTGCTCGATCGCGAAGATGATGCCGGCAAGTGAGCGGGCGCCGAGGCGTAAAATCATAAAAGTGGAGGCAACCCATGGGTCTTAGCGTCACGCATCTTCTGCTCGTGCTCGCGGTCGCGTTTCTGCTGTTCGGGCGCGGGAAGATTTCGGAGCTGATGGGCGACGTCGGGAAGGGGATCCGGAGCTTCAAGAAGGGGCTCGACGAGGACGACGGCGCGGTGAAGGTTGATGTCGCCTCAGAGAGCGTGAAGCCCGCCACGCGCGGCCGCTCGGGTCTCGCGTAGCTCTCCTCGTCTGCGCGCGATCGGGCGTTGCCGTGGAGAGGCCCGAGCGTGACATCGGTGCCTTTCGTGCGCGGTTCGATAAGGCCGTCGCCGCGGCCGAGCTCGATCTTGCGCGGAAAGAGATGGAGGAGGTGCGGAGCGCCGCCGATAGCTCTCGATCGCGACACGCGTACCGAGGCCGAGCGGACTTCAGCGCCGTCGCGCGGAAGGGGTAGACGGAGCCGTCCCGTGGGCAGGATTTGCCTTGCCAAACGACGGTACGTGACAAAAATTCCCCTCTATGAGCACTATTGTCCCGGGCGCAGCTCCGGGGGGCTACAGGACATGGCAAAGGGAAGGCTCATGCAGCAGCAGAAGCCGGACGTGCGTGTTGAACGGATGTTCGCCACTGACCGCAGATGGGCCATCGGAGCCGTGGCCGTGCTGTGGTGCCTTTATGCCTTCACCTACTGGGTGCTTTTCGTCAGCAAAGCCGACGCTGGCGTCCTGCTCGCGCTGGCGATCGGTGGCGGGCTCGTTCTGTTGTTCAATACCGCTTCGATCGCCGCGATGATCATTCACTACACGCACGACAAGGAGCACATCTACAAGCTCGATATTTATTATCTCGACGAGATGAAACGCGCGAAGGGGTGAGGCCGGCAGTCATGGCGAGGAAGCCCTATCAGCCGCCCGTTCAGTCCTGGATCGGCCAGGTCTTCGATACGCTTTTCCTGCTCGCACTCGTGCTCGCTTCGCTTTTTGCGCCGGTCTACCTGGGCCTCGTCGGCAGCGGCAAATATACGGTGGAGCTCAGCGATACGTCGTGGGCGGGCATGAAGCAGAACGCGGCCATGCAAGCCCAATGGGAGAAGCTCGGCTACACGGAGGGGACCGAGGTGAAAGACGGCCGGCAACCCGCCGCGCCGCTCATCGCCACCCGCTTCAACTACAACTTCAGTTTTGTAGAGCTCGGGATCAGCACCCTCGTCGTCATTGCGTATTTCATCATCGTCTTTCACTGGTCGAGGAAGGAATATCGAGACGTCATCGACGAGCATTTCGACAATCGCGACTAGGGAGTGCCCGGGGTGAACACGTTCGAGCTCTTGGAATATGCCGCCTGGGGCCTTTCCGCATTTCTGGGCTTGTGGATGCTGATCGACATGCTCCGAACGGACAGGTCCTATGAAGAGGATCTTCTCACCTCGTCCAAGGAAGGCGAAATCGAACAGTCGCCCGTCAGTGATCCGGCGCCGGAAAGAGACCGTTAGTGGCTCAGGCAACAGCTAGCCGCCGACAGAAACGCATCTCGCTGCTTCGTGTGCTCGGGCCTGGCCATGTGTGGGCGCTGGGAGTCGGGATCGTTCTCGTCGGCGAATACATGGGCTGGAACTTCGCCGTCGGCAAGGGCGGCGCCATCGCAGCGCTCATCGCGTGCTGGTTCGCGGGTCTCCTTTACACGTGCGTCGCCATCATCGATTCCGAGGTGACCTCGACGGTCGCGGCGGCAGGCGGACAGTATGCGCAGGCCAAGCATATCATCGGGCCGCTGATGGCCTTCAATGTCGGTCTTTTTCTCGTGTTCGCCTACACCATGCTGGAGGCGGCCAATGCCATCACGCTCGGCCATCTCGTGCAGACGGTCGGCATCATGGCCGGTTTCGAGAATTCGAGCGACAAGCCGTTCGTCGTGCTCACCATCATGACGCTCGCGTGGCTCAATTATCGCGGCGTCTATACGACGCTGACGTTCAGCCTGGTCATCACGGCCATCGCGTTCATCGCCATTTGCGTGCTGTTCTTCGCCGTGCAGCCGTGGAGCGACGCCTATGTGCATCACGATCAGTTGCTGACCGAGCTTCCCTATGGCTGGCTCGGTGTGCTGGCGGCCTTGCATTTCGGGATGTGGTTCTATCTCGGCATCGAAGGAACCACGCAGGCGGCGGAGGAGGTGCGCTCGCCTGCGCGTGCGCTTCCGCTCGGAACCATGACGGGGATCATCACGCTTCTGATCGCCGCGACCATGACGTGGTACGTCTGCTCGGGGCTGATGCCCTGGGAGTACCTGGGGCAGTCGGTGACGCCCTTGTTCGACGCGGCGCGCCTCACCAATTCGACGGTGCTGATGGTGCTGCTCTTCATCGGCACGATCTTTTCGGCGCTGGCCTCCGCCAACTGCTGCATCAATGACGCGTCCCGTGCCTGGTTCTCGATGGGGCGCGATCACTACCTTCCGCAGGTGTTCGGTGCGGTGCATCCCAAGTATCGCACGCCCTATCGCTCGATCGTGTTCCTGGTGCCGGTGGCGCTCGTGTTCGCTTATTTCGCGCCGCTCGACCAGGTGATCACGTTCTCGATCCTGTCGGGCCTGCTCGATTACACGTTCATGGCGATCAACGTGATCATGTTCCGAAAGAAGTGGCCGCTCGGGTCGATCAAGAGGGGCTATGTCTATCCGTTCCACCCGCTGCCGGCGATCGTGCTTCTGATCCTCTGCGCGGCGACCTATTTTGCGGTGTTCCTGGGCTATGGCACGCAGTTGATCGCGATGATGGTGTTCTACATCGTCGCCTCCCTGTGGTTCGCGCTGCACCGTTACAAGTTCGTGCGGCGTGGGGAGCAGTTCACGATGCCCTGGCCAAAGCCCGTGGGTTATTGACATTTGAAGGCGTCGGGAGCGCAAGGGTGGAGACGGAGGCCATGCAGGTGTCGCTTTCAGCCGTCGTCATCATTTCTTCCGTGATGGGCACGCTCGCGTGGCTGGCGTTGCGGGAGCATCGTCGGCAATTGATCCGGCGCCGTTTGCTTTTGGACGATTGCTCGCAGCTTTTCGACAGCCATGCCGTGACGTGCGGCGGGGACGGGTTTCCCCGCCTCCTGGGATCGCGCGCCGGGCGCACTGTCGATGTGCGCCTGATCAGCGACGGCATGACCATTCGGCGCTTGCCGCAGCTCTGGCTTCAGGTCACGGAGCTGGTTCCGCTGGAGGGGCTTGGCGGCTTTTCGATCCTGGTCCGGCCCTCGGGATATGAATTCTTCAGCCTCACGTCCCGCTTCCATCATGTGATCGAGGTGCCGCCGTCGTTTCCCCGCGAGGTGATCATTCGCGGTGAGGATGCGCGGTCCGACGCGTGTTTCAAGGCGGTTTGTGTGCCCTTGGCGCGGATCCTGGACGATGCTTGCGTGAAGGAGATTGCGCTGACCCGGCGCGGGCTGCGCATCATTCGTCAGGCGGATGAAGGGCGCCGCGGCGAATATCTTCTGCTTCGTCAGGCCACGTTCGACAGGGACGGGGTGTCGGTCGAGATGATGGCTCACGTGCTTCGAGAGCTGGATGCGTTGCGCGCCGCGGCCGTTGTGGCAAGCCGAGAGCCGGAGGCCGCATGACCTCGGATCGGCCGCCGGTTCATCCCTATGTCGTTCTCGCTCTCGCCCTGTTGCTGCCGGGCGGAGGGCACGTCCTCTTGGGGCTTTCGCAACGTGGATTCGGGTTTGCGTTCTTTTCCCTGCTTCTGGCGTTGGTCTCCTGGCATACGACGACGCCCGAACATTCCTTTGTGGGGCGCTCTGCGGGCGGCCTGTTCGTATGGGCGCTTTCGATCCCGGATGCCTACAGAATCGCGCGGCTCAGATACGAGATGTGGCGTCGTGAAAAGGAAACTTCAGGCGAATGAGCGGATGTGCCCCGTGCCTCCGGCCGTCGCGCACGCTGCGCGATCTCACCCAGATCGGTTTGGCCGGCTCGGAAAGGGCGGGGATAAAGGCCAGCAAATTCAATGCTGAAAATGAAGAATGGCGCGCTTTGACAGCGCAGCATCGAACGAATTGTTTGACGTGCTCGCCGATTGGGAGCGCATCCTTAAGCACCGAGAATACCACAATATTCCGGTGCCGCCATGCTCTTAAACGATCAGTTTCAACGCGCCCGAGTCTGCGACGATCCTAAGAAGAGTCGGCCGCCGCCGTTTAGCATCAGGCTCTCGGAAAGCGAACGCGCCCGCCTGATCGCCGAGGCCAAGGGCATTCCCTTAGGGGCCTATATCAAAGCCAAGGCACTCGGCGAGCCGCCGCTTAGCATTCGCCGTAGCGGTTTGGCGGTCGAGGATCGCCGCGCCTTGGCGCAGGCCCTTGCGCTACTAGGGCGCTCGCATATTGCCGGCAATCTCAACCAGCTTGCTCATGCGGCAAACATCGGCGCGTTGCCGATGACGCCGGAAACGGAAAGCGATCTTCGCTCTACCCTCGATGCCGTGCGCTCGATGCGTTCCCTGCTGCTCCAGGCTCTCGGAATGAAGGAAGCGCGGCCATGATCCTCAAGGCGTCTCAGCGGGGCGGTGGACAGGATTTGGCTGTCCACCTCATGCGGACCGACGACAACGAACATATCGATGTTCACGAACTGCGCGGATTTTCATCCGGCGATTTGAAGGCAGCGTTTCGCGAAATCGAGGCGGTCGCGCGGGGTACGGAGTGCCGCCAGTACCTTTTTTCCTTGAGCCTTAGCCCGCCGGAACACGCGTGCGTGCCTGCGGAAATCTTCGAGGAAACGATAGATCGTATCGAAAGCCGGCTGGGCCTCGCCGGACAACCCCGTGCGATCGTCTTCCATGAAAAGGAAGGTCGCAGGCACGCCCATTGCGTCTGGTCTCGCATCGACGCCGAGACCATGACGGCCAAGCAACTCTCCTTCTTCAAGAACAAGCTCACCGCCATGTCGCGCGAGCTGTATCTTGAACACGGCTGGGATATGCCGCGCGGGCTCGCTGAGCCCGGCAGGCGCAGCCCGCTCAACTTCACGCTTGCAGAGTGGCAGCAGGCAAAAAGGCAAGGTGCCGATCCGAGATGGATCAAGCACAACATCCAGGAATGCTGGAAGCTTTCGGACAGCCGAAACGCCTTTGCACGCAGCCTGGAAGACAGAGGCTTTTTCCTCGCCAAGGGAGACAAGCGCAGCTTCGTCGTTCTCGACCACAACGGCGAGGTCTATTCCCTGCCGCGCCAGCTTGACTTGAAAACCAAGGAGGTTCGCGCCCGCCTCGGCGACGCCAGCGATCTTCGTGACGTCGAAAATACAAAGGCGCAGATAGGCCGCCTGATGGCGCCCACCATCATCCGCCACGTTGATGAATCGCGCAAGCAATTCCAGGAACGTTCTTCCGTTCTGGCTTCGTACAAATCCGAAATGACGAAGCTTCATCGCGGTGCGCGAGAGAAGCTGCGGAAAACGCAGATGCGCGAGTGGAACGAAGAAACAAGAGCCAGAGAACAGCGACTTCCTCGTGGCCTTCGCGGTCTTTGGCACCGCCTCACCGGCCAGTATCAAGCGGTTCGCCGTCAGAACGAAAGCGAAGCCAGTCAAACGCAGGCGCGGCACGCGCGCGAGCGCTACTCCCTCATTGAGACGCAGCATAAGCAGCGGGCCGTTCTGCAAAGCCGCTTTCAGGATCTGCGAACCCGTCAAGCCAATCAATTGAGCGCTCTGCGCCGTGAGATCGGAAGCTATCTGAAACTCGCGCGAGCCGCTGACGTGTCGGGTCCTTCCCGCAAAGCGACATTGGGTCTTCGTCTTCGTTCTGAGTGAGGAGAAATGCGATGAGTAACAACAACAACGATGAAGCAACGGGCATCATGATTGCGTTTGCGTTCGTAGGCGCTGTGGCGCTCATGATAATGGTTGTGGTCTATGCGCTGGTCGTTTTTCTGGCTGCTATCCTAACGGTCTTATCGCTCCTGGCCTGGGACAGCCCGCTTGAGGTCGGGCCAGTAGAAATCACGCCGGAGGAAGCCCGCTTCTTTGTTGGTGCGGGTATGGCAAGCGCTGCTGTCTGTCCGTTGTTTGTAATGATGTGCAGCTGGTTGTTTGAGTTTCGCGTGAGCGACGACGCGTGGTTTCACATTTTTCTTGGCAGCTACGCGTTCGGCTCGATCATACTCACGACAAAGGCAGCGGAAGCTGGGGCGTTCGACAATGGCGTGCCGCATTACAATGTCGAGCCTCTGCCGCCCCCGATTGACGTCACTCCTCGCGAGCTGACGTCGCCCGAACAGCCGCCGTCACCGCCTTCCGAATTCCGCTACGCGACATGGGATGATGAGGAGGCTGGACGATGAACTTTCGCGGTCTTGTTCAGATCTACGAAATTTTCTGGATGTTCGAATCCCACGCTCAGCAGCGCCTGGCGTGGGAAGATGCTGCAGAGGCGAGGATTGCCCGGGCCCGCGCGGAAGCGCGGGCTGCGGCTCAACTCGAAGAAATGCTGCTGGCCAACCCTAGCGGCCAGCTCGGCCGCGCGACCCTGAATGATGAGACGTCCCTTAGGGAGGCGGGTTTGCTATGAGCGCGCTTATGCCTGTCTATCAACGGTTGCGGCCGGGCATAGAGCTGGGGTTCTTTCAACGAAGACCGGTGATCTACGACGGAACCGAACCCGTTGCTATCGACGCCCAGGCCGGAAAGGGAAAGTTTACGCGCTTCCTGGGGGTGAACGTCGTCTCACCCCGGACAGCACATCTGAGCAAAATCGTTACCGATCCGAAAGACGGTGAACTCGCGTGGTCGTCATGGAAGACGCTTGAACAGGAAGGGTACCGCGTTCGCTTCATCAATCCGGGACGTCTGTATGGCTATCCGACTGAAACGTACAACATCAATACGCGGCTTCTTGAGATTGCCGCTCGGCCTGAACTTCGCGCACTTGCGGGCGAGGCTGCGTACGACGCCGCAAGCTTCCTCGTGCCGGTCGATCCGAATCCAGCACACCGCTGGATTGGACAAGGAGTGCGCGCTGCGTTCGCCCTCTACAATAAGATTACGGCCCTCTACCCCTCGGATCGCTGGCCGTGTACGCCCGGCGGCCTGTGGGACTTCTATGGACGCAGCCGCGCGGACATTGCGCAGGATCTGTGGCTGTGGGCCAGCGACGAGAGGGTGCAAGACGATGCGGGTATGTGCAGCCAGATCGCGAGCCTGACGGAATCCACCGACCAGTGGAACGCTTATGCCTCAACCATCATCGAACGCCTGCGGGCGTTCCAACCCGGTACGCCCGCCCGTGAAGTGACTTCGGCGAATTCCTTCGATCCCGCAGATATGAAGCATCAGCGCACAGCGCTCTTTATTATCGGCTCCGCCAGGTCGAACAGCAGCAGGCAGTTCGTGGGCGCAATGGCTGCGGCTGTTATCGAGCGGTTTGCCGAGGCCCATGGTCCTCTGCGCGCGCTTGTCATTGGCGAGGAGTGGGGGCAGCTCTATGTGAGCAACTTCCCGGAGATACTGACCCTTTACCGGCAAGGCGGCATCAATTTCCTGGGCGTATTCCAGAACGCCGCCGCACAAATTGAGAGCCGCTACGGCCGCGAACTCGCGCGCATCTGGAGAAAGGCGGTCGCCCATACGATCTACCGGGGGCTTCCAGACACCGACACTCTTAAAGAGATCGAACACCGATCGGGCCGAACGTCCGTGATGGTGCGGGGGTTCAATGTGAACAACAACCAGGTCAACGGATCGGGTGATAGTCTGTCGGAGCAATCCCGCCCTCTTCTTCAAGTCGAAGACGTGCGCGCCGCCACGGGTAGCGATAGCGCGTTGTTGGAGGCGCGCGATCAGGGATACTTCGTCGTCGATATGCCGAACTTTTGGGAGCGGCCGGAATTGTCGGGGTATCTGCGTGACGTTCGTCTCAAACCGCATTCCTATGATTGGCTGCGGCGTCGATCGGAGCCGCTGCCCGTGCGCCATCAGCCTAGCGATGACGCCGACATCCTGAATATGCTTGAAGGGCTGCGGTCTTCTTGAGAGCGTGCAATCCATTGCACGCCTGCCCTTCGGCGAGAACGGGGTGTGCAAGCGGAAAGAAAAATCGGCGGCGGGCGCAGGCGCACGCCGAGCCTCGGGAGACCGTCTATTTTTCTTGGAGCGCGCCGAAGGGGCTGGCCCCTAAGACTTTACTTCGCGCGAGGGATCGAAGCCGTCCGGTCGAGGCAAGCCTTATGAGGCCCTCGTCGCTAGGCACACGAGCTGCTATGGAGCCCATGCTGACGCAGGAATTCCGCACTTTTTCCCATCATATACAAACGCGACGCTATATCTTGCGCGGGTTACGGCGACATACATCTTGGATGCCGATTTTTCGACATGACTTATCTTCCCAGAAGCAAGCCATGAACGAGCCTTGCCGTGCGGATAAATCAGCACACGCTTGAATGTCAGGCCTTTCGACTCGCCGAAATTCATTGCCTCGTAAGGCGTGCAATCTGTGCTAGCCGAATAGCGCAACACTTGCGGCTCGAATCGACTCACGTACTCATTTACATCTTTGCTCTTCACAAGGAACAATCCATCGTGCCCTGTGATGCAGTCATTCCGTGAGATGGTAGTCGGTTCAGATGGAAAAAAGCTATCACCCAAATCAGCAATTGCCTGATTGCATCGGTATGTGTTGCGCTCGTAGTCAACTTTGACTAAGCCAGCTTTCTGCCACAGCTCAAATTTTTTGATGATCGCAGGTCCAGCGAACTGCTTGTTTTTCGCAGCATTATTCGTTGCAAACGTTGCCTGCCGGTGATCGCCGACCAATGTCACAGGCACCCCCGACTTGAGGATCAACTGCAAAAGATCGAGATCGTACCCTGCCATGTCCTGGATCTCATCAATGATGATGTGACTGAACCTCTGGGCTAGACGCCGCATAATGGCACCGCCTGAACGACTGTCACACTTACAAACGAATTTCGCGATTTTGTCCGAGTAGATTCGGCTCTCGTCGAGAAAATAATGCCTCCCTGTGTCAGACTCGGGAGCATATGGATCAGATCTGCCTTCGACCCAATGGATGCCGTCTATCCGATGATCGTGCATTGCCGAGCGATATGGGCGGGCAAGCTCTCTGAGGATAAAAGAGTACCAAGAACCGACCTCTACATGAGAGGGGATGGCAGGCACGCGTTCATGCGTTTTCGAACGAAGCTCTCGCACATTGTTCTTGGTGTAAGTGATCAGGGCAACCGAGCCCTTGTCATGCGATAGCGCCTGATCGACGATCCGCGTTGTTTTTCCGCCTCCGGCTGCGGATATCAGAATTCGGCTATCGAATGGCACGATCGATATAGTCCGGCGGCGACCACTCGACATCCGTCTCAAAGAACCGAAGAGCGGTTTCAGCCTTATTCTTGATCATGTGCTCAATCGCTGTTTGCTCGTCAGTAAATTCCTTGCCGAGTACAGCATTTATCGTCGCTAAGCCGTTCTTTTTCATCAATTGAGGCTCAAGGGTGCGCGCCGTCTGGTCTTGATCAAAGTTGATTGAGATGACGTCAGAGCCAACGTAGTCGGCATATTTTTTACTGAGGGCGGCGACGTCCCCGTCGTTGTCCGTTACGACATCAGTGGTTTTTTTTAGCAGTACGGCGATTTCGAGGAAGCGCTTGAACGCGAGTGAGTTGACAGAGATCACGTCGACCCCCGCCTCTAGCGGCATTTTTCCGTGTTTTTTCTGATAAGCGCGCTGAACGATGAGCTCGTCCGACGGCCCCTCAACGAGGATAGAACGCTTGGCGAGGATGAGACGCAAGGTATCGTGACCGGGCAGCTTCATAAAGTAGTCCTGCGTGGTCGTATCCTTGAGGTCAGTAAGCCGCATACTCTCGCCGTTTTGGAAAAGTAGAACGGATTCCACCCCCAACTTATTGAGAACAAAGCTGCTATGCGTAGTGATAAAAATCTGACGCTGCCCCGCATTGGCTGCAATATGACCTATGAGCTCGTTGAGGCTTGCGTATGAGAGATGGTTTTCAGCCTCCTCGATCATGATTATGTGCGAACTTGCCGATGTCTCCATTGCGAGTTTGATCTTCACGCAGTTCTGTTCGCCTTTACCGACGAGGGGCAGAGGAACATCGTTCAAGTGAGGCATGATGCCGGCCTCCCAATTGGCACGCGCCGACGTGTCAAGAGAAATGGAAACCGTTTTATCGCTGATGTGCCCCTTCTTTGTAGCAAGGGTGTCGTTGATAATCTGGATCTTTGGTTCGGCGAGAAATCGATCCTTCATCAACCGGTAGGTCAGGGCGAGATCTACTTTCTCTTTGGAACTTAGGCTTTCCTTCACGATGTCGACGACGTAGCGACTAGCTGCAGCATTGTTCCTGATGGCGCTGGCGTCGATCAGGCTGGTGCGCAGCGGAACCCATCGAGCGTTCTGAATATCGTTGTCGGCAAAGTCCCGCCATTTGGTCCGATAGTATTCGATCGGAATAGTCCGAATCTCAGATGGATCGGATACATACTGGGAAAAATCATCGGCGTGAGCAGGGTTCAATTCGATGACGAGGGATACACCTGGCAAGTCGAGGCCAAGCGAATTGTTTGTTCCTTTGAGTTTAGCGAGCGACGGATCGTCAGCAAGGAAGGCCTCGATCTCGATGGATGGCGGTTCCGGAGATGCTTGGGCGTTGAGTTTGTCTATATATTCCAGAACGACGTCTAAATTGAACAGGTAGGGGTGCAGATCAACCTGTAGGGGACGCGCATTCAACTGGCCGGTTAGGGCAAGATGTATCGCTTCTAGTAGAGTGGACTTGCCGCATTCGTTATGTCCGACGATCACGTTCAGCTGTTCATTAAAGCGAACGTCTGCGTACTTGAGACACCGATAATTCCGGATAATTGCTCGTTGAATAAACACGTCGTTCCTTTGGGCCCGTCGAGGATCTCCTTAACTTGGGCCAAAACGGAGCATTGTGGCAACTACAGTTAACGGATAATCCAGAGCTATCACGAGGCGCTCTGTCGGGCTAAGACCGGGGCAGCCGCGCGGCCTCCGCCGCTATGTGGCCAGCGAAGCTGGTGACGAACGTTTTCAGGCTGGTCATATCGTCCAGTTCTGCATAGCCGCCGTCTGCTGAAGCTGTGCGCGGCGACGTAATGATCGCGGCGGCCGCATATAGTTGTTCTTGCATCAAGCGCTGGCAAAGGATGTTGTAGCGCTTCTGGTAAGACGCGCCGGCGAACTCTTTGAATACGGGGAAGTGCGGCGAGCGATCGACGACCGGCCTGCAAGATTCCGGCGCGTCTTCGACCATCATCATCCAGCCGACGAACGGGCGGGGTTGCTTACCGAATGCCCCCTCGCGGTATGCCGTCCAGAGGTCATGCGCTGTTCCGATGGCCTCTTCGGTGCGGTTGTTAAAGTTGTTGCCGAATGAAGGTCCAACCTGGCTCTTAAACTCCAGGGCTGCGATCAGCCGCCCTTCGTTGATAACAATCAGATCCCATAGTTTCGTCGGTCGGAAGTAGCCCGGAAGTGTTACGACCGCCCGTCCTTGGTGAATGGCAGCGTGTTCGAGACCGTTACGTTTTACGAGGTCGATGACGAGGGCAACAAAGCCATCCATGTTCTTTCCGGCCGTAACGCCGGCACGCTCACCCGCATCTATATTTCCGGATTCGATCTGCTTCTGCCGCGCCATTTCACGGTTGCCCCAGAATGCCCGAACAGCCTCTCGTGCCTGTTGCTCGTAATTTGCAAGATCGATCGCCATCAGATGCCGTTCCCTGCAATGGCGGCGCGTTCCGCAGCGCTCAGACCGTAAAGCTTAAAAACAGCGCTATTGCACGCTGCTGTATCACCGCGCTCGGCTGCGGATATTAACTCCCGGCGCATGACAGGTGAGACATCGGACCAGCGGGGAATCCGGATGCGGCGCAAGTACTGGGCCTGAAAGCGCATATACCCGCCGCGCATCCGCGTGGAGTAAACTGACACAAACAGTCTGGCGATACCTGACAGCAGGACAGCTTGTAGCGCCTTGATGTTCCACTCGTCCGACGTGATGTAATAGAGATTGTGATGCGGGTAGAGCTCCCCGCGCTCGTAAACGACATGGGCCTCGCCTTTTATGTCGGGGATCAGGAGCTTCGGTTTGGCAACGATCGCCGGATAAATCCGGTCGATCGTTCTGTACCAGTTTGCCGGTGATTTCTCTGCAATATGCCTTTTCGCGATCTGGTCCTTGCGAGCTTCCAGATATTGGCGGAGCTTCGGATAAGCTTTGAGGTCAACCAAGCCGCCATCGTCGTTGAAGGGATTGATTACGCCCAGGCCGCGCCACTGCACATGGCCTCTTGCAATGTCGCGGGTCATGACGAGGGGAAGCTTTCGATCGGGCTCGACATCGAGTTCGTCCAGCGGGCCGATAAATGCCCTGTCTGCACCGGTCGCAACGCCAATGCCAACCTTGCACCCTGCCTCTTCCAAGACAGGAAATACGCTCTCGATCCTTCGAACCACCGCAAGTTGATCGAACGATTCCAAAATCCACGGCTCGGCGCCAGCGGCAATGTCTTGAAGTTCGCGTACGCCGCTTGCATCAACGGGCGCTTTCTTGGCGGTTAGAGCTTTAGAGAGTTTTTTGAGCGCGGCGGCGCTAATCTCGGGACGGCGGGCAACGCGGCTATTTCCGCCCTTTTCGCGCGCAATCACTGTAATTGCGGGATAGGCGATAACATCGCTGTGGAATGCAGGCGTATCGACCATGTCGACATAGGCACGCAGATGAAACGATTCCGCAACGAGCTTGCGCAAAGGACCGCCATAGCGGTTTTTCATCCAGCGGTCGGCACAGATGAAACCGAGCACGCCGCGCTCAGACAGATTATTGAGCGAGTGTTCGATAAAAGGAATGTAGAGGTCGGCCCGGTCATAGATTGTGCGGAAGCGGGTCCTGTATTCAGTCATGAGAATGTCCGGGATCAACTCCTGGCGGACATAGGGTGGATTTCCGATAACAAAATCGAAGGTCTCACTGAACTCCTGCAACAGGAAATCGCCTTGGCGTAGCCAAGAACGAGCAAGGCCTCTGGCTTGAACAGCATCAATATCGGCTTCGCGCAGACAAGCGATCACCGCCCTTTTTGTCTTCTCGAAGGTGGCTTCGTGCAGTTCGACACCGCACAGCGCATTTGCGAGCACTCTGCTGAACTGATCTGACGGAACGCCGTGGCGATGGGCCGACTCTAGCAGGCGAGAAATTGCCGGCAGCAAGAAGTCCCCATCGCCGAAGGACGGTTCCAGCAATCGCAGTTCATAAAGCTTGCGATCAGACGTGTAGCCAGCGAGGTCGAGAATGAAGTCGACGACTTCCCTTCTGGTGAAGATAGCTCCGCGTTCCTCTTTGCCGGCGGCGGCCAAAGCCTTGACCGCGTCGGGGACCGGAGAGAGTTCGGGAAATGCAAGCTGCCGTGCAGCCGCCGAAGCCGTGCGCACTACCATTATTGTCCCCTCGCCGTCTTGAGACGACTTGACGGCGCGGTTTGGTTTGCCGCCTGGCGGGTTTTCACCAGATCACCGACAGCCCTCCTTACGACCCATGCGACTGACACGTCTTCGTCGCGTGCAATCGCGCAGAGCGTACGGTAGGTCTTCTCATCAAGGCTGACAGACAGGCGGGCGGTTTTGGGACTGGGCAAGATTCGGGTCATATAGTGATGCTAGTTGCACCACTATGATGCAGACAAGCTTTTCGCGCTGACCGCCCTTAGAAGTCCGTGGGTAAGTTGTGAGGCTCCCACCCGATTACAGCTTCGCGTGGGTTTCGCATTTTGAGGCAAGAGTGATCAACGCGAAGTCGTTGGACGGGCGAAGCGACCCGCTAGCTACTAGCGGCCTGTATTAGCGTCGAAATCCGTGATCGTAGCATTTGTAACTGCACACGATTTTTGTGTGTTCAAGTCGGAATGCTGCTAATGCCGCGAACCCTCGAAGCACTACGATAGCGTGGCTGGATCTGGCGGATTCCTCAGCCATTCTGGCGGCCATCAGAATAAGAGCTGAGCAAATGTCCCTACCGATTCCTTGAAGAACGTGGGCACCGACATCTTCATCACCTT
>ERZ869909.1628-NODE-1628-length-17591-cov-4.570743_pt1 | contig 17591 bp, 17 predicted proteins | sample MGYA00520892_ERZ869909 | MGnify/ENA primary metagenome ERZ869909 (study PRJEB32215, sample SAMEA104723947) | bioreactor metagenome | biome: bioreactor; feature: anaerobic bioreactor; material: water | place: China | collected 2015-03-12 ...
TGGCTGGGCGGCAACCTCTGCTGCCGACGCTATACCATCGACATCGGCGCTCAGCTTGGCCGCCAGCTGTCGCGCTGCTTCCGCCTGCTCGTTCCCCGCCAGGTTCGCCAGCTTCCTGATCCCTTCCTTGATGGCTTCCAGCCGAGATGTGGTATCAGCCATTGGCGCTCTCCTGCGGGTTGCTGAGTCTGGTCACTTCGTTATATCAGCATAGCCCCATCATTCGCGAACAGGCCGTGGAACCAGCAAGGCGAAGGGGCTTCCCCCTGGCCGTGAGGCAGACGTTTGTTTTTCTGCCGAGTGGACGCTAAAGGCGGGACCGTGGCCTAAAGTTTCTTAGGCGGCTGCCGATAGGTAAATATAGGGTGTGATTTGCTCATTAATCCCTTTTCTATGATGCATTTCTCTGTCATGCAGGCTATCTGCCGGAAGGTTTTATGTCGGGAAGGTTGGTAAGCGCGCTTGTCGTCGTGTCACTCATGCTGGTGTTTTCGGCACAGGTGGCGCTGGCACAAATGTCCGATACGCCGAATCTGTCCATCAATGGCTTCGGCACAGTCGGCGTCGTCCACTCCGACGAGGACCAGGCGGACTTTGCCTCGAATATCCTGGTTCCCAAAGGCGCCGGTTACACTCGTGACTGGAGCGCGGAGGTCGATAGCAGGCTTGGCCTGCAGCTTACCGCTAATTTGACGCCACGGCTTTCCAGTGTGGTGCAGGTCATTTCCGAGCAACGTTACGACGGCACCTACAAGCCGGAAGTCGAGTGGGCCAACGTCAAGTTCGATGTCACACCGGACCTCAGCGTGCGTGTCGGACGCATGGTCCAGTCCACGTTCATGTCATCCGAATATCGCAAGGTGGGCTATGCCACCCCCTGGGTCCGGCCGCCGCTTGAAGTGTATCGGATGATGCCCGTCACCAACTTCGATGGCGTCGATGTCAGCCACCGCTCCCGGTTTGGGGAGTTTACTCATACCCTGCGCGGCACCTATGGCAAGGCGGATGCCAGATATCAGGGTGGCGGCACGGCGGAAGCGCGCAAGGCCATGGGGCTGTCGAGCACCCTGGAATGGGGCGCTACCACACTGTTTGCCAGCTATGGTCAGTATCGCCTGACGATAGAGGAGCTGAATCCTTTCTTCGATTATTTTCGGCTTTACGGGCCGGAGGGCGAGGCCATCGCTGACCGCTATGACATCGATGACAAGCGCTTCGACGTTATCAGTCTCGGAGCGCGTTATGATCCAGGTGACTGGTTCGTGATGGGCGAGTGGGCGCGCTCGGATAGCCGGTCCCTTACCGGCGACCTTCGTGGCTGGCATGTCACCAGTGGGTACCGCATGGGAGCGGTCACGCCCTATGTGACCGTGGCGCGAGCCAGCGTGTCCAGCAACCTCTCGGATCCGGGGCTTTCGGTTGGAGAGTGGTGGCCACCGGCGGCGGAGCTCAATGAGGTGTTGAACCATTTACTCGAGACTTCGGCGAGGCAGAATAGCCTGTCGCTGGGGGCTCGCTGGGACTTTGCCCGCAACATGGCCCTGACAGCCCAGTACGACCATATCGATATCGATAGTGGATCTCAGGGCATTCTGATCAACCATCAGTCAGGCTTCGAACCCGGTGGCACGGTCAATCTATTCAGCCTCGCGCTGGACTTCGTGTTTTGAGGAGGCAGCGAGTGGCAATGCGACTGACGTCAAGCATCCTGGGGCTGCTCCTCAGCCTTATGGTCGGCATCGCCAGCGCCGAAGTGGTGGTCGTCGTCTCTGTGCAAAACCCTGTCGAGGCCCTGTCACAAGCCGAGCTGCGGGATATCTATCTCGGCCGGATGAACCGGCTGCCCAACGGCAGCGCCGTGACGCCTCTCGATCAGCGAGAAGGTTCCGCTGCGCACAGAACGTTCTATCGGGAGTATATGGCTCAGACCCCGGCGCAGATCAAGGCGCACTGGTCGCGACTGATCTTCACCGGCCGCGGACAGCCGCCGCGATCGGTTGCCGATGACAGCGCCATGGCGGATGCCGTGGCGGCATCCCCCGTTGCACTGGGATATCTCGACTCGGCCTATCTCGATTCGGCCCAGGTTGGAGACCGCTTGCGGGTGGTGGCAATTGATTAAGCCCGATGACAGGCATGGCCACAGCGAGTCGGATGACAGCGCTGTCATCCGGCGCTGGCTGCATCGCCTGGTCGAGCCTGTCGTTTTGTTCACGGTGGTCGCCCTCCTGGTACTTGGAGTCATCTGGGGCACCACCCTCAACCTGGTCTCAATGGAACGTGCTGCGGCCGACCGGACGGCAATGGCACTGGTCGCCGATACGGCCGATACCTATGAAGCCCAGGTGGTAAGGGCGCTTAGGGAAATCGACACCACTCTGAAGCTGGTTCGCTACAGTCTGGATGGCCGGCCGGCCCAGGAGGCGCTGGAGGAGCTGCGTTCCCGGGACATGTTGCCCCCGGAGCTGCTGTTCACGGTCAGTGTTGCCGACGCCAGGGGGAACGTGATCGCCAGTTCGCCTGAAGTGGATCCCTCAGAGCGTAATGTGGCGGAATATGACTATTTCCAGCGTGCTCACGAAGAAGAGGGCATGGTAGTGGGACTGCCCCGGCGCAACCGGGGTACGGGGGAATGGCAGCTGTTCTTCAGTCGGCACGCTCAAGTTCAGGATGGGGGGCTGGCGATCATCGTGGCGGTGTCGGTTCATGCCGGTTACTTCGTCAGCGGCTATGAGCCGGAGGTGCTGGGAGGGGACGGGATATTGGCCCTGCTGGGAAACGACGGTATTTTCCGGGTGAAGCGCACGGGCGATGTGCTCACCATGGGAACCCCGGTTGACTACGCTGGTGTGGTCGGGGACGGTGCCGTCGGGGGAGATGCAACGGTCAAGGTCAACCCCTGGGACGAGACCCGACGCTATACCGTAGCCAGAGGACTTTTCGAGTTCCCGCTGACTATCGTTGTCGGCCTTTCGGAAGAGGAGCATCTGGCCGCAGCCAAGCAGTCCGAGCGTACCTATCTCTGGTACGCCACCCTGGCGAGTCTGATGCTGTTGGCAGTCGTTACGTTGTTGGGCCGGTTGAGCTGGAGGCTTCAGCGATCACAGACGCGGATCATGGAGGAACGCGTTGCCCATGCTCGTCGCGTTGAGTACCTCGCCTTTCACGATAATCTGACCGGACTGCCGAATCGCGCCTATTTCACCCGATTGCTGACCCAAGGTATGCAGCAATCGCGGCGTTACGGCAAACGGCTGGCGCTGCTGTTTCTTGACCTTGACCGCTTCAAGGCGATCAATGACTCCCTGGGGCACGATGCCGGCGACGAACTGCTTCAGGAAATGGGGCTGCGCCTGAATGCTTCGGTACGTGAGAGCGATATCGTCGCAAGGCTGGGAGGGGATGAGTTCGTTGTCCTGCTGCCCGAGATAACCGATGCGTCCCAGGTGACAGTGGTCGCCGACAAGATCCTGGCCGCAGTCAGCCTGCCTTTCACCCTCGTCGCGCAGGAGTTCCGCGTTACGGTAAGTATCGGCATCGCCCTGTTTCCACAGGATGGTGAAGATGAACAGACCTTGATGAAACATGCGGATGTGGCGATGTACCACGCCAAGGAGCTGGGCAAGAACAATGCCCAGTTCTACTCGGAAAAACTGAGTGTCGATTCGCTGGAGCGACTTGCCCTGGAGTCGAGTATGCGCAAGGCACTCGAGAATGACGAGTTCCGCCTTTTCTACCAGTCCAAGCAGGACATGTTCACCGGACGTGTCACCGGCATGGAGGCGCTGTTGCGCTGGCAGCATCCCGATCTTGGACTGATTGCGCCAATGCAGTTTATTCCGCTGGCCGAAGAGAACGGCCTCATCGTGCCGATCGGACGGTGGGTGTTCAACACGGCGTGCCGTCAGAACGTCGAGTGGCAGGCGCAGGGTTTCCCGCCGCTAAGCATAGCCGTGAACCTTTCCGCCCGTCAGTTCCTCGATGACCATCTCCTGCAGGATATCAAGAACGCCTTGAATGAGTCCGGCATGGCGCCGGAACTGCTCGAACTGGAGATCACCGAGAGCATGATGATGCCTGACATGCCCCGGACAGTGCGAATCCTCAAGGATCTCAAGCGAATGGGCGTGCGGATCGCGATCGATGACTTCGGTACCGGCTACTCATCATTGTCCAAGCTGAAGGAGTTTCCGCTCGACACCATCAAGATCGATGGCTCCTTTATCCAGGATCTGGTGCACAGCGCCGAGGACAGGAGTTTGACGGAAGCCATCATCGAGCTGGGCAAGAGCCTCAGTCTTACGGTGGTAGCTGAGGGGGTCGAGTCGATCGAACAGGCCGACTACCTTCGGACCCACTCCTGTGATCAGTTCCAGGGTTTCTTTATCAACATTCCGATGCCAGCGGACGAGTTCGAGGCATCGGTGCGTGAGCAGCTACTCCGCCTTGCAGATGACAACCCGAGCGATTGACCGCTATTTTACGGGGAGCTTTCTCTACAGCCCGGTAAAGGTGATATCCCTACCGCGACGTGAAACCTCGGCTGGAACTAGGGCGATGGCGTGTGTTCCAAGCGGTTGACTATTGTGCTCAGGCGTTACTTTTTTTATCTCTTCTGTTGCTCTTGGTTACATTAACCGTTTAAATCGAAACGCCTGAGCGTTGGGCGGGCCGTGGTGACGAGCTTCACAGGGAGGTGGAGATGGATCAGTCGGGAGAGGGTGCCAGTCGCCCAGCTGTCAGAGCTGCAAGGGATGATGCATCGCTGGTGCTACGCATCCGTGAGACGTTTTGGCGTGACCTGATGACGTCCGGCGGACGCACATCAGAAGATTGTCCGTACTATCTTCGCATCACTCTGCTGAACCTGGCTGGGGTTGCCAGCATCATCGTGTGGGGAATCTTCCTGACGCTGACACTGATCGGTGTGCTGGAAGCCTCGCTCGGGCGCATGGTAATACATGTCGCCGGCCTGTTTATCTCCGCCGGTGTCATCATCGGCCTGCGCCGGGGCAGTTCGATAGCGGTGGTCACCCATGTGGCCCATGCCTTTCTCTTCGCCTGCCTGCTGGGTCTGCCGATCCTCAGGGCGGATAACCCCCTGGCCATGTCGCTGCCGTTGATCTATCCGGCCATGGCATTCCTGCTGCTCGATGACATACGTCGGGGCATTGCCGGCACGCTGCTGATGACGGCCAGCATCAATATTGCCCTTTCCTTGGGGGCTGGGCCAGAATTGCGAGATGGAACCATGTTGCTCGATGGTGCCCTGACCATTACGGCCGGGATGTCATTCCAGGCCGTCGTGGTGGCACTCTATCTGCATCATCGCAAGCAGGTCATGGGCCGTCTTCGCGCTGTCAGTGAGCAGCTGTCGATTCAAGCCAACCGTGATTCGTTGACAGGGCTGCACAACCGTCGCGCTTTCAACGAGGACCTGAGCCGTGAGCTGCGGCGTCGTGATCGCGACGATCGTCAGCTGGCCTTTGTGGTATTGGATATTGACGGCTTCAAGGCTTATAACGACCGGTACGGACATCCGCAGGGCGATGCGCTGCTCAAGCAGTTGGCCGAGGTGATGCGGGGGGTGTTCAGCCGGCAGGAGGATATCCTGCTGCGGCTGGGCGGCGAGGAGTTCGGCGTCATCTTTCGTGCCGATGATGCTGCCCAGGCCGAGGAAATGACCACCTGGATGCTGTCAGCCATAGAAGCGATGGGAGAACCAGCCCCTGAGGGGCCCTGCGATACCGTAACTGCTTCTGCTGGGCTCTATCTGGTGGAACCAGGCAGTGGCGTCGACGTGGATCATGTCTACCGTCGGGCAGACGAGGCGCTTTACCGTGCCAAGTCGGCCGGCAGAGCATGCTGGCGACGAGCCTCGCGCTGACCGGATGGAAAGGGTGGTGCTGAGGTCACGCAGTGTGCTAAGCGGCCGCTCCAAGAACACCGGTTGACAGGACGGCATTTCTCGCCGCTTTCTGCTATTATTTGCGCCTTCGATAACCACTCCCTCGGCCCTTACCACGCGGCTCTCGCCTTCGCTCGCTCGTTACCCCGGCCCCCACTCATTTTTGCAGGATGACTGCCGTGTCCGACTCCTCTCCCGACTCCGACTCTCCTGACGAGGGTGCCTTTGCGTCGCTATCGCTGCCGCAGACGCTGCTCGGCAACCTGGACTCGCTTGGCTATCACACCATGACGCCAATCCAGGCCGCCAGCCTGCCGGCGCTGCTGGCGGGGCGAGATGTGGTCGCCCAGGCGAAGACCGGTTCGGGCAAGACGGCCTCCTTCGGCTTGGGGTTGCTCACGCGGCTCAGGGTATCGAGCTTCAGCGTCCAGGCTCTCGTGCTGTGCCCAACCCGCGAGCTGGCCGATCAGGTGGCGGGCGAGATCCGTCGGTTGGCGCGTGCGCTGCCCAATGTCAAGGTGCTGACCCTGTGCGGCGGGGCGCCCCTGGGGCCGCAGCTCAATTCGCTTTCTCATGGAGCCCATGTCGTGGTCGGCACGCCGGGGCGGGTCGAGGAGCATCTGCGCAAGGGCTCGCTGAGCCTGGTATCGCTGGACACCCTGGTGCTCGACGAAGCCGACCGTATGCTCGACATGGGGTTTCAGCCGGCGCTGGAGGCGATCATCGGCGAGACGCCGACGAGTCGGCAGACACTGATGTTCAGCGCCACCGGGCTGCAGGGTGCCGGTGCGGAGGGGATTCGTGCCATCGCCGAGGGCTTCCTGCGTGACCCGGTGAGCGTGGAGGTCAGCGAGACCCATGACGAAACCAGCATTCGCGAGCATTTCTACCGGCTGGGCGACGAGTCGGATCGCTTCGAGGCACTGCGCCTGCTGCTATTGGATCATCGCCCGCAATCCAGCGTGGTGTTCTGCAACACCAAGCGAGAGACCGACGAGGTGGCCGATGCCCTGGATCAGGCCGGTTTCAGCGCTCTGGCGCTACATGGCGACCTCGAACAGCGCGATCGCGATCGTCTGCTGATACTATTCGCCAACAAGAGCGCGTCGATACTGGTGGCCACCGACGTGGCGGCCCGAGGGCTGGATATCGATGCCCTGGATGCGGTATTCAATTACCGTATTGCACGCGAACTCGAGGTGCATGTGCACCGGGTCGGGCGAACCGGTCGGGCCGGTAGTTCCGGTGTGGCCTGCACGCTGGTCAGTGAGCAGGAGGCGTACCGCCTGGAGCGCCTCGGTGAGTTTCTCGGTCAGCAACTGATGACGGAAGCGCTGCCTTCCCGCCGTGCCCTGGCGGGCGAGCCCATGTCACCGCCCATGGCTACGCTGCAGCTCGACGGCGGCAAGAAACAGAAGGTGCGTCCGGGGGATATCCTGGGAGCCTTGACCGGTGAGGGTGGTATCCGGGGTGACCAGGTAGGCAAGATCAAGGTGCTGGAACGCAGCGCCTATGTGGCCGTGCAGCGCGAGGTCGCCAAGGCGGCGCTTGCGCAGTTGAGCGCGGGAAAACTCAAGGGGCGTTCGTTTCGCGCCCGGCGCGTCAGCCGCTGACATGCAGCAGGGCGATACGCTCGTAAGGCGATATGCCAAAGTGGTGATATGAAAATACCCAAGCGACTACAACCGCTGGTTGAAGACGGCATGGTCGACGAAGTCGTCGCCCAGCTGATGAGTGGCAAGGAAGCACAGGTCTATGTGGTCCGTGCCGGAGGAGAGCTACGCTGCGCCAAGGTCTTCAAGGAGGCCAAGCAGCGCAGCTTCAAGCAGGCCGTGCAGTACCAGGAAGGCCGCAAGGTGCGCAACAGCCGCCAGGGCCGGGCGATGGCCAAGAAGACCCGGTACGGGCAGAAGGAGCAGGAGCAGGCCTGGCTGAATGCCGAGGTAGATGCACTCTATCGGCTTGCGGCGGCGGAGGTGCGGGTGCCCAAGCCCTTTGGCTTCGTCGACGGCGTGCTGCTGATGGAGATGATCACCGACGCCGAGGGCTTTGCCGCTCCGCGGTTGGACGACGTCACCCTCACTGCCGAACAGGCCCGGGTGTATTACGCCAAGGTCATCGGTGACGTGGTACGGATGCTATGTGCCGGCCTTATTCATGGTGATCTCTCCGAGTTCAACGTGCTGTTGGCCCCCGATGGTCCGGTGATCATCGATCTGCCCCAGGCAGTGGATGCCGCCAGCAACAACAGTGCGGAGATGATGCTCGAGCGTGACGTCAACAACATGCGCGCTTATTTCGGGCGCTACGCGCCGGAACTGCTCAATACCGACTACGGCAAGGAGATATGGGCGCTCTATGAAGCAGGGGAACTGCATCCGGAGAGCAAGCTGACCGGCTGCTTCGCCTATGACACCACCGCGGTGGATGTCGACGATCTGCTGGCGGTCATAGAGGATGCCCGGGAAGAGCAGGACGAGCACCTGGCCATGCTGGCCCGCAACGAGCAGGGTGACGAGGAGGACTGAGCCGCAATCCAGAGGATCCTCCCCGAGTGGAAGCCGCCCGGGGGTTGGATTCGCTGAATGATCCTCGCAATAGGCTACGCTCGGGACATCAGTTCATGCTCAGGTTTTGGCGTTGTGCTTCGGCTTGTTCTTCTGCTTGGCCGAGGCCATCTTCTCCAGCTCCTGCTCGTCCATCGATTCGTACATCTGCTTGGCGGCGCCATCGAGTTCACTGACCTTCTTTTCCCCTCGCTTGGCGGAAAGGGCTGCGCCGGCGGCCATCTGTTGTGCCTGGGATTTGGCTGGCATGTCTCCCTCCTCATGAATCCATTCACTACTTGAAAACTAGACAGGTCGAAACCGTGTTGCCATGTAAAAATGTCACTCAATGCTTCGTACGGATAACAGGGTGACCTTTAGTACATGGAAGTTGCTTCTCTTGTTTTTTTACACTGTTTCCGTTTCACATCCGAAAATCCTGATCTGATTATTGAAACATTCGTGAAAACCGATGGTTACAGACAAATTTGACGCCATTGTTCAGTGCGTGATATTGGGAAGATACGGGCAAAGTACGGCACAGTAGGATGTAAAGGTGCTATGCAAAGTACTATGCAATAACAACAAGAGTACGATTCGTTTCCTGAGGAATTTCTAATGGGAAAGAATCGAATCCTACTGCTGATCAGGCACAGGAGAACGGATTTCTCATGCAGCAGCTCGCCTCTCGATTTCAGTCTCACGACCCTGTTGTGGCCACTCCGGCCTACCTCGACGAGCTGACCGGCCTGACGACTCGCAAGGTCGGTGAACAGCAGCTGGCGGCCCAGGTGGCCGCCGCCGCGGAAGGCGACATGGTGGCGGTGCTGCATATCGATGTGGACCAACTCAAGGAGATCAATTACTCGCTGGGCATGGAAATGGGTGATATCTACCTGCAGCGGATCGCCCAGCGCATCAGGCAAGGCCTGTTCGATGATCAGGTCGCCAGTCGGCTCGGCAGTGATGAAATCCTGGTAGTGGTGCCCGGTATCAGGCAGGCGGAGGACATTGCGGCGGTGGTCGAGCGTCTGCTCGACCTGGTCGGCCAGCCAATAGAGCTGATTGGCCAGACGGTACCCGCCAGCTGTTGCATCGGCGCCAGCCTCTTTCCCGAACACGGCCGCACGGTCAATGAACTGATGCGCCACGCCAACCTTGCCCGACGTCAGGCTCAGCGTTTCGGCAGGCACCGATATCAACTCTTTACGCCCGAACTGCTCGGTGAAGGCCCCGATGACCTTCTCCTGCGGGCAGCGTTTCATGGCGCCCTGGCACGCAGCGAATTGGAACTGCTTTATCGTCCGCTGCTCTGTGCTCGTAGCGGCCAGGTCGTGGCGGTGTCGGCTCAGCCGCGCTGGCGGACGAGTCGTTTCGGGGTCTTGGATTCGGGGCGCTGGATGGGCGCCGCTGCGGACAATGCCCAGCTCGCCGATATCTGCCAGTGGGTACTGACTAATGCCTGCCAGCACGCCAAGTCCTGGTTCGAGGTGGGCATCGGCCTTCGGGTCGTAGTGCATGTCTCGGTCGAAGGCCTGCTGGATGGAGACTTCCCTGGCCGTGTCGATGTGGCTCTCGCTACCAGCAAGTTGCCCGCCGAGTTGCTCGAAATCGAAGTCACGGAGAGTGGCTTGATGCAAGAGTTTCAGCGCGCAGCCAGTGTCCTCGAGCACCTGGATGCCAAGGGGGTGCGCCTGTCCGTGGATGGTTTTGGCAGTGGATACTCGGTGCTCGGATACTTGAGTCGCTTGCCCCTCGATACCCTCAAGCTCAGTGAATTGTTCATCCGCGAATGCCTCGACAACACGCGCCACCAGGCGATCATTCGTTCCATGATCGGCATGGCGCATGAGTTGGACATTGAGGTCGTGGCCAATGGCATCAGCACCCGCCAGCAGGCAGACTACCTGCGTCAGCAGGGCTGTGATCTGCTTCAGGGTAGCCTGTGGGCGCGTATGGAATACCTCGATCCTGCGCCGGAAGAAGCTGAGAGGTGATAATCACGCATCACGAGCATTTACCGCCACCATAGCGGTTTCGGCTGCTGCCAATCACCCCTTCACGCTTGCGAAGGGGCGTTTTTCGACCGACCATACAAGCCTTCGATTTAGCAGGAGTAGCCGACGATATGCCCATCGTGACCATTCAGCAGTTTCCCCGTGACCTGGCACAGAAGCGCGAACTGGCGCGCCGCATCACCGAGGCTTTTGGCGAGGTCTACGGCACGAAACCGGAAAGCGTTCAGGTCTTCTTCAGCGAAGTGGACGGCGAGAGCTGGGCCAAAGGCGGCGTGATGGGGTGTGATACCCCCGCCGGCTGAACCCCAGCTTGAGCAGGGCGGGTAAGATCCGTGCTGAGATCTGTTGGTGAGATCGGCTGGCAGGATCGGCGAGCAAGCCCTGGTGGCGGTTGCAGTGAGAATTGTCGACACTGGGGTGCAGACAGCCCAAGGAGATCGTCATGAAGCTGCAGCATGCCACCTGGCAGGAAGTCGAGCGCTACCTGGAACGCGCTAGCGGAATCATCATACCCATCGGCTCCACCGAACAGCACGGTCCCAACGGTCTGCTCGGCACCGATGCCATCTGCCCCGAAGCCGTTGCCTGGGAGCTGGGCGAGCGCCACGATATTCTGGTGGGGCCGACCCAGAGCCTGGGCATGGCACAGCACCACCTCGCCTTTCCTGGCAGCATCAGCCTGCGGCCAAGTACCCTGATCGCGGTGTTGCGCGATACCGTGACGTCCCTGGCGCGGCACGGCTTCAGCCATGTGTTCTTTCTCAACGGACACGGGGGCAACATCGCCACCGTCAATGCGGCCTTCGCCGAGGTCTACTCCGAGCGCAGCCTGCGCAGCGATGGCCAGACAGCGAATGCGTTGCATCTGACCTTGAGCAACTGGTTCGCCGGCCCCCGTGTACGTGAGCTGGCCCAGTCGCTCTACGGCGACGCGGAAGGGGGACATGCCACGGCGTCAGAAGTGTCGCTCTCCTGGTTCGCTCGCCCAGAGGCGGTCAAGGATGTGGCCATGTCGCCCCGTATCGCCCCCTCGGGCAGCGCCCAGTGCGATGCCGACGAGTTTCGTCGCCGCTTTCCCGATGGTCGCATGGGCTCGGACCCATCGCTGTCGCGGATCGAGCATGGCGAGCGCCTCCACGCCGCGGCAGTCGAGGATACCTGGGACGCATACCGCACCTTCCTTGGCCAAAGCCAGTAGTCGAACAGATTCGGAGGCTAGTGGATGCTGCGTATCTTCGTTTCCCTCGCGGCGATCTATGCCACCGTGGTGGCGTTGGCCTGGTTCTTCCAGGACCGCCTGCTCTACCTGCCGCATATGGGGCGGGAACATGTGGGAACGCCGGCAGACCGCGGCATGGAGTGGGAGCAGGTCGATCTCGACACCGAAGATGGGTTGACGCTGGATGCCTGGTGGATACCGGCGGAAAACCCACGGGGCAGCCTGCTGTTCTTTCATGGCAACGCCGGCAATATCTCACACCGCCTGGATTCGATTCGCCAGTTCAATCGGCTCGGCCTGTCGGTACTGATCGTCGACTATCGGGGCTATGGCCGCAGCGAGGGCAGCCCATCGGAAGCCGGAACGGCAAGGGATGCCCGCGCAGGCTGGCGCTGGCTGGTCGAGGCGGCCGAGGTTCCCCCCGAGGAGGTCGTGCTTTTCGGACGATCGCTGGGGGCTGCCGTGGCGGCGGAGCTGGCCGCCGGACTGGCGCCAGACGTGAGCCCGGCGGCGGTGGTCCTGGAGTCGCCCTTCCGCTCTGTCCCGTCGCTAGGCCAGAGCCTCTACCCGTTCCTGCCGGTACGCTGGTTGGCAAACCTGGACTACGACACCGAAACCTACGTGACCCGGTTCACGGCGCCGCTGCTGGTGATCCACAGCCGCGAGGACGAGATTATCCCCTTTTCCCAGGGCGAGGCGGTTTTCGAGGCCGCCGGTGAGCCCAAGGAGATGCTGGTGATTCGAGGCGGCCATAACACCGGGTTCCTCGACAGCGAACCCGAGTACTCTGACGGCATCGAAGCCTTCCTGGAGGAGCTGGCGGGCCTGCGCCGGGACTGACCGGTTGTGTCGGGCCAGGCCGGCATCAGCTCTGGTCCGTTTCAACCGTTCGCCTCAACTGTTCGTTTTAACTGTTGGTTTCAACTTCGGCGTTATGAAACACGTTCTGCACGTCATCCAGGTCGTTGAGGGTATCGAGCAGCTTGTCGAACATGGCGACGTCGTCACCCTCGACCGGGGTCGTGGTCTGGGGCACGAACTGGATCTCGTCGATCTCGAAGTCGAGCTCACCGAAGGCGTCGAGCAGGGCCTGCTTGGCCTTGGCATATTCGGTGTGCGGGGCAAAGACGGTAATGTGGCCATCCTCGCTTTCGATATCGGTGACGTCCACGTCGGCTTCCATCAGCGCCTCGAGAGTGGCTTCCTCGTCGCCGCCGGTGAAGGCGAGGATCGCGCAGTGATCGAACATGTGGCTCACGGTGCCGGGGGTGCCTAGCTTGCTCTTGGCCTTGTTGAAGCAGGCCCGGACGTCACCGAAGGTGCGGTTCGGGTTGTCGGTCAGGCACTCGACGATGACCATGCAGTTGCCCGGGCCGAAACCCTCATAGCGTGCCGGCGAGAAGTCTTCGCCGCCCACACCGCTGGCCTTGTCCAATGCCTTGTCGATCACGTGCGACGGCACCTGATCCTTCTTGGCACGTTCGAGCAGGCCGCGCAGGCTCAGGTTGGCGGAGGGATCGACGCCCCCGGCCTTGGCGACCACGTAGATCTCACGCCCGTATTTACTGTACACCTTGGTCTTGGCGGCGGCCGTCTTGGCCATGGATTCCTTGCGGTTCTGAAAGGCCCTGCCCATAGCGTTGTCCCATTGCATCTGACATGAAGCGGAATTCTACGAAACCGTACCGGCAGGGAACAGCGTTATTTCAAGGGAAGCCGGGTGGCATGATGCGAGTCATGGCTACACTGTCGGGGTGAGCCGCGTCCCCCTTCTGCCTGGAGCCCATCGCCCATGGATCATCACCAGTACCTTCACGCCCTGGCCGCCCACCTGCAGGCAACCGAACTGGCCTTCCCCGACGCCGAATACGATGCGCGACAGGCGCGGGTCCGTGCCGCGATGGTGGACAGCGGCCTGGATGCCCTGCTGGTCACCGATCCCGCCGATATCTATTACCTCACCGGTTACAACACCTTCGAGGTGTCGGTGCACACCTGCCTGGTGTTTTCAGTGGATCGTCTGGTGCTGCAGGTGCCCTCCATCGAGACCGGCCCGGCGGTGGTCACGGCCCGGGTCGACGAACTGCTGGGTTATCGCTGGGAGGGTATCGAGGAGGTGATCGAGCCATTGGCCGAGACACTGACGGGTTTTTCGGCGATCGGCCTGGATCCCTTCAGCCCCACCCTGCGCCACGGCATCATTGGCGCGTTGCAGCGGCGCCTGGGATCCGAGCGCTTTCGGGCCGGCGGCGGCGAGCTGCTGGACCGCATCCGCATCGTCAAGAGCGAAGCGGAACTGGCCTGTCTGCGAGAGAGTGCGCGGATCACTTCACGCGGGTTGGCTGCTGCCATCGAGGTCATCGCCCCGGGCATGACCGACAACGATGTTGCCGCAGAAGGCGCCAGGGCGCTGTTGGCGGCGGGCAGTGAATTCATGAGCATGCAGCCCATCGTTACCACCGGACGGCGCATCAGCGTGATTCACATGAATCACCAGCGTCACCGGATCGAGCCGGATGAGCCGGTGTTTCTTGAATTCGGCTCTTCTTTCCGCCGTTACACGGCACCGATGATGCGAACGGCGGTGGCCGGACGCGCCAGCAGCGAGATGCAGGCCATGCGCGATGTCTGCCGTGCGCTGTTCGAGGCGCTGAGCGAGGCCATGCGTCCGGGCAACACCTTCGACGCTGCCGCGCGGGCCGCCGAGTCGGTGCTGGCACCTCACGTTGACCGGGTGTTCTTCTCCGGGGTCTTCGGCTATGCGGTGGGAGCGCAGTTTCCGCCCAGTTGGGTCGAGGGCAGCGGCTATATCGCCCGTGATCAACAGCGAGAGTTCGAGGCTGACATGGTCTTTCACTTGCCGCTCTGCCTGCGGGTGCCGGGAGAGTGGGGTATCGGTATCAGCGATACCATTCAGGTGACGCCCAATGGGGGGGTACCGATCACCGATAACGATTGGCAGCTCAGGGAGCGTTCGGGGAGCTGAGGCAATTGAATGCAAGGCGACGGACGATTCACCCTCCTGTCCGACAGGTCCAGCCATGGGCATGACGCTGTTTCTGGTCGTGGTGACAACCACGGTGAGCGTGCTGGCCTGGATGTGGCCGCGACTTTTCGATGCGCTGATTTATTGGCCGCCGGGTGTGACGCGGGGGCAGTGGTGGCGGCTGCTGAGTCATGGCTTCATCCACGCCGACAGCACGCATCTGCTCTTCAACATGATCACGCTCTACTTCTTCGGTACCGTGATGGAGCTGGTGCTCACTCCACACATCGGACAGGGAGGCTTCATCCTGTTCTATCTCTCCGGGCTGTTGATGGCGATTTTGCCGACCCACCTGCGCCATCGGCACGATACGCGCTTTTACAGCCTGGGGGCCTCGGGGGCAGTATCGGCGATGCTGTTCGCCTATATCCTGCTGCGGCCCTGGTCGCTGCTGTTCGTCTTCTTCGTACCGGTGCCGGCCATCGTTTTTGCCGTTCTCTATGTCATCTATTCGTTTCGCGCCCAGCGGCGCGGTGGCGACAATATCAATCACAGCGCCCATCTCTGGGGTGGAGGCTGGGGAGTCGCCTTCATGCTCGTCCTGATGGCGCTCAACGGTATGGAGGGCGTGGCGTGACTCGGCCCCTCAGGTCACAAGCGGGCCGAGGGTTACTCCTGGCCAGCTGTCCAATCGGGTGATCTAGCTATACCGGGCAGAAGACTATACCGGGCAGAAGACTATACTGGTCAGAAGGCAGGGGGGATTGCCTCCTGTATCCGGCCGCAGCCCCAGCGGGTGCTGCTCCACTCGTTCTGCTTCAGGAGGCGTCATGACACTGACCGTTACCGCCGACTACAGGGATTTGATGAAGGCCACCAACGCCTACGATGAGCTGATATCCGAAGGCTTTCCGAGGGAGAAGCTCTATTTCGACAGGGAGACGCATCATGTCAAGGTCATCGTGCCCGACACCTCCCGGCCGGAAGTGGAAGAGATTCTGAGGCGCCATGAGCCCGTGGAGCTTTGGGCGCGTCCCTTCGAGGAGGGGTAGCGCCGCGCCGGGTTCGGTCAGATTGGTTGATGTTTCGCGACGGATGCCATGGCCTGATCGTCCAGCGTGGTGGCGCGTCGGTAGGCCTCGCGGTTGCTGACGCGTTCCCAGTAGTCGCTAAAGGCGGGGCAGGCTTCCAAACTGCCGAACTGCAGGCCCCAGCCGATATGGGAGCCCAGGTAGACATCGGCTGCCGAGAAGTGTGCTCCGGCAATGAACTCGCTGACGCTGACCGCCTGTTCCAGCGTCTCGAGTACCGCTTCGATACTGCCGTAACCGACCCGGCCCTGCTGCTCGATATTGGGCTCCATGCCGAGATCCCGATCAGTCACCGCGGCTTCCAGTGGCCCGGCTGCGAAGAAGAGCCAACGGTAATAGACGCCGCGCTTGGTCAGCGGCGGGGCGAGATCGGCCTCGGGAAAGGCATCCGCCAGGTAGGCGCAGATGGCCGCGCACTCGGTCACGATGGTAGTTCCGTGGCGTATGACCGGCACCTTGCCCATCGGATTGATGGCCAGGAATTCGGGAGACTTCATGGCGGGGCCGTAGTCGATGACTTCAGTACGATAGGGCGCGCCGACCTCTTCCAGCATCCAGCGAGCGATACGCCCGCGGGACATGGGGTTTGTGTAGAGTACAAGGGAATCATGCATGGCGGATCTCTCAATGGATTGCCATGAAGATAGCACCTTCCCGAAGGCGTGTTGCTCGACTATTAAACGGTGCCGGGCTGTCGGAAGCCCTTGGCTGGTCTGGTATGAATCAGTCGGGATCCAGCAGGCGAGGGCCGGTGCCTTCCTCGGCTAGCTCATCCTCCGGATTGCGTAGCGGACAGTCGTTCATCGATAGGCAACCACAGCCGATGCAGTGATCGAGTTGGTCACGTAGCCGTGTCAGCCGGGCAATGCGATCTTCCAGCCCATGTCGCCAGTTGGCCGACAGGCGCTGCCAGTCGGCGGCGGTGGGGGCGTGTGATGCGGGTAGGGTATCGAAGGCCTGGCGTATCTCGGCCAGCGAGATGCCGGTGCGCTGAGCGACCTTGATGATTGCCACGCGTCGAAGGACATCGCGACTGAAGCGCCTCTGGTTACCGGCGTTACGACGACTAGTGATCAGGCCCTTGGCTTCATAGAAGTGGATGGCCGAGACCGCCAGGCCGCTGCGTTCCGCCACCTCACCAACGCTAAGCTCCCGGTGCCGGTGTGACTGCATTGCTGTTTCTCCGGTCATGGTCTGGCCGCTTGTTCGGACCTGTTTTAGCGGCTGTTCTAGCAATTGGTCAAGCCACGGTCCTGGCTCCTGAAAAGCCCGGTCATTGCTGCTGGCGTATCGACCTTGGTTTTAACGTGCCGTGTTGTCGTTGGCAAGATTGTCGCTTGATGCCTTCTACAACAGTTGTGATGAAGCAACAAGGTGATAAAAAGTAAATTATTCTTGGTATCAAGCTTCGTGATGGATGCCATGACGATTATTGATTTCCCCTTCTGTGGGGCGGCCACTACTTTGAGTTTTCCTCAAATGGCCGTAAGGCTTTCCATGATTGGGTTAAAGTCCAAAGCAGGATGAGTTCACACTTCACAATCTTTTTGTCTTGACCTCTACCTAACTTCAGGTTTTAACCTGCGGGCTGAACCGGGTCGAGCCTGGAGCTCGACCCGCTGATTTTCTGCTGATGGATGATGTCATGTTCCGTTTCTTTGAATCCCTGGTGAATCCTTACCCCACGGGTAAGCCCGAGACGCCCCCGAAGGGGCTCCTCGCTTTCATTCTGCACTTTTCGCGGCCGGTGCTGCCGCTGTTGATCCTGATGTCGTTGCTCACGGCATTGGTGTCGGCTGCCGAGGTGCTGTTCTTCAGCTACC
>ERZ869909.1629-NODE-1629-length-17589-cov-4.016275_pt1 | contig 17589 bp, 14 predicted proteins | sample MGYA00520892_ERZ869909 | MGnify/ENA primary metagenome ERZ869909 (study PRJEB32215, sample SAMEA104723947) | bioreactor metagenome | biome: bioreactor; feature: anaerobic bioreactor; material: water | place: China | collected 2015-03-12 ...
GAGGACTGGTGCTTCGACACGTTCTCGAGCACGTCCCGCAGCCCATCGATTTCCTGCGCAGCATTTCGGCAGCCAACGGACATGCCGGGCGGATTTACATCGAAGTGCCTTGCTTCGACTGGATCTGCCAGCACAGAGCCTGGTTCGATATCTTCTACGAACACGTCAACTACTTCCGGATCGCCGACTTCCACCGCTGGTTCGGCACTATCGTCGAGTCTGGCCATCTGTTCGGAGGACAATATTTCTATGTGGTGGCAGAGTTGTCCAGCCTGCAAGAATTGGCCCCTGCTGCAGAACCCGTTCAACTGCCCGTAGACTTCACTGCCTCCATCACAAGCCCTGACAAGACGACGGCAGGAACCAGAATCGTGTGGGGAGGCGCCTCCAAGGGTGTGATCTTCTCCCTCTTGATGGAGAGGGCAGGCTTCCCCGTGGACGCGATCATCGACATCAACCCAGCCAAACAAGGACGTTATGTTGCCGGCACAGGCTTGCGAGTCAGTTCTCCGCAGGAAGTGCTCTCCACACTGATGCCCGGCGCGCCCATCTACATCATGAATTCCAACTACCTCGAAGAGATACTGCGTATGACACAGAATCGCTTCACCTACATCGGAGTCGATGCATGAAGGATTTCCAGACCGAAGTTGCAGGGCGCATCGCGGCCAATGCGGACAATGAGACGCTCAAGCGAGCAGCCCGCGAGTTCCTGCGCGAGTCTATCGACCCCAAGTATTCCTACAACTTCAGCTGGCTGGGTCGTCCCATCATCCAGTACCCACAGGACATCGTGGCCATGCAGGAGTTGGTGTGGCGTATTAAACCTGATCTGATCATCGAGACCGGCATCGCCCATGGAGGGTCGCTCATCCTCAGCGCTTCACTGCTGGCGTTGCTGGACGTTGAGGAGGCAATCGCCGAGGGCCGATCCATGGACCCGCAAGCATCGCGACGGCTGGTACTTGGGGTTGATATTGACATTCGACCCCATAATCGCGAGGCCATCGAGGCGCACCCCATGTCGTCGCGCATCCAGATGATCCAGGGCTCAAGCGTGGCACCCGATGTTGTGGCCAAGGTGCATGAAGTGGCGGCCCGACACCAGCGGGTGATGGTGTGCCTGGATAGCAATCACACGCATGAGCATGTGTTGGCTGAGCTGGAGGCCTATGCGCCTTTGACCTCTGTGGGAAGCTACTGCGTGGTATTCGACACCGTTGTAGAGGACCTGCCAGCCACGCTAATCACCGACCGACCCTGGGGCCCTGGCGACAACCCCAAGACCGCCGTCTGGGACTACGTCAAGCGCAATCCGGCCTTCGAAATCGATCGGAGCATTGACAACCAGCTGTTGGTGTCCGTGGCGCCAGACGGTTACCTGAAGAGGACAGCCTGAGTTGAGCGAACCGGGATGCGCCCATACTGAGGTGGAGTCAGCAACCCAAAAGCCGCTGGTGAGCATTGGCGTGCCCGTGCGAAACGGTGCGGCCTTTCTTGAGGAGGCCCTTCCGCACGTGATGGAGAAAACGCATCCTACCCTAAAGATCCACGCCACCGACAACGCGTCGAGCGATATCATTGAACGGTACGCGCGCAACGATTGCGCCAGTCATCAAATGGCTACTTGGCGTCGAAATGCTGCGTAGAAACCTGGTTGCCAACTTCCTCGGCCAAGCCTCCGGGGCACTACTCGCGCTCCTCTTCATTCCCGTTTACGTGCGCGCCCTCGGCATGGAGAGCTTTGGGCTTATAGGACTTTATTCAGCACTTTTTGCAGTCCTTTCGATAGTCGATTCGTCCATCCAGGCTTTGCTTGGTCGGTCCGCTGCTCAGTCCCGAGCCGCTTCGCAGATGTCTGGATTGGCTGACAAACTGCGCTCGTTTGAGGTCTCGCTATCGCTTCTCGCAAGCGCACTGATCCTTTGCGTATTTCTGGGCTCTGATACCCTTGGCGAGCACGCGCTGAATCGTGAAGCGCTTGACGTGAGCACCGTCGGCACAGCCTTTGTCGCCATGAGCGTTGCGCTATCGCTACGCCTTTTTGAAGGGCTATACCGAGCCTGCCTGATGGGCATGGAACGGCAAGTCGCTTTCAACGCAATTTACATCGTTTCGCAAATTTGTCGTTGGGGCGGCGCGGCAGTTATCGTAAGTTGGCTATCACCAAGTATTTCGAGCTTTTTTATCTGGCACGCATTCACGGCTGCCGCCACCGTGCTGATTCTTGCACTTACTACGTACCGTTCTATCGGACAGATGGGCAACGCCACAGTTCGGTTCGGGTCATTATGGGAAGAACGGCGCTTTATCGGTGGCATGATGGTGATATCAATCGGCGCAGTGCTCCTGACTCAGACCGATAAACTGTTGCTGGCAAAGCTCCTGCCTCTTGCGCAATTTGGCGACTACGCGCTCGCGGCGACGGCTGCAGCAGCGCTGTTATTGTTTGTAGGCCCGATCTCCGATGCGCTCTACCCGCGCCTCGTTGCCCACTGGACAACGAATTCACAAGCTGGCTACGTTGAGAACTTTCACTTGGGCGCTCAACTGGTGGCAGCACTTGCTGGAACCGTCGCGCTCGTCGCAATTGCATTTGCCAACACGATTCTGTCAATCTGGACACGTGATCCAGAGCTTGCCCAACGAGTTACCCCAATATTCCAGATTCTATTGCTCGGAAATCTACTGAATGCATTCATGTGGATTCCCTATCGCGCTCAGCTTGCCGCCGGCTGGACGGGCCTTGCTGCGCGAATCAATCTTACTGCTGTTCTGTGCCTTGTCCCCACGTTGTTCGTCGTTACACCTGTTTATGGACCAACAGGGGCTGCCTGGGTCTGGGTAGCGTTGAATTTCGGGTATCTCAGTATCGGTGTACGATTCATGTTCAGACGGATACTACGGAACGAAGAGTTCCGTTGGTATCTATGGGATATCGCAATCCCCCTGTGCGGAGCAGCCCTTCCTGTAGCCATCGTCACATTGCTCACAAAAAATGTAGTCACACCATTCAGTCAAATCGGCTCCGCAGCCCTAGTCTTCTTGATCGGAATATTGGGTGCTACGCTTGCATCTTCCATTTTACGACGCCGTATCTTAAACAAGCTTTTAGTTTCCACATAATGCCTACAGTGAATACAGCGCAAGCCATTGGGCCTATTGTAAGCATAGGATTACCAGTCCACAACGGCGGAGAATCTCTCGCAAGGGCACTTGATTCTATACTTGCTCAAACCTACACCAATTTTCAATTAGTCATTTCAGACAATGCTTCCACCGACCGAACAGCAGAGATTTGCCTAGAATACTCACGACGGGATTCGCGAATTAGATATTTCCGGCAACCGAAGAATATTGGAGCAACCGCTAATTTTCGATATGTTTTAGAGAGTTCTACACAACTGCGTTTCATTTGGGCGGCAGCAGACGATTGGTGGGACCAAAACAGACTTGAATTGCTGGTGGCCGAGTTACATGAGCAAGACGCAGCTGTTGTTGGTACGATTAAACGCTGGTCAGGGGAAACTGCATTTGCCGAGTTTAAACCTATCGCATTTCATCAGGGTGAATGGTGGCATTATTTCATGCGAGAGGAGTCTCGTTGTGAAAAAGTCTATTACATCTATGGACTGCTATGGCGAGATAGCGCAATTAAAGCACTCGCCTCTGCTCAAGATCGTTATTGCGACGACGCCTTCTTTTGCTATCAACTTCTCTGGGGCGGTAACTTGAGAAGCGTTGACGGCGCGACGCTCAATGTATCGGCCAGCTTAACTAGTAGCGGCGGTCTCGCCGCAGAAAGTTTTCGCTACTCGTTTACTCGCCTTGCATACAAAGCACACCCTTGGAGTTTTTACAAGGGTTACTATCTTTCGACACCCAGTCATGCGAGACCACGACTCGTGAGCGCAATTCCCTTAAAGGCACTCTGCTCGCAGTTGCACTTGTGGTTTCGAGCGTTTCGGCGGGTAATCTTAAAAAGGCCCTACGTTCACGGTGCTTTGCCCGGCGGAGAGAATGTAGTACGTAACAGCGGTCTTTAATTTTGAGGTCAAACAGACGGAGGCTGTAACCTTGGCATCTCAGAATACGACCCTGCCGATCAGAGTATTAGCCTTAACGCGCTACGGCTCACTGGGCGCGTCCAGCCGGATGCGCTTTTTGCAGTACCTGCCCGAATTATCTAAATTTGGCATAGATGTAAAGGTGCAGATACTTTTTGACGATAGAGCCTTGACTAGTCGTTACAAACAGAGAAGATACAGTTTTTCGGCATTGCTGCGTGCCTTTTATCATCGGCTCGCTGCACTGCGCGCAGCCACGCATTTTGATTTGCTATGGATCGAGAAAGAGGCATTGCCCTGGTGGCCACAGTGGGCTGAGGCATTCTTTCTGCGTGGCGTGCGTTATGTTCTGGATTACGATGATGCTGTGTTCCACATTTATGATCATCATCGTCTGCCCATCATTTGCTGGATTTTCGGGAAGCGGCTTGATAGCCTGATGCGCCATGCACACTTGGTGGTTAGTGGTAACGATTATTTGGCTCAACGCTCGAAAGATGCAGGGGCCGACTGGGTTGAGGAGTTGCCAACGGTAATTGACCTAGTACGGTACCCATGGCCTCAATCACCAGAAGAGGCGAATAGAGCTCACAAGCCAACGATCGTGTGGATCGGATCACCGAGCACCGTCAGTTATCTTGAACTCTTAAGAGAACCTTTACAGAGGCTGACACAGAACCACGATTTTGTGTTTCGAGTGATCGGGGGTGAGGTTTCGATTCCCGGGGTGAGTGTTGAGTGCTTCCCTTGGTCAGAACAAGCAGAGGTCGCCCTCATTGCCGCTGCGGATGTTGGTGTCATGCCGCTCATGGACACACCTTGGGAGCGCGGTAAGTGCGGATACAAGCTCATTCAGTACATGGCCTGCGGCCTGCCTGTAGTGGCGAGTCCAGTGGGGTTCAACATACGCATTGTGCAGCCTGAGGTTAATGGTTACCTTGCTGACGGGGTGTGTTCCTGGACGAATGCGCTTGATCGGTTGCTCGTTGACTCTGCCTTGCGCGCAAGAATGGGTGCAGCGGGGCGCCAATTGATTGAAACGTCATATTGCATACAAGTTACAGGATCCCGCTTAGCGGAGTTGCTACGGCTGGCAGCGACGAAGGAATAACGACTCGATGTGTGGCTTTACTGGTTTTTTGACTACCGCTAATTTGATTGGTGATGAGGTCATTCTCTCGCGGCTAAATTGCATGCTAAAGGCTATCGCTCACCGAGGGCCGGATGGCATGGGTTTTTGGTCCGATGCTTCGGCAGGGATAGCACTCGCCCACCGCCGGCTGTCGATTGTCGACCTGTCGCCTGCCGGTCACCAGCCTATGCAATCGCCATGCAGTCGTTTCTCACTTGCCTTCAATGGCGAGATCTACAACCATGTGGTCCTTCGCCGTGATTTGGAGGAACAAGGGGGCGCATTCGACTGGCGCGGCCACTCTGACACCGAAGTTCTGCTGGCTGGGCTGCGCCATTGGGGCGTAGAAAACTGTCTCAAGCGACTGAATGGCATGTTTGCGTTCGCCCTTTGGGACGCAGCTGAGCGGACACTGTTTCTAGCACGAGACCGAATGGGCGAAAAGCCGCTCTACTACGGCAGAACAGGTGATGCGTTCTTGTTTGGATCAGAACTCAAGGCACTGGCAGCGCACCCCGAATGGCGCGGTGACATCGATCGAAACGCACTTGCGCTATACATGCGCCACAACTATGTGCCAGCACCATGGAGCATTTATCAAGACATCTTCAAGCTACCCCCGGCACACTATGTTGCCGTTCGTGATGGTGGGCGTACGGTCGGCGAGCCGCTTTGCTATTGGGATTTGCCCGCGGTTGCAGCGGAAGGGGTCGAAAGTGCGGGAGGCGATTTTTCGGCGCTCGCAGATGAACTCGACGGGTTGTTACGAGATGCCGTAGGGCTGCGGATGGTTGCAGATGTGCCCTTGGGCGCATTCCTCTCCGGCGGTTTTGACTCCACAATGGTGGTCGCCCAGATGCAGGCGCAAAGTGCTCGGCCCGTAAGAACTTTTTCTATTGGTTTTTCGGAGGCGGACCACAACGAAGCACAACACGCCCGGGCCGTTGCGGCACACTTGGGAACAGACCACACGGAACTCTACGTGACGCCAGAGGAAGCGATGGCGGTTATCCCTCAGCTGCCAACGATCTACGACGAGCCGTTTGCCGACTCCTCACAGATTCCGACCTTTCTGGTCAGTCAGCTCGCTAGAAGGGATGTCACCGTGAGCCTGTCCGGAGATGGGGGAGACGAACTTTTTTGTGGCTATAACCGCTATGCTCTGGGCTACCAGGTATGGAGCAAATTGAGTCGGTTACCGGGGCCTCTGCGACGCATGGCCGCTTGGTGCGTAAAGCATGCACCGGCGCATGCGCTGGAGCGCATGCAGCAAATACTACCCAAGCAATTTCGAGTCTCGTACCTTCCCGATCGTCTGCCAAAGCTGGCTGAGGTGCTTGGGCACCGTGACGGCGCAAGCTTTTATCGCGATCTGGTTTCACATTGGAAAGAGCCTGATCGTCTGGTGATTGGGGCCAAAGAACCGATGACGTTGTTGAACAGCCCCGACCGACTCCCGCAGATGCTGGATCTGCGCAACCGCATGATGCTCCTGGACATGCTGACTTACCTGCCGGACGACATACTCACTAAGGTCGACCGGGCTAGCATGGCTGTCAGTCTGGAAGCCCGCGTGCCGCTACTGGATCATCACCTCGTAGAATTCGCCTGGCGCGTTCCACTCGAATACAAAGCACGCGATGGCCAAGGAAAATGGCTGTTCCGACAGGTGCTGGATCGTTATGTACCGCGTGAGTTGATGGAGCGCCCCAAGATGGGGTTTGGCGTGCCAATTGAGCACTGGTTGCGCGGACCATTGCGTGATTGGGCGGAGGATCTACTCGCCGAGCGGCGGCTACGCGAAGAAGGCTTCTTCGAGCCCGAACCAATCCGCCGCGCTTGGCGGGAACACCTCTCGGGTGAACGTCGCTGGCACTATTATTTGTGGGACGTGTTGATGTTTCAAGCGTGGAAGGACAAATGGCGTCCGCATTGAACAGACGCATTTTCGGTGTTGCCTTCGTCTATGTGGTCGCATCCGGCTTGTTGCTGCAGTGGGTCGTATTGCCGACAACGCCGTGGCATCACGACCACGGCTTGATGGCTGGCGGTGACTGGATCGAATTCCATGAACTGGCCTTGGAATTGTCTCGCGTCATTGCGATCGAAGGCTGGACCGCATGGGTGCCCAGAGTCGAAGGGCAGGCGCCGGCGAGTGTTGCTGCGGCCCTTTATGCATTGACAGGGATAGAGCATCCATCAGTGCTTCTGCCACTTCACGGGCTATTGTATGGAGGTGCTACGGTGGCCTTGTTTGCCATGGCCATCGGTTTGGGCGCTCGCCGACCCCTCGCCTATCTGACCCTGCTTCCACTGTTCGCATTCCCATCAACAGCCATGATCTGGGGCCAGATCCACAAGGACATCTATTCGCTAGCTGGCACCATGTTCGTACTACGCTTCTGGGTACAGATCTGGCTCATGATTGGGCAACATCGGCAAGTATCCGTTCGACTCGCTTTTCGAGAGATTTTGCTTCTTTTTCTTGGGATGCTGCTCATCGTTTACGTCCGCCCTTATCTCGGGCACATCGTCCTGATAGGCAGCCTCTTGGTGACATTCATCCTGCTGGCGGCTCTATTCAGCAGAATACACTCGATACTCGTTCTGAAACAGTGCAAGGCAATAATTCCGGCTTGTCTTTTGATGATGACCATCGGACTCGTTGTTCAAGCCAACGTTGTCATATATTTTAGTGTCGACTATGGAGTAGTGGCGCATGATGGGGCGGTAGCACCAAGTTGCAGACCCTGGACCACCACGAGGTTCCTCCCAGCAGCCATTGATCAGCGGCTCGAAAAACTGTCCTGCGCGCGGAATGGCTTTCGGACAAACCACCCCGATGCCGGCTCTAACATCGATGTGGAAATTGAGTTTGCAAGCGCCGCTGATGTGCTCAAGTATGTCCCAAGGGCACTACAAATTGGGCTGCTTGCTCCATTTCCTCAGTACTGGTTTGGAGATTCGCCTCAGCCCGGTGGAAGCATGATGCGACTATTCGCGATTCCGGAGATGCTGCTCCTGTACATCGCACTCCCCGGTTTAGGGCTGGCTTTGCTTCGGAAAGGGTTTCTCGCTCCCACATTCATGTTGATCGCTTTCACCATTTTGTTCGTAATCACACATGCATTGACCATAACGAACGTCGGCACACTCTACCGAATGCGCTACCCGGCAGTGCTGATATGGATCATGCTGGGAATCATCGGTTGGTCGGCATGGTTTGATAGATTGAAAATGGATCCCCGTGACACTGCTCTTCGTGGTCAACGCGCCTGAGTTCTTCCTCTCTCATCGCCTCCCAATCGCAATCGCTGCGCGGGAGGCAGGGTTTGAGGTGCATGTTGCTACCGGACCTGGCGTTGACTGTGCGAGGATAACGGCGCTTGGTTTCGTACAGCACGCTTTGCCCCTGTCACGAAGCGGGCGAAATCTTCTTGCCGAGTTGTTTTGTTTCTGGCGCATCTTCCGCCTGATGCGTAGAGTAAGGCCTGAAATCGTTCACCTTGTGACCATCAAGCCGACACTATATGGCGGCATTGCCGCCAGGCTTGCCAGGGTTCCGGCTGTCGTAACTGCCATTTCCGGATTAGGCACGGTTTTTCTTTCGAGTGATGAAGGCGGCCACGGCTGGATTCGTCGCGTTATCGCCCCCCTATACAGGTTGGCCCTGGGTCACGCCAACCTTCGCGCCGTCTTTCAGAACCCTGACGACCGCGCGGTGCTGATGGGCCTGGGTGCTGTGCGGCAGGACCAGACCGTGTTGATCCGCGGATCCGGAGTGAGTCTGGCCGAGTATCGGGTAAGGCGGGAACCTCAGGGGGTACCCATCGTAAGCCTCGCTGCCCGTCTGCTGAGGGATAAGGGCGTATTGGAGTTCGTTGAGGCTGCCCGTATCCTCAAGCTCAGGGGTGTCGCTGCCCGATTCTGGCTTATAGGATTACCGGATCCAGGAAACCCCTCCTCTGTGAGTGAGCAGGATGTGCAACACTGGAGTGAGGCTGGACTGATCGAGGCGCTTGGTTACCGCGACGATATCCCCACTGTGTTCGGACAGTCGAATCTCGTCGTCTTGCCGTCTTACCGCGAGGGTTTGCCCAAGGTATTGATCGAGGCTGCAGCCTGCGGACGCGCTGTGATCACCACGGATGTGCCCGGTTGCCGTGACGCCATAGAGCCAGGCAAGACCGGTCTCCTGGTTGCGGCTCGAAGCGCCGAAGCTTTGGCCGATGCAATCCAAACGCTTCTCGAGGATCCCGTGCGCCGCCAACGTATGGGGGAGGCAGGTCGCGCACTCGCCGAAGACGCCTTTGCGATCGAGAAAGTGGTGGACGCTCACTTGAAGCTTTATCGCGAGCTACTCGAAGGAGTTCCGTTGTGACGGTAAGGACGGTTCTGGTTACCGGTGGAACCGGCTTCGTTGGTGGCCGGGTATTGAAGCGCCTGAGCAACGACGGAAGCCACTCTGTAAGGGCAGCGACTCGATCGCGCGGGCTCGCGCTACCTGAAGGTGTCTCAACCGTCTCAATTGAGAGTATCGGCCCGGAAACAGACTGGAAGCCCGCGCTCGAATCGGTCTCTGCGGTGATTCACTGTGCGGCTCGTGCCCATGTAATGCAGGAAACATCGAGTGATCCACTGGCTGAGTATAGGCATGTGAATGTGGAGGGCACGCTCGGCCTGGCGCGACAAGCCGCCGAAGCGGGTGTGCAGCGCTTCGTTTTTCTGAGTTCGATCAAGGTCAATGGGGAGGAAACAGCCGACGATGAGATTTTCCGCGCAGATGATGTGCCTGCCCCGGAAGACCCCTATGGCGTTTCCAAGCGCGAGGCGGAAGATGGGTTGATGGCGCTGGGGCGCCAGACCGGAATGGAGATTGTCATCATCCGTCCACCTTTGGTCTATGGGCCTGGGGTAAAAGGCAACTTCGCCTCGATCTTGCGCTGGGTCGAGAAAGGTGTACCCCTGCCTTTGGGCGCCATCTGCAACAACCGCCGCTCGTTGGTGGCTCTGGACAACCTTGTGGACCTCATCGTCACCTGCATCGACCACCCGGCAGCGCGCAACCAAGTGTTCCTGGCCGGCGACGGTGAAGATGTATCGACCACCGCGCTGCTCAACCGCCTGGCACATGCCATGAACCGACGCGCCCGCCTCCTGTCGGTGGCGCCAAACCTACTGCAAGTGACTGCAAGGTTGGTCGGCAAACAGGAGATGATGCGCCGTTTGTGCGGATCGTTGCGGGTCGATATTTCCAAGGCGCGTGAGATACTCGGTTGGACGCCACCGTTATCCTTGGATGAAGGTTTGCGACAGGCCGCTCGGGCGCTGCATGCGCGCGAGCGGCCGTCTCGCTCATAGCAAGAGACGGGGGAGTTACCCACTTCCCTGCCTTTAAGAGGAAGTCTTTTGAGCTTTGATTGCTGGAGTTGAGTAACTTGATTAGGTTGATGGATATCGTTCTGTCGTTTATTGGCCTAGTGGTAACGGCCCCCTTTCTGATGGCAGTATGGGCGGTTGGGCTATTTGATACGGGTTCGCCACTGTTTCGTCAGGAGCGAGTCGGCCGGCATCAAAAGCCATTCACTCTGGTCAAGTTCCGCACGATGAAGCCCGGTACGGCTTCCGTAGCCACTCATCTTGCGGACACTTCGGCAGTAACCGGCTTCGGCCGCTTCTTGCGCAAATCCAAATTGGACGAACTGCCGCAGTTGTGGAACGTGCTGAAAGGCGACATGAGTCTGGTCGGACCACGCCCCTGTCTGTTCTCACAGCACGAGCTGATCGATGAGCGAGCGCGACGTGGGGTATTCTCAGTGCGCCCCGGAATCACAGGCTTGGCACAAGTTCGTGGCATAGACATGTCCACGCCTGCTTTGCTAGCCGAAACCGACTCCACGATGCTAGCCAGCTTCGGGCTCGCGGACTACTTCCGCTACATACTGTTGACCTTGGCCGGCCGGGGGGCTGGCGACCGTATTCGTTCGAATTGATCAGTCCGGATTACAGTACATCTGAGGTTTCACGTTTGCGCTTGTCGTTTCGCACCTTCGCGGTAGTTGTCTTTGACATGCTGGCTATGGCTGCTTCCTTGGTGGGCAGCTATATCTTGCGGTTCAACTTCGATATCCCGCAGGATCATTTTCCCAAGATCGCCATCGGGCTCATGGCTCTCCTCTTTGCTCATGCTTTGGGTTGCTGGCATGCCGGCCTATACCGTGGCATGTGGATTTTTGCGAGTCTGCCGGACCTGCGCCGCGTACTGAAGGCCGTAGCGCTGTCTTCGCTGGCCTTGTTCGTGCTGGTAGCTTTCGACCGCCTCGGCGGGCCGGTCGTGCCCCGCTCGGTGCTGGTGCTCTATCCAATTCTGTTGCTGGTACTCATGGGCGGGGGTCGGGTCACTTGGCGCATGTGGCGGGAGCATCGTCTTTACGGCGACCTGCGTGCCGTGGGCAAGCCTGTTGTCATCGTAGGAGCGGGCACCGGCGGTGCAATGCTGGTGCGCGAACTCGAACGTAATCCCGACTGGCGAGTGGTGGCACTCGTTGACGATGCCGAGGAGAAGTGGGGTCTTGAATTGAACGGCAAGCCCATCGCAGGAGCGATCGAAACGCTACCGCAGGTACTCCAGGACTTCAGGGCCCAGCATGTGATTCTCGCAATGCCTTCTGCCGCTGCTGACGCTACAAAACGCGCAGCGGACATCGCGGTGCGCGCTGGCGCACATGTCTTCACCGTGCCCGGCATCGAGGATCTGATGAATGGCAAGGTTGCGATCAATGTGATGCGACCGGTGGATATCGAGGATTTGCTGGGTCGTGAACCGGTTCGGATTGATACGGCTCACGTTCAGGCAATGGTCGCTGGCAAGACGGTGTTGATCACCGGCGCAGGTGGCTCGATTGGAAGTGAATTATGCCGCCAGTTGGCGCGCTTTGGTCCATCCCGACTGGTGTTCTTCGAAGCAAACGAGTTTGCGCTTTACAGCATCGAGCAATGGTTCGCTGTGAATTTACCTGCGGTTGCAATCGCACCCCTCGCAGGCGATGTGAAAGACATTGTGCGCCTGGAAGAGGTGTTTTCGGTATGGAAACCGCAGTTGGTATTCCACGCTGCCGCCTACAAACACGTCCCCTTGATGGAAGTCGGTAACGCTTGGCAGGCGGTACGCAACAATGTGCTTGGTACACTGCTGACTGCGCAATGCGCGCAGCAACATCACGTGGAGCGCTTCGTCCTCGTATCGACTGACAAGGCGGTGAACCCGACCAACGTAATGGGGGCCACCAAGCGGCTGGCAGAGATGGTATGCGAGGCCTTGAGCAGGAAGGCGCCTGACGGAACGCAGTTTCAAATGGTGCGCTTTGGCAACGTGCTTGGCAGCACCGGCAGCGTGATTCCAAAGTTTGCGGAACAAATCGCCCGTGGCGGACCGGTGACGGTTACCCACCCCGAGATCAACCGCTACTTCATGTCCATCCCTGAGGCGGCGCAACTGGTGTTGCAGGCGGCGGCGATGGGCAAGGGGGGAGAAATCTTCGTGCTTGACATGGGCGACCCCGTCAGAATCGTGGATCTTGCGCGAAACATGATTCGACTATCCGGGTATACGGAAGACCAGATCCGGATCGAATTCACCGGCCTGAGGCCAGGCGAAAAACTCTACGAAGAACTGCTGGCCGATGACGAGGCAACCTGCTCCACACCTCACCCAAAGCTTCGGGTGGCAAGATCACGACCTGTGGGGGAAGATCTGCTAGCCGCAGTCAGAGGTTGGCTCGAGCAAACGGGGCCTTTGGGCGATCATGAGGTTAGAATCGGTCTCACGCATTGGGTGGAAGAGTATTCCCCCAGTCAAGGGAATCGCCTAACTTGAGTTGCCCGCGCTCTTAAGCAGCACGGCAAAACGGCGGTAGTCCTCAGGCCTCGGGGTCACAAAAAAGGACTGGATTTTTGCGCCGACAACCTGCGGCAGCAAGCCAGGCGATTTCCTGCGCATGCGTCTCCAGAAACGCCACACATTCTTTCGAAACTGCTGCCGGATAACCTCATCAGGAATCAGACCCGGATGGTTTTCGATAAAATTTGCAAAGGTAATGAACTGAGCAGCCAGCATACGTTTTCTCTGCAACAAGCTATTGCCCGGGTGCTTACGATAACTGGCCAACACCTCAGGGACTCGTGCAATGGCATGCTTGGCCGAAAGCCTTAACCAGCAGTCAATGTCTTCAAGCACCAGGTTGCGATCGAACCCCCCGGCGGCCAGAAATTTCTCGCGGTGCAACGCAATGGATGGGTTAAAGATGGAATGCTTGCCCACGAATATCCAGCGATAAGCATCCGATTGAGGCCCTGGCTCAGGGCGCGGTAGCAGACGACTTCGAATCACAGGCTGACCGTTCTGGTCGACGAAATCGCAGTCAGCATGAATCAATGCAAGATCATGATCCGACCACTCCGTTACGGCCTGTTGGATCCTGGCGACTTTGCATGGGTAGATGAGGTCATCGGAACCGAGCAGATGGACCCACTCCCCCTTGCAGGCTTCGATACAAGCATTTGAGTTACCACTGACGCCTTGGTTTTTGCGCCGTTCCAGGACAATGCGGCGAAACCGCGACTCGTGAGCCGCAAGAAAGCGTTGCGCCAACTCATAAGTGTTATCGGGCGAACCATCATCTATCAGAACCAGCTCCAGTTCCGGGTAAGTTTGCTGACATACGGCGGCGAGTGTCTCCTCGATGAACTGGGCGTGCCGGTAGGCTGGAATCGCAACGCTGACAAGTGGCAAGTTCATCGCTTCTCCGCTGTCATCAAGTACTGAACGGCGACAAAGGGTTCGAGCATGCGGGTGGGCATGAGCCTACGCCGATAACTACTCTTCATATGGCTGCTGCGCAAGACCATCTTCCAGCCACACTCCGACAAGGTGTCCTCGATACTGGAGGCGGTAAAAAAGTGCAGATGCGTTCGATCCATGATTCCATGATCACGATAACCAAACTCGCCGCGGAACAGCAGAGGTAACAAAACCTTGTAGTGCCGAATGTTCGGCACGCTCAGCATCAGTCGACAAGTCGGTCTGCTAACTTCCCTCAGTTGTCGTAGGGCGGACCACGGATCGACCAGGTGTTCAAGCACATCTGCCATGATCAGCAAGTCATAACGTTCCCATGGAACAACAGACGCGTTGGCTTCAAACGAGCCACTCCAAACCTCATTCAACGTCTGCCTTGCCAAGGCAGCGGCATCCGGATTAGGCTCGATACCGTCACATCGCTCCAACACGCCAGCCGTAATGAGATCTCCCCCCAGACGACCGCCCGCACAGCCGATATCGATTGCGTGTGAGAACGTCCCCTGCTTCTTGGCGAAATTCACGAACTCTGGCCTGTCAGCGGTGTAGTATTTTGCAAGTTTGGTCGAGGAGGCCATTGATGAGTCGGTCGCGTGTCAATAGAGGTAACCAAGCGTACTAGGATACCAGAGCACAGCACGCATCAGCCCGTGGTGGAAGCCACACACGCACAGTCATTGCACGCTGTGCATCCTGAGATCGTTTCGAGCATCTCCAGTATCAACGAACGCCACTCATCATGCTCTGCAGGACGATAGAGATTGAAGAAAATACTGTTTCTCTCCAAGGGGGAGTTCTCTGCCTCGACACGTTACAGAGCGGTACAGTTCTTCGCCGGATTGAGTCGGCGCGGCTGTGAGTCAGCTCACCTTCAGATCAGCGGAGGCCTATCTAATTATCTTGCCGCGCTCAAGGCCGCAGGCGACGCGGAAATCGTCGTGGTTCTCAGACGAGTTTTGCCTCAACCCATTCGTTGGCTACTGCGGCGCCGCGCTCGTACCCTGATCTTTGATTTCGACGACGCCATTTTTTGCAACAGCGACGGATCGCCATCGAAGACTCGGATGAGACGTTTTCGTGAGATGGTGCTCATGAGTGATCACGTGACTGCAGGCAACGCATTTCTTGCCTCGGTCGCCGCCCAATTCAACGACAACGTCACTGTCGTGCCCACCAGCGTGGATGTCACACGCTACAAGGTCGAGTGCGAACAGCCGACTGACAGCTTCGATTTGGTGTGGATCGGCAGCAGTTCGACGAGAAAGTATCTGGCGGATGCGCTTCCGGGTCTCCGTGAGGCCTACAAGGCGCTCCCGAACATGCGGCTGAAGATCATCGCCGATTTCGACTTGCCTGATGCCGGAATTCCCACGCTCGCAATCCGATGGTCTGCGGAGACTGAAGCGAGGGAATTGGCGAGTTCGCATGTGGGCATTGCGCCAATGCGCGACAACGACTGGACGCGGGGAAAGTGCGCCTTGAAGGTGATCCAGTACATGGCCGCAGGGTTGCCGGTAATCGCATCGCCTGCGGGGATGAATGGCGAAATCGTAAAGAACGGTGAAAACGGCCTTCTCGCTGCTGGTCTTCACGACTGGGCTGACGCAATCGCTCTCTACGCAAGGGATCCAGCGTTACGATCCCAGCACGGCGGAGTTGGACAAAAAACCGCCGTAACGAATTACTCAATCGAGAGCACCCTGGAGAAGTTGGCGAACGTTTTCGATCAGGTGACTGCGGATTTCCCAGGTCACTCGGCAAGGCGCTTGCGAAAGACGTAAACTCGGTCCCGGCGCTGATCACTGAACTCTGCCAAAAGCGTGAGCCCATTCGTCTCGCCCCAGGCCAGCAGCTCGTCATCACCAGCTTTACCGGTGAGAACATACAACTCGAAGCGGTCCTCCGCGATAGCTTCTTCCAGCAACACCCGAGCACCCCGAAAACCAGGCGACGCATTGTTGGACCGACCAACGCCGACCAGATACCCAATGGCGGGTTCGTCAAAGTAGACCTGTGTCGGGTCGATCTGTTGGGCCGACAACCAAGTCACCGTATCGAGATAGCGAAGATGCTTGGGAGTGGTTGAAATCACGTTTGCAAGGGCGGCTACAGTAGCGATGGTCAAGACCACCCATCTGAAACGCGGCCAATCCTGCCAGAGTCGGTGAAGTGCAACCGCCAGAACCGGAACGGCGAAAATGTTCAGCAAGGCGACGAAACGTGCCTGCATGAAGAAGATGTCCAGCACCAAGGCAGCAAGAACGACAGCATAAAGTGCAAACGCCCAGGCAAGGGGTGCAGCGGTGCGCCATTCGAGCAGTCTCGATTGCCACATTGTGGGGCGCAGCATCGGCAAGGCCAATACGCCGAGGTTGGTGACAAACTTGATGGGTATCAGTGCGAGCAAGCCAAAAAACAGCACGCGCTCGGCGTCTCGCCCCCTAAGATAGTCGCTGAGTTGCGGCCAAACACGTTCGCTGGCAAGCTGGAACTTGAGCACTTGGGCGGGAAGATCTATTGCGCTGAGTTGTCGCAAGACCTTGGCCGCAATGCCCAAGTCGGTGGCAACGATAAGGACAATGAGCGCACCTGCACCAATCACCGGCAGCACCGCGAACTGAGCGAGCTGCCGCAGGTCTTCACGGCTCCGCACCTGCCAGACCAGCCAGAGAAACGGGACTGCAAGAAACGCAAGGGACTCCGGGCGAAACAGGGCCGCGATCACCAACAACAGTTGCGAGCCCACCGCAAGAGTCCACCGCCTGTGCCTTGCCCAGCGAATCATCAGCCAGATGGCGAGCAGGCTGAAGAGCCAGGAACCGTGCTCGCGGATGATGAAATCCCGGTAGTTGTTGAGCGCGGGCAGTACAAGGACCACCACCACAGCCGCCCAAGCTGCTTGCGGTGAGAGCTCTCTCGTCACGCCTACCAGCACCGCCCCTAGCGACGCCAGCAGGAAAGCGGACAAGAGATAAGCGGCGGTTTCGGTTGCCAGACCAGTGAAGTTGGCCAGGAGTCCGATGAGGACGGAGAGAAACACCCAGTCATAAACCTGAGTGGCGGTCGCAAGGCCACCCGCCTGAAAAAGCAGGGCGGCCTCGACGTAGAGCATGCCGTCATTGTTTGGGGTGATCTTACCCCAGACCGCAACGACGGACAGGAGCAGGCTACCCAGGAAAACCGTCCAGAATGGCCCAATCCGCGCCAGCACGTTCGACCGCGTGTCCGTCATGCCGACGCCAAAAAACAAGAATCGTGTATCACTGAACACCTTTCAACACGACCACATCCTCCATCACCAACACCTGCAGATCCGACCCGAAGAACATGTTCAGCGCGTCGGTCGGCGAGCAGATCATCGGCTCGCCGCGTCGGTTGAGAGAGGTGTTGAGCACCACGCCGTTGCCGGTGAGGCGTTCGAGTTCCTTCATCACGTCGTAGTAGCGTGGGTTGAAGTCGCGCTTCAGCACCTGGGCGCGGGCGGTGCCGTCTTCGTGGACGACTTCGGGCACCCGTTCCTTCCAGCCCTCGGC
>ERZ869909.1630-NODE-1630-length-17585-cov-89.334076_pt1 | contig 17585 bp, 16 predicted proteins | sample MGYA00520892_ERZ869909 | MGnify/ENA primary metagenome ERZ869909 (study PRJEB32215, sample SAMEA104723947) | bioreactor metagenome | biome: bioreactor; feature: anaerobic bioreactor; material: water | place: China | collected 2015-03-12 ...
GGCACGACAAGGTTCGAACTTGTGACCCCTACGATGTCAACGTAGTGCTCTACCACTGAGCTACGCGCCCTGACCTGATCCCACCCTCCAAGAAAAAGGACGCGGGCGGGACCGCGTCAATGAAGCGGTCTATAAAAGGACTCGCGCGCATGATCAAGGCCTTTCCGCTGCCTAAATTGCAGCGTTATACTGTGACGGGAAGGAGTATACGCATGCCGGTTGCCGTTCAGATATTCGAGCCTGTTCACGCCACCAGCCATGTGGTCTTTGCCTCGCCACACAGCGGACGGGTGTATCCGCCGGATCTGCTGGCGCGTGCGCAGGTTGCCGGGCATGTGTTGCGGTCCTCGGAAGATGCCTATGTCGATCTGTTGCTGGCCGACGCGCCGCATTTCGGGGCGCCGCTGATCACCTCGGAAGTGCCACGCGCCTATGTCGATTTCAACCGTGCCGACTCTGAGCTGGACCCTGCGCTTATCGAGGGGGCCCCACGCGGTGGCATGAACCCGCGCGTGGCCTCGGGCCTGGGGGTGATTGCGCGGGTGGTCGCGAACGGGCGCCATATCTACAGCGGCAAGCTGTCGATGACCGAGGCGCAACGTCGGATAGAGCGCTACTGGCGACCCTATCACGCCGCGCTTGCCGGACTGATGCAGCGCCAGCACGCGCGATTCGGGCAGGTTCTGCTGGCCGATATCCATTCGATGCCGCATGAGGCGCTCAGTGGTCATGCGCTGCGCGGCCATCCGCGCCCAGAGGTAATCCTGGGCGATCGTTTCGGCGCGGCCTGCGGCGGTGACGTGCTGGACCGGGTTGAAGAGGTGTTTCATCGGGCCGGGCTGGTGGTGGCGCGCAACACGCCCTTTGCCGGGGCCTATATTGCGCAACGTTATGGCCAGCCCTCGCGCGGGATGCATGTCATCCAGATCGAGATTGACCGGCGCCTGTATCTGGATGAAGCGCGCGTCGCCCCCGGCCCTGATTTCCAGTGCTTCCGCGCGCTGATGGGCACGGTGGTCGCCGGTATCGCTGAGATCGGCCGCGCCGATGATGCGTCGAAAATGGCGGCGGAATAGCGGGCCTCCGGGCTTCCAGCGCGGGTTTATCAAGAAAATCGGACAAGTCTTTTTGCAGATTTCTTGTAGTCTGCCGGTGTCTGTGCCGTAATACTGCGCGTCAGACCCCGGTGCCTGCCCGTTTTTTCACTGTAATCGACGATCCACCGGCGCGAAGGGCAGATCCAGATGGGCGGGGCACCGGGCGCACTGATACAAATGTGATCGTCAGACCAACAAGGAGCACTCTTCGTGAGCAGACATTTCATTGCCGCAGGCCTGTTCAGCGCGGCATTCGCCGTGCCGGCCATGGCCGACATCGACATGCCGTTCGCCCTGGACTGGCGGTTCGAGGGCCCTGCCGCGCCGTATTTCCTGGCCATCGACAATGGCCATTTCGCGGCTGAGGGTCTGAGCGTCGAGGTCACGGCGGGGCAGGGTTCGCTCGATGCGATCCCGAAGGTGGCGACCGGCGCGTTCCCGGTCGGCTTTGCCGATATGGCCAGCCTGATCAAGTTCATCGACCAGAACCCTGACGCCCCCGTCACCGCGATCATGGTGATGTATGACAAGCCGGCCTTCGCCATTGTCGGGCGTATCAGCCAGGGCGTGTCCACCCCCGCCGATCTGGAAGGCCGCCGCCTGGGCGCACCGCCGCCCGATGGTGCCTGGGCACAATTCCCGGTTTTCGCCGCCGAGCAGGGGCTGGACGTTGCCTCCATCACCATCGAGCCTGTGGGCTTCCCCACGCGTGAGCCGATGTTGGCGGCAGGCGAAGTTGACGCCGTGACCGGATTTTCCTTCACCTCCTATCTGAACACCGTGCGTCTGGGCGTCCCGCCCGAGGACATGTCGGTGATGCTGATGGCCGATTACGGGCTGGCGCTTTATGGTAATGTGATCATCGTCAATACCGATTTTGCCGACGCGAACCCCGAGGCTGTCACCGGCTTCCTGCGCGCTGTGGCACTGGGCCTGCGCGATGCCGCCGCCGACCCCGGCGCGGGTGTGGCCGCTATCGCCGCGCGCAATCCGGCGCTGGATGTCGCTTTGGAAACAGAGCGGCTGGAGATCGCGCTGCGCGACAACATCCTGACCGACTGGGTGCGCGAGAACGGTTTGGGCAATGTCGATGCTGACCGCTATGCCCTGTCGTTGGAGCAGATCGCCATGACCTACGAGTTCCAGCACGAACCCGATGGCGCGCGCTATTTCACTGATCGCTTCCTGCCCACCGATGGTAGCCTGTCGATGGATTGAGGCCATTGGCCTGGTGTTCCCGCGCCCCTTTGGGGGCGCGGGTTTTTTTCTTAGCGGCGCAGATGGAGCGGCATGGGCAATCTAATCGAAATCAAGGGCGTGACTCATGCCTACAAAACCAAGGCCGGCCCTCTGCCGGTGTTGGACAATCTGAACATTTCCATCCCTGAGGGAAGCTTTTGCGCCGTGGTAGGCCCTTCAGGCTGTGGAAAATCCACGCTGACGCGCCTTATTGCCGGGCTGATGTTCCCTGATGAGGGCGAGGTCTGGTTGCATGGGGAACTGGTGAAAAGCCCGCGCAAGACCGTGGGTATGGCGTTTCAGAACCCTGTATTGCTGGAATGGCGCACGATCTTGCAAAACGTGATCCTTCCGCTGGAGATCGTTGCGCCCGGTATGCCCCGCCGCAAAAAGGAAGAGCGCGCGCGCGAACTTCTGGCGCTGGTCGGGTTGGAGGGATTTGAAGACAAACGACCGTCGGAGTTGTCCGGGGGCATGCGGCAGCGTGCCAGCCTGTGCCGGTCGATCGTGCACAAGCCCGATGTGCTGATCCTCGATGAGCCGTTTGGTGCGCTGGATGCCTTTACCCGCGAAGACCTGTGGCAGACGATGCACGAGTTGCGCGTGAAAGAGCCGTTCACCACGCTCCTGATTACCCATGACCTGCGCGAAAGTGTCTATCTGGGCGATCAGGTGGTGGTGCTGTCCGGTCGCCCGGCGACCACGCAGTTCGTGATGGATATTCCCATGCCCGGCCCACGGCCGCTGGAGATGCTTTACACTGCCGAGTCGGTGGAAAAACTGGCGGTTCTGCGCAAGCAGATCCAGATCGCGCAGGGGCGCGCGCAGGCGGAGGCGGTATGATGCGGATCAATATGCAAAAGATCGTGGTGCCGCTGGCCGCCGTCGTGGTGTTGCTGCTGGCCTGGGAGTGGCTGGTGTGGTTCAAGGGCTGGCCCACGTTCAAGATGGCCGCGCCGTCCGATATCTGGCCCGCTTTCCTGCGGTTTCAGCATCTGTTCTGGGAATACGGCTGGCAAACCCTGTGGCGCACAGTGGCCGGGCTGGGGCTGGCAGTGGTGTTCGGCACGTTGATCGGTATGATCATGGGGCTCAGCCGGGTGATGAACGATGCGCTTTACCCGCTTCTGGTTGGCTTCAACGCCATTCCTAAAGCGACCGTGGTGCCGGTCGTGGCGCTGATGTTCATTGGGCAGCATGATTTCAACACCATCCTGATCGCCTTCCTGATCTCGTTCTTTCCCATCGCCGTGTCGGTTGCCATCGGCCTGAGCACGCTTGAACCGGAATACCGCGACATCCTGCGTTCGCTGGGTGCCAGTCGCTTTACCGTGTTCTGGAAAATCGCTCTGCCCAAGACGTTGCCCGAGTTCTTTGGTGCGCTGAAAGTGGCGGTGACGCTGGCCTTCATTGGCACCAATCTGGTGGAGATCATCACGCCGCACGGGCGCGGCCTGGGTCACCTGTTTCAATCGGCGCAGATCAACTCGGACTTCCCGCTGATGTTTGCCGTGTTGATCGCACTCGCGGCGCTTGGGATCTTTCTTTACTACATCGTCGTTGCGCTGGAGCGCATTTTTGCCGGCTGGGCTGACCGCGCGCCCACCTGAGGCGCGTGTTCAGTGCATCGGTGCCGAATCCGGCTTGGCGCCGGGTTTGCGTGCGGGTTTTGCGTAGGCCGTTTTTTTTGCAGATCGTGGCCGGGTGGTTCGTGCCGCCGTCGCCCGAGACGACGCCGCATTCCGCGCCTTGAGCTTTCTTGTGGCCTTGATCGATTCTGCCTCGGCCGCCAGTTCCGCGCTGGTCGGGCGCGGCATATGCGCGGCCATCGCCCCCCAGAAACGCACGGTTTGCTCGATCTGGATTTGCCACAGACGGCACCAGAAATTCAAGCTCTCCCCCCAGAAGGCGGCAGGCGGTTGGTTGCGACGGTCCATGTCAGTCCTCCCTTGGCGTATTACGAATCATCATACGCCTATAGAAAGGGCGCGCCTTGACCCCGCTCAACCCCGGGACGATTTATCAAGGTAAATTTCCGGTGACAGGTTGCTTGTTGCAGCTTTTTGCAACCATTTTGCGGTGGAAACCGCAAACCCCGTGCAGACTGCCAACGTGGCGGTGCGTTACAGACGGTGTTCGGTCATGGCTGGACGGCTGTGCAGAAACTGGAGGCTTTCTTCCAGATATCCGGCTGGCAGATCGCGTCCGATCACGACGATGCGCGATATCGTATCGCCCTTTGGCCAGTGGGTCAGCGGCACCGGAGGGTGAAACACATGCTGTACGCCGTGCAGTGCAAAGGGGTGTTCCATCCCTTCCACATGCACCACCGCCTTCAGGCGCAACACGTTGCTGGCGGCGCTGTTCATGAGAGATTCCAGCCATAGGTCGAACACGATCGGCGAAATCGGATGCGCAATCTCGGCCGATTGGGACGAGATGCGCCCGTCATGGCTTGCAGCCCCTGCACGATGATCCAACGCAGGCCCGCCAAACAGTCCGTGGCTTTGAGGCAATGAAAACGGGTTGGTGCTTTTCAGCCCGCTCAGCGGTGGCAGGCTGGCTTTTTTCGGTGCCGCTGCAACCCAGGCCAACGCCTCGGACTGCTGACTGTCGGTTTGTGGCGAGACCCCGAACAGAAGCGCAGGGTCAATCGCCCCATGTTCGGCTCGCAGCCGGGGCGCACCCGGATTGATGGTGGCCAGACGCTTCTCGAATGCGGCGACTTCGCCGGGTAGCGCCAGATCAGTCTTGGTGAGAATCAGCCGGTCGGCCATTGCCACCTGCTGCACGGCCTCGAAATGGGCATTCAGCGTGGCAGCGCCGGTGGCGCAATCGACAGTTGTCAGCACACCGTCCAGCGCGAAATCCTCGGACAGGTCAGGGTCCATCACCAGTGTCTGCACGATGGGGCCGGGGTCGGCAATGCCGGTGGTTTCAATCATGACCCGCTCGAAATCGGCCAAACCGGCATCGCGCCGCGCTTTCAGGTCAGCCAGCGTCTGCGCCAGATCGCCGCGCACCGTGCAGCACAGGCAGCCCGATTGCATCAGCACCATTGTCTCGGTCGCCGATTCCACCAGGTCATGATCCAGAGCGATCTCGCCGAACTCGTTGATGATTACCGCTGCGCGGGCCATGCGTGGATCAGAGAGAAGCCGGTTCAGAAGCGTGGTTTTCCCCGAGCCGAGGAACCCTGTCAGCAGCGAAACCGGAATCGGAGTATCGGTCATGGCGTAACCCTTGGCAAGCTGAGGAACCTGAACAATGCAAGGCGCGTTATGGCCTTGCCCTTGGCGTCTGTGTTCAGCGATAACATCCCGTCTGAGCGCCGCCAAGGGCAAGGCAATCTGCGCGGTAATTTGGCACGGAAGCAGATTTCACGCTTGCGTGATCGGAAGTGAAGGCGTGCGCTGCGCCTTGGGCTTGCCTTTTCCGGCCGGTGCGGCGATTTGACATGAACGAGTATGATGGAGATGGATATGCGCTTTTCGAACACCTCCCGACGGGCTTTTCTTGCTGGTGGCGCGGCAGCATTTGCCATGCCTGCGCTGGCCCAGGACTTTACCGGCGAGATCGAAGAGATCACCCCTGCCGAGCGGGTGCGCCACAATGTGATGGGTTTCCGCACGCATCATTGGCAAGAGCATTTCGACACCCTGCGCAAGGGCGCCATCCTTTGTGACACTCAGTCGCGCGCGTTGCATTACTGGTCCGAGGATGAAAGCGTCTATCGCGTTTATCCCACCTCGGTGCCGATGACCGATGAGTTTACCCGCCTGGGCTATACCGAGATCGTTCTCAAGCGCCGCGAGCCGGTCTGGATTCCGACGCCGAACATGCGTGAGCGTGACCCGTCGTTGCCTGAGCGCGTTGAGGCCGGGCCGCAAAACCCGATGGGTACGCGGGCGATGAACCTGACGTGGCAGTATTACCGCATCCACGGCATCGACAATGTCGCAAAGATCGGGCGGCGGGCGTCGAACGGGTGCATTGGCCTGTTCAACCACCATGTTGAAGAACTGTTCGAGATGGCCGAAGTCGGCACGCAGGTGCGCTTCATCTGAACTGGCCGGATATCGGACAGGGATGCGGGCTGGCGGTGTCGACAGCCCGCTTACTTATCTCCGCGCCGCATCGCCGCGCGGAAGTCCGACAGGCGAAAGGCACCGATCAGCATGCCCAAGCCAAAATAGCTGACGATCCCGGCAAGAACCAGCATCAGGAGCGCCAGCGATCTGCCGGGTCCGTAAAGCATGGGTGCAAGCATCTGCGCGGCGAACCACAGGCACAGCCCCATGAACCCGGAGGCCAGAATGATGCGCCATAGCCGGTCACGCATCCGGGCATCAGGCCGCGCCGCTTCCCCCATCGGGCGTGCGCCATACCAAAGTTGAAACACCATTGCCCAGGCCGCCAGCGTAGTGCCCCAGGCCGCCGCGACAAAGCCGATAAAGGGCATCAGGCCCACCGCGATTACCGCGTTGACCACCATCGAATTGAGTGCATAGCGAAACGGGCTGCGCGTGTCTTCGCGGGCGAAGTAGAGTGGTTGCAAAACCTTGTGCAGCACAAAGGCGGGCAGTCCCAACCCGTATATGGCAAGCGCCAGTGCTGTGCTGTCAGTGTCGAGCCGGGTAAAGGCGCCACGCTCGAACAGCACCGAGATCAGCGGATGCGCGATTACCACGAGCGCCACGGCGGCGGGCAGGGTCAGGGCAAGCGAGAACTCCATGCCGCGCGAAAAGGCGTCGCGTGCGCGCTCGACTTCGCCCTCGCGAAGGCGGCGAGCCAATTCGGGCAACAGCACCACGCCTACGGCGATGCCCACCACTCCCAGCGGCAGTTGATACAGCCGGTCGGCGTAGGACAGCCATGATATGGCGTTTTCCGTGAACGAGGCCACCTGCCGCCCAACGATCAGGTTGATCTGCACAACCCCCCCGGCCAGCACGGCGGGCGCGGCGATGACCAGCAGGCGCTTGAGTTCCGGCGTCATTCTGGGGCGGCGAAACCGCATGGAAAAGCCAGCGCGACGCACCGCGACCCAGACAATGACAAGCTGTGCGATCCCACCTATTGGCACCGCCCATGCCAGGGTCAGGCCCACGGGCCAGCCAAGATGGGCAGCCAGGAACAGGCTGGCAATGAAGGTTGCGTTCAGCAGCGCCGGGGCGGCGGCGGCGGCGGCAAAACGGCCCGTGGCATTGAGCATGCCGGACAGAAGCGCGGTGAGCGAGATGAACAGGATGTAGGGGAACGCGATGCGCCCGAAAAGCACAGCCATGTCGAACCGTTCATCGCCGCCAAAACCGGCGGCCATGGCCCAGACCAGAAGCGGCATGGAAACCATGGCTATGACTGAAAATGCGATGAGGACACTGGTCATCAGCCAGTAGGCGTCGCGGGCAAATGCCTCCGCTTGTGCTTTGTCGGTGGTGTTCTTCTTGGTGAACATCGGGACAAAAGCGGCGTTGAAGGCACCCTCGGCAAAGAATCGGCGGAACATGTTGGGCAGCGAGAAGGCCACGAAGAAGGCATCCGCCACACTTCCCGCGCCAATGTAGCGGGCCATCAGGATATCACGCACAAAACCAAGGACGCGGCTGGCCAGTGTCCAGCCGCCGACGGTGGCGAAGCTTCGCATCAGGCGGATCGGTGTCATGCCTGGCGCCCGGGTGAAGGGCCTTCGAAGGCCCTTCCAACAAGCCGCGTGAACGCGGCTTTCAACGCGGTTAAGAAACCGCGTTGGGCAAGGCGGTTCGAACCGCCTTGGAACGCGCGGGCACGGCGGGGGTGCTCTTTCATCCTTGTCGCGCCCGCTGCGCCCCGGCTGCGATGGCGGCGCGCAGCTTGCGCTCCAGTGCCTCCTGGCGTGACTTGGTGTGCAGCTTCAGCCCGAACATGTCCTTGACGTAGAATGTGTCCACCACCTGTACCCCATAGGTCGCGATTACCGCACTGGCGATATAGATATTGTTCGCCGCCAGCGTGCGCGTCAGGTCATAAAGCAGCCCCGGCCGGTCACGCGTATCGACTTCGATGATCGTATAGATATCCGAGCCTTCGTTGTCGAAGGCAATGTTCGTCGGCACGCGGAACTGGCGTTCACGTTTCTTGAGCTTGTCGCGTTCCTTCAGCGCCTCGGTCGCCACCACCTCGCCGGCAAATGTGCGTTCGATCATCTTGCGAAGGCGCGGCAGGCGGGATTCCTCGTAGGGGTGGCCCTCGGTGTCCTGGATCCAGAACACAGCCGTGGCAAACCCGTCCTTCGATGTATAGGTGCGCGCATCGACGATATTCGCGCCCACCAGCGCCAGTGCCCCCGCCAGCCGCGAAAAGATGCCCGGATGATCGGCCAGTGCAAAGCAGGCGCGCGTGGCGTCGCGCGCATCGTCGGGGTGCAGGTCTATGCGGATTTCGTTGTCGCCGATTCCACGCAGCAGCCGGGCGAAGGCAACATGTGTCTGGGTTGCCAACCCTTGCCAATAAGGCCCGTAATGGCGCGCGGTCTCGGTGCGCAGATCGCCGCGTGGCCAGTCGGCCAGCGCCTCGCGCAAGGCGCGCTTGGCCTCATCCTCGCGGTTGGAGCGGTTGAGCGCCTCCATCCCGTTTTCAAGCACCTCGGCGGTGACGCGGTAGAGCTGGCGCAGCAACATGGCCTTCCAGTTGTTCCAGGTGCCCGGCCCGACGCCCCGGATGTCGCAGACCGTCAGCACCGTCAGCAGGTCCAGCCGCTTGCGTGTCTTTACCGCCTTGGCAAAGTCGCGCACCGTGCGCGGATCGCCGATATCGCGTTTTTGCGCAACGTCCGACATCAGGAGATGGTTGCGCACCAGCCATTCGACGGTTTCGCTGTCTTCGGCATTGAGCCGAAGCCGGGGCCCCACGCGCCGGGCAATCTGTGCACCCAGCACCGAATGATCCTCGGGGCGGCCCTTGCCGATATCGTGCAGCAGAAGCGCGACATAAATCACCTTGCGGTTCACCCCTTCCTCGAGGATGCGCGAGGCAATCGGCAGTTCTTCAACCAGTTCACCCCGTTCGATCTGGGCCAGCGTGCTGATGCACTGGATCGTATGCTCATCGACCGTGTAATGGTGATAGACGTTGAACTGCATCATCGCCACGATGGGTTCGAACTCGGGCAGAAAGGCTGACAGAACGCCCAACTCGTTCATCCGGCGCAGGGGGCGTTCAGGGTTGCCGTGCTTGAGCATGAGATCCAGAAAAATCCGCACGGCCTCGGGGTTCTCGCGTAGATCGGAGTCGATCAGATGGAGGTTTCCTGCGATCAGGCGCATGGCGTCCGGGTGCAGCAGCAGGCCGGTGCGCAGCGCCTCTTCGAAGATGCGCAGAAGGTTGAGCGGGTCTTGGAGAAAGATCTTCGGGTCGGCGATGTTCAGGCGGTTCAGGTCAACCTTGTATCCTTCTTTCACCCGCTTGCGCCGCCGTAGAAGACCCAGAAGCCCCGGCGCGCGCTTGACATGGCGTGCCTCAAGCGCGGTCAGGAAGATGCGCGTCAGCTCGCCCACACGTGTTGCATGGCGGAAATAGGCCTGCATGAAATGCTCGACCGCGCGGCGCCCGCCGTGATCGGCAAAGCCCATGCGCTCGGCCACATCGGGCTGCTGGTCAAATGTCAGCTGGTCCACCGCACGACCGCTGATATGGTGCAGATGGCAGCGCACGGCCCAGAGGAAGGTCTCGGCGGCGCGGAAGTTCTGGTATTCCTCGTCGGTGAAGAAACCCAGCGGCACCAGTTCGGCGGCTTGTTCGACGCGGTGCAGATATTTGGCGATCCAGTAGAGGGTCTGCAAATCGCGCAGCCCGCCCTTGCCCTCTTTCACATTGGGCTCCAGCATATAGCGCTGCCCGCCCTGCTTTAGGTGGCGCTCGGCGCGTTCCTCCAGCTTTGCCTCGACAAACTCCGACTGCGTACCCTTGAACAGATCGCTCCACAGCCGGTCTTTCAGCGACCGCGCCAGCGATACCTCGCCACAAAGATAGCGGTTCTCAAGAAGAGCGGTTCGGATCGTGTAATCCGCACGCCCAAGGCGCAGACAATCGTCTACGTTGCGCGTGGCGTGGCCGATCTTCAGTTTCAGATCCCAAAGGATATAAAGCGTACTCTCTATAACGCTTTCGGCCCAGCCCGTGACTTTCCAGGGGATAAGAAACAAGAGATCGACATCAGAATGCGGGGCCATTTCAGCACGACCATAGCCGCCCACGGCCAGAACACTGATCTGCTCGCCGCCGGTCGGGTTTGACAGCGGGTGCAGGTGGCGTTGCGCGATGTTGAACGCGGCAGTGACCACCGCATCGGTCAGCCATGTCTGGGCCCGGACAAAGGCGCGGGCATCGCGCGGGGCGGCCAGAAAGGCGTTCTCAAGCGCCTCGTTGCCGGATTTCAACGCCTCTGCCAGCACCTGAACCGCCGCTGCGCGCCGGTCGCGGTTGTCGCCAGGGGTGGCCATCGCCGCTTCCATCCGGGCATCGAGTGCAGCCAGGTCCAGAATGGCGCCCTGCTCGCAAATCAATGGTTCACGCGGCTCGGGCGGGCAGGCATAGAGCGGGCCGGAGGGCCGCTCAGCCGGGGGCTGAAGGGTTTCGGGCACGGATGGGCGGACCCTTACAGGCCCGGGCCGGCAAAGCTGCGCGGGGCGGAATCGAGGATGACCACTGCATTGTCGCGGATCGTCGCCACCGCCAGACCGCGCTGTATTGTGCCGTCAGGACGGAACCGGAACACGCCATTCACCCCCACAAAGCCCGAGCCTTGCGTCAGCGCTGCGCGTGACAGCGCGTCAGGCTGGCCCGTTGCCAGAAGCGCACCTATGGCGGCGATGCCGTCATAGGCCAACCCGGCGATAGGGTGCGGACTGGAGCCATAGGCAGCGGCGTAGCGCGCTTCGAAGCGTTCGGTCAGGGCAGGGTCAGGCATGGCAAACCAGCCCTCCTGCAGGCCGCGCAACTCTAGGGTGGCCGGCGGGATGTCCCACCGGGTAAGGCCCATGAACTGAAATTGTGGATGGGAAATCCGGTTGTCGGGCAGAAGCTGCGCCAGAATCGGCAGTGCCCCAGCGGTATTGGCGGTGAAGAACAGGGTTTGCGCCCCGGAGGACCGCGCGGTTGACGCAATGGCGGGAAGGGCCTCGACAATGCCCTGCTGCGAGAAGGAGTAAGACTCGGTCGCGACGATGCTCGCCCCGGTGCGCGCTGCCGCCGAACGGATGGCGGCCTCGGCAATCTCGCCCTCGGTGGTGCGCTCAGCCACGATCATCACCTGGCCACGGCCCTCACTGGCGGCATGGTTCAGGAGGCGTTCTGCGGTGTTGTCAAAGCTCTGACCGAGAATGAAGACGTTGCCACCTGCAATGGCGGTGTTGTTGGAAAAGCTCAGCACGCTCAAACCGCTTCGCGCGGCAGTTGCGCCCACTGCGTTGGCTTCATCGCCAAAGACGGGGCCCAGGATAATGCGTGCCCCGGCATCGGCGGCTTGCTGTGCCACCTGCGCGGCGCGGCCCGGATCGCCCGCGGTTTCATAGATCCGCAGGTCGATATCTACGCCGCGCAGATCGGACACGGCAAGCCTTGCCGCATTCTCCAGGCTTGTGGCCAGAACCTGGCGCCCTTGATCGGACGAACCGCCCGGTACCAGCAGCGCTACCTGCACCGGCCCCGCCGAGGGATCGACACGCGGCGCTGTGCCAGCAATGGGAACCGGCCCGCAGGCGCTGAGTGCGGCAAGGCCGCTCAGGGCAACCAGCGCCCGGAGTGGTGCAAGAAGTCCAAGGCGGCGGGCAAGGATCGAAACGACAGGCATGTTGGCTCCTCATACGGTCTTGCGGCGGCGGTGAGCAAAGGCAACACTAAGGTCTTGCCTTGCCGAAGTAAACGCATGACGAAAGCGCCGCCGATGCCCAGCCGTGACCCAAGCCTTGCCGACACAACCGATGCGGCCCCCGAAAGCGCGCACGCCGCTTCCTCGGACCGCCGCCCATTGGCCCCGGGGCTGCATATCCTGTCTACTCCGATCGGTGCGGCGCGTGATATCACCTTGCGGGCGCTGGATATACTGGCACAAGCTGATGTCCTGGCCGCCGAGGATACCCGCAGCTTGCGTCGGCTGATGGAGATCCATGGCGTGCGATTGGGCGACCGTCCAATTTGGGCCTATCATGACCATAACGGTATGAAAATGCGTCCGAAAATTCTGGCTGCGTTGGCCGAGGGGAAATCCGTCGCCTATGCGTCCGAGGCTGGAACCCCGCTTGTCGCCGATCCGGGTTACCAACTGACACGCGCCGCCATCGATGCAGGGTATCCTGTGTTGGCCGCGCCCGGCGCCTCGGCGGTGCTGGCGGCGCTGGCCGTCGGCGGGTTGCCCACCGACCGGTTCTGCTTCATGGGTTTCGCCCCGCCTCAGGCGGCAGCGCGCCGGCAGTTTCTTGCCGAGGCGGCGCAAATTCCGGCAACACTGGTTTTTTATGAATCGCCAAAGCGTGTTCACCGAGTGTTAGGTGAATTGCGTGATGCTTTGGGAGAAGAGCGCGAATGTGCACTGTGCAGGGAACTGACCAAGCGTTTTGAAGAGGTGGTTCGCGGTTCGCTGGGAACGGTCGCCCAAGCCATCGCCGGGCGTGAACTGAAGGGCGAAATCGTGATCCTGGTGGATCGCGGGCGCAAGGTGGCCGAGGACGCCGTTGACCTGGAGGCCGTTTTGCGCACGGCCCTGGGCAACCACAGCCTGCGAGAGGCGGTGGATTTGGTCGCGGCGGCGCAAGGACTGCCGCGACGGCGGGTGTATCAGCTCGCGCTTGAAATGGAACGACGGGGAGAGCGGGAATGAGCGGCATGATTTCCTACCTGGCCGGGGCATCGGCTGAAAAGCAGGTTGCCGCACATTACGCCCGCAAAGGCATGACGATTGCGGCCGAGCGCTGGCGCGGGGAGGGGGGCGAGATTGATCTGGTGGCGCAGGACGGCGATGGGCTGGTCTTCATTGAGGTCAAGAAAAGCCGCAGTCACGCGCGTGCCGCTGAGCGGCTGACGATGCGCCAAACCCGGCGGCTGTTCGATGCCGCAGGCGAATATATGGCAACCTTCTGCGCGGGGGGCGTGGTGAATGCCCGGTTCGACGTGGCGCTTGTCGATGGTGCTGGCCGGATCAAGATTGTCGAGAACGCGCTGATCGCCTGATCGGCGGCGATTGCATCTGTCGAGCGGCTGGGTCATCAAGGATGTCGACAGGCATGCCAAAGGCATGCGCGAACGACAGGAGCGATTATGGCGCTGCAAGTTGCCTTCCAGATGGACCCGATCGAAGGGGTGAATATTGATGCCGACAGCACCTTCCGCCTGGCGGAAGAGGCGCAATCACGCGGGCATGAACTGCATGTCTATACGCCGGATCGGCTGGTCTGGGACAATGGGCAGGTCATGGCCCGCGCCCGGCCCTTCACGTTGCAAAGGGTGAAGGGTGATCATGTACGGTTTGGCGATGAGCAGTTGCTGGATCTGGGTGGCCTCGATGTCATCTGGCTGCGGCAGGATCCGCCGTTTGACATGTCCTACATCACCTCAACCCATCTGCTTGATCTGATTCACCCGAAAACCCTGGTGGTGAACGATCCGTTCTGGGTGCGAAACTACCCTGAGAAACTGCTGGTCCTGCAATTTCCAGACCTGACGCCGCCCACCATGATCGCCCGCAATCTTGAGGATATCCGCGATTTCAAGGCGCGGCATGGCGACATTATCCTCAAGCCGCTTTACGGTAATGGCGGCGCCGGAGTGTTTCGTCTGGATGCCAGCGACCGCAACCTGGCTTCGCTGCATGAAATGTTCACCGGTTTTTCGCGTGAGCCGATGATCGTGCAGAAGTATCTGCCCGCGGTGTCAAACGGGGATAAGCGGGTAATTCTGGTCGATGGTGAGCCGGTTGGCGCGATCAATCGGGTTCCGGCCGCAGGCGAGACGCGCTCAAACCTGCATGTTGGTGGCCGCGCCGAAAAGGTGGGCCTTACCGAGCGTGACCGCCAGATCTGCGCTGCCATTGGTCCACTCCTGCGCGAGCGCGGGCAGGTTTTCGTTGGCATCGACATCATTGGCGACTGGCTGACCGAGATCAATCTGACATCGCCCACCGGCATTCAGGAACTGGAGCGATTTGACAATGTCAATGTCGCGGGTCGGATCTGGGATGCGATCGAGGGCAGGCGCGCGGCGCAATGAGTCTTCGTGCGCGCTTTCTGCGATGGCTCCTCTGGATCATCGTGCGGCCGCTTTTCGTTGCCATGACCGAGGTCAAAAGCGCGCGCCGGCGGTTTCTGAGCGCTGCACGTATCCTGTTTCATCCGCCACCGCTCAGTCTGATTCTGCGTGCGCGCGGGCCGGTGCCCGGTCTTTGGGTGCAGAACCAGCCGCGGGGTGGAGGGGTCATCTTGTACTTCCACGGTGGCGCTTATTTGATGGGCGCGCCAGAAACCCATGCCGCGATGGTCGCCGAACTGGCACGCCGGACCGGCCTTCCCGCCTTTGTGCCACGTTATCGCCTTGCCCCCGAACATCCTTTCCCCGCCGCTTTCGATGATGCGCTGGCGGCCTGGGACCGGTTGCGCGCCTTGGGCTACGCGCCGGCCGAGATCGTGCTGGGTGGTGACTCGGCGGGGGGTGGGCTGGCGCTGGCGCTATTGTCGCATCTGTGCCGCGACGGACAGCGCCCGGCCGGCGCCTTCGCCCTGTCGCCCTGGACGGATCTGACATTCTCGGGCGCGTCGCTCAACACAAACGCCCGGCGCGATCCTCTTTTGTCGGTTGACCGCGTCGAAGAGGTGCGCGCGATGATCCTTGGAACGTCCTGCCCCGCTGACCCCGCTGATCCACGTCTGTCGCCGCTCTTTGCGGAGTTCCCCGGCGCGCCCCCGGTGCAGATCCATGTCGCCGAAACCGAAATCCTGCGCGATGACAGTCTGCGCCTTCAAGGGCCGCTGCCCGCCGCTGATATCCGCATGCCCGGTGATCTGCCCCATGTCTGGCCGATCCTCCACAATCACCTTCCCGAGGCGCGCGACACCCTCGCCACCATCGCCGATTTCATCCGCGTGTCTCTGGCCCGAAGCTCAGTCGGAAACTGACGGCCTCGGCCACATGTGGCAGGCGTACGGTATCGCAGTCATCAAGATCTGCGATGGTGCGGGCGACGCGAAGGATGCGGTGATAACCTCGCGCGCTAAGCCCGAATCGCTCGGCTACCTGGGCGAGCAGGGCGCGTCCCTCGGTATCGGGGGCGGCGATTTCTTCCAGCAGCGTTCCCTCGGCATCAGCGTTGACGCGCAACCCTTCGTGGCCTGAAAACCGCTTGTCCTGCAAGGACCGCGCCTGCGCCACTCGCGCCGCTACCTGTGCTGAACCCTCGCCCGCATGGGGCAGGTCGAGGTCGGCATAGGCCACCGGTGGCACCTCGACCCGCAGGTCGAAACGGTCCATCAGAGGGCCCGAGATGCGCCCCAGATATTCCTCACCGCATGTTGGGGCGCGTGCACAGGCGCGGGCCGGTTCGGCCATATAACCGCATTTGCAGGGGTTCGCCGCAGCAACCAGCAGGAACCGGCAGGGGTAGCGTGTATGGGCATTGGCGCGGGCTACGACCACTTCGCCGGTTTCAATCGGTTGGCGCAGGGTTTCCAGCACGATGCGCGGGAATTCGGGAAACTCGTCCATGAACAGGACACCATTGTGGGCCAACGAAATCTCACCCGGTTTGGCTCCGCGCCCACCACCGACGATGGCCGCCACCGAGGCTGTATGATGCGGTTCGCGGAAAGGGCGCTGGCGCGAGATCCCGCCTTCGTCCAGTAACCCGGCCAGCGAATGGATCATCGAGGTCTCCAGCGCCTCGGCAGGGCTGAGCGGGGGCAGGATGCCGGGCATGCGCGCGGCCAGCATCGACTTGCCGGAACCTGGCGTGCCGACCATGAACAGATGGTGTCGACCCGCCGCCGCGATTTCAAGCGCGCGTTTGGCGCGTTCCTGTCCCTTCACATCGGCCAGATCCCGGGCGGCGGGTGCCACGTCTACCTCGCCGGGGCTGGCGCGGGGCAGTGGGGCCTGGCCGGTCAGATGGCGGATGGCATCCAGAAGCGTTGTGGGCGCAAAGACCTGGGCTGCACCCACCCAGGCGGCCTCGGCCCCGCAGCCGCGCGGGCAAATCAGCGCGCAATCCTCACCCGCTGCTGCCATGGCGGCCGGGAGTGCGCCCACCACCGGCACCAGCCGTCCGTCGAGCGACAACTCGCCCAGCGACACGGTGCGCGCCAGTTCCTCGGCCGGCAGCACCTCTAACGCGGCCAGAAGTGCCAGCGCGATGGGCAGATCGAAATGCGAGCCCTCCTTTGGCAGGTCGGCGGGCGAAAGATTGATGGTGATACGTTTGGGCGGCAGCGCTATCGACAACGAAGAAAGCGCCGCGCGCACTCTTTCACGCGCCTCGGATACCGCCTTGTCCGGCAAACCGACGACGTAAAAGGCCGGCAGCCCTGCCGAAAGAACGCATTGCGTCTCTACCAGCCGCGCCTCAACCCCTTCAAAGGCCACGGTTCGCGCCACTGCGAGCATTCTCTGTCACCCCAATTACCCCGGGGCGAGTTTCAGCGGAAAATGCCTAATAATCTGTTAACGAAGATAAACCTTGCCTGCGGTCCTCACATATATCGCCCGGCGCGTTGCAAAACCTCGATCTGGTATCCGTCGGGATCAGCGATGAAGAAAAACTTTGCCACCTGTCTGTCGCCCTTGCGAAAATCGACAATCCTTCGCGGTGCCAGGCCGGCGGCGTCCAGCCGGGCGTGTTCTGCCTCCAGATCGGTGACGCTGACCGCCAGATGACCGTAGCCATCGCCCAGATCATAGGGTTCCGTGCGATCCTTGTTGATGGTCAGTTCCAGTTCAAACCCGGTCTGGGCGTTGGACAGATAGACAAGGGTGAAGCCTTCGAAATCCAGTCGCTCTGCAACCTCCAGATCAAAAGCCGCGCGATAGAATGCGACCGAGCGGGCCTCATCAAGAACGCGGATCATGCTGTGGATCATCTTGGCCATGGTGCCAATCCCTTGCTTTGAATGAACAAGGGCCGCCAAATGGCGGCCCTCTTGATGCGCTGATCTGCGATCAGATCACTCGATGATTTTCGAGACGACGCCTGCACCGACGGTGCGGCCGCCTTCGCGGATGGCGAAGCGGAGC